>Ga0182011_10000093_pt1 | contig 68132 bp, 56 predicted proteins | sample 711E1DmetaG_FD_120481 | JGI IMG/M metagenome (GOLD analysis project Ga0182011, IMG submission 120481) | Permafrost microbial communities from Stordalen Mire, Sweden - 711E1D metaG | ecosystem: Environmental > Terrestrial > Soil > Wetlands > Permafrost | place: Sweden: Stordalen | collected...
AGCTCATCCAGTGCGCTCATCGATTACTCCCGGCGTCCCGGATCTGGCCGGGCACCCGTCCTGTGGTTCCATAGTAACTAGCAAGGCGCAAGTTACTGCACAATGACCGGGAGCGCAAGAGCGACTCGCTACCATGGATCGCATGCCAGACGTTACCCAGCCTTCGAATGGGACAGTAAACGAGCCGGCCCCGGACGCGGCCCCGGCGACGGGTAGCGGCGCCGTCCAGCGCGCCGTCGACGCGGCCCCGGCTTCGGGTAGCGGCGCAGTCGATCGGACTGCCGGCGCAGTCCGGCCCTCCCCGCTCCAGGTGGCCCTCGACCGGGTCGGCGACCGCTGGTGCCTGCTCGTCGTGGAGTCCTTGCTCGAGGGACCGCTGCGCTTCAACGACCTTCAGGCGGCCCTGCCCGGCATCGCACCGAACATCCTGTCCGACCGGCTCAAGCGTCTCGAACGCGAACGGGTCCTGCTCGCCCGCCCATATTCCCAGCGCCCGGTCCGGCTGGCCTACGAGTTGACCGCCGAGGGCCGCGAGCTGGCCGGCGCTCTTCGGCTGCTTGCCGACTGGGGGGCGCGCGACGAATCGTCCGACGCGCTGCGCCACGGCAGTTGCGGCACGCCGCTCGAGGCTCGCTGGTACTGCTCGACCTGCGCCCGAGCCGTCGCCGAGGACGAGACCACGGAGCTGCGCCGGTTGTAGCGGGGTTCCCGCTCCCGGTCGTCCAGCCGGAGGCTCGCGCGACCGCCAACCGCGGCGCGGCCAACGCCGGGGCCGCTCGACGCCTCGAAGCCCGTTCGGCACGGCGCCTCGAGGCCGATGCGGCCCCGCCCGTGGAGTCCTACGATCTGTGTGGACTCCGTGAGGAGTCCCCGATGGAGGTGACTATGGCCGGCCGAAGCGAGGGATTGCCGCTCGAGTCGCTCTGGGAGGCGCCCGAACCGCCGACCGCTCCGGTCGATCGACGCGGGGGCCCGCTTCCGCCCGCGCTGGCCGCCCGGTATCCGGGCGAGTTGATCGTCGCCCTCCACGAGGAGCGGCCGACGATAGTTGCCAACATGGTGTCCAGCCTGGACGGCGTCGCGGCGCTCGCGCCGGGCGAGTCGAACACCGGGGGCGGGGAGATCAGCGGATTCTCGGAAGCCGATCGATTCATGATGGCACTGCTCCGCGGGCTGGCGGATGTGGTCGTCGTCGGGGCGGGCACGGTGCGCGTCGGTCACCGCCACGTCTGGACCGCGGCGCACGTCCAGCCGGCCCTGGCCGACACGTTTGCCGCCTGGCGCGCGGAGATGTGGCTGGCGCCCCAGCCGACCGTAATCGTCGTGAGCGCGAGTGGCAACCTGGACCCGACCCATGCCGGCCTCAACGCCCCGGGCGTGCCGGTCATCGTGGCCACGACACCGACCGGGGCCGAGCGGCTCGCACAGCTGCCGCTGGGGCCGAACGTGCGGGTCGCAACCGTGGGAACCGGCAAGCACGTGCCGGCCGGCGCTCTGCTCGAGGTCATCCACGCCCTGGGCGGGCGGCTGGCCCTGTGCGAGGGCGGGCCGCATCTCTTTGGCGAGCTCCTTCGGGCACGCCTGGTCGATGAGCTGTTCCTGACGGTGGCGCCGCAGGTCGTGGGACGCGACGACACGGCCCATCGCCTCGGCCTGGTGGAGGGGACGAGCTTCGGCGAGGGTCAGGGCCGCTGGGCCGGCCTCTCCTCGGTGCGGCGCGCCGGCGACGACCTGTTCCTGCGGTACCGTTTCGCGGAGTAGCGGGGCGAGGCCTCCATCACGCGGCGCGCGCCGCTCGCGGAGACCCGCGCGGGGCGCGAGTTCCGGAATACTCGTGCGGTGGCTCTTGTGCATCTCCGGCGCTCTCCGCGGGCAGGCAAGTGGCCGGATTGGGCTCGGGCCAAGCGTGGCTCAGCCCGCTGAAGTGGCGAAAGTCCTCTCTTCCCGGGTTCCACACTCCATAGCAGTCACCTGGCGACTGAACCGAAGGTTCTGGGCCACGCGGCGTCACGGCGACCGCTCGAACCCGTCATCCTGCCGTTGTCAGGCACGGGCCGAGGGAGATGCAACATGATCGGGAAGTCGAGGATCCGCGGCGCGCTCGTCGGGCTGGTCGTGGCCGTGGTCGCGGCAGGGTGCGCCGCAAACGGTGCGACGCCGAGCGCGGGCACCTCCCCGACCCCGAGCGCGTCGTCCAGCCCGACCCCGAGCTCCAGCCGCAGCCCGAGCCCGAGCCCATCACCAACGCCGACGCCCACGGCAGCGCCAACCCATGCCCATGGCGTGTTCACGGGCACAGGATCCACGACCGTCCAGCGCGTCGGAGCCGTAGCCACGCTCCTGACAGACGGCGAAGTCCTAGTCGTGGGCGGCGATCCCGGCCCGGGCGAACTCTACAATCCGGCGAGTGGCAAGTTCCGCACGACCGGGACGCCCATCAACTGGGTCGGGAGCCCGTCGTCAGTCGGGCTCACGAACGGACGAGTACTGGTGATCAACGGGACAGAGGCCGTGATCTTCGATCCTTCATCCGGCACGTTCAGCCTGGCTGGCTCCTGGTCGGTCTCGCGCGACGGCGCCACCGCTACCATGCTGAGCGACCGTCGGGTTCTTGTCGCCGAGGTGGTGACGCGAACGGGACCTACGCCTCGGCCGACATCTACGGCCCGAAGGCCGGCAAGTTCACCCCAACTGGATCGATGAAGAGGCCGCGCGGTTGCGCCACGGCCACGCTTCTTCACAACGGCCGAGTCCTCATCGCGGGCGGTGAGGACAATGACGGCAACCCCTATGCGAGCGCTGAGATCTACGATCCCTCGAGCGGCAAGTTCAGCCAGACAGGCTCGATGAACAGACCACGCTCCTGCCAGACGGCTACGCTGCTGGCCAGTGGCAAAGTCCTGATTGTCGGAGGGTCCGACGACAATTCCGCCGAGCTCTATGACCCAACAGCTGGCAAGTTCAGCCTGACCGGCTCGTATGCATCCGTCGGGCGAGAGGGCAACACAGCCACGCTTCTGCGCGACGGTCGAGTCCTGGTCGCCGGAGGCCTCCACAACGGGGACTTGACCATCGCAGAGATCTACGATCCCGCCACCGGCAAGTTCAGCCTCACGGGCCACATGATCGATGGGCCCAGCTATCAGACCGCCACGCTGCTTCGCGACGGCCGGGTCCTGATCGTTGGCGGCCAGGGTTCCCCCACCTCTGCGCAACTCTACTGGCCGTAGGCCCGCGGCTCCGCGGTCGCGGACGTGAAGCCCGATCCCGGGCGGTGAAGCCGGGCACGGCCGTTGTGAAGGTGGTCGCCGCCTGCCGGGTTGCCCTCTCCGTCCCCGCCCCTGAGGTTGCCGCAGGCGCCTGCCTCCAGCGGCACATCGGCAGATGCGCAGTCCATCCCACCGAAGACACCGACCGGCGCCTTCTTGCCGAACGATCACCAGATTCACATTGGGCGAAGGCCCCGACCGCGCGGTGCCGCCTAAGCCGGGCCGGACGTCGAATCCGGTGCCGAGCAGAGCTCGAGTGGGCGGCGGAAACGGCCCCAGGCGGGTCGAGGACCTCGCCCCGACGACCAGGACGGCACCGCTCGCCGGCATGGGCTGGCCGAATGTAGTCCTGGTGATCATTAGGCAATTCGCGGCCGAGCTGCGCCCGCCCTCCACTTGCCCCATCTCGGCCACTCGTCCCGCCGCGACCGGGCCGGCCGCCCACTCCGCCTCGTGACGACGATCGTCCGTTTCGTGTCGTTCGGACCACCGCCGACTGGTCCCGCGGCCTTAAGATGTACCGGTCGATACCAACCCGCGGCCGCCTCATCGGCTGCGCCCTATTTCCACGGAAGGCACGCATGAGTCGAACTCCGCGCATCGGCATCCTCACTGGCGGCGGCGACGTCCCCGGCCTGAATGCGGTCATCAAGAGCGTCGTCTATCGCGCAACCGAGACTGGCTACGAGGTCTACGGCATCCGGCGCGGCTGGGAAGGCCTGACCCACATGAAGCCGGGCTCCGGGCTGGATGAGGACTACATCATCCCGCTCGATCGAACCAACACCCGCTCGATCGATCGAACCGGCGGCACCTGGCTGCACACCTCGCGCACCAACGCCCGCAAGATGAAGGCCGGCAAACTACCGGCGCACATCGGGCCCGATCGCCTCAAGCAACTCGAGACCAGCCCCGGCGTCTACAACTTCACGCCCGTGGTCCTCGAGAACATCGAGAAGCTCGGTCTGGACTACCTCGTGCCGATCGGCGGCGACGACACCCTGAGCTTCAGCCAGGTCCTGGCCGACAAGGGCGTCAAGCTCGTGGCCGTGCCCAAGACGATGGACAACGACGTCCAGGGCACCGAGTACTGCATCGGCTTCTCCACCGCCATCACGCGAGCGAAGGAAGCGATCAACCGCCAGCGGACGACCCTCGGCTCGCACGAGCGGATCGGCGTCTTCCGCATCTTCGGCCGCGACGCCGGCTTCACCGCCCTGTACACGGCCTACGTGACCAGCGGCCGCTGCCTGATCCCCGAATACCAGTTCGACCTGGATCACCTGGTCGAGCTGCTCGTCGAGGACAAGAAGAACAACCCCAGCAAGTACTCCTTCGCGATCGCCGCCGAGGGCGCGATCTGGAAGGGCGGCGAGCTGACCGAGTACGGCCCGGCCGACGCCTTCGGCCACAAGCACAAGGCCAACATCGCCGAGGTGCTCGCGTCGGAGATCCAGGCCCGCTCCGGTCAGGAGACCCTGGCCAGCGAACTGACCTACGACCTGCGCTCGGGCGATCCCGACGCGGTCGACTCGATCGTGGGCATCACTTTTGCCAACGTCGCGATGAACCTCATCGACGACGGCATCAGCGGCCGCATGGTCGCCATTCGTGGCGGCAAGTACAGCCACTCGCCGCTGCCGAACCCGGACCAGGGCCCGCGCTCGATCGACATTCCCTCGATGTACAACACCGATCGCTATCGCCCGGTCTACACCAACAGGATGGGCCTGCCACTCCTGCTCGGCATCCCAGTAGCCGAGGATCCGACACTCCAGAAGTAGGCCACACTCCCGCCGGAGACTCGAAGGCCCCGGCTTTCGCCGGGGCCTTCACTCACTCAGGCATTCAAGCACACTCGGGAACGGGCGCCGGCGGTCGTCCGTTTGACAAGAAAGGCTGCGGCAAGGCACGGTTCACACGTGACGACGACACCATCCCCAGCGCCGGTGCTCAACGGCCGCGACCTGCTGCGAGCCAATGACCTTCCCGTCGAGGGACCGATCCTTTGGGGTCGGCCGGTATCGGGCGGAGGCCCGGGCGTATTCATCGTCGAACTGCCCGCGCCGCAGCCAAAGGTCTCGATCGACCCGAACGCGATCCGCGAATGGCTGAGTCGCGCGCCGGGTCTGCGCCTCGACGGCAAGCGCCCGACGGTCGCCGAGCTGCAGTCGCGTCTGGCTTCCTTCTGGTTGCCCGGCCAGGCAATCCTGTTCATCGGCTCGAGCCAGAAGTCCGTCGGGGCTCGATTGGCCGGCATGTACAAGACGCCACTGGGCGAGCGCCGCCCACAGCCGACCGGCTACTGGCTCAAGACCCTCCACGACCTCAACAAGGCCCGCATCTGGTGGGCGCCCGTGTCCGACCCGGAGCTGTACGAGGACACGCTGCTCGAAGCCTTCATCAAGACCGCCGGGGCGCCGCCTTATGCGGTCCTGGTCACGCCAGGCGGCCGGGGCCGGGAGCACGGATTGACCGTGCCGCTGCACGACGAAGAGGCGGTCGCGCCCGTGAAGATCAAGAAGGTGACACAGCTGCCCGACGCCGACGAAAGCCTCATGGAGCTGGGCAAGGGGAGGAGCAACGCCAGACCGCCCGCCCGCGTCCGCAAGACGGTGCCCCGCAAGATCGCCAAGGTTCCGCCGGCCACAACCGGGCCGTCCGCGATCGAGACGCCGGTTGTTAGGCGCTCGTCGAAGACCGCGACTTCGGGCGGCGGCCCGGCCGTCGCCCCGATCCATCTCACGGCCGAAGGCCTTGCGGCGCTCCATACCGAGTTGGACGAGCTGACCAACCATCGCCGGCCTGAGGTGATCCAGCGCATCAAGTCCGCTCGCGAACTCGGGGACCTCAGCGAAAACGCCGACTACGAAGCCGCTCGCAAGGAGCAGTCGTTCCTGGAAGGCCGCGTCCAGCAGCTCGAGCAGATGATCAAGTACGCGGTCATGATCGAGGCCCATTCCGAGGGCGGCACCGAGGTGGTGCTGGGGTCGACGGTCGTGATCGAGACCGACCGCCACGGCGAGGAGACATTCACGATCGTCGGTTCCACGGAGGCGGACGCCGCGGCGGGGAGGATCAGCTTCACGTCGCCGATCGGGCGCGCGCTGCTGGGCCGGCACCCCGGCGAGACGATCCGGGTCCAGGTGCCGGCCGGCACACTCGACTACAAGGTCGTCAAGGTCCGCTAGTCAACGCAGTAGCGTGGGTTGGCGGCCGGCAGGGCAAGTGGCCTACGCCACTCAGCCGGCGGGTGGCGGGGGAGTCTCGGGGGACGCGGGAGTCTCGGGGGTTGCCGGCGGAACCGGCGGCTCGACTACGTTCCACTCGCCGGAGGCCGGCCGGCCTGACTTCGACCGCCCCTGCACCAGATTCCAGATGACGATCACCGCGCCGAGGCCCACGGCCAGGAGCGGCAGCGCGTCCCGAAGAGCGTTGTTCGGGCTGAGGTCGTCGATGCCTACGACGTTCTCGAAGAAGAGCCCGAAACCGATGAACAGCCCGAGTCCGGTCGCGGCCGTCCGGAGCCCCGCATCGAGCAGATCCCCACGGCGGTGGAGCAGGCCAAACAGGATCAGGGTCACGCCCACAGATCCGGGTGCGACGAGCGCCCAGGCATACGCCCAGCTGGCATATGCGCCGGTCGCATCCTGGAGGGCGAGAACCAGCCCGACCGTGGTGACGATCCCACCGGGGATCGCCGCACCGAGACCGCCCTCGTGAGGAATCGCCAGCCCCAGCAGCAACAGGAAGACGCCGGGCACGATGACGAACACCGGCCAGCCGTACCGGCCGAAGTCGGTGCCCAACCGCTCCGAGACCAGGAAGAAGACACCCAGCAGGACCAGGAGCGCCCCTACGACAAGCGTTCCCTGCTGCCCGTCCCGGGCGCCATCGTCGTTGTCGTGGTCGTGGTGACCCTGACATCCGTAGCTCATCGTCCTGCTCCCTAGCTCTGGCGCGCTGTGGCGTGGGTCAGTCTAGCCACGGATCAGACCGCTGAGATCATCCTGCAGTCTGACTCTCGGCCGGATATGGCCGTTCTCTAGGAGGACGCGACGAAGACAGGGACGCCGCCGACCGTCAGGATCTTGTCGGGACCGAGGTCGGCATGGCTGCCGTTCACGACGAGAGAGACGCTCACGTCGCTCGCGGCGGACAGCATCGGCTGCCCGATCGGGACCTTCCCGTCGTGGCTGATGTCGCGCTTGATCGGCGTCCCATGGAGACTCGGCGTCCCCTCGCCGTACAGGAGCAACTCATTCATGGAGTGGGCCGGATCGATCGAGCCGGACGGCAGGCTTAGTCGCGCGGGGTCGATCACCTGCCAGGCGGTCGGGCCCAGCCCCTCGACCAGGACGTGGTAGCCGCCGTTGTTGGGGATTGCCTCCGCAATCGGCAGCGAGCCGGTGAATCGGACCAGCACCCGTGGCGCGTTCGACCAGCCGGCCAGGCCGAACTGATCGAAAGTAACCTGAACCACTGAGTTGGTCGTCGACCTGATGTCGACGGGCAGGGCGACGATCCATCGGTCGTCGTCCGACTGAATCGCGGCCAGCTGGTCCGATATCAGACCGGCGACAACCGGGCCCTCCAGGACTATCCCGCCGGTCTCGGCGCTCGAACCGTCGGCCTGGCCCATCGAGACGAGAGGCTTGAACTCGCCTGCATATGCCCCGACCGCGAGACCGTACGGGTTCTGGTAGAGCGCGTAGTAGTTGGCCTTGCCGGACTTTACCTGGACTCCAAGCCCGGGCACCGGCTGGACCGGGATGATCGAGCCGTCGACGGCGTAGTACACGAGATTGGCGCCCACCTGCACAAAGCCCGTCGTGTGCTGAGACGGCAGCGCCGATACGAACGGCGAGTCCGAGGCGGGGGGCGGGAACGAGAGGCTGGGTGTTGGTGTGCCTGGCGTGCCGCTTCCCTGGGGCAGCGACACGGAGACGGTGCGCGTCTCGCCGGCGATTGGAGAACTGGGCCGCGGCATCGTTGTTCCCGCGCCCCCGGTCCCGCCCGCGCCATCGCCGGTGATGCCTCCGTTGAGGATCACCGCGGTCGCGCCCACCCCGACGAGGAAGAAGGCGGCTCCGGTCAGACCTGCGACCACGCGCCGGGTCGGTTCCATCGATTGACAACTCCGCCTGCGGAGACTCGTTGCAGTCTAGCGGGGCGGTGGCGTTATCAGTGGCCGGGCGCCGCAACGGGGCCGAATGGCCCGCAACCGCCGACCTGATTGGCCCGCACCCGCCGACCTGATGGCACTGCCCGTGGCGGGGGTCGACCTCGATCCTGAGAGTCGAGCTCAGGGATTACTTCGGCGGTCGGCCGTCCTGACCGGAACGCAGTTTCAGCCCACGGTCGCGGCCACCGAAGCCTGCAAGGCCCCGGTGATCGCCGGGGCGCTCTTATATCGGTCACCCGTAACGAAGACCGCGCTCTGACGCAGGCCCGCCGCCGATGGCGAGCCGATCGTTTCAGGTGAAGGTCCCGCCCCGTCGCACAACAGGCTCGGACTTGACCCCGGGGGTTGAGGTTGTCTATGCAGATAGTCGTATGCGTCAAGCAGGTTCCGGATACCACGCAAGTGCAGATCGATCCGGTTACCAACACGCTTGTCCGTGAGGGCATTCCGTTCATCGTGAATCCCTACGACGCGCAGGCCCTCGAGACGGCGTTGCGACTGAAGGACGACTCCCGCTGCCGGGTCACGGCGATCTCGATGGGACCCCCCAACGCAGAGGCGACACTCAGAAGGGCCCTGGCCCTGGGTGTCGATCGAGCGGTGCTGCTGTCCGACCGAGCCTTCGGCGGCGCCGATACCCTCGCCACCAGCAACGTCCTCGCCGCCGCAATCCGCCGCCTCAACGATGAGGAAGAAGTCGGCATCGTGCTGTGCGGCAGGCAGACGATCGACGGCGACACGGCTCAGGTAGGCCCCGGTATCGCGACCAGACTTGGCTGGCCGCAGCTGACTCTCGTCGACAGGATCGTCAGCGTCGACCTGGGCCAGGGCCGGATCCGAGTGCGACGCAAACTCGAGGGGCGCCATGAGATCGTTGAAGCACCGCTACCCGTGACGATCACGGTCGTGCGCGAGATCAACCGCCCCCGCTACCCGACAGTCCCGATGCGACTCCTTTCGCTCGAGCATGAGATCGAGGTTTGGGGCAACCGGGTGCTCAAGCTGGACGTGCGCCAGGTCGGCCTCAAGGGCTCACCTACGTGGGTCAGTCGGATCTTCTCGCCCCAGCGCGACAAGGGCGAGATGATCGGCGACGGCGCGAACGATCCTGTGGGGGCGGCCCATCTCCTTGTCGACAAGCTGCTCAGCAAGGACTTGCTGGCCTTGTAGTAGTGGCGTTCATTCCCGCAAGAAAGACCCTGGGAACTCCTATGACCGAAGCCAAGAAACCGATCAAGCGGCCACGGGGCAAGGCGCAACTCACCGCCGAGCGCTGTATCGCCTGCGGCGCCCGGTGCCAGAGTGCCTGTCCGGTCGACGACTGCATCGAGATGGACGCCGGCGGCTCACCGGTCATCGATCAATCGAAGTGCATCGGCTGCGTGAAGTGCGTGAAGGTCTGCCCGGCTCAGGCCATCGACATGTTCTTCACGCCCGAAGAGCGGGCCCTGCTGGACCAGATCCTCGCCGAGCGCGGGGGCGATCCGGAGGACGACCCGGAGGCGCGAGCTCTGGCCCGAAAGCTCGCCGAGTATCGAGGCGTCTGGGTCCTTGTCGAGCAGACAGAGGGAGAGCCCGCCAAGGTGTCGTGGGAGCTGCTCGGCAAGGGGCGCGAGCTCGCCGATACGCTGGCCGTGCCACTGTCGGCGCTGGTGATCGGTGAAGGCGTCGAACACCTCTGCACCGAAGCATTCGAGTACGGTGCCGACAACGCCTATCTGGTAGACGCCCCTGCCTTCCGCTACTACCGAACCCAGAGCTACCTGCAAGCGGTCTGCCAGCTGGTCGCCGGGTACAAGCCGGAGATCGTCCTGATGGGGGCAACCGGCCTGGGCCGCGACCTGGCCGGAGCAGTGGCCACGGCCGTCGGCACGGGCCTCACCGCGGACTGCACGGGCCTCGCCATCGACGACGAGCGCAACCTGATGCAGACCCGCCCCGCCTTTGGCGGCAACATCATGGCGACCATCATGTGCGACAGGTTCCGGCCCCAGATGGCAACGGTGCGGCCTCATGTCATGCAGATGCCGGAGAGACAGCCGGGCAAGACTGGAACGACGGTCCGAGAAACCTGCGAAATCAAAGAAGAGGACATCCTCGTCAAGGTCCTCGAGATCGTCGGCGACAGGCAGACCCACAGCGTCGATATTGCCGGTGCGGACCTGATCGTTTCGGGCGGCAGAGGGATGATGGGGAAGGAGAACTTCGCCGTGCTCCAGGAGCTGGCCGACGAACTCGGCGGCGTGGTCGGAGCGTCTCGTTCCGCCGTCGACGCAGGCTGGATGCCCATGGATCGCCAGGTGGGGCAGACGGGCAAGACGGTCCGCCCGAAGATCTACATCGCCTGCGGCATCTCCGGCGCGATCCAGCACCTGGTCGGCATGCAGGACTCCGACGTGATCATCGCCATCAACCGCGACAAGGATGCTCCGATCTTCCAGGTTGCCCAGTACGGAGTAGTCGGTGACGTCCTCACGATCGTGCCGGCGATCACGAGCCGTCTCCGCGACATGAAGGCGGCGGGTGAGGCCAGGTGACCCAGCAACTCGCGTTCGCCTTCCTGGCGGGCCTGGCGGCGGTAGCCTTCGGCATCCTGACCTGGCGGCGGCTGTCCCTCATCCGTTTCGGCAAGACCGATAACCGGTTCGACCACCTGCTCCGACGGGCGTGGGAGATGCTCCTCTATGCGTTTGGACAGAAGCGTGTACTGGCGCGGCCATTCGGGGTCAACCACTTCGTCATCTTCTGGTCGTTCCTGATCCTGCTGATCGCCAACTCCGAGTTCATCGTCAGCGGCCTGCTTCCGGGTATCAGCCTTCGCTTGCTACCCGACTATCTCCGCGGGCCGCTCCTCCTCATGTTCGACGTGGTGTCGTTGCTGGCCCTCATCGCCATCGTGCTGGCGGTCGTGCGGCGTCTCCTCTTCAAGCTGGACACGAAGTACGTCAAGCGGCGAAGCGTCGAGGGATTCCTCATCCTGGCCTTCATCGGCCTGCTGATGATCGCCTACTTCGGCATTCACGGGTCCGAGATAGCGCTCGGTCAGGAGCCCCTCAAAGGCTGGATGCCCGTGTCGTCGCTGGCGGCTCAGATCTCAGGCGGCGCCTACGGGTCGTGGTTCTGGTGGCTGCATGCCGTCGTGCTGTGTTCGTTCCTGGTCTTCCTGCCCATTTCCAAGCACATGCACATCATGACGGCCATCCCCAACTCGTTCTTCGCCCGGCTGGAGAAGCCCAACACCCAGCCTCGTGAGGAGTTCGCTTCCGGCAACAGCTATGGAGCCGGCAAGGTCAGCGACTTCACCTGGAAGGACCTGCTCGACTCGTTCTCATGCACCGAGTGCGGCCGGTGCCAGGAAGTCTGTCCGGCTACCGCCACCAACAAGGCACTCAATCCGCGCCAGGTCATCCACTCGATGAAGATGAACCTGATGGCCAACGCCGCTGCCATCAAGGCGGGCCGCGAGCCGCAGGTTCCGCTCATCGGCCCCGAAGGCGAAGCGACCAACTCGACGGAGGCCATCTGGGCCTGCACCACGTGCGGCGCCTGCATGGAGGCGTGCCCGGTCCTGATCGAGCACATGCCCAAGATCATCAAGATGCGCCGCAATCTCGTCGAGATGAAGAGCGAGTTCCCGGAAGAGTTGCTGAACCTCTTCGAGAACATGGAGCAGCGCTCCAATCCGTGGGGCATAGCTCCGACAGAGCGGACGAAGTGGCACACCACCATGGAGGTCAAGGACTTCGTCCCCGGCGAGACCGAATACCTCTTCTTCATCGGCTGCGCCGGGACGTTCGACGCCAGGCAGAAGGCTGTGACGGTTGCCATCGCGACGGTGCTGAACATGGCCGGGGTGAGCTGGGGGACTCTGGGCAAAGAGGAGAGGTGCTGCGGCGACAGCGCCAGACGGCTCGGCAACGAGTACCTGTTCGACCAGATGGCGCGAGAGAATGTCGAGCTCTTCGTCAACAGGAAGGTGACGAAGGTCATCGCCCAGTGCCCGCATTGCTTCAACACGCTGAAGAACGACTACCGCCAGTACGGGCTCGAACTGGAAGTGCTCCACCACTCCGAACTGCTCGGGCAGCTGCTCGCGGCGGGCAGGATCAAACCGAATCGTCAGGTGACCGCGCTCGGTCAGGTCCTGTACCACGACTCGTGCTATCTCGGCCGGCACAACGGCATCTACGACCAGCCGCGCAGCGCCATCGCCGCCGTGACCGGCGAGCAGCCCGTCGAAGCGCCACGCAACCGAGCGAACGCTTTCTGCTGCGGCGCCGGAGGGGGCCGGATGTGGATGGAGGAGTTCGGCGGCGAGCGGATCAACGTCGTCAGGGTCGGCGAGGCGATCGAAGCGCTCCAGACCGGGCCATCGACCGTCTGCGTAGCCTGCCCCTACTGCCTGACGATGTTCGAAGACGGGCTCAAGGACAAGGGCGCGGACCACATCCGCGTGATGGACGTCGCCGAGGTAGTCGCGGAGGGCCTGCGACCGGCATAGGAGGGTCGTGCCGGACACCGGTCGCCTGCAGCCGGCCTTGATGTCAGGTTCGGCACGCCATGGTGGCCGGTGGCGGCAACGGGGCCGAATGGCCCGCGCTCGCCGACCTGATGGCACTGCCCGCGCCGTGACCCCAAATGCATGCTCGCGGCATGGACGATTGCGCCGCTGTCATCGCCATGCTCAACCACACGTGGTTTGGAGCTGAGTTGTCGCCCGAGACGCAGGAGCGTCTTGCCAGGCTCGGCGATATCCAGGATTTCGAAGCGGACGAGGTGATCCTTCACGAAGGCGACGATGCCAAGGAGATGGGCATCCTCATCTCCGGCCGCCTCGCCCTGAGGACGCTCGTTCCCGAACGCGGCCCGGTCACGATCCTGAGCGTCGAACCGGGGGACATCTTCGGTTGGTCCGCGGTTCTGGCCGAGACCCAGGCCCAGTCCACGGTCGTGGCCATCGAATCCAGCCAGGCCCTGGTCATCGACGGCGCCCTCCTCAGGGCGGCTCTCAAAGAAGACCACGCCCTCGCCGCAAGTCTCTACCCTCGAGTCCTCGTGGCCGTGGCCCGGCGCCTCCGTGCCACCAGGCTGCAGCTTCTGGATCTGTTCGCGCGCTGAGAGCCGTCCACCGTTACTCAGTCTCTCCCCCAGGAGGTCACCGGAGTCGTGATCACCAGCCCAGCCCTCAGCCCAACGGCCGCGGCGAGGCAGTGGTTCCTTGCTCGCGGCGACCTGGGCGCCCTCATCGAGGCCATTCGAGAAACCGGCCGGCGAATCATCGGCCCCACGATTCGAGAAGGCGCGATCGTCTACGACGAAGTCCAGACGGCTGCCGATCTGCCGGCCGGCTGGCGAGACGAGCAGAGCGCGGGACGCTATCGCCTGGAACGAGGGCCCGACGATCGAGTGTTCGGCTACACCGTGGGCCCAACGCCCTGGAAGCGGTTCACCTTCCCGCCCAACCTGACTATCGCCACGGCTCATCGAGCCAACGCCTTCGGCTTCGAGCAGCCCGTTCCGGACGTGCCGCCGGTCGCCTTCCTCGGCGTCAGAGCCTGCGAGATCGCCGCTCTGGCCATCCAGGATCGCGTCTTCCTGGGCGGACAGTTCACCGATGAAGACTTCCGCGCCCGAAGGTCCGCCGCATTCATCGTCGCCGTCCAGTGCACGACGTCGTCCAGCACCTGCTTCTGCACGTCGATGGAGACCGGGCCGGAGGTTCGAGGCGGCTACGACATCCTCCTGACCGAAATCGATGGGGGCTTCGTGGTTCAGGCCGGGTCGCCCGGCGGCGCCGCCATCGTGGCCAAGCTCCCCACGCGCCGGCCATCTCACGCCGAGGCCGGCGCGGCGGTGGACAACGTCGAGGCGGTCCGAACCCAGATGGGCGCGCCTCTGCCGATGGCCGGCATCGGCGAGCGACTCAAGCTGCAGCTCGACCATCCGCGCTGGGCCCAGGTGGCCGACCGCTGCGTCGAGTGCGGCAACTGCACCATGTCCTGCCCGACGTGCTTCTGCACGTCTGTCGCCGAGAAATCCGATCTGGACGGCCGGACGAGCTCGACCGAGCGGCAGTGGGACTCCTGTTTCGACGTCGCGTTCGCGAAGGTCGCCGGCGGCGATTTCCGGGCTCGACCCCGCGATCGATACCGCCAGTGGCTGACCCACAAGTTCGGGACGTGGTGGGACCAGTTCGGCACGTCCGGGTGTGTCGGGTGCGGTCGGTGCATCACCTGGTGCCCGGTCCGAATCGACGTCCGCGAAGAACTCGCGGCCATTGCCCCGCCTATCCCACCGGTCATCCGGCCGGTCGCAGTGGAACCGGTCGCTGCCAGTCCGGGCACGTACTCGATTGCCCGTCTCGCCTCGATCCGGCCCGAGACCGAGGACACGACAACGCTATCGCTGACGGACGTGGATCCGGCGTTCCTATCCGGCCGGCCGGGCCAGTTCGTCATGATCGCTCTGCCCGCGTTTCCGGCTGTGCCGATCTCCATCTCGCGCTTCCGCGCCAACGCCATAGACCTCACGATCCGGGCCGTCGGTGCGACCTCTACCGCGCTTGGGAACCTGCACCCCGGCGCCAAGGTGGGCTTGCGTGGTCCACTGGGCACGTTCTGGCCCATCGAGGAGGCGTACGGCCGGCATGCGGTGGTTGTGGCGGGCGGCGTCGGTCTGTCCCCGCTTCACGGCCTGGTAGACGCGCTCGTGGCCAACCACGATCGCTTCGAGTCGGTCTCGCTCTTCTACGGCTCGCGCACCCCCGAAGATCAGCTCTTCCGCGACGATCTGGCGGCCTGGTCCGCGAGCAAGGCGATCGACGTCGCCGTCACGGTGGATCGCGCCGGCCCCGAATGGAAGGGCCGGGTCGGCGTCGTCACCACCCTGTTCGACAAGATCTCCTGGGACTGCGCCAAGGTCACGGCCTTCGTCGTCGGACCGGAGCGGATGATGCAGGCATCGGTCCAGGGTCTGATCTCCAAGGGCGTGCCCGCCGATCGCATCTGCGTCTCGATGGAGCGCCACATGGAATGCGGCATCGGGCTGTGCGGGCACTGCCAGATGGCCGGCCGCTTCGTCTGCAAGGACGGCCCGGTCTTCCGGCTCGACGAGCTGGGCGACATGTTCAACCGCGAGGGTATCTAGATGGCAACTCCAGGCAGGACCGCTCGACCGCGGGTTGCCGTCGTCAAGTTCGCCTCGTGCGACGGCTGCCAGCTGACCATCCTGGACCTCGAGAACCAGCTGCTCGAGATCGTCACGCGCTTCGACATCGTCGAGTTCCCCGAGGCCACATCGCGCCGGTCCCCCGGCCCCTACGACATCGTCTTCGTCGAGGGCTCCATAAGCGCCCCCGAACACATCGACGCGATCAAGGAGCTGCGCAAGCAGGCCCGCATTCTCGTGACCATCGGGGCCTGCGCCACCGCCGGCGGTATCCAGGCCATGCGCAACTGGGCCGACCACGACGCCTACAGAGCCGCGATCTACGAGCACCCCGAATGGATCGAGTCGCTGGCGACGGCCACGCCCGTCGCCGATCACGTGAAGGTGGACGCGGAGCTGCGGGGCTGCCCCATCGACGGCGGCCAGCTGGCCGAGCTGCTGACTTCGGTCCTGGTCGGCCGCCGGCCCCAGATCCGCGACGAGGCCGTCTGCCGCGAGTGCAAACGGAAGGGCATCGTCTGCCTGGTCGTTGCCGCGGGCGAAGCCTGCATGGGCCCGATCACCACGTCGGGCTGCAACGCCCTCTGCCCCACCTATGGCCGCGGCTGCTATGCCTGCTTCGGGCCACGCGCCGGCGCCAACGCGAAGAGCTGGAGCGCAGGGCTGCTCAAGTCGGGCCGTCCGCCGGAGGAGGTCTGGCGCCTCTTCGCCGGCTTCACCGCTTACGCCGAGCCGTTCCGCTCCACGATCACGGAGCTGGGGAAGAAAGGGTAGCGCGCCCGGGCCGCGATACCGCGGCCGGGACCAGAGGAGTGGAACCTCCGATCGCAATCTCGGCGGCCGCACGACCGCGCGGGTTTCTGCAAGATTCCCGCCATGCGAGCGCTATGCGGGAGTGCGGCGTCGACCGGGCGTGGAAGAGGTCGCCGAAGCTGCGGTTCTGCCCGACCGACCGGGCGCTCGGCCCTGGAGGCGCGCCCGCCGATCGAGAGGCGCGACCGAACCGCCGTTTCGGAGCCGGTCGTCCTGCGTAACGCCCACACGGCGGTAGATCCGCAGAAACGCAGCCAGAAGTCGCGTCCCGCGATCGAGGTCGAATCTCCGCGCGCCGTTCCGGCCGCGCCGTGTCACGATGGAGACGTGACCGAGACTGCCGACCCAACCGCTCCCATGAAGACCGGCGCCCCGGCTGGCGCCGACGCGAAGACCGGCGCCCCGGCTGGCGCCAATCCTGCCGCGGCCGAGTCTGCCGCCGCGGGACCGACCGCTGCCCGATCGGCTGCGACAGGACACTCCGGCCACCGGCGCGGCCGACCGACAGGCGAGCCGTCGATGGCCAGCGAGCCCGACTACCACACCGGGCGGCCGACCAAAGTCGCCATCGTCGGCACCGGCATGGTTGGTTCGAGCTTCGCTTACACCCTGCTGCTGTCGGGGATCGCGTCGGAGATCGTCCTGATCGACGCCAACCACGAGCGCGCCGAGGGCGAGGCGATGGACCTCAACCACGCCGTCCCGTTCGCGCACCCGACGAAGATCTGCGCCGGCGACTATGCCGACTGCCAGGGCGCCGCGATCACCGTCATCTCGGCCGGCGTCGGCCAGCGGCCGGGCGAGATCCGTCTCGACCTGGTCCGGCGCAACGCCGCCATCTTCGGCCAGATCGTGCCGAAGGTCGCCGAGGCCAATCCCGAGGGGATCATCGTCGTCGCCACGAACCCGGTCGACGTCCTTACCTACGTCACTCTCAAGCTGGCCGGGCTGCCGGCCAACCGGGTCTTCGGGTCGGGCACGATCCTGGACACCGCGCGCTTCCGCTACATGCTGAGCGAGCATCTGGGCGTCGACCCGCGCAGCGTCCACGCCTACATCATCGGCGAGCACGGCGACAGCGAGGTGCCCGTCTGGTCGCTGGCCAACGTGGCCGGGATGCGCCTGCCGTCGTTCTGCGCCGAGAACGGCATCCCGCTCGGCCCCGAGACGATGGACCGGATCTTCCGCCAGACCCGTGACGCGGCCTACGAGATCATCAGCCGCAAAGGCGCCACGTACTTCGCCGTGGCGGCCGGGCTGATGCGGATCGCCGAGGCGATCCTGCGCGACCAGAACACGGTGCTCTCGATCTCGAGCCTGGTCACGGACTACTACGGCATCGACGACGTCTGCCTGAGCCTGCCGACGGTGGTCAGCCGGCGCGGCATCGAACGCGTGTTGCGCCTGGACTTGAGCCCGCGGGAGGCCCGAGGCGTCCGCAAGTCGGCCGAGGTGCTGCACCAGACGATCGACTCGCTCGCGGAATCGACCGCGTCGGCTTGAGGCCGCGGTCCGGGTCGGCCTGAAGCCGACCGCTCCGACCGCTCCGACCGCTCCGACCGCCCCGGCCTCGCCGCCCGACCGCCCGGCTGCCCCGGCCTCCCCGACCGCCCCGGCCGCCCCGGCCTCGCCGCCCGACCCGGCTTCCCCGGCAGAGTCACCGGCCGACATGGGAGTCGGGGTACTCTTGTCGGCGATGCATCTGCCCCGACCCACTCGGTGGCGGGCCTTCGCCTCGGCGCGCTACCGGCCATTCCAGGCAATCGCCGTGGGCCAGGCTTTCACCACGTCTTATGCCTCGGACGCGCTCTTCGTCCCACTCCTGCTGCGGATTGGCGCGCCGGCGGCCCTGGTGGTCGTCGTCGGCGCCGCCCCGGTCGCCGGCGCCGCGCTGGGAGCATTCGCGCCGCAGATCCTGCGGCGGCTGAAGGGCAACCTGCGCGGACTCACCCTGGGTCTGGCTCTGGCCGAGCTCCGCGGTTTCGTTCTCGCCGCGATCGTGGCCGGGGTGGCCACCGGCGCCCTGAGCCTGGTCCTGGGGATCGCGCTCATCTCGGTGACCGTGGCCATCGGTCAGACTGCCGGCGTCCTGTCGGCCTCGAACATCACCCTGTGGACGGCCGTCGTCCTGCCCGATGCCGAGCGCCGTCTGGTCGGACCTCGGATGGGCGCTTCCACGATGGCTCTCTCGACCGCCCTTCTCCTGCCCGCCGGCTTCGCCCTCGATGCGGGAACGCGGGCGATCGGCCTGTGGGCGTATGTCGCGTTCTACATCGTGGGCGGCGTGGCGTCGACTCTGACCCCGCTGGCCGTGGCCAGGCTACCCTATCCCGGCCGAGTGCTGGTCGCGCGCGAGACCGCCGCCGCCACCGAAGTGCCGCCCGCGTTCCGCCGCTTCACGAACGTCAGCGCGATTGCGTACTTCGGACAGGGCCTCATACCCTCCCAGTCGCTCTATGCGGTGAGCGTTCTCGGGATGTCGGCCGGCTTCGCCGTCGTTCTCTCCGGCGTAGCGGCCGCCGGCGCGCTCGTCGGCTCGCTGGCCGTTGGGTCGTTTCTCCTTCACGGCTCCTCGAGCCGCGTGCTGCGGGCGAGCTTCATGGTTCGGGCAGTCGCGGCCGCGTGCTGCGTCGCGGCAATACCGGCGAATCCGGTGGCACCCACACTCCTGCTGGTCGGAGCCGCGCTCTTCAGCGGCGGAGGCAACGCCGGAGCGCTTGCCACCAACGAGCGGCTGTACCGTCTCGCTCCGGAGAGCGCCCGGGTCCACTGCCAGAGCCGCTTCGTCGGCTCGACCGCGGCGGCCGCCGGCTCCGGGTCCGCCTTATGCGCGACGGCGCTGGCTATCGCGCCCCCTGCCGCCTGGGCCGCCTACACCGCCCTCTACGCCGGCGCGGCGGTCAGTCGAGTGGTCGCGACGGTCAGGACCGAAGTTTCGGCATCCTGGAAGAGCCCGGCCGCTCCTCCGATCTAGACTTCGCGTCCGGGCGACTATCGCGGCAGCGCATGCTCCTCGAGCGGCGTGTCCCAGTGGGCCTCGACCAGCTCGAAACGGCGCTGCTCCTCGCGAGCCAGCTTCTTGGCGTCGGGGTAGAGGCGGCGCACGATTGCCGGGTCGGTGTGCTCCGCCATCGAGGCCCAATCGCGGTAAGTGATCGTGACCTCGAAGGTCCAGTCCTGGCGGCCGTCGCCGTGGAACCGCGGCACATAGGCGCGCACATCGAGGAGGCGGCCCGCCTCCAGCTGAGCCCGCAGAAGTGGCCAGTGGTTCCGTTCGAACAACTCCACGAACTCGTCCTGGAAGCCCCAGCGGATCTTGTAGAAGTACTGGACGGTCACGGGCTTGCCGGCGTCGGCCATCTCCAACTCCTCCATGCGTCCCGACAGCGCCGGGCTCGTTGCTCGAACCTGGCCGCCGAATGCGTCCTGGCGGGCGGCCCCGGGCCAGCCTACATCCTCCGCTTCGATGCCGTGCGAGGTCGGCGATGCGTGCCCGTTTGGTCGGCTGCCCGGGCCGTTTGGCCGGCCGGATCGGGCCCCACCGGGTGATCGTCCCGTCGCGGCGGTATCTTCCGGTGCCACCAGCGACACCGTTCGGCCCAGGTTCGGATGCCGGGCGGCACTCGGCCCGCCGCTCACCGTAGGCCATGCTTGGCGCAATTGCCCGCCCCCGCCACGCGGATGCCGGGGTCGAGGACCGAGCGTCCAACCGTCCGCACCGACCAGATGAGATATGGCAAGCTTCATTCCCTCGCGCCCCACGCCCGAATCACTCGCGTCCGAGCGAACCCCTCTCGAGCAGCGTCTCGAAGGCCTCGACGGCACCCACGCCGCCGCGCCTCAGCTGAGCTTCATGCTCGCCGGCGCCCAATGGCGGGACTCGTGGCTCCACGGCTTCCGCAGCCTGTACCTGGTGATGGAGGTGATCCTCCTGGGCCTGGCAGGTGGGTTGCTCGTGTCGATCCTCAACCTGGATGTGAAGCGTGCCTGGGTGCCCGCGGTTCTTCTCGTGGTTGACGCGGCCGGCAGTCTGATCCTGCTCGCTCGAATGCGCCGTGCGGCCCTCGGCCTCGGCGACGACGTCCGGTTCTGGCACCGCGAGATCGTCCGAGCCGAGCGTGAGTTGCCCCCCGAACGCCGCGTCTTCACGCGCTTCAAGTTGCTCCAGCGCTCCCGGAACCACGCCGACACCGACGAGCTCGCGGCCCTGGCCCTCCAGGCGAGCGGCCTCGACGAGACGGGGCTCGACCGATTGGTAGAACCATTCAACGCGAGCGCAACCCGCCGTCTGATCGAGAACCGCGTTCCTGCTCTCATAGCCGTGCTGTGGATCTCCTGGGTGATCGCCGGCGTCGGGGCCCTGTATCTCCGCGCCCAGGGATTGATTCCCTAGCCGATCGCGATCCAGGCGAAGCCTGGCTTCGGTCAGCCAGCGTCAGGCCTGGCCAGTCCAGATCCAGGTCGCGACGAGGGCGCTGACGAGAGCGACCGTCACGCTGGCCATGGTGCCCAGCAGATAGCGGTCAGCGATCCGCTTCCTGCGAAGCTCCTTGAAGCGCGCCAGCGTCTTGGCGGCCACAACGAAACCGACGGCGGCGGGCCCGCCGCTCGGAGTCAGCGCCACGACCAGCAATCGCTCGAGCACGCCGATGGTTGCACCCATGCGTTCGGGATCGACTCCGCCTGTCTCCTTCGTCGAATCCGCGGGCAGAAGACGGCCGACCAATCGCATGCCCACCGGCACGTTGATCACGATGAGCGACCAGCCGAGGATCCCCGCCAGCGCGACTCGCCGCACATCTCCGGGCGCCGCCGATACCGCCCCCGGGACGAGGTCCAAGCTCACGTCGCGCAGTAGCACCCAGACGACGCCGACCACTACCACGGCGACGCAGCCCTCGGCGGCCAGCCAGAGGACCGCCGGCAAAGGCGTCCAGCTCCGCTTCCCGGCGCGGGTGCGGTTCGCCGCCTGCGCCGATGCCGAGGGGGTCGAAGAAGTCGAGGGGGTGGAAGAGGTCGAAGGGGTCGAGGGGGTCGAGGGGCGGCGCGCCGCTGCTATGCGAGGCAGTACGAGCCCGCGGACCGCTTCGACACCGAGCCGCGCGGCCAGGTAGATCGTCCAGACCCAGCCCAGAACCAGCACTGGATCCTTCATGACCGTCCTCCCAGTCCGTTCGCCGATTCGCCGGTCGATTCAGCGGCGGTCCGCATCGGAGCGTCCGAACCGCTCGCGTAGACGCGCCGGATGCCGGCGACCAGCCGCTGGAGCGGCCGGACGCGAGCCCGGCTGAACGAAACTGAGATGGTGGCTCGCCTCACGTTGAGTCGGTCCGCGACCTCGGACTGGCGCAGATCCTCGATCAGCGCCAGCCGCGCGACCGTCCGCTGGCGCGCGGTCAGGCCATCGAGCATGACGGCCAGGGCCGGCGCAAGATCGGCTAGCAGCGAGTCCACATCGGCCTTGCCGGTCAGGACGACGAGCCGCTCGTGGTTCGAACGCGCCTCCTGTATGGCCTCGCGAGCCGTTACGAAGGCTTGTCCCGTCCGCTCGGTGGCGGGAGCATCGCCTGCGGTCGCGTCGTCGTCCACCTGCCCCCGCGCGACGACCCAGCGCATCTGGCGCCCCTCCGGTCCAAGCGCCGCGCGAAGGATTGCCGTGAAAGGATCGGCCGCAGGGGTCAGCAGTCCCTGCAGCTCGTCTCCCTGGGTGAATCCGAATGGCGCCAGTCGCTGGTCACCGTAGGCCGAGTCCAGCTCGAGCACCAGGGCGCGCAGCCACGCCGTGGATCCGGCGCTGTCGTGCCGAGACCCAACAACGTCGCCGAACAAGACAATGCCGGGGACATCTGTCATCCACTTAAGGCTAACTCAGCCGGAGATAGTCGTCAATGGCTATCTGGGGCGCAGATAGCCATTTCAGACTGACCGCGACCGAGGGATCCGGATGGACGCTAGGCGCGTCTCGCGATCCTCACGCCCGCCGGTGGTAGCTCGGTCCCCATCGCAAACGTGAACCCGCCGTCCCACGACGCGCGGCCGCCGGAACGGTCGTGGTCCGGTGGGCTCCCGAGCGGCTATCCTGAGGAAGTGACGTCCGAAACACGCGTTCCAGACCAGCCCGGCGCCTCCGACCCCTCGATCTCGCTCAACCCAATCGATGGCCGCAAGTCCGCCGTCGCACGACGTCGCGACCTGGGCATGCGGGCCACGATGATCTTCCCCAACCGAGAGATCGTCGAGCGCTACTATGTCCCGCTGATCTACACCGCATGCCGCACGTGCTACTCGGAGCTGGCTCCGGACGACATCTTCGAGCGCGCCGTCGACGGTCGAATCACTCCTGAGAAGCAGCGCGAGCTGATCAGCCGGGTGATCGAATCCGGGCACGGCAGCACGATCGAGCACGTCGTCTTCACCTTCGCGGTCACCGGCGTGAGCCGAACTCTCAGCCACCAGCTCGTGCGCCATCGAGCGGGCGTCGCCTTCGACCAGCAGAGCCAGCGCTACGTCTCGTACAAGAAGGGCGCCTCGACGATGCTGCCCGACACCATTGCCGACGCGGACCCGGCTCTCCTGGAGCGCTACGAGGATCAGGTCGAGGGCGCGCTGGAGCTGTACACCGAACTCATCGAGGCCGGCATCCCCGGCGAGGACGCCCGCTTCGTATTCCCCAACGCCACCCGGACGAATCTGGTCATGACCGCCAATCTGCGGGCCCTCATCCACATGTCGGGACTGCGCCTGTGCACCATGGCGCAGTGGGAGATCCGCCGCCTGTTCCAGCTGATTCGACACGAGGTCTTCGCCGCCAGCCCGTTCCTGGGCAGCTTCCTGGCTCCCAAGTGTGTCGCATTGGGTTATTGCGACGAGGCCGGCAATCGCGACGAGCACTGCCCCATCAGACCGCACAAGGACAAAGTACTGGGCGCCTGGGCCGAGAAGGCTCGAACCAGCCGCCTCATTGGACCCAATTCGATCCCATAGACAGCCCCGCAAGCCCCTTTAGGGCCCGATGGCGGCCCGCGAGCCGTCCGTTAGGCGGTACGTAAGGGCGGTTTGCCCTGGTACCTCCAGCGGAGTGCCCGCCCGCAACACCCGGCCCATGATTCGCCTACGAATATGCCCCTCGCACTTGCCCTTGGAGCCGCGATAATGTCCGCGACCCCGAGGTCCAGTGCCTGGGAGCCCGCAAATCACGACACGGTAGTAACCTGAACGGAAGTCTCCGGCGCCCGGCCGGGGCCCGGAGTAGCAGACCACGGGGAGATGAGCGTGAACGAGACGGCCGCGCGTCATCCGAACCGATTCCTGGCGGACCTCACGCAGGCGATGCGTTCGACCGCCGAGACGGCGCGGCAGGCGACCATCGATCAGTGCCAGGCAGACGCGAAGGCGTACACGGAAAAGCTGCACGCGCGCACGGATGACGAAGCCGCCTCTCTGCGCAAGGCCGCCGAAGCCGATGTCAGCGCCATTCGCGACTGGTCCAAGGCCGAGATGGAGCGCATCCGCGTCGAGACCGAGCAGCGCATTTCGCGCCGCCGAGAGCTTCTCGAGCAGGAGCTGCAGGAATACAACTCCGCGATCGAGCTTGAGATCGAGCGCGTCCAGAACCGCGTCACGGGCTTCGAAGGGGAAGTTGCCAACTTCTTCGAGCAGCTTCTCCAGGAAGCCGACCCCACGGTCTTTGCCAGCATGGCCGCCCAGATGCCCGACCCGCCATCCTTCGAGGAAGGCGATCGCGGCACGATCACGCCGGATCTACGTGCGCGTCGTGAGCAGATCATGCGAGCCGGTGCCGAGTCCGGCGCGGGCGCCAACGGCACGCAACCGGCCGGGGACGCCGATGCCGCGGAAGAGGCGGCGGCGGCCAGCAGTCGAGCGGCTGCCGCCAAGCAACCTGTCGTCGAGTCGACCCAGGTCGTCGTGGTCGGACTCGTCAGCGTCGCCAGCATCGCCACGTTCAAGCGCCAGCTGGGCCGCCTCCCCGGCGTCAAGAACGTCGGCGTTTCGTCCGGTCCCGACGGCGAGTTCATTTTCACCGTGGGCCACGCCCAGGACACCTCGCTAGGAACTCTGATCCCGTCTCTGCCCAATTTCCAAGCGCGTGTCGTGAACGAGCGGGAAGGCGTACTCAACGTCTCCGCGCACGACCCCGAGGCGGAGGGCTAGACTTCGCAGTAAGGCTGTCGCCCCGCAGGGAGACTCCGTCACGTGCCTCGTCCCGCAGTAGCAATCGCTCTTCCGCAAGCTGAGTACGCCGCGGTCAGCGCTCAGCTCGTTGAGGCCGGCTACGAACCGATCGAGGTCAGAACGGCGGACGATCTCGAGGAGCTGCTGAGCAGGCGCCGCGATATCGGCGTGGCCATCCTGGACGGCGAGAACGACTTCGACCGCACGCTCGAGATGTACGCGATGCTCCATGACGAGGACCGCAACATCCCGGCCCTGATGGTGGTCGCGGCCCGAGCCCTCGACCGCATGAGCCTGGCGGGAAGAGGCCGCGTCATCGACGAGTACTTCACGCGCCCCTACTCGGCCGAGTCGCTGCGGTGGCGGGTCGAGGCCATGCTCATCCGAGCCGAGATCCCGGTCGAGGAGACCGACAGCGGGATCATGCGGTCAGAGCCGCTGCCGGACGAGCCCATCGGCGCCGTCGGCGGGGCCGCCGAGCCGCACCGAGGCCAGATCGTCATCGTCTTCAATCCAAAAGGTGGCGTGGGCAAGACGACCATCGCCGTCAACGTTGCCGCGATGCTGCAGGTCCGAAAGGGCCAGCAGGTACTTCTCGTGGATTGCGACACCGTAACCGGCCATGTGGCCTCGTCGCTCGGCATGGAGAACACGCGAACCGTCGCCGATGCATGGACTGAAGATCTCAACACGGGGGTCGCCGAGCCGTTCGCCGAAATCGCGTCCATGCATCAGAACGGCGTATCGGTCCTTGTCATGGCGGAGTCCCCGCTGCATACCGAGATCCTGGAGCCCAAGCGCGTGGCCGAAGCCATCACGACTGCCTGCCGCGTCTATGACTGGGTCATCGTCGACATGCACCCGGACTACGGACCGCTGAACCAGGTTATCTTCGAGCGCGCCGACAAGATCATCGTCCCGGTGACGCCGGACGTGCCGGCCATCCGGGCCGCGGTCCAGTTCCGTGAAGTCGCCGTCGAGCTCGAGATCCGCGATCGACTGGCCATGGTCGTGAACCGCGCCAACAGCGGCGTCTCGGTCGCAGACATGGAACGGACCGTCGGCATGCCCGCCCTGGCAGAGGTCAGGTCGGCGGGGATGATCTTTGTTCGGGCGGCCAACGAGGGCCGCTCAGCGGTGGAGCGCTTCCCCAAAGAGAAGGTCATCGAGGACATCGAAGACCTGTGTGACCGGTTGATGGCCACGCGCGATTCCGGCGCCGCGAAGTCCGGTCAGGGCTTCATGGGGATCTTCAGCGGCGGTAGCAACACGAACCCGAGCATGCGGGCATCCTAAGCCGATCGCCGGACGGCGATCGGGAGCCGGGGCAGGTGATCTCGGCGGTCGGCTGGCGCAATCCTGGGCGGGCGCTACTTCGACTCGTCGCGGTCCGAGGTGACGGCCGCAGCATCCGAGCCCGGCGCAGACGTGGTGATCGGCGGCGACATCGTGGCCGGCGGCGACGCGCTTTCCCGCACGGTCGCCGGTGCCAGGACCACGCGTTGAGGTTGCGGAATCTCGATGCCGGCATCCTGGAAGGCCGCCAGCAGCCGTTTGCGCAACTCGCCCCCGACGGCCCACTGGTCCGAAGCGCGCACGGTGCCGACGACCTTGAGCGTGACACCCAATTCGCCCAGGGCCGAGACACGATCCACTCGCGGTGCCTCGAGGATGCGTGGACTCCACTCGGGATCGTCCGTCAACTCTTGCCCGACCTGGTTGACCACCGCCGTCGCCCGGTCGATGTCCGTGCCGTACACGACCTGCATGTCCTGGTTCACGCGGGCAAAGACACGCGTCAGGTTTGAGGCCACCGTGATCTCGCTGTTCGGCACGGTGTGTACCGTGCCGTCCTGGTCGCGAAGCGTGGTCCGCCGCAACGTGAAGTCCTCGACCATGCCGGACACACCCGCGATGCGAACGACGTCGCCCTTGCCGTACTGGTTCTCGATCAGGATCAATGCCCCGTTGAGGTAGTCGCGGACCAGGCTCTGGGTACCCAGGCCGATGGCGATCCCGGCTATGCCAAGCCCGGCGATGGCCGGACCGATGTCGAGGTTGAGGGGGCCCTGCAGGATCATGAGCACGGCAATGACGACCACGAAGAATCGGATGACGTTGATCGCAAGGGTTTCGACGGTGTCTTGCCGCTTCTTGATCTCGATCGCACTCAACTCGCGAGCCGTGCCCTCTAGGCTCTCGCGACTGAGAAGCGCCCCGGCGATGCCTTGGACGAAGACGTGGGCCAGACGCAGAACGATCACCGCCACAACGAGGATCGCGACGACCGCCGCAGCCGCAGTGATGGCGCCCCCAAAATGGAGTGCCTCACCACCCCAGGGCGGGGCCAGAGTCGGGTCGTTGAGATTCACGTCGATAGCGTAGCGCGACCCACTGTGGGACGGCGAGCCGATCTCCCGAACCTTCGTGAAAAGGGGCGGCCCCTCGGGAGGGGGGCCGAGGGGCCGCGGAGGTTGAACTGTTCTTCTTCCCGCAATCCGGCGGGTCTGGCCTTCAGATGGCCGCTACCACGCCGCCGATGCGGTCGGTGATCAGGGCTGCCACCTCGCGAGTGCGATCCACCAGCTCAGGCACGCGGCTTGGCGTGATCCTGTTCCCCGAGGCGCGAACCTCGAGCGCGGCAACGACCGAGGCCCGCTGGTCGAAGACCGGGACCGCGATGGCGTTGACGGTCGGCTCGTGCTCCCCGAAAGCGGTGGCGAAGCCACGCTTGCGAACGCGAGCCAGTTCCTCGAGCAGCAGATCGACCCGAACGATCGTATGCGCCGTGTATGGCGTGAATCCGATCTTCGAAAGGCGAATCACCTCCCGCTCGGGCTGGCTGGCGAGAAGGATCTTCCCGGGCGCCGTGGCGTGGAGCGGCGAGTTGCGGCCGGTTCGATCCCGACCCATTCCCGACGCGTCCGAATAGGCAATCGTGAGGACCGTGTCTCCCTCGAGCACCTCGAGGGTCGACGTCTCGCGGATCGAGCGGGCCAGTGACTCCAGCTCCGACATCGCGATCGATCGCAGGTCGAGCGTCCTTTCGGCATGACCGCCGAGTCGAACGACCGCCAATCCCAGCCTGTACTTGCCCGAGTCGTCGTCCTGCTCGACCAGGCCCCGCTTCTGGAGCGTGGCGAGCAACCGCGACGCGGTCGACTTGTGGAGTCCGAGGCGGCGTGCGAGCTCGGTAACCCCTGCCTCTCCTTGTGTCTCCCCGAGAGCGATCAGGAGCGACGCGGCGCGGTCCACTGACCGTACCGCATTCCCGTCGAGCATCGTTTTCTCCTAACGGGCGTCTTCCGAATGGAAGCTGGATGCTTCCCTGCAGCATCGGGGCTGCTCGTCGCACCGCGCCCGAGCCGGAGCGACGTTCGTGTTGTGTCGCGGCTACCGCGCCGCCGGATCATCCCGACTCGCAAGACCTACCTGGCCGGGTCGTCGATTAGGGAGGAATGGCCCTTTTCGTCTCGCGAGGTGGGACTCCTGTGCCGTAATGTTTACATAGTTACTCGGGATTAGTCAAGCCCTGTGGGAGCGTCCTCCACGCTCGGCGGGTGTCAACTTCCCGACAGAACGGTATGGCGGGCGGCGGTTGAGATTGCCCACCAAGTCGGGGCATGGACGCTTCAATCTGCTCGCAAAGTGGTCCGAGCCGCGCCAACGAGGGGGCGTCCGATCGACTTCGGTCCGGCCGGCGCGTGTCCGGTCGGCTTACCCAACTGCGACGCCCACTCGCCACGCCCGGCGTACCATCCCATGGACACCCGATCCGCTGAGTTCCCGGAGCCTCGATGCAGAGAGATCGCCCTTCGCTCCTCGATGCCCAGCCGCCCACGACTCCGGCTGCCGCCCACGCAGACGGAATCGCCGCCGCGGTCGCGACCATACGCGCCGAGTTTCCTGCGCTCTCCCGCCTGCACGCCGGCCAGCCCTATAGCTATCTCGACGGCCCCGGCGGGACACAGGTTCCCCGCCGAACGATCGACGCCATGGCCCGCTACCTGGAGCAGTCGAACGCCAACCATGAGGGCGCATTTGCGACCAGCCAGGAGAGCGATGCCATTCTGGCTGAAGCACACGCCGCCGCTGCCGACTTTCTCGGGGCGGCCGGACCGGACGAGGTTGTCTTCGGCCAGAACATGACCACACTCACGTTCGCCGTCAGCCGAGCGATCGGCCGAACCCTGCGAGCCGGCGACGAGGTCGTCGTGACGCGCTTGGACCATGACGCGAACGTCGCGCCGTGGCTGGCCCTCGAAGAAGAGCGTGGCATCATCGTCCGCTGGGTCGGAGTCCGGGACGGTGACTGCACGCTGGACCTCGAGGAGGTCGACCGGGCCATTGGGCCGCCCACCCGCGTCGTGGCGGTGGGCCTCGCGTCCAACGCCGTCGGCACGGTCAACCCTGTGGCACGCATCGTCGAGATGGCCCACGCCGTCGGGGCATTGACCTACGTCGATGCCGTCCATGGGGCGCCTCACATGCCTATCGACGTGGCCGCCCTGGATACGGACTTCCTGGTCTGCTCCACCTACAAGTTCTTCGGACCTCATCTGGGACTGCTGTACGGAAAGCCCGAGCGTCTGGAGAAGCTGGCCGCTTACAAGGTGCGACCTGCCCCTGATGAGGGGTCGGGCAAATGGGAAACGGGCACGCTGCCGGGCGAGGCCCTGGCCGGGCTGCTCGGGACGTTCGACTACCTGGCCTGGTTGGGCCGACAGTTCGGTGGCGCAGGCGCGACATCGACGCGGCGCGAGGCACTGTCGGCGGCGATGCGGGCCATTCGGGCTACCGAGCGCCAGCTCGCCCTCCAGGCCCTGGCCGTCCTGCGCGATGTGCCCGGTCTGACAATGCGTGGCATCACCGATCCGGCTCGCATCGGCGAACGAGTGCCCACCTTCGCGTTCACACTGGCCGGCCGCACTCCTCGAGAAGTCGCCGAGGAGTTGGGCAAACGCGGTATCGCCGTCTGGGATGGCGACTACTATGCCTGTGAGCTGATACGAGCCTTGGGCATGGCACAGTCGGGCGGGATGGTTCGGGTCGGTTTCGTCCACTACAACGAGCCCTGGGAGATCGAGCGCCTGGCCGAGGCGCTCCGGGAAATGGCCAGAACAAGCGCGGCGAGTTCGCCGATCAAGTCGTGATGGAGGGAGCATGACCAACCAGGGGTCGACCGCCCCCGTGTTCTTCGACGCGATTCGCAAGGGCGACGACCTGGCCGTCGACAGAGCAATCAGCGCAGACCAGCAGGTGCTGCGGACTCGCGACGAGGCCGGGCTATCGCCCGTCCTGGTCGCCGCCTATGCGGGCCACCCACGGTTGGCAGCGCGCATTGCCCTTTTCACCAGCAGGACCGCCGGCGGCCTCGACGTTTTCGATGCGGCGGCGACCGGTAATGTTGGGGTGGTGCGAGGCTTGCTCTTGAGCGACCGGGCCTCCGTCGACGACAGCGGGCCGGACGGATACACCGCGCTCCACTTCGCGGCCGCTTTCGGGCAACTTGAAGTGGCTCGGTTGCTGCTCGGGCGCGGCGCGGACCCCAACGCCGTCGCACTCAACGAGTCGCGTGTCACGCCGCTCCACAGTGCTGTTGCGGCGAAGCACCGCGACACGACCAGCCTTCTCCTCGCCCTCGGTGCATCGCCCAACACCGTCCAGCACGGTGGCTGGACACCGCTGCACACCGCCGCTCGCGACGGCGACGAGGCCATCGTCGACATGCTCCTGCTGCGCGGCGCCGACCCGACCCGGGCCAACGACGACGGCAAGACGGCCATCGATCTGGCGGTCGAAAACGGCCACGCAGCGCTGGCGGCAATCCTTCGTTCGCAGGCCGGCAAGCGCTGACGCGCCGTCATCGAATCGGCCAGATTAGCCGGCCCGCCGCGCCGAGGTCTCGGAGCCTCAGATCCTAGCCGCGGACTCCCATCCAGCCCGGCAGCTCCTTGGCGAGCGTGGCCAGCGGCAACGTGCCGTGACCCAGAACGGCATCGTGGAAATCCCGGAGGTCGAAGGCCGGGCCGAGGGCCGAAGCGGTCTCGTCCCGCAACCGCTGGATCTCGCGCTGGCCTGTCTTGTAGCTGAGGGCCTGGGCCGGCCAACAGATGTAGCGGTCCGTCTCGATGGCCGCGTCGGTCTCCGACTGGCCGGCTTCAAGCAGCTGCGCGATCGACTTCTCGCGAGGCCATCCGAAGGCGTGGATGCCCGTGTCGACAACGAGTCGCGCCGCCCGATGAGCCTGGCCGTCGAGCATCCCGAACCGCTCGGCTTCGTTCAGATACAGGCCCATCTCGTCGGCCAGGCGCTCCGCGTAGAGGCCCCAGCCCTCGACGTAGGCCATGCCCGCCATGCGCGAGCCCAGCCGCCGGAAGACGTTGAGGCTCGGGTGTTCGGTCTGGAGGGCGATCTGGAAATGATGCCCCGGCACCGCCTCGTGGAAACTGATGCTGGCCAGGCCGAGGTAGGTGCGACTGGGCAGGTCGAACGTGTTCACGTAGTACACGCCCGGCCGGCTGCCATCGACCGCCGGCGGGTAGTAGTAGGCGGCCGGCGCGTCGGCCTCCTTGTACGGCTCCACCGGCCGAACCTCGCAGCCGGCGTGGGGCAGCGTGCCGAAGTAGGCGGGAGCAGCGGCCAGGGCACGCTCGATCTGGCCGCGAGCCCGGTCGAGCAACTCCTCGATGGACTCGGGGATGAGAGCGGGATCGCGGCGCATCGCCTCCCGGGCCGCCTTCGTGTCGTCGCCGTGACCGAGTTTGCGGGCGATGACGCGGCGCTCGTCCTCGATCGAGGCGAGCTCCTCGAGCCCGATGCGATGCAACTCGCCGGCATCGATATCGAGCGAAGTCCACGCCCGGATCTGGGTTCGGTACAGCTCGTCCCCGTGCGGCGCCGAGCATAGACCGGGCTCCTCGCGCGAGGCCTCCCGGTACTTGCCGAGCAGCGCCTCGAGGAAGCTGCGATCGGCCGGCCGGACGTACCTGCCGATGGCCTCGACGACGCGGTCGCGGTCGGCGGACTCGGGCAGGTTGAGTGCGTCCAGGATTGGCGACAGCTCATCGGGTATGGCCAGGAGCCGCTCCAGCTGATTGATGACGCGTTCGGTGACGATGCGCGCGGCGGTGAGGCCTCCCGCCAGACCCTCTCGGACCACCTCGGCGTTGGCCGACATGAAGCGCGGGTAGTCGGCCAGGCGGGCCATGAAGGCATCGAACTGCTCGCTCGTCCCGGTCGGCTGAAACGCGGCGAGGAGAGGAAGGATGGTCTGCGGGCCGTCCATCTGGTCGACGACCTTGAGGCGATCGACGCGCTGGCCCTGCTGCTCGAGCTCGATGCTGCAGATGACCCTCAGGATGTCGAGGGTGATGCGCTCCTCCACCGGGAGCCCCGATGTCGCCGCCGCCTGGGCCGCGATCGAGTCGGCTTGCGCGAGGGTGTCGCGATAGAGCGTTCGAGCCCGATCGCGCCCGACTGGTCCGGGGTCATCCAGCCGGTCCTTCCCCTGCTCATAGCCGAGCATCGTGGCCGTGATCGGCGAGAGATCGAGGAGGCCGTTCCAGAAACGGTCCGCCAGCTCGTTCACCATGGCGGCCGCGCTGCTGCCGTCTCCGACGGGTGTAGGGTCGCTCACGGGGGGCCTCCAGCCAATCGGCAGCGGCCTGGCACACCGGGCGGCCCGGCAGTAGCTGCCGGCGCAAGGTTACCGCCAACCCAGGCGATGAGGTGCCCGCTGCGCTGGCCCACGGAATGCGCCGCCTGAACCGCCACGCATCCTGATCGCCGTCCGGCGGCCGAGGCCGAGGCGGAGCCGAGGACGAGCCAGGCAAGCCTGGCTTTAGCGAGCGTACTTGAACGTACGCGAGCGAGGACCGAAAGCCAGGCGGAGCCTGGCTCGGCGACAACGTGCCAGCTTGCGCTGGCCCAAGGCATCGGCCGTCCGAAAGCCAGGCGGAGCCTGGGTCGCGATCAGCCTCCGAAGAGGGGGAGTTGTTCGCCGACCGTGTCCGCGACCGCATCCAGACCGAGGTACGGCTCCAGGTCGTCCAGGGTGGCGTCGGGTCGGGCCGCGAACTTGGCCAGGTGGTTCCATTTGATGAAGTGCCAGTTCCGCTCCTCGATGGCCTTGCGCAGCAATGGCGAGCGAGCCAGCTTGACCTTCAAGAGATCGGCCCTCTCCGCGGGGACGACCAGGAAGCGGACGACCTTGTCATCGACCGGGTAGCGCGCGTGACGGCCCAGAACGGGTTCGCCCAGCATGGCGGTCCATTCGACCTCGAACAGGAAGGTCGCCTTGTGGCGGACATACCAGGCGCAATCGACGCGATCGAGCTCGCCCTCCGGAGCCCAGGTGATGAGCGGCAGGTGGACTTCTCGCTCGGCCTGGTCGAGCAGGGCTGAAAGCGGTCGGCCATCGACGCGCCTGTCCTGTTGGCGCCTCCCGATCCAGACTTGCATGCCGAGCCGATGTCCCACATCGGCCAGCATGGCGATGACCCGGTCGTGCTCGGCCGTGCGGGCCTCGAGATGGTCGGAACCGACGACCTCCTCCGGCGTGCTGGTGGGAGCGACATAGCTGGCCAGGCAGGCCTCGATCAGCGCCCCATCCGGGGCATCCCCGCCCTTGAACATCGCGGCCGTCCGATCGACGGCACCGCGCTCTGTGAGGTGCCCGGCCGAGGAGAGAAGCGAGAAGACGGCCCACTCGACCCTATCGGCGAGCGGCTGGGCGGCGACGCTGCGGTCCTCTTCGGAGGCCAGCCAGTACTGCCCGGGCTCGATCTGGCGGATGCGGCGGTTGTTGGGACGGTCAAGCTCGCCCCGGATGATCTCGAACAGCTGCCCCACGGGGTCGAGCTGCGACGCATCGCCGGTCGTGGCGCCGGCCACGGAGTGGGTGGTGGCTCCGGCCGGGGCTCCGGACGTGGCGCTGGCTGTGCCGCTGGCTGTGCCGCCGGCCGTGGCTCCGGACGTAGTGCCCGGCCCGACGCCGTAGGCCTCGACCCAGGCGGCCCAACCATCGTTCGCTCCCGCCGGTCTCAGGACTCGGGCCAGCCTGGCGAGCTGGCCGGACCCGTCCAGGCCGATCAGCAGGTCCCCCAACAGGTGGTCGAACGAAGCCGGTTCACCGCGGGCCTTGAGCCGTTGGACGGCGGTCTCGGTGACCGTCTGCGCCGCCACGGCGGCCCGAAACGGACCTTCGTCCAGCTTCTCCGGCCCGGCCAGGATGCCCGTTCCGCGAACGGTGCCCGGATCGCCCGCCCCGCCGGCGACGGGCGGCAGGGGTCTGTTGGCGCGGGTCCGAGGCCCGGGAGCCAGCACACCGGTACCGGGAACGTAGGTCACTATTCCGGGGCTCTCGTCGCCGGCACGGTGGAGCCGCGCGTCGACCAGACGACAGCCCGCCGCCGCTCCCCCCAGAGCCGCCGCAATCAACGTGACCGGCTCGGCATCATCGAGCAGCAGGACGGCTCGGCCGCTCTGGGCCAGAGCGGGAGTGGCTATGGCCAGCGTTCGACCCACCGCGCGAGCAAGAGACATGGCGTCATCGGTCGGGGTCTGCCTGGCCTGCGGCCGGAACAGCGCGTCGTACGGCAGCAGGGCGACGGCGGCGGCCCCGAAGATCCAACCCGTGCCGTGGTATGACGCGGCGAGCCGTTCCTGCGTCCAGGGCACGGGCGCCTGACCGAGAACAAGGCGGACACGCGACGGCGAGGCCGAGTGGGACATGCGCTCGCCATGCAGCCCGAGCCGGCGCAGGGAGCCGGGCGTGGTCTCACCCACGGTCACGTTGGCCGTGGTGCCTTCCAGGGCCGCCATGTCCGCACCGAGGCGGGCCAGGGCAGACCGCGGCGTCCCGGTCTCCAGCCGCTGTACGAACGTCTTGACCAGCTTCAGCCCACCTTCGAAGGCCTGCCACGGGTTCAGCTCATGCCACTCATGGGCCGCGGGCATCTTGAGAACGCCGTTCGATATCCTCAGCGGGGCGGGCTTGCCGCGGGAGACATTGAGTCGGCTGGCCAGGATGACGGCGTGCAGCAGCGCGAGCCGGAGCGCGGCCGTGATGGCCCCCGTTCGATCCTCAGCATCGATCCGGGTCAGGATTGCCTGTAGACCCAGAAGCTGCCGGGGCACGTGCAGATCGAGCATCTGATCAACGAGCGGGTGAGTCGGCCGCGGGGCGGGGAAGCGCCGGCGCATGGCCTCGCGGACGTCGCCGCTGGCGGGGACCGACTCGGCCAGCCGCACGTCGCCCTGGGTGGGATCGGCCACGCGTAACTCGGGGCCGCCGAACTGCTCGTGGCACTGGGCGCACCGATACTCGCGCGCAACGGCGCGGAGCAACTCCTCCGGCCCGAATCTCAATTCCGGCAGCGCACCGACGGTGGGCGAAGCAGCGGCGCCTTTGGCGCGGCCACGGGAACGAGCCGTGAGAATGGCGGCCACATCTGCCTTCATGGGCGACGCCACGGGCAGCCAGACCATCGACTCGAGGATCACCGGCCGGCCGCATCGTGGGCAGGTGCTGGCGTAGAGGGCGTCGATGGTCCGCCGGACGGTCGATCCGGCAAGCGGCGCGTCGGCGATGGCCGTCGCCGCCGAGTCGATCTGGCGCAGGTCCGGCGGCCGCAGTACGACGTCGGCGAGAAGCCTGGTCAGCGGCCATGACTCGAAGTCGGCGGCCCGGCGTTGCTCCGCGATGGCTGCCCGCGCCACCCAGCCGCCACGGCCGTTCAGGTCGAGGACTATCTCGCCGGGTTTGGTCCAAGCCTCGATCGCCGCGACGAACTCGGCCGCGGGCGCGGGTGGGGCGAGCCGCTCGAAAGCGGGCAGCGACGGAATACTGGCGAGCCCTGGCTCGGGGTTGGTGGCGGAACGCCCGACCATGCCCCAATTGTGACAGACGGATCCCCCGACGAGAACGGCTTGTGCGCCTTCGAGTCGAGCTTACGGCTCCTCGATCTCGTCGGTTTCCTCTTCGAAGGCCTCCTCGCCGGTGACTTCGGCAGGCAGCACTCGATCCAGGTCCTCGATCTCCTCGTCCTCGTCGTCGTCCTCGAGCTCCTCCTCCATGAACTCTTCCTCGCGGAGGAGAGTGCCCTTGGTGTACGGGCGGAGGTCCGAGGAACGGGCCGCGGTCGGGAAGCTGACCTTCCCGTAGTTGCGGGGATCCTGGAAGATCTCACGAATGACGATGCGGACGTCGCGATCGCCCAGGGATGTAATCCCGGCCGAGTACTTGTTGCCGTCGGCAAGCAGTTTGAGCAGACGCGCGGCCACGCGCGGCTCGACGATACCGATGCGGGTGCCATTGGCCTCCGCGAAGAGGCGGTTGCCCTCGGGAATCAGTTCCACCGCATCGCCCGGGTTGACGTGCGCCAGGGCCCGCGGCGAAGCCAGGTCGGTAAGCATCGCGAAGCCGGTCTTGCCGGTTTCCTCTACGAATATTGCCACCGGAGCCTTTTCGGCCTTCTCCGGTGCGGCGGTCTTGTCGCCGGCCTCGCTCATGAGGACCCGAAGCCGCTCGATGTTCCGCTCGGCGATCCGGTTCGTGGGATCGAGAGCCAGCGCGATCTGATAGTGCTCCCTGGCCTCACCCAGTTCGCCCATCTCCCAAAGGGACTTGGCGAGACGGTTCTCGGCCTCGGCATCGGGGCCCAGCTCCAGCATCTTGCGGTTGGTCTCCGCCGCGTCCGCCCAGCGACCGTCGGCGGCCTGGCCGATTGCCTGCTCCGCCAGCTGGCGCTTGATCCGGACGGTATTGCCGCCGGTGCTCTTTTCGATATCGGGAAAGGCCAAGGGATCAGGTTCCTTTCGTCAGCTGCACCAGACCGATCGCTGGAGCGGCGAGGTGGCGGTGGCCGCCTCCTCGCGTAAGGCATACCGATTCTGACGGGACGCGGCCCGTCCGGACCATGCTTTCTAGCATCCGGGCCCGGCTCTGTCAACGCGAGGCACTCTGGCCCGCTCGATCAGCTCCGGCGGACGAAGGCTCGCAGCTCGCCGGCCCAGAGCTGGAGGTCGAGAACCACCGCGTCTGTCCGGACCAGAAGGCCCGTCAGCTCGAGCAGCTCATTGAACTGGGGAACAGCTTGCCGCACGATCTCGCCGGCCAGCCAGCTATACGGCGCCTGTTCGGTGACATCGTAGGCAGACCACTTGCCGTACCGCTCAACGTAGGCCCGGTCCGAATCGTTGAGGGGCTCATGGTAGGGGTCGACCCAGGCTGCGCCGAAGAACTTGAGCGTCCAGTCCGTGTCGGCATCGCACAGCACGACCGATCCGTCGGAGAAAGTGAGTTCGATGGCGCCGTCGCTGGCATTGACTTCGCCCTGGAACACGTAATGGAGCCGTCGGACCCTGGAGATCGCCCGTCCAACCAGCTCGGGAGTGGTCGACAGCCGGTTTGCGCGACTCCAACCTTCGTTGCGCGGCAACCGCGCGCCGGGAGTCATGACCAGCATGCGGAAGAGATGATCCAGGGTCGCTGCGCAATCGCCGGTGATTCCTGTATGGACCTCGGAGCGCCCGACCATGGTGCTGCTCGGCGAGGCGAGCCAGTGGAAACGCTCGGCCCTGGCCAGCGCCGCGATTGGGCCGGCCGAGGGGTCTCCTCGGGCAACGCGCTCGATGGCGACCAGCTGGGCAACGATCTCATCCGCGTCGCAATCCGGGGCGAGGACCGCGAGGCGGCCGGCGTCCAGCCCGGTCCGGGCATCGAGGAAGCGCCGCTCCCGGCAGAACAGGATTACACCGGAATTGATGAACTCGGCGCGTTCGACATGCGGAACGGCTCGCAGCACGGTGTAGGCGAACGGGCTACGCGCCTGTGCGGACACGTTCGACCTCCTCGGCGAGACGGCGATGAGCACCCAGCCGGCCGTTCAGGTAGTCGAGATAGGCGACCCTGTGGGCGGCCGGATTGGCCAGACCATCCCCCGCCGGGAGCCAGTCATCGGGCACCGACTCGAGGATCGAGTTGAAGAGATCCGGCGTCAGCAACGGGGCGAGCCGGTCGTCCGCCTCGAGAATCGACCCCGCAGCCGGCAGCAGAACGTGATTCTTGATGGCGGCCATCGGCTTGCGCGCGTGGGCTGCCGCGTCGCGCCAGGTGTGATGGATGAATAGAGCGGAGCCATGGTCGATCAGCCACAGGCGGCGATGCCAGACGAGCATATTCGTGTTGCGAACATCCCGATCGACGTTGGTGACGAAAGAGTCGAACCAGACGACGGCTGCGCAGAGGTCGGGCGCAGGCGTGAAGCCGGCGGCCGGGTCGAAGCCCAGCGCCCCCGGGAGGAAGTCCAGCCCTACGTTCAAGCCGCTGCTGCGCTGGAGCAGTTCCCGTATCTCTGCATCGGGCTCGGCGGCCGCCAGACGCGGATCGAAGTCGACGAGCACGATCTCCGGCACCAGGAGCCCTAGGGCCCGGCCGATCTCGCCGGCAACCAGCTCCGCGACGAGGGCCTTTTCGCCGTGTCCGGCGCCGCGGAACTTGGCCACGTACAGGCCGTCGTCGTCGGCCTCGACCACGGCCGGCAGCGAACCGCCCTCGCGCAGCGGGGTTACGTAACGAGTGGCGGTGACCTGGCGGATCACTCCGCAAGTATCGGGCCGTGGCCGATGCGCCGCACAGCGGCTACGACAGCACGGGCGCCGATTCGGGGAGTGGCGGCCAATTCGGGGAGTGGCGCGCCCCGAACCCCCGCCGGCACTGAGGCCGCCTGCGTCAACCCTGCTGGGCCAGACCCCAGACGATGACAACGAATGCGGCGACGCCCAACACCAGCAGCTCCTGCAGCAGCGGCCGGTTCTCCGTGATCGAATCCGACGACTCGTGCAGATCTGTCAACACGTAGATCCCAAGCGTCAGCAGCGCGGGGACGAAGAGCCGTGGCAGGTCCAGAGAACGCAGGACGGCCGTGGCGAACGCCATCACGACGGCGTACTGGAAGAAGGCCACGACCCGGATGATGCGATCGAAGCGGTGTGGCGACGCCAGGGACGCCAGCCGATATCCGACCAGACCAGCTATGGCCGCATTGAGTGCCACGTATTCAGCAAGTCGAAGCGTGCTGAGCGATTGACGGTCGAACGCGAGTCCATTCGGCACCAGGCTGCCCGCGGCCACAAACCCGAGGAAGGCCAGGCTCATCGCGGCCACCCGGACCGCCAGCGGATGCGGGTGCGGCGGCAGCTCGGGCCTGTTGACGACCACGGGCTCGGCCACGATCTCGGGCAGGTCGAATTCCGCTCTCCGCCTTGGGCGCAGGCGGACGGTCGGTGGAGCCGCGACGGCGGCCACGGCACCCTCCGGCGGGGTGGAGGCTTCGGCCGCATTCAGGACATCGGACGCGGTCTCGAGGCTGAAGACCGAGGCCACGGCCGCCCAACCCACGACGAAATCGATGGCGAGCCACGGCACCGGGGTTACGATGTGGGCAATCCCCGCGATCGAGAACGCGGCCAGGGCCGGGAGCACCATCGGGATCAAGGGCATGCGCCACGGCCGCCACTCCCCGACGACCGGGCCCGTGCTGGCGGCGGCAGTCGCCACTATCAGGACCGTGGCCAACAGGGCGGGAGCCTGGTCCAGCCAATGGACGAGGACCGCCAGCGACGCCACTACCAACCCGACTTCGCGGGCTACATTCCGATGCTGCATGCCAGCATGGTACGAAACCCAGCCAGATCGCGGCGATTCACCCGTCTGACGGCGCTCGCGGGGATGCCGGGCCGACTCGCTCGGGCTTGCCGGAGGCCCACTCGAGCAGCTTCGGGCGCGATCTGGCGTTCATCACCCGATCGGGCGAGAGCCAGGCCCGGCGGGCCATGGCGACGCCCCAGCGGAGGTTGTCGAGCTCCTCGATTCGGTGCGCGTCCGAGTCGATCGTGAAGACGCAGCCGAATTCGGCGGCCCGTCGCGCTCGAACGTCGGAGAGATCCAGGCGTTCGTCGGAACCGTTCAATTCGAGGGCCGTCCCGGTTCGGGCGGCCTCCGAGAACACCGCGTCCCAGTCCAGGTCGAGATCGGCCCGCGAACCGATGTACCGACCCGCCGGGTGGGCAATGATGTCGACGTTGGGGTTTCGAATCGCGGCCAGCGTACGGGCGGTCAGCTGATCGCGGGTCTGCCGCCGCGCAACGTGGACGGAGGCCACGACCAGGTCGTAGCGGGCCAGCAGCTCGTCGGGATAGTCGAGGGTCGCGTCGGCCCGGACCTCGAGCTCGCAGCCGTGCAGCAGCCGAAAGCCCTCCGGCGAAGTCTCGGCCGGGGCCGTGCCGTCGGCTTCCTCGGCCTCGAACCGGCGATTCAGCGACGCGACTACGGCCCGCTGCATCTCGACTCGCTCGAGGGAGAGGCCACGCGCAATCGCCAGGCTGGCTGTGTGGTCGGTCAGGGCAAGGTACGAGTAGCCCCGCCGGCGGGCCGCTTCCGCCATCTGCTCGATCGCGTGAACGCCGTCGGACCAGTCGGAGTGGCTGTGGCAGTCGCCGCGCAGGTCCGGCCGCGCCACCAGATGGGGCAGCGTCCCGGCAAGGCCCGCCTCCACCTCGCCCCGGTCCTCGCGCAGCTCGGGCTCGATGAACGGCAGCCCCAGGAAGCCGTACGCCGCCGTCTCGGTAGGAAACGTCCGCAGCTCGGCCGCCTCCCCCGACTCCCCTACCGCCGGCTCGCCGTCGTCCCGAAGCTTCAGGTAACCCTTCTCGGACAGGCTCCAACCCATGTCGCGAGCCATGCCCCGCAGGCGGACGTTGTGCTCCTTCGAGCCGGTGAAGTGGATCAGGTATGTGCCGGCCTCGCCGGGGGGCATGATCATCAAGTCCACGCGCGGGCCCAGGCGTGGACCGTCCACCCGGGGGCCCGGAGATAGCTTCACGGAAGCCTTGCGAGAGCCCTTCGCGATCACCGCCTCGACCGACCCAAGTGACGTGAACCGCTCCACCAGATCCAGTGGCCGATCGGTTTCCGCCAGCAGGTCGAGATCGCCGATCGTCTCGCGCCGGCGCCGAAACGACCCCGCCGGCTGAATAGACCGCAGGCCGGGGACGTCCGATAGCTCGGCCAGCAGCATCTCGACGATCTCCTCGGCCTGGCCAAGCCTCATCCGCTCCTGGCGCGTCTCCAGGGCCGCAATCCCCGCCAGCACAGCTTGCTCTGTCTTCTCGGACATGCCCTTCAGCCCGCGCAGGGCCCCGGCCTCGGCCGCGCGGCGCAGATCTTCGAGCGACTCGACGCCGAGATCCTCGTGCAGCTGCCTGACGGTGCGGGGCCCCACCCCGGGGATCGCCAGTAATGCCACGAGGCTCGGCGGCACCTCCTCGCGCAGGCGATCGTAGAAGGCCAGCCGGCCGGTCCGAGCCAGCTCCTCGATCTTCCGGGCGATCGCGTCGCCGACGCCCGAGATCCGCGGCGGCCGGCCCTCCAGGTAGGCGCGCGAGACCTCAACGGGCGAATGGGCGATCGCGTCGGCCGCCTTCTGGTAGGCCACCGTCTTGTACACGAGCTCGCCCTTGACCTCGAGCATGTCGCCGATCTCGTGGAACACGCGGGCCAGTTCGGCGTTGGAGGGGATCGCGGGCGTCTCGGGCGCATCCATTCCCGAATGGTAGCCCGGGGCGGGCGCCGCAGCGGACGAGACCAGCGGCCGGGGCCGGCTGGCGGACGCGTACCTGGTGCCTCCACCCTGATGCCTCCCCCCTGGCACCTCCACCCGTCGAGGCCCGGGCCGCAGGGCAGACAGGCCTGCTTGGCAATCGACGGCGAATGGGTGGTTCCGGATCGGCCGTGGCGGTTCCGAAGCAATCCGCTTGACTGGCATCACGCCGGCTCGACCGTCGCCGGTCTCGAATAGCCGTCACGTGACTGGTATCGCGCCGGATGGGCCTCCGAAGTCTCGGATAGCCAAGACGTGACTACTGTCGAAGCTCGAGGCCCACTTGCGGGGTCTGGCAGCCTCGAGAATGAGCCCGACGCGTCCCTTGCCACGGTTGCGGCGACCGTCCCACCGCCCTTCGTGGCCGCGTTCGGGGTCATACGGGTCCTTCGCCGCTTGATAGCAGTCATCACCTGGCTGTCTGCGAGGAGCCAGTGCGCGGTCGGACTTGGACCATCGGACTCGGTGAGCCATCGGCGCTCGCCTGCGTCGCCCGAAAGCCAGGCTCTGCCTGGCTCGCGATCTACTGCGCTACGTCAGATTGCCAGGCTTCTACGACTCGATCGCGTCCGGTTCGCTTGGCCGCATAGAGGGCCCGGTCGGCGCGCTCGACGATGTCTTCGATCGACTCGTTGGCGTGCTGGCCGGATGCGACACCGACGGAAACCGTGACCCGGTCGGTTACGCCGGCATCCAGCAGATCCAGGTCGCGCACGTTCTGGCGGATCCGCTCACCGATCTCCAGGGCAATGCCTTGCGACGGGTTGCGCAGCAGTACGAGGAACTCCTCACCGCCGAAGCGCACGGGCACGTCCTCATCGCGGACGGAAAACTGGATGGCGCCCGCGATCGATCTCAGGACGACATCGCCAACCTGATGGCCGTAGCGGTCGTTGAGCAGCTTGAAGTGATCGACGTCCACCGTCACTATCGCCACGCGGTCGGTGGTGCGCCTGCGACTTGCCAGGAGCCTGCAGTACTCGTCGAAGTAGCGGCGATTCGGCAGCTGGGTCAGCTGGTCCGTCCGGGCCTCGGACTCGGCGGCCTGATACGAGTAGACCCGAGCCAGGGCGGCATACGCTTCGAAGGCCGCGCTGTTGAGCAGCCGCACGGCGGCCTCGGGCCACACCTGGCCCGTGCGGCGCGACAGGACGATCGCGCCCACTATCGACCGGCCGGACTCGATTGGGGCCGCAAGCGTGTTGCGCAGGCCGTACACGTGACGAAGCCGATACGCGATCCGGTCCGCGACCTCGCGAGCCCGCATCTCGCTCTCGATCGTGCTGAAGTCCTGGGATCCCGTTCTGATGTTGCGCCGGAATGTCGCCGCGGCCTCATTTGCCGCCGCAGCCGGGTTGGCCGGCCGATCGTATGCGTCGCGCCAGACCGGAATCGGGTCGTTATCGACCAGTCTCAGGGGCGTACGACTTGGCCGTTGACCGGACAGCTCACGCAGGCGCGCCTCGATCGGCTCCAGCTGGCGCAAAGGCATCACCGTGTTGGAAACAGGAGAGCCCGGGAGCATCGACACGAACGTCACATCCAGGACCGCGCTTCCGGGCCGCAAGCGCACCACGGCCACGTGGTCCGCTTCCGTGGCTGCCCCGAGTTCGTGGACGATCGCCTCTACCACGGCGTCGGGGGAGACCGATCGCGACAGGGCCCGCATGATGCGGCTGAAGCTCTCCGACTCGGAGTTGCGCCGTTCCACCTCGACGCCGGAGGCCCGGGCGTTCATGACCGCCGACGAGACCAGGCCCGCGATGGCGATCGAGAGGGCCAGATCCGAGAGACCGCCGTGTGCCGTGAAGAACTGGACGAGCCCGTTGCCTACAAGGAGCACCACGGAGATTCCGAGCAGGGCCCAGGTGAGAAGGACGCGCGGCGAGCGTCCCGGTGCGTGGGCGTCGGAAGATTCCTGGGCATCGAGTCGGCTGGCGAGGGACGAAAGTCCCTCGCGCGCCGGCCCTCCGACTCGTCGTAGGGCCCGGTCCATCGGCCCGGCGGGGGCCAGCAGTAGCAGCACCCGTACCTTGACCGTGTGGAGAGCTCGAGAGATTCCGACAAATGCAGAACTGAGGAGGCGCGCAGATCGTCCTCCTGGGTCTCTCCCAGGAGAGTCCTTTGCGCGGAGCAGGCTCACAGGAGAAGAATGACCCCACCGTGGCCTGTTTGCATGTTCCTCCGGTGGGTACATGGAGGCTAGGGACGACCCGTACTTCCGTTCATCTGGCGCGGGCAACTCGCCGCGACGGCGCCGTCGTTGACCCAGGGACCAGACGCGGGCTACACTCGCGCTGGTTCGAGGGCAAGTGTTTTTGTGCCCCAAGGACCGTCAAGACCCGCTTTCGGAGGACCCCTCCCTCAGTGGAGACCGGACCAAGTACCAGCGGCGCCGGACGTGCAGGCAGCACGCCACGCGCCGGTATCCTGAACTCGGTCCGCCCAGCCTTCTAGCGGTTCGCGCCCACCGGCGCGCGCCACCGAGAGGCGGGACGGACCCGCCATCGAGGTGGCACATGCTCTATCTGAGCCAGGCGATCGGCCGGCCCGTGCGCGACCAGCACGGCGAACCGATCGGGACCGTCGCCGACCTGATCGTCGCCATCGGCGACCGGTACCCGCCCGTCACCGGCATCGTCGTCAAGACGAACGGCCGCGAAATCTTCCTGCACTGGTCGTCGGTGACGTCCCTGGACGCCGGCGGGGCCAGGCTCGGCACATCCGCCATCGACATAACGAAGTTCCAGCAACGGCCCAACGAGATCCGCCTCAAGCTCGACCTGATGGACCGCCAGATCGTGGACATCGATGGCCGCAAGGTGGTCCGCGTCAACGACCTGCGCCTCGACGAGGTCGAAGGCGCCCTCCATCTTGTCGCCGTCGACGTCGGCCCCTCGGGCCTGCTCCGCCGCCTCGGCGTGGAGGGCCCGTGGCGGACCCTTGCCCGTGGCCTGCATCGCGACGTGCCGGAGAAGTACATCGACTGGGAGGACGTGGACCCGGTCGAACGGACGATCGCCAGCGTCAAACTGCGCGTCCCCCACAAGGGCCTCGCCGAGCTGCACCCCGCCGACCTGGCCACGATCATCGACCAGCTCAGCCGCAGCGACCGCGTCGGCGTCATTGCCGCCCTCGATGACGAAGCCGCGGCCGACGCCATCGGCGAGATGGAGCCCGAGACCCAGGTCGACATCCTGGAAGATCTCGAGCCCGCCCGTGCCGCCGACATTCTCGAGGAGATGGACCCGGACGAGGCGGCCGACCTCGTCGCCGACCTCTCCGACGAGAGTCGCGTAGAGATCCTTGGCCTCATGGAGAAGGAAGAGGCCGATGAGGTTCAGGAACTCATGACATACGGCGAGGACACCGCGGGCGGCATCATGACGACCGAATTCGTGGCCGTCCCCGCCACGCTCACCGCCGCCCAGACGATCGACCGCCTGCGCGAGCTGGAGCCCGACGCCGAGACGATCTACTACGTCTACGTCACCGACTCGGACGACCGGCTCGTGGGAGTGCTATCGCTGCGAGACCTGATCGTGGCCAAGCCGGATACCTGCATCGACACGTTCATGTACCCCGAACCTGTTGCCCTCCGAACGGACGCCAGCCAGGAGGAGGTCACCGAAGTGGTGGCCCGCTACAACCTTCTGGCAGTGCCGGTCGTCGACGCCGAGGGCCGTCTCGAGGGCATCGTCACAGTCGACGACGCCATCGACACACTCCTGCCCCAGCCTTCTAAGCGCCGCCTGCCGCGGCTCTTCAGCAGGTCCGGGACCACGGAGCGATGAAGGCACCGAGCCTCACTCTGAGCCCGCGGGCCGTAAACCGGGTCCGTTTCGCCGCGATCCTCGGAGTACTCGGCCCGGGCCTCGTCAGCGGCTTCGCCGACAACGACGCCGGCGGCATCACCACGTACTCCGTGGCCGGCGTGAAGTACGGCTACGAACTGCTGTGGGTCTTGCTGGCCAGTCAGATCGTCCTGTTCTTCACTCAAGAGGTGGGGGCGCGGCTGGGACTGGCGACCGGCCAGGGTCTCACCGGGCTCGTCCGCGAGCGCTTCGGGGTTCGGTGGGTCACGTTCCTCACCATCGCGATGCTGATCGCCAACGTCGGTTCGATCGTGGCCGAGTTCGCCGGCACGGCCGCCGCGCTCAGCCTGTTCCACGTGCCGGCCGCCGTTAGTGCGGTGCTCGCGGCATCGGTCGTGATTCTGCTGCTCACGCGTGGCAGCTTCGGCAAGGTCCAGTACCTGTTCGTTGCCGTGGGCATCGGCGTCTCTCTCGCCTACTTCGCGTCGGCGCTCATGTCGAACCCGGATTGGGGCAAAGCCGTCGGGTCACTTTTGATACCGAGCGGCAACGGTTCGGCCGCCTACTGGTTGGCAGTCGTGGCGACCGTTGGTACGACCATCACGCCATGGGGCCAGGCGTTCATACAGTCCTACTGCGCCGACAAGCGCCTGGGGCCCGAAGACCTGATCGGCGAACGGCTGGACGTGGGCCTGGGCGCGCTGCTGACGAACCTGATCGCCGCGTTCATCGTGGTCGCATGCGCCTCGGCCCTTTGGTCGCACAACGTGCAGATCAACACCAACGACCCCAGCGCCGTGGCATCCATCGCCCAGGCTCTCGCGCCTCTGGCAGGTGAAGGAGCCAGGATTCTGTTTGCCGTCGGCCTTCTGGCGGCCTCGTTCCTGGGGCTCGGCGTGGTCCCCCTCACAAGCGCGTACGCTGCCTGTGAAGCATTCGGCTGGGAGACCGGGGTCAATTGGCGTTGGCGCGAGGCACCGGCGTTCTACGGCCTGCTTGTCTTCTTCATCATCTTCGCCGGGCTCATCGTCCTGATCCCGGGCATCCCTCTCGTCGAGGTCATGCTCATGGCCCAGGTCCTCAATGCGCTGCTGCTGCCGTTTGTGCTGGTGTTCGTGATGCTTCTCGCCTCCGACAAGAAGCTGATGGGCCCGCTCGTGAGCGGCCGCTTCCTGCAGGTCGTCGGCTGGACCGGGACTGTGTTGCTGGTCGTCCTGTCACTGACGCTGGCCTGGTCGACATTCTTCGCCCCGGCCTGAAGTCAGGCTCGGACGCCGAGTTCCGCCCAGACTTCGGCCATCTGCGCCGCCGCCGTCCGGATGTCGTGGCCGGCTACGGACGCCGGTCCGGCCGCACCCAATCGCGTCCGCAGGCTCTTGTCCGCCAGCCGGCCGAGGGCCGCGGCCAGGGCTCCGGGGTCGGCGGTCGGAATCAGCAGCCCATTCACGCCGTCCCGAACGACCTCGCGCAGCCCCCCGACGTTCGCGGCGATGACCGGCGTGCCGCAGGCCAGGGCCTCCACGGCGGCGAGCCCGAGCGGCTCCCGGCGTGACGGAATCGCGACCACGTCGGCGGTCCGCATCCAGTCCGCGACCTCAGCGGGAGGCACCGGCGGCATTCGCCGAACTGAGGGATGCAACTCCGCGATCGTTCCGGCAAGGGAACCGTCGCCGATCATCACACCGGACCAACCCGTAGCCGCGGCAAGCTCGAGACCGGCGGCAAAGGTGTCGGCGCCCTTGCGCTCCGACAGCGTTCCTACGTAGAGGGCCAGCAACCCCTCGGGCGCTTGGAGTCGCGCCCGATCCGAGCCGCGCCATGCCTCCGCGTCGCGCCCGGGCTCCTCGCCGGGCGCGCCGTCGCGGATCGGCCGGAAGAGCGCTAGATCCACCCCCGGCGAGATGACCCGAGCGGTCGCGCCCAGCCGTTCCACGAAGCCCGCCGTGTTCTGGGAGTTGGTGACGATCGCGCCGGCCCCTCGGACGACCCAACCGGCCAGGGCGCCGTGGAAGCGGTTGCGCAGCGCGTAGTCGGCTACGTCGCCGCCGTGGGCGTAGGCAATCAGCGGGATGCGTCGCAGCCTGGCTGCGACCAGCCCGATGACTCCGGCCGCGTACACCGGATGAGCTTCCACGCCATCGAAATGCCCGCGCGCCGTGAGCGCCCGCCGGGCTATCCCCAGGTGCCGAAACAGCGAGTTGCCTCCGTAGCTCGACGGGCCGGCCACCACGACCTCCACGCCTCGCTCACGCAAAGCCGCAACTCGGCGAGCGACGAAGGGGCTCATGTTCGGCCGGTCGGGCGTGGGGTAGATGTTGGTGACGACGAGCAGCCGCGTTGGTCGCCGGCGCGGGGCGGTATGTGGCGCAGGACGGTGCTCTGGCATGTCCGGAATGATGCCAGGGCCGGGCGGGCTCTGCCTCAGGGCAACGCGACGGCCGCGCCGCTCGTCCGCCGGCCCGGCGCCGGCCACGCCCGACTGCGAACTCCGGTCCGGACGGGTCGCTACTATTGGCCTATGCCCCGAAAGGTTCTGTGCGTCGTCGGCGCGCGCCCCAATTTCATGAAGATGGCGCCCCTGCTGACCGCTTTTCGGCGCCGCCCCGAGCGCTTCGACGCGAAGCTGATCCACACCGGCCAGCACTACGACTCGGCGATGTCCGATGTCTTCTTCGAGCAGCTCGGCCTGCCAGCCCCCGACATCGACCTCGGAATCGGCCCCGGCAGCCACGCGTCGCAGACGGGCAGGATCATGCTGGCCTTCGAGAAGATCGTGGTCGAGCAGAAGCCCGATCTCGTGCTCGTGGTCGGGGACGTCAACTCGACGATCGCGGCGGCCATCGTCTCGGCCAAGGCCGGCATACCGCTGGCTCACGTCGAGGCCGGGCTGCGAAGCTTCGACCGGCGGATGCCCGAGGAGATCAACCGCATCGTCACCGACGCCCTGGCGTCCTACCTCTTCGTGACCGAGGAGTCGGGAATGGCGAACCTCGAGCACGAGGGCGTGGACCCGGCCCGAGTATTCCTGGTCGGCAACGTGATGATCGATACGCTGAACGCGCTCCTGCCCAGGATCCGGGACCGGCACATGGCCGCCGAGCTGGGCCTCGGCCCCGGTGGGTACGGCGTGGTCACCTTGCATCGACCATCCAATGTCGATGACGAGCCGACGCTGGCGCGCCTCGTCGCCGCTCTGGAGCGCATCGGCTCGCGCCTGCCCCTGATCTTCCCGGCCCATCCGCGAACGGCCGAGCGACTGGCTCGGGCCGGTCTGGGCGCTCAGCTCGCCAGATCGTCGGTGCGCGTCGTCGAGCCGCTGCCGTATGTCGAGTTCATCAGCCTGGTCGCCGACGCGCGCCTCGTCCTGACCGACTCCGGCGGGATTCAGGAAGAGACGACGATGCTGGGCGTTCCCTGCCTGACCCTCCGAGAGTCGACCGAGCGCCCCGTCACCATCAGCCTCGGCACCAACAGACTCGTCGGCGCGGACCCGGAAGCCGCCGTGCGGGCGGCGGAGGCTGTACTCTCCGAAGAGTCGGGCCAGCGCTCCTATCCACCGCTGTGGGACGGCCAGGCTGCCGAGCGGGTAGCCAATATCCTCGGCGGGTTGGAGTGGCGAGCCTACCGGGGCGAACAGTAACCCTCGATGTCGGCTTCTCTGCCGGATCGGGCGTAGCACCGAGCGGCCGGCCATCGGCGTCGACAGCGGCCGAGCCTGCGATAGCAGCGGAGGAACAGGTGAAAGAGGACCGCGCAGTCGGCGTGATCGGATTGGGCTATGTAGGCCTGCCGCTCGCCCTCGCCTTCACCGAAGCCGGACTGAAGGTCACCGGCGTGGACGCCAACCCGCGCCGCGTCGAGGAGCTCAACGCCGGCCACTCCCCGATTGACGACATCGCCGACGACCGCCTCCGGGAGAGCCTGACCGCAGGCCTGACCGTATCGCCGGCCGATCCGGGCGCCCTCGAAGGCGTGGATGTGATGATCGTCTGCGTGCCCACCCCGATCACCCAGTCCAAGGATCCGGACCTGACGCCGGTCCTGGCGTCGGCCGACCTGGTGCGCCGGGCGCTGAAGGCCGGGCAGCTCGTGGTCCTGCAGTCGACCACGTTCCCCGGCACGACTGCGGGTCCGTTCCGCGAGGCGCTCGAGAGATCCGGCCTCGTTGCCGGTCGGGATTTCGACCTGGCCTTCGCCCCCGAGCGAGTCAACCCAGGCGACCCCGGCAGCTCGGGGCGTCTCATCCCGCGTCTGGTCGGCGGCATCACGCCCGATTCGACGGCCCGCGCGAAGCGCCTCTTCGAGAACATCAACACGACGGTCGTGCCGCTCTCCTCGCCCGACGCGGCGGAGATGACCAAGCTCCTCGAGAACGTCTTCCGCAACATCAACATCGCCTTCGTCAACCAGCTGGCGTTGCTGTGCGAGCGCATGGGACTCGACGTGTGGGAGGTCATCGACGCGGCCGCCACAAAGCCGTTTGGCTTCATGCCGTTCAGGCCGGGACCGGGCGTCGGCGGCCACTGCATTCCGGTCGACCCGTACTACCTCGCCTGGCGGGCCCGCGAGTTCGACTTCGTCGATCGGTTCATCGAGCTGGCCGGGGACATCAACCTGGCCATGCCCCGCCACGTGGTGGAGCTGGCCGCGGACGCCCTGAACGAGCGCGGCCGATCGCTCAAGGGGTCGCGCGTCGGCGTTGTCGGTGTCGCCTTCAAGCCCGACGTCCAGGACGCTCGCAACACCCCGGCCGCCGACGTGATAGCTCTCCTGGCTGCCCGCGGGGCGGCGGTCAGCTACCACGATCCTCTCGTAGCGGAACTCAGCGACGCCGCGGGTGCCATCCACCATTCCGTCTCGCTCGACGAGCTGCTGTCGGGCTCGGACCTTCTGGTGGTCGTGACTCCGCACCGAACACTCGACTGGGTCGCGATCTACGAGCGGGCGGACCTGGTCGTCGATACGGTCAACAGCTCACGAGGCCGGGTCCGCCGCGCAAGGCAGGTGTTGCGGCTAGGTGCCGGATGGGCCGCGCCCGACTGACGTTCCGGTGATCTCGTCGAGCAGGGCGGCCAGCTGGCCGGCGAGATTGACCCGGTCGTAGCGTCCGGTCGGATCGGCCGGGCGGTTGGGAGCGGGGCCGGCCAGCAGGCGCTCCACCCCGCCGGCAACCCCCTCGGGCGTCGGGTCGGCGACGACACCCCAGTCGAGCTCACGAAGCAGCTCTCGGGCCTTGCCTTCCGGAACCACGGCCAGTATCTGGCGGTCGAGCCCCAGGTACTCCAGCAGCTTGCCGCCCTGATGTCCGGCTTTGTTCGGGCCGTCGGCCACGAGCTGGAGCAGCGCATCCGCCGAAGCCATGCGAGCCACGGCCTCACGGTGGGGCAGGAAGCCTGTGAAGCGGACCATCGAGCCGAGCCTCTCCGGGCTCAGGTAGCGCGCGGCAACGTCCTGGTTGTGGAGGCTCAACCAGCCGATGAAAACCACTTTGAGCCGGTCCCGGATCTCGGGCCGCCTCGCCACCAGGAGCTCGAGGCCGTCCAAGAATATCTCCAGCTCATGTTCGCCGTAGACGCTGCCACCGAACGCGATCCGAAACCGCCCCGAGTCGGAGCCGCCCCGGTCATGAGCCGCCGGCGCCGGAATGTCGGCCCTGTCGTAGCCGTTGGGGATGACGCGCATCTTGTTGGCGGCCCACGGGTACCTCTCCGCGTAGCCGTCCAGGAAGCCCTGGGTGGCGAACACCAGCCGGTCCGCCCGTTCGACGATGCGGCGCTCGATCCGGCGCTGGAGGTACCCGTACAGCCCCCTTCGAGGCGGCACGTATGCGTTCCCGATCCAGGGATCGCGGAAGTCGGCTATCCAGGGCAGGCCGGTGCGCCCGGCAATCCTGGCCGCGGCCAGGTGGGACGAAACCGGCGCGAATGTCGAGTAGACCGCGTCCACTGGAGAGCGGCGGTGGATGCCGCACCCCAGCCGGGCCGCGAACGGAACCCAGCCGATCTGCTCATCGGGAAAGAATGCCAGCCTCATTGCCGCCGCCCATGCCGGGCCCAGCCGGGCCGCCAGGCGCGGGTGCGAGCGGGCGACCGTGCCGGAGCCCCTGCCGGCCGCGCCCGAGCCGCGGGCCGCGCCCGAGCCGTCGGCGGTCGTGCCGGCCGCTGCGGGCGCTTCCGCCGGCGCCCTCCCTCCGTGGCCGCGCAGCTTCCGCGCCACGCCGCCGAGCGCGTGCCTGAGCTTCACCGGCTCCGGGCAGAAAGCACGCTCGACGAGCAGACCGGGCGGCACGCTGCGGGAGGTGTCGTCGTCGCGTAGAGCCGCCCCGGGATTCCGTGCCGTCAACACGACGGGCTCCCAGCCCCACCGTGGCAGGTAGGTGGCGTACTTCAACGTCCGTTGTATGCCGACGCCGCCCAGCGGAGGGAAGTTGTATGAGACCACGAGGACCCGGCCCGCCATCAGCGACCATCTCCGGAGGAGGCCGATCGCGGGAGCGGTTCGCCACGACGGTCACTCAAGCGACAGCTCGCCTCGCGGCAGAGCGAAGACGCTCTCCGGGGCCACTCGGTGGACCTACCGGTCCGACGCATCGTGATGGTGGGAACCGCCACCTCCGTTGCGATTGGATCGCGCGTCTGCCGGAAGCGGCGCTCCGACCGCTTCATATCTGAAGCCCAGGGCCGCCATTCCAGCCGGGTCGAGCAACCGCCGCCCATCGATGACGGTGCGGACACACATGCGCTTCCCCAGGGCCGCCCAATCGAGCTCTCGAAACTCGGGCCACTCGGTCGCGATGACCACGACGCCGGCGTTCTCCACCGCCTCCTCGGCCGACGGGACGACATGCAGGCGCGGCAATTCGGCGACCGCGTTCTGGGCGGCAAACGGGTCGTAGGCCGTGACGCTGATGCCCCGGCCGATGAGCAACTCCGCGACGCGCAGCGCCGGAGATGACCGGACGTCGTCGGTGCCGGCCTTGAATGCCAGGCCGAGAATGGCCACGCGGTCACAGCCGGTGGGCAGAGCCCGCAGAATGCGGCGGGCGAAGCTTCGCATGGACGCCTCGTTCGCCTCGGAAGCGGCGGACGTGACGTGCATCTCGACACCCAGATCCCGACCGACGTTGGTCAGGGATCGGAGATCCTTGGGCAGGCAGCTGCCACCGAAGCCGAAGCTCGGCTCCATGTAGTTGCGGCCGATGCGCGGATCCAGCCCGATGCCGTCGATGACCCGCAGGACGTCGGCGTCGAGTTCCTCACACAGCATGGCCAGTTCGTTGGCAAACGAGAGTTTGAGTGCGAGAAATGCGTTGGCTCCGTTCTTGATCAGATCCGCTTCGGCCACCGTGACGACCAGCAGCGGCGCATCGTCGCCGGCCAGCGTGTCCTTGACGAGGGCTAGCGCCTCGGGATCTGGCGCCGGGAAGGTCCCGATGACCACGCGCGTCGGACTGAGGAAGTCCTCGAAGGCGGTGCCCTGGCGGAGGAACTCCGGATTCGAGAAGATCTTCGATCGGTCCCCGCCCGACCACTGGACGATCTGCTCGCTGGAGCCGGCAGGGAGCGTGCTGCGGATGACGATCGGCACGCCCGACCGAGCCAATGGTCGGCAGGCGGTCAAAGCGCTCTCGAGCTGGCGAAGGTCGCTTCGGCCGTTCTCCCCGACCGGAGTCCCGACGCAGACGAGGAGCAGGTCCGGGTGGGGGTCGGTCAGGACGCCGACGGGAAGGATGCGCGCCCGAACCGCTGGGTCCGCGAAGGCGGCGTCCATGCCGACTTCATGGATCGGCAGCGAACCGTCCTGGAGTGCAAGGAGTCGATCCGCACGGGTCTCGACGAGCTCGATCCGATGGCCTCTGCTGGCCAGCCCGATGGCGGTCGCAAGGCCTACGTAGCCGGCCCCGACCACCGTCAAACGGTGAGGTTGCGTCATAGCTTAACCATACGACAAGCTCGGCTCGGGTCGTGAGGTCGTCAGCGTCGCCCTTGCGTCGCGGACCCGGGACTTCGCGCCAGCGCATGGCCGACAAATCGTCGCACGGTCTCGACCACGAGGTGGACCTCACCAGGTCCGGGCACGAACAGCGAGAACGCCCGCTGTCCCGAAAGGCGGCTGGTGAAGTAGACGACGATGCCCGCCTGGACCGTGTACGAGACCAGAGACGACAACGAAGCGCCCACGATGCCGTACATCGGAATGAAGACCAGGTTCAGGCCGACGTTGAGGGCGAGGACCGCAATCATGCCGCCGGCCAGCAGTCCTGGGCGGCCTCTGCCGGCGACGTAGCCCCCCAGAACCTTGGAGATGCTCATCGAAACCGCGCCGGGCAGGAGCACCAGGAACGCCGGCAGGCAGTCCACATACCGGGGTAGCACAACGTGGATGCCGACGAAGGCGACCGGGATCAGACACAGCGCCATCGCGATGGTGATCAGCGAGGTCAGGCGACCGACCCGGCCCACCAGGAGATTCGCCTGCTCCGGCGTGGACCCGGCCACCCGAGGCAGGAAGATCGTCACGATAGATTCGGGGATGTAGAAGATAAGCTCATCCATGGTCACGGCCATGCTGTACTGGCCCAGGGCGTACTTGGGCTTGAGCATCAGGGCCTGGATGATGTAGGTGTCGGCCCGGTAGTTGAAGTAGCTGGAGAAGGTCGAAGGCGCCATGCGCCCGCCGTACGAGACCATCTCCCGCATGGAGGCCGGAGCGCCGCCGGGGCTCGTGCGGCCCAGGCGTCTGACCGCAACCGTCACGGCGACCGCGGTGAGGACGCTGACCACCACCGAGCCGGCGACCGCTCCGTTGACCCCGAAGCGCAACAACCCGACGAGGATCACGACCAGGGCCAGGGAGATCGCGGCGAGCCAGATCTGGATCAGGTTGTAGACCTTCACCGCATGGCGGCCGTACAGGATCGTTCCCCAGAATGTGGCCAGTATCCCGACCGGAACGGTCAGCAGGATCACTCGAAGCAGGTTGTCAGGCGCCGCTCGCAGGATCGACGACTCGAGCAGGGGCAGGCTGAACCAGACAACGGTCACGATCAGGATGGAGAGGATCGCCGTGAAGATGCACACGGCCCGCGTCAGGCTCTGCATCGACGCGCCGCGGCCGGCGAAGTAGTTGACCGCGCCCGGCAGCCCGAACATCCCAACGGCGGCCAGCATCCCCGGCAGCGTGACCACGGCAACGTAGGCGCCCTTGCCATCGGGACCCAGGATCCGCGATAGCAGTATCGACGTCAGGAACGCCATCACGAAGAGCGTCACCCGGGTGGCGAGGACGCCTGCGACTCGCCGGGCGAAGATGCCCGTGGCCGCCGGCTTGCGGATCGGGGCGGCGACCTCCTCGGTTGTTGCGACTCCGTCCGGTTGGTCGGGCGTTTCGTCGATCGTTTCGGGGAACAGGCCGTCCATGCTCATCGCGTCGCCGCCCCATCTCCGCCGCGCGACCCGTAGCCGCTCCGTTTCGCCGCCAGCCCCCGGTACAGCTTCTCTACCCGGGCCAGGTTTCGATCCTGGTCGGCCATCTCCTCCACCAGGACCACGCCTTGGGTGGCGAGGGCGGCCCGTTCGGCGGGGCCGCGATCGAGAGCCCGGGCTATGGCGGTGGCGGTTTGCGCCGGGTCGTCGACCGGCACGAGCGCGCCCGGGTCGAGCCTCCCGAGGAGCTCGCGCACGGCCGGCAGGTCGGCCGCCACCACTGGTCGTTCGCAGGCGAGCGCCTCGAACAGCGTGATAGGGGTTGAGTCAGAGGCCGGCAAGGACACAACGACGTCGGCCAGGCGGTAGAAGTCGGGCATGTCCGAATGAGCGATTGCCGGGACGATGACGACCCGGTCCGCCACGCCAAGCTCCTCGGCTCGTCGCTGCACTGCACTCAGTTCCGTTGGGTCCGCCATGTAGCTGACCATCAGCGCGACCACGTCGTCCGGCAGGCGCGTCAGTGCATCGACGACAACGCCATGGCGGTAGAGCGGCTTCATCGCGCGCGGCGAGAAGAGAACGTGGCGGCCCTCCAGCCCCAGGCGCCCCCGCAGCGCTGGCGAGGCCGGTCCGGGCCTGAAACTCGTCCGATCGACCCCGGACGCGATCGTGACCGCCCGATCCCGCCTGGCTCCCAGCGAGATCGCCGCCTCCATGAGCGATGCCGAGCCAGCCACCACCAGGTCCGCCGATCGCAGGGGGAGCCGGGCGAACATGGCCCCTCGTCGAGAGGTCCGAGGCGTGACGAAGACGTCCGAGCCCCAGACCGAGACGACGTACGGGTGGAAGCCCGACATCCAGGCGTGCCACCCATTCACAGTTAGATACTGAGCGTCGAGCACGTCGGGCCGGATCTGCCGCAAGACTCGTCGTAGCGACCTGCGGGCATCGAACATGCCGGCGATCCTGGGACGCCGGTGGTAGAAGGGCACGAAACGCTCGACGGCGATTTCGGGCGCCAGACCGGGCTGGACCTCCAGGCCGTCCGCGATCAGCAACGTGACCCGATGCCCCAACCTGGCGAAATAGCCTGCCCAGCGGCGGAGATGGATGCTGTTGGGATCGCCCAGGTAGGCGATCGAGAGGGACCCCGGGGGCCGGTCAGCCACGGGCGGGACCCGCCTCGGCCTGTGCCGCCTCCAGCCCCAGGGTGTCCACCACGGTCCGGGCCCTGGCATCCCAGGTCGCTCCGGCGGAGCAAGCATAGCGGCGCGCGTTGGCGCCAAGACGCCGCGCCAGGCTCTCGTCCTCCAGAATCGCCAGTATCCCCTGGGCCAGTCCGTCCGCGCTGTCCGGCGTGACCATGCCCGCCTGACTTGCCTCGATGAGGGCCCTCTGGACGGGCGTGTCCGTGGTCACCATCGGCTTGCCGTAGCCCATGAGGTCGGGCAGCCGGACCGCGGCTTCCAGCCTGGTGTAGGCGTCGATCGGCAGCGGCAGGACCAGCACACGGCCGGGCCTAAGCAGCCCGGGCAGGGCCTGCCGGTTCCCGGGCGTGACCTGTACCCAATCGGGCAGGCTCGATTCCGTCTCCCGATCGACCGACCTCGCCACGACCTGCAACCTGGCGTTTGGTCGTCGCTCTCGAACCAGCTTCATCCCGGCAACGAGGGTGTCCAGCCCCGATCCAGGCTTTGCCTGTGCGACCGTCGCCACCACGTCGGGATCGCCGATACCCAGATCCGGCAACGTGGGGTCGGTGCCCGGCGGAAGCATGACCGCGTCCGAGATACCGAGGACTGCGGCCATAGCCGGCGTAGGGGCATACCGGACGGACGCAACGCGCTTGAGGAGAGGCGTGGTCATTCGCCACAGCCAGTCGCTCAGAACCTGGCGGCGGTGCACCCTGGGATGAACGTCCCGATAGAGCTGGTAGACGTCGCGGAAGAAGACACCCACGGGTCGGCGCAGCAGACGCATCGTCGCCAGAAAGAGAAGGTCGGTGGGCATCGAGCTCGTCGTCGCTGACTCGACATACACCGCTCCCACTCGTCGCGGGCCCCCCGAAGCCAGCCACCGGAGCGCGCGGAGGAAACGGCCCAACCGGCCGCCGGTCACCTGCTCCGTGTGTGTCTGGCGAGACAGCGCCTCTGTCATGAGCCCGATCCGGATCTTGGGCGCCCTGTCCTGCAGAGTGATGTCGTACATGCCGTACAGGAGCACGCCGGTTCTGCGGGGACGGCTCCGGCCTGAAGGTCGGGAAAGGGTCACCGTAGCTGGCTCGCGGCCCGAGCCGATTCCACGATGTCGACCATCTGGATGGGCGCCGCCTGCTCGATCACCCGCTCCGGATCGACGCAGCCGGCCGCAGCTACGTTCAGACGATGGCTGTCGGACATGGCCGCAACGATACACTCAGCGCGGGGAGGGCTGGGCCGGGCTGACCCCACTCGCCAGCCGCCAGACCCTCATCGGCCCGATGCGGCGAGCATCGGGCGCCGCCTCTAGGAACAGACGCTAGCTGGCACAGGCTTGCCGTACCAGAGGCTGTCCTGGCCGAACAGCGCGATCGACTCCGCGGCAATCTTGGACATTACCGGACACTTCGCCACGTTATTGGGGATGTTGGTCACGTATGGCGGCCCGAGCACGACATTCGTTGTGGTCCCACTCGAGAGGACGGTTTCGCCCCTGGCAACGAAGTCCGGCAACTGGTCCGCCGGGAAGTTGGTGTGGATGCTCGATCCGACCGCAGCCATGAGGTTCGAAAAGTTCATCGTTAGATTGAGGATCCCATTGGTCCCAGAGTACTTCTTCAACAGCGCGGTCATGATCTGCTGCTCGCGGCCAAGCCTGGCGTAGTCGCCACTCAATTCCTTGTACGGCGCGTACCGGTCTCTAGCGTAGGCCATGGCCTGCAGACCGTTCAGATGCTGAGGCCCGGCAGCAAGGTAGAAGCCTTTCGTCCCGTTGAGCATGTCAAAGTTGGGGGTGGAGATCGGGGCGGGATTGACGATGTCGACCCCGCCGATCGCGTCGATCACCTTCTCGAACTCGTCCAGATTCATCGTGGTGTGATAGTCGATCGGGATTCCGACGAGATACTGCACCTCTTCGACGAGAGTCGTGTACCCGGCCTTGTATGGCGACTGGACAGAGCCGCTATCCACCATCTCTGCCAGGTAGGTGATTTCACAAGACTGCTTGTTGAAGCAGTCCGTCCCGCCGTACCACATCGGAAAGCCGGCAAACTCGCGAGGGATGCTGACCATCTGGATCGAGTTGCTCTGGGGGTCGTAGCTGACGACCATGATGGAGTCGTAGTGCTTGGCGTTCCGGTTTGGCTCGCCCGATTCCGGGGCGGCATCCTGGCCCGTGAAGATCATGGTGACCCGGCCGTCTGCCGACGGGGTCACTGTTGAACCCGGCGTGCCCGGGATCGTAGGCGTTGCGCCGGCTATCAGCGACGACCCGGCCGACTGCCCGGCACTCGTGGTCGGCTGAGAGGTGGTGAAGTCGAGTTGATCGCTCGGGTTCGGGCCGAAGACTTTGTTGCCAGTGTCGTACGCCACGGCCAGCATGTAGCCCGCACCGGCGTGGCTCACGACGATGACTGCCACCAGGGCCGCAACGACCAATCTGTCGAGTACCCGCCGGCTCTTGTGCCGCTCGCCGCTCAGGTACGCATGCCCAACAGCAGCGAGTCTCCACGCGCCGAGAAGGAGGACGAGGACGGCCGCGGGTCCGCTGAAGGCCGGGTCGGCGAAGCGCACCGCAAAAACCAGCAGCCCCTGACGTAGCTCCCAGACCATGACGAGCAGGAGTAGCAACGCCGGAACGGCAAAGATCGCCGCCAGGCGGCGCTTGCCGGCATAGAGCTGGCCCAGACCGGGCCAAATGAAGGAGAGAAGCGCGGCCAGGGAGGGCGATCGCCCTCGATCTGGCGCATTCGGCACGTTAGTGCTTGCCGCGGACCGCGAGTTCGTCTCCTTCGGAGTCGGCTCGTCCGCGTCTGTCGTGATCGGCGTGGTCGTGATCGGCGTGTTCTTATCCAAAGCGTCCGGACTCTACCACACCCATCCGCCGGGGCGCATTTTCGGCCACGGCTCTGACGGCGGGGCCTCGGCCAGGCTGGCTGCAATCGGCCCGCTCGGATCGTTCGCACGCCCATCGGTGCCAGGCTCGACCGCTACGACGTCGGAGCGATCGTCAGCGTGCGACACCGCCGGCCTGACCCTGCCCGAACGAGAAGCTGGCGGCCTCCGGTCGGGCCAGCCACTCGGCCAGGCTCTGCGCGGACTCGTCCTTGGCGGACAGGACCGGCTCGGCCGCCGGCCAATCGATGCCGATTGCCGGGTCGTTCCAGCGAATCCCGGATTCCGTAGCCTTGTTGTACGTGCCGGTGGTCAGGTACTCGATCTCGGCCACGTCCGACAGCACGCAGAAGCCCCGAGCGAAGCTGGCCGGAGCCCACAGTTCGCGCGGCTCGTCGGCATCCGCTTCCAGACCGACCCAGCGACCCAGGGTCGGAGACCCGACGCGGATGTCGACGGCTACCAGGAAGGCCCGCCCAACGATGACGCGCATCAGCTTGCCCATCGGCGGATCCCACTGGAAGTGCAACCCGCGCACCACGCCTCGACTCGAGCGCGAATGGTTGAGCTGCAGGAAGCGATCCGGGAGACCGAGCGCGGCGAACAGATCCTGCCGGTAGACCTCCATGAAGAACCCGCGATCGTCGGGCATGACCCTGGGTACGACGATCTTGACTTCGTCGAGGGCGGTCGATTCGATGGTGAAGGGCATCGGGTTGGTGCTCCATCCTGCTGGGATTCCGGGTCACTTGACCTCGAAGCCGCGCCTCGAGACAACTTCTCGGATGATCGCGCCCTGCTTGTCGGTCGCCGGGACCCCCGGCTATGTAGGCTCGTTCCGGTTCGTCGGCTGCCTGACGGAGTGCGGTGCTTCGCCGGTTGCCGGACTGGCATCCTCGCACCGGATCTACCGCACCAAGCCCGTTGTCTGGAAAGCAGCGGTCCGGGGCAACGGGAGCGACGTCGCATGTGCTGAGCGGCCCCGGGGCGAGCCCGAAGTGAATCAGGCCGACCAGGGCTTACCGGGCCACCTACGACCGCTCGGAGTCGGCGCACGATTCCGGAATTGGCAAGTCTGTAGCATAATGAATTCTCGTTGCGCCTTTGCGCTTTCCGCGCGATACTCCCTGTTTCCAGGGTGCATGGGTGGATGAGCGCCCGAGGAGAAGGGTAGGATTGTGATCCGCCGGTATGCTGCGGTTCTCCGGTGGTCTATCGCGGCCGCGGACATAGCACTGGCCCTGTTGGTCGTGGTCGGTGCGGCCAATCTCCGATTCGGACAAGGGACCGATTGGCCAGTCGACGTTGCCGCCTCGCTGCCAGACCTCAACCTTGCCGTTGCCGTCTTCATCGGCATGTGGATCGCCGTGCTGTGGATGCAGGGCCTGTACAGCAGCCAGGCACACTGGACCAGGCGCGGCGACATCGCGGCTGTGCTCCGGGCCACCCTGATACAACTGGTGCTGACCCTGAGCCTGCTGTGGTTCTTCAAGCTGCCGGACGTGAGCCGCCTGCTCCTGATCGTCGTATTCCCGTCTCTGGCCGTGGCCGCGATCGGCATCCGGATCGTCATCCGCCAGTTCCTGGTGTTCTTCAGAGACTGCGGCCGGAACGTCCGGTACATGCTGGTGCTGGGAGCCGGTTCTCGGGCCAAAGTCTTCGCCGACCTCGTTGAGAGCCATGCGGAACTGGGCATGGTGGTCATCGGACACCTCAAAGCGGACGCGTCCGACAGCGGAGTAGTGCTCGACCGTCCTCTGCTGGGCATGATCGACGACCTGGAGCAGATCCTGCACACCCAGATCGTCGATGAAGTCGCCATCTGCCTGCCATTCTCGATGGAGGATCTCATCGAGCAGGCGGCCTACGTGTGCGAGCAGGAGGGCAAGATCGTCCGAGTGCCGGTGGCCCCGATGGAGCGCCTGCTCACGACGGCCCGTCTGGAGAGCATCGACGGCATCGGCGTTTACTCGCTGGCAAACGGCCCCGACCGGGCCGTCGGCCTGCTGGTCAAGCGAGTCCTGGACATCGTCGGTGCGGCGGTGCTCATGGTCGTGCTCTCTCCAGTGCTGGCTCTGCTGGCACTCGCCATATTGCTCGACTCCAGGGGACCGGTGTTCTTCCGTCAGGAGCGGGTCGGTCTGCATGGGCGGCCGTTCAACGTGGTCAAGTTCCGGAGCATGTGCATCGACGCCGAGGACAAGCTTTCGGATCTCCGAGAGCACAACGAGATCAACGGGCACGCCTTCAAGCTGGCCAACGATCCCAGAATCACTCGCGTCGGGCGGTTCCTCAGGAGATCGTCTCTCGATGAGCTGCCCCAGATATGGAACGTGCTCCGGGGCCAGATGAGCCTCGTGGGCCCGCGCCCGCCGCTGCCGACTGAGGTCGCCAACTACGACACCTGGCATCGCCGCCGGCTCTCTATGAAACCCGGAATGACCGGTCTCTGGCAGGTCCGCGCACGCCACAGCCCCGAGTTCGACTATTGGGTGGCGCAGGACCTCGAGTACATCGACAGCTGGTCGCTGTGGCTGGACTTCAAGATCATGGCCCGAACGGTCCCCGCGGTCCTGGCCGGCACAGGCAGGTAGCGGCGGGTCCTGATCGCGGCGGTCTCGGCTGGTATCTCGAGAAGGTCGCGCGAGAAGGTCGCGAGCGGCGTCGGGCCGCTCAAGTCCCCCGACCGAAGTAGCGGTCCAGACGCGCACTCTGGCGCGTAGCTCGCGCTCCGACCCGCAGCAGCCTCACGAGATTGGAGGCGACGTGGAATCGCATGTGGAAACATGCCAGGGTCGCCAGCGTGCCGTTGAGCTTCTCGGCGAACGAGAGTGGGGACTCCTTCACGGCCCGGATGTGCAGGTCGCGAAGGACGCGGAAGAGCCGGGGCGCGGGCATGGCAACGCGCTCCCCGGCTTTCGAGGGATTCAGGCCGGTCAAAGAGCGCCTGCGATGCTCTTCGGGCGTCTCCTGGGGGCGGTTCCGGCGGCGCAGGAACAGGTGCCCTCCGACCCTCAAGATGGGGCCCTGAAGGGCCAGCCGCGCCAGCACGAGATGATCCGGAGACACGGTATCGGGGAAGCCTCCGGTTGCGACCAGGGCCTCGCGCCGGGCCACTCCGTAGATCATGTTGCAGATGACCAGCCGCCATATCAGGCGCTTGTAGCGGGTCAGGGCTGACGGCTCACCCAGGTCTATCTGGTCGTCCATCTCCTCGATCACGGCCCCGTTCTCGTCGATCAGCAGGCTCCGCGGGTAGGCCAGAACCGCCGCCGGATCGGCCTCCAGTGCCGCGACACAGCGAGAGATGAGGGTCGGTTTCCACAGGTCGTGGTCGGCCGCCCACATGAAGTAGGCGCCTCTGGCCTGACCGAGCACGTAGTTGAAGTTGGCCGTGGCCCCGAGATTGGCCTCCTGACGGACGTAGCGGATGCGGTCGGACCGCCCGGCGTAGGCCCGCGCGATCGCTTCGGTCTCATCGGTCGAGCAGTTGTCGCTGATCACAAGCTCCCAGTTCGGATAGTCCTGGTCGAGCAGGGAATCGAGCGACTTCGCCAGGTACCGCGCGCCGTTGTACGTAGCCAGGCCGATCGTGACGAGCGGCGCGCGCTGGTCCAACCGAGACCTCCGCTGGGGCCCGACCGACCGGGTACCCGGGGGTCCCTGATCGGGCATAATTGTCCGCATGAGAGCAGTCATCCTAGCCGGAGGCCAGGGTACACGACTGGCTGAGGAGACGGAGACGCGCCCCAAGCCCATGGTCGACATCGGCGGCCGGCCCATCCTCTGGCACATCATGAAGCACTACGCGCAGTACGGAATCAGCGAATTCGTCATCGCGTTGGGCTACAGGGCCGACGACGTCAAGCGGTTTTTCGTGGACTACCTCTCGCTCAACGGCGACATGACCGTGGAGCTCGGCAGTCGAGCGGTACAACGCCACGAGCCGGAGCGAGACGCGTGGACCGTTCACCTGGTCGACACGGGCCTGGAGACGAGCACAGGCGGTCGGGTCGGGCGGCTCCGAACCTGGCTCGCGGGCGAGCCCTTTCTCCTGACCTACGGCGACGGCGTCTCCGACGTCGACCTGAAGCAACTGATCGAGTTCCATCGCTCCTCCGGCAAGCTCGCCACCGTCACGGCGGTCAGGCCCCCGTCGCGATTCGGAGGCTTGAGATTCGACCCGGATGGCTCGGTGCGTTTCACCGAGAAGCCGCAGATCGGCGAGGGCTGGATCAACGGCGGCTTCATGGTTCTGGAGCCCAGGGTCCTCGACTACATCCCTGGGGATTCGACGAGCCTCGAGACCGACGTCCTGGAGCAGATTTCCAATGAGGGCAAGCTGGGGGCCTACCGGCACGAGGGTTTCTGGCAGTCGATGGACACGCTGCGCGACGTCCGCTACCTGCGGGGGCTCTGGGCCGCACAGTCGGCGCCGTGGGTCACATGGCGGTAGGCGACGAAGGCAGCCGCTGGTCCGGTCGCACCGTACTCATCACAGGGGCTGCCGGTCTGCTGGGGGGCTGGGTCGCGCGCGAACTCCTCGAATCGGGGGCCGCGGTGCTGGGGCTGGACATCGCCTGGGACGGCCCGCGCGCCACGATTCCGCCCGTTGGGGTCGAGCGGATCGACGGCGACGTCCGAGACACTCCCCTCCTCCGTGGTTTGCTGAGCAGCCGCCGCATCGACACGGTCATCCATCTCGCGGCGCAGACGCTCGTAGGGCCGGCGATCGAAGACCCGGTCGACACGTTCAGCAACAACATCGAGGGCAGCTGGAGCGTACTGGAGGCCTGCCGCGGCACGCTGGGCCCCAAAGGCGTGGCGCGGATTGTGGTCGCGTCCTCGGACAAGGCCTACGGCGACGCCTCGGGCCGGCCGTATCGAGAGGACATGCCGCTTCGAGCGCATCACCCCTACGACACGTCCAAGGCCGTCACCGACATGCTGGCCACGACATACGCCGTGACCTACGGACTGCCGGTTGCGATCACCAGGTGCGGAAACCTCTACGGCGGCGGCGACCTGAACTGGAGTCGAATCATCCCCGGGACGATCCGTTCGGTCGTGGCGGGGGAAGCCCCCGAGATCCGCTCAGACGGGACCTTCGTGCGCGACTACCTCTACGTGCGGGACGCCGCCGCCGGAATCCTGATGCTGGCGGATGCCGTGGGCGACCGCCCCGAGCTCGCCGGCACGGCCTTCAACTTCGCCGCGGGCGTCCGGCTGCCGGTCATCGACATCGCACGCCGGATCCTGAAGCTGATGGGCTCCCAGCTGGAGCCGGTTGTCCTGAACCTTCCTCTCAAGGAAATCCCCGAGCAGCGAGTCTCGGCAGCTCGGGCGCGCCGCCTGCTGGGCTGGCGACCTAGGGCAACCGTCGAGTCGGGCCTGCTCGAAACCATAGGCTGGTATCGCTCGTATCTGACGACCGCTCGATGAGCCAGACCGCGTGCCGTGGCTGCGGAACGGCCGGGCTCCGGGTCGTTCTGGATCTGGGAGAGATGCCGCTCGCCAATGCCATCCTCGAGGAAGGCGACCTCGACCGCCCTGAGCCGCGCTACCCGCTCGCGCTGGCCTACTGCCCCGAGTGCTGGCTCGTCCAGATCACCGAGACGATCCCACCCGATGTCCTCTTCCGGGACTACACGTATTTCTCCTCGGTCTCGGACGCGTTCGTGGAGCACTCGCGCGTCATCGCCGAACGGCTGATCGCCGAACGAGGGCTTGGCCCCGGCAGCCTGGTCGTCGAGCTGGCCAGCAACGACGGCTACCTGTTGCAGCACTACGCCCGGGCCGGCGTGCCGGTCCTGGGCATCGACCCGGCCCGGAACATCGCCGAAGTGGCGACAGCCCGCGGCGTGCCCACCCTGGCCGAGTTCTTCACCCGCGACTTGGCCGACGAGCTGGCCAGCAGTGGCCGGACGGCCGACGTGGTCCATGCCAACAACGTCATCGCCCACGTACCCGATCTCAACGGCTTCGTGGCCGGCATCGCCCGCATCCTCAAGCCGGGCGGCGTCGCCGTTATCGAGACGCCCTACCTGCGCGAGCTGGTGGAGCGGCTCGAGTTCGACACCGTCTACCACGAGCACCTCTTCTACCACTCGCTGACGGCGCTATCGCGGGTCTTCGTACGGAATGGACTCAGCGTCGTGGACGTGGAGCGCATCCCGGTGCACGGAGGGTCGCTGCGGGTTTTCGCCATGCGCTCCGGCGCAGACGCCGACTCCGGCGCCACGGCGCCGAGTCAGGCCGTTCGCTCGCTTCTTGCCGAGGAGACCGCGGTGGGCCTGTGCAGCCCCCAGTACTACGCCGCCTTCGCCGACCGCGTCGACGCTCTCGGGCGGCAGCTCCGGGCAATGCTGACCGGCCTGCGATCGCAGGGCCACACCGTCGCCGCGTACGGAGCTGCCGCAAAGGGCGCCGTGCTGCTGAACACGTTCAACATCGGGCCGGACATGATCGCCTTCGTGGCCGATCGCAGCCCCCACAAGCAGGGTCACCTGATGCCGGGCGTGCACATCCCGATAGTCGACGCCGGGCAGCTCGTGGCCCGCAAGCCGCAGGAGTGCCTTCTTCTCGCCTGGAACTTCGCCGATGAGATCCTGGCCCAGCAGTCCGAGTATCGACGGCTCGGTGGCAAGTTCATAATCCCAGGTCCAAAGCTGACGTTGGTGTGACGATGATCGATGGCGTGCTCGTGGTTCCCCTCAAGCGCATTCCGGACGAGCGCGGAACGGTTCTGCACATGCTCAAGCGGACCGACCCGCACTTCATCGAGTTCGGCGAGATCTACTTCTCCACGATCTACCCGGGCGTCGTCAAGGGCTGGCACAAGCATGCCGAGATGACCCTCAACTACGCCTGCATTCACGGCCGCATCAAGCTGGTGCTGTTCGACGACCGCGACGGATCGCCGACAAAGGGCGAGGTCATGGAAGTCTTCCTGGGCCCGGACAATCACAGCCTCGTCCAGATCCCGCCGGGCGTCTGGAACGGCTTCAAGGGCATGGGCGGCGAGGCGGCGATCGTCGCCAACTGCTGCACCCATCCCCACGACCCGAGCCGCTCGATCCGCCTCGACCCGTTCGACAACGACATCCCCTACGACTGGGAGATCCGGCAGCACTGATGCGAGTACTGCTGACCGGGGCGACGGGCTTCATCGGGGCGCACGTCGCGCGGGCTCTGGTCGCCCGAGGGGCCGAGGTGCACGGCCTGACCCTGCCGGGCGCGTCCCGAGACCGCCTCGCGGAGGTCGCGTCGCAGCTGGAGATGCGCGAGGGCGACCTGGCCGACCGGACCTGGGTTCGCGACACCGTCACCTCGATCGCGCCGGAAGCGACCATCCACCTGGCCTGGTTCGCGGAGCCCGGAACGTACCTTCGAGCGACGCCCGAGAATCTGGCCTCACTCCGGGGCGGGATCAATCTCCTCGAGGCGCTCGCGGACGGCGGACATTGCCACCGCGTCGTCCTGGCCGGAACGTGCCTGGAGAACCTCGCCACTCCCCTGCCGACGATCTATGCCGCGGCGAAGGCCGCCCAGCACGCCCTCGCCCTCGGCTTCGCCGAGCGTGGGATGATCGCGGCCTGCGCCCACATCCACTACCTGTACGGCCCCTGGGAAGACGAGCGGCGGGTCATCCCGACGGTAACCCGATCGCTCCTCCGCGGCGAGCCGATCGACGTCACGGCCGGGGAGCAGTCACGCGACTACCTGCACGTCGCCGACGTCGCGGATGCTCTCTGCCGGATCGTCGAGAGCGACCTCACGGGCCGCGTCGACATATGCACCGCCACGCCGGTCAGACTGCGCGACGTATTCGAGGAGATCGGCCGGGCTACGGGCAGGCCGGAGCTGCTCCGGATCGGGGCTCTGGTGGCGTCCGAATCCACAGGCTGGCCGGCAACCGGCGATCCAACCGCACTCTTGACCACGGGATGGCAGCCGCGTCACGACCTTCAGCGAGGCATCCGGGAGACCGCCGCCTGGTGGGCCGCTCACGACGGGATCGGCCGGTGAAGGAGATGACCAACGCCGGCCGGCCCGACGGCTTCTGGAGCCAGCTCGGCGAGAAGCATCGGCGCGATCTCGACAAATACGGTCTCGACGCGATCAAGCGGAACCAGGCGTTCAGGTACTTCACCTGGCGCTGGAGCTGGGCCTCGATCCGCCGCAGCGAGCAGATGCGATTCCTGCTCAGGCACTCGTCTCCGCTGGCTCTCCTTCGCTGCGCGCTCACGCCTGCGCAGCTCTCGGATCGAGCCTGGGAGAACGTGCGCTGGCCCAGCTCGGGCAAGGGCAGCGACACCGACGCTACGGAATCGCCCGAGACCGTCTCGGTCGAGGCGTCGACCGGGCACCCCTGGCCCCGGCGGGACCGCTGGCTCTACGCATTCGCCGTGAGACTGCTCTGGAGATATGCCTCGCGTCACGACCCGATGGGTGTCACCAGGCTCCCGGAGCCGGCGCTCGGGCAGCCTTTGCCGGTCACCTGGCGAGGCAGGCTGATCTCCCAGGACCTGGCAAACACTGCTCTTGAGGTGGCGGCCATCGGTCGGGCGCTGGCGGGACGCAAGCCGCGATCGATCCTTGAACTGGGCGCCGGATACGGCCGAACGGCCTACGCCTTGCTGAGCCTCTTCCCTGAGGCGACGTACACGATCGTCGACATCGAGCCGGCACTTACCATCTCGCGGTGGTATCTGTCTGAGCTGTTCGGGGCCGATAGGCTGCGGTTCTTGAGCCCGCAGGAAGCCCTGAAACTTGCCGACGGCTCGATCGACCTCGCTCTGACGATCTCGTCCCTGCAGGAGATGACGCCGGCCCAGGTCGCCGAGTACCTGGCGATGTTCGACCGCACGGCCCAGGGCGGCGTGGTGTACCTGAAGCAATGGCGGACCTGGCTCAACCCGGTCGACAGGGTCGAGCTGACGTTCGAGAAGTACCCCATACCCGAGCGCTGGACCCTCGAGTTCAAGGAGCGAGCTCCCGTTCAGACCAACTTCACCCAGGCGGCCTGGGTGGTTCCTGGAGACCGGTAGACCGCTCAGCGTGGCTCGATTGCCCGCCGCCGTCCGCTAGGGCACGAAGTAGCCGGTTACGTCGACGACGAGATTGGTCGTGTTGCCGGCCGAAGACATGTACGTGGCACTCAGAGTGCCGGTCGCACTCAACGCCACGGTCAGTCCGTTGCCCTGCACCTGGCCCTTCTTGAAGTTGATCGTCGAGGTCGTGGGTTTCGCGACCGGGACCGGTCCCAGGTATACCGCCCACGAGTTCGTCGAGTTGGCCACGGTCACGTTGGCCGACACGGCGACGGCGGTCTTGGCCACACCGGCATGCCCTCTGACCGCGAAGGTCCGGGGCGTGTTGGCGACGAGCTTGCCGGCGAGGCCGAGCCCGGATCGGGTGTCGAGCAGGCGGGTCGGGGCGATTGGCACGTACTTGGCTCCGGTCAGGTCGGCGGTGTAGTAGCCGGTGACGTCGAACACGAGA
>Ga0182011_10000095_pt1 | contig 68004 bp, 54 predicted proteins | sample 711E1DmetaG_FD_120481 | JGI IMG/M metagenome (GOLD analysis project Ga0182011, IMG submission 120481) | Permafrost microbial communities from Stordalen Mire, Sweden - 711E1D metaG | ecosystem: Environmental > Terrestrial > Soil > Wetlands > Permafrost | place: Sweden: Stordalen | collected...
CAAGCGCCGCAGGAAGAGATCCGGGGACCGCTGGGACAAATGCTCTTCAGCGGAGAGGATGCGCTGAAGCCCACCTCCGCACTGTCCGGGGGCGAGCGCGCGCGGCTGATTTTCTGCCGCCTGATGATTCAAAAACCGAATTTCCTGGTCCTGGACGAGCCCACAAACAACCTGGACCTGGAAGCGATCAATGCCCTGAATATCGCGCTACAGAAATACGACGGTACACTGCTGTTGGTGACGCACGACGAAGACGTGCTGGATGAAGTGGCCACGCGAATCTGGCATTTCCACGACGGAAAGATCGAGGACTTCAAGGGCACCTACGAGGAATTTCAACTCACGGCGCAACGCAAGGCGGGGTAGGGAACATTCCGCTCGGAGCGAGGAATACTGCAGCCGGGACTTCCGCGCTGATCAGTTGTTCACAACGTCGACTGACGTAAACAGGTGGGTAACGTCATCGTCCGAATCTTGTCCAAACCGCAGATTCACTGCTCCTAGCTTCCTGATCGCTGGCCGCTGGTCGCTGATGGGCCACCCGAGCTTGCCTCAGCGCTTTGAGGGTGCGTCACCACCCAAAATTTGTCATTCCGACCGGGGGGACGACGCTTTTTGCCGTCCCGGAGTGGAGATACGGTTCTCCATCGCACGTTTTTTGTGCGATGAAATCTCTCTTCAACTTCGGATTTCAGGCTGAATTACGCCGCAAGCGCAGCAAGAGCCTCCGACGGCAAGCCGCCCGAGCTTGCCTCAGCGCTTTGAGCGTGCGTCACCCGCCGGCCTGTAGTTCTTGCACTTGCAGCCGGGGTGATAGCAGATTATGCGGAGTCGCTTCGTTCTCCCGGGCTCCGGCCTGTGGATTGTGGAACCGTGCCCGCAGCGGCAGGGCTGCTTTCGGTGAGTGCTAATCATACTTCAGATGCTATCACGGCGCGGGGTGTCGTGGACGTGCATGGCGCGGTTCAAGTAGGTCACCGGAGATTGCCACGGCGGCGGGTGGGGCAGCCTTGGCGCGCCGAGGCTGCTTCGGGTGGCCTACCCTTTGCGATTTTTGCAAAGGGTGGGCCCGCTCTTCTATCCTCCCCTCCTGGTACCAGTTTCGAAACTAGTACCGTATAAATAATAGTGGACAAACGGTAAATAATGTGCTAAGCTCCACTGGTTATGCTGAGGGGACGCTGCTCTTGTGCCATTTCGGACCGTCCCGCAACCTCATCCGGGACGCAAACAACGCGCCCCACACCCTCGTCCGCACGCGAAAATCCCCTAAGTCCTTTGTTTCCCCTACATCCACGAAATGCGCCCGTAACCCCTTTGTTTCCCCTACATCCGCAAAAACAGGGGGGTGGGGGTATGTGTTAACTACAGCGTCAAGTGAAATTGTCGGCGCGCCGACATTCCCATATCCGGAAAGAAAGAGCGGCCCGCCTCCCCGACCCGGTCGGGGTAAACGTCAGGCGACCCCTGCAAAAGCGGGAAGCAATCCTGCGTTAGGGGCGCGCGGTGGCGGTGTTGGGGGCGGGATTTTCCGGGGGATGGGCGACGCGGGTTACGGCGTCGGTGAGGACCTTTTCGATGTCGTCGGGGTCGAAGCCGTCGGAGCGGTAGGCCACCTTTCCGGCGCGATCCAGGATGACCGTGGTGGGAAACGCATTGACGTGGAGCAAGAGATCCAATCCATCCGCGAAGAGGATCGTGGTCTTGGGCCGCTCTTCCGCGAGATAGGGCGCGACGAGCGATTCGTCCTCATCGCAATTCAGCCCGTAAAAGAGCACATCCTTTTCGCCGGAAAAGTGCGCCGCCACCTTTTCAAAGTGCGGCTCCAGTTCGCGGCAGGGACCGCACCAGGTGGCCCAGAAATTCAGCACCACGACCTTGCCTTTGCTATCCGCGAGAGGGAAGGGAGTGCCCTCCGGGGCCTTGCGCAGCGTGAATTCGTACGGCTCCTTCAAGCCTTTATTCGGAATGGGTTTGGGAGGAATGGCGGCCGCCGCGGTCTCGTCGAAGGCCTGCAAAAGATAAGCGCCCAGCCCGTCTTCCGAGCCGTGCGCGAGCCGCCAGACGTTGCCGATTTTCTTGCGCAATTCTCTTTGCGGCGAGACGCCATCGGCTCGATCATCCAGCGAGAAGGCGCGCGCATACTGGCGCAGCGCGTCGTTCAGGTCCTTTTTCAGCTCCGCAATTTCGCCCAGGCTTTCGGCGGCGGCGCCATTGGGCAAAGCGGCGTAACTGGCGGCAAGGTCTTTTTGCGCGTTGGAAAGATCATTCAGCTTCTGCTCGAGGCGGCCGCGCACGACCAGCAGCGAAGAGAAGTCGCGTTTCTGGTCGTTCTGCCACTCCTCGGCGGAAACGCGCTGCGGTTTGTCCGCCAGCGAGGTTCGCCCCAAGCGGTCCACCACGCGCGTGCAATAGGAAACGGCGCGCCGCCAGCCCTCCGCGCCGCCATAGCGATCGAGCAACTGGATGGAGAGCACCGTCATCGAGGTGTCCTCCGGATTCAGGGCCACAATGCGTTCGGCGTATTCCGTGGCGCGCGGAAAATCGCGCAATTGCAGGCTCGATTCCACGATAGCGCGATAGATTTGCGGGCGCTGGCTGGATTCCGGATATTTTTTCAGGAAGGCGTCGAGATTGCGCACCATCGCGGCGCGGTCGTTCCCGGCGTCGGCGATGGCTTTCTGCAGGTCCGCGTTTTCGGTAGCAGCGTCTTGCGCCGCGGCCTTTTTTGAGCTGGCATTCTTGGAGGCCAACGCGGTGGGAGTAGACGACGAAGATTCTTGCGCGAGCGCGGGGAAGGAGAGAAGCAGCGTCAGAAAGAACGCGATGCGGCTCGCGACGGTTGGGCGTAAAGGGAGCACGGCAGCATTGTACCCGGTCGCGGGCGCTGTTGCAGTAAAACGTGGGCGCGCGGTCGCGGGTTTTGGGATGGCTCAGGAGCCGCTTCGCACGTTGATGCCGCCGGAAACGGTGTGGACTTCGACACGGCCGGTGGAATTGCCCACATGGGCGCGCAGAGAGTGCTTGCCCTGCTCTTCGATCATCACCGGAAGATTCGTGCGAATATCGCCGGAAGTGGCATCCGCCGAAAGCAGGAAAGAGGAGTTCGGAGGCACACGGATGTCCACGGAACCCGAAACGGTCTTCAGATCCCAGAAGCGATTGCCGCTGGGATTTCCGCGCACTTCGATTGGACCGGAGATGACATGGGCGCGCACGTCGTTGTTGGCCCCGGTGACGTTTATAGAACCGCTGACATTCGAGGCTTCCACACGGCCGCCGGGATTCAGGATCTGGATGGAGCCGGAAACCGCGGTGGCCTGGATATCGCCCTTGACGTCGGCGATCTCCACGCTTCCCGAAGCCGTGGAGACGCGCAGGATGCCGCCGATACCGGAAACTTCGATGGAGCCGCTGGCCGCGTTGAGTTGCGTTTCGCGGTCCACGCGATAGACATGCACATAGCCCGAAGCCGAGGAGCACTTCACCGGGCCGCGCACCTGATCGATGGTGACGCCGCCAGAGGCCACGCCCGCGTCAATTTCGGTGTCGCGCGGCACTTCAATTTGGTAATCGATGGCAACATTCTTCAGCCAGGAGGTTTCCTTGCCGATAAGAATGGTATCGCCGCGCTGTTCCAGAGGCGGATTGCTGACCGCGTCCTGAATGTTCTTTTCGGAGCTGCCCCACAGCGTCCAGCCCTTGGTGACTTTTCCGTGGACGTGGACCTTGCCGTCGGCGGTGCCGCGAATGTCGACGTTGCCGGAGCCATTGCTGAGTTCGAGGCGAACGGGGCCGGATATGGTGAAGGTCCGGTCAAAAGTGTTGTCCGTGGCGGAAGCTTGCAGAGTGAAGAGTGAGAATGCCGCGGCGAAAAGGACGATGCCGGGCAAAGCAGATTTGTGAGTACGCATGTTCGCTTCTGCCTGAGTTTCCAGGCCCTCCTATCAATATGTACGCAAAGCCGGAATTTTATGTTCCCGGGGATTTCGCCAGGTTTTCGTTCAACGAGCCCTGGCGGTAGCCTTCCAGGTCGAGGGCCACGTAGGTGAAACCCGCTGCTTTCAAGGCATTAGCGATGGCGGCGGCCATTTCTGGCGAGAGCGCGCGAGGAAGTTCGGCAGGCGCGAGTTCGATGCGCGCCAGATTGTCATGGAGACGGACGCGGAACTGGCGGAAGCCCAGTTCGCGGAGGGCCGCTTCGCCGCGCTCGACCAGCGAAAGGCGCTCGGCGGTGACTTCCGTGCCGTAGGGCAGGCGTGAGGAGAGGCAGGCGGAGGCGGGGCGGTCCCAGGAGGGCAGGCCCGCGCGCTGGGATAGGAAGCGAATCTCGGACTTGCGAAGTTGCGCTTCCAGGAGGGGCGTGAGGATGTGGTGCTCGTGGGCGGCGCGATGGCCGGGGCGGAAATCGGAGGTATCGTCGGCGTTGACGCCGTAGGCGATGGCGGCGAAACGGCGGTCCACGGCGATGCGGTTCAGCGCGGAGAAGAGTTCGTCCTTGCAGTAGTAGCAGCGGTCGGAAGCATTGGCGCGGTAGGCGGGATTTTCCAACTCGTGCGTTTCGATGAATTCGTGGCGCAGGCCGGTGGTTTGCAGGGACTTTTCCAGTTGCTCGCGGTCGTAAGCGGAATAGCTCGCGGAAAGGGCGGTCACGCTCAGGGCGCGTTCGCCCAGCACTTGATGCGCGGCCCAGGCGAGATAGGCGGAATCCGCGCCGCCGGAGAGCGCGACGATCAGGGAAGGGAGGTTGGCCAGCTTGGAAAAGAGGAACTGCTCCTTCTCGCTAGCCGCGTGCGTCGAAGGCTCTTCGTTATGGATATGCACCAGGGTCTTCATCGCACAGATGAGTATAGCGCCAACGGCCATGCACTGCAGCATTTTGGCTGGTAATGCCTCGATGTTGGTGCGGCTGGGCCAGAGGGAAGCTTCAGGTCATTTGAAATCGAGAAGCACATCGACCGTGGACTTCGCCGGATCGGTCTGCAGCCAATGGCCCACGGTGTCGTAGTGCAGCGGCAGATCCTTGAAAATGGTGTCGCGGTGAATTTCCAGGCGATTCAGGAATTGCTCGAAGGCTTTTTTGTCAAAGACATCGCCCTGTTTTGCGGGCCAGGCTTCCCGGATCATGCGTTCACCCGCGAGCGACATTCCCGTGATGGTCATCTGGTCGAAATGGAACACTGGGCCTTCCGTGATGGATACGACGTAGGAAACGGTGTGCGCCTGGTCGTCGTAGGTGGCCGTGGGCGTGAGTTTCACTTCCAGATAGCCGCGCTGGCCGTACTCTTCGCGGATGCGGTCCCATCCCGTTTCAATGCCCATGCCGTTGGCCACATCACCGGGCTTAAGTCCCAGCGTGCTGGTGAGCGTGATGGCGGAGAGCGTCTGGTTGCCGCTCCACTCCACGCCGTTCCAGTGATAGACGGGCCCCGGCTGGCACGGCACGTACACCGGGATTTGCTCTGGCAATTTCTGGTGGGGGTTCCCGGAGAGGCGCACCTCCGCGGGGCCGATTTTCGCGCGCAAGTAGCCGTCCTGCTGATAGACCGGGCGAATCGCTTCGGCCAGGAAGATATCGATGGCCAGGCGGGAATAGGGTTTGCCGAGAATTTCCGGAAGATGCTGCTGCACCGCAAGAGATTCCTTCAGGTGCGCATCGCTGAACTCCATGCTCGCAATTCGTAGCGCGAGGCCCTCCACGCGAAACTGGTGAACCGATCCCTCGTTTAGCGGGTTGAGCAGCACGGCATGTTCGATCTGCACGTTTGAGCCGTGCGCCGCGAGAAAAGCCTGCAGGGAATTGGCGGCTTGTTCGACGACGGCGCCGCCTTCGGGCAGCGTGCCGTCATAGAACGGCAGATCTTTGCGGACGGCATCGTCGAGTTCCGAGTCCGCAAACCACGGGAAACTGTCGTAGGACACCGGCAGTCGCGGATTTTCCTCGAGATGAAAGGTCAGGGAAACCGCATCATTGTGGGTGGTGAAATTGTAATTGACCTTGGCAAACAGGCCGGAGCGCACCAGCGCGTCGGCGGCGTCCTGGAGTTCCGTACGGCCGACTTGCGCGCCCGTGGCCAGGCCTGAAAGAGAAATGACTTGCGCCTCGGTCAGCTTCTTCAAGCCATCGGCATGGATTTCCTTGAGGGTGGCTGTCTGCGCGTTTAATAAATTGGGGAGCGCGAAAAGGAGAACGAATGCGAGCGGAAGAAGAAGGCGGAGCCGCATGCGATTATTCTAGACCTCAATTTGCGGAAGACCAACTTGTTCATTGGATGGTTCTTCTGGCGGTGCTTGCGGCCGTAAAAGCGGTGGCAAGCCGCCGCACTCCAAAATAGCCGAGGAGCCAATACACAGGATTGGCTACTCGACGGTGACGGATTTGGCGAGGTTGCGGGGCTGATCGACGTCGCAGCCGCGGCGGATGGCGATGTGGTAGGCGAGCAATTGCAGAGGCACAATTTCCAGCATTGTCGCCAACAATTCTGGGGCGGGAGGCAGCTCGATGATGTGATCGGAGGCCTCGCGGGCCAGATGATCGCCTTCGGTCACCACAGAGATCACGATGCCGTCGCGCGCCTTCACCTCTTTGATGTTGGACACGCTCTTCTCGTACAAAGTCATGGAAGCGGGATCGGAATCGTCGCGGGTGGCCAGCACCACGACCGGCAGGTTCTCATCAATCAGGGCGTTTGGCCCGTGCTTCATCTCTCCGGAGGGGTAGCCTTCCGCGTGAATGTAGGAAATTTCCTTGAGCTTCAGGGCGCCTTCGAGGGCAATGGGGTAATGAACACCACGCCCAAGATACAGGAAGTCCGTATGGCGGAAGAACTGGCGCGCCAGATTTTCGTAGAAGCCGGTTTGCTCCGCCTGGAGAATCGTTTCGATCCTGTGGGGGATACGCGTGAATTCCAGCATCAAATGGCGCGCCGCTTCCGGCGAAAGCTTGCCGCGAAGCTGCCCAAGGTAGGAAGCTAGCAGAACAAGCGAAGCCAGTTGCGAGGTAAAGGCCTTCGTCGAAGCGACGCCAATCTCGGGTCCGGCGTGCGTCAGAAGGGTGCCGGCGGCTTCGCGCGTCACCATGGAACCCATCACGTTACAAATGGCCAGCGTTGGCGAGCCTTTCTGCTTGGCCTCGCGCTGGGCGGCCAGCGTGTCCGCGGTTTCGCCGGACTGGCTGATGCAGACTGTGAGCGTCTTGGAATCGAGGATGGGATCGCGATAGCGGAACTCGCTGCCGTAATCCACTTCGACCGGGATGCGCGCGAGTCTCTCGATCATGAACTTGCCGGCGAGTGCCGCATGCCAGCTTGTGCCGCAGGCCACAATGCGCACTTTCTCAAAGCCGCGGAACTGCTGGTCGGTGATCTGCATCTCGTCCAGGAAGACCTTGCCGGTGTCCTGGGAGATGCGGTTCAGGATGGTGTCGCGGACGGCGCGCGGCTGCTCAAAAATTTCCTTTTGCATGAAATGCTTGTAGCCGCCCTTTTCCGCCATGATGGGGTCCCAGGCGACGTGATGAGAGGGGCGGCTGACGGGCTTGCCTTCAAGATCGGTGACGCGCACGCCGTCGCGCGAAAGAATGGCGATGTCGCCATCGGCGAGGAAGAAGATCTCGCGGGTGTGCTCGAGAAGCGCCGGGATATCGCTGGCGACAAAGTATTCGCCATCGCCCAAGCCGATCACGGAGGGAGGCCCGATGCGCGCGGCGATCAGCTTCTGCGGATCCTTCGCGGAGAGAAATACCAGCGAGTAGATGCCGCGGAGATCCTTCAAGGTGCGGCGCACCGCTTCCTCGAAGGGAAATTCCTTGGCATATTCCTCGACGAGATGCGCGACGATTTCCGTGTCCGTCTCGGTGACGAACTTGTGGCCTTGTTTTTGCAGCCTTTCCTTCAGCTCCAGGTAGTTTTCGACGATTCCGTTGTGCACCACAACGTATTGCCCGGTGCAATCGCGATGCGGGTGAGCATTCTCTTCCGTGGGACGCCCGTGCGTGGCCCAGCGCGTGTGGCCGATGCCATAGGTGCCGTCCAGCGGCGCTTTCTGGATGGCCTCCTCGAGATTGCGCAGCTTGCCCGGGGCGCGGCGAATCTCCATTTTGCCGGCGGCGTTGACCACCGCGATTCCCGCGGAGTCATAGCCGCGATATTCAAGTTTGCGCAGGCCTTCGATGATTACGGGAACAACCTTTTTGGGGCCGATATAACCGACAATGCCGCACATGCTGGAGCTCTCCTAAAGGAAGTATTCTCAGGGTAACACGCGAAATGTTGCGCCAGTGCGAAAAGGGCACGGAACCCTTAGGGATAGTTACTCGATGGGCTGATTGGCCGTGCGCGTCATCTCCACGGCGTTGAGCCTGCCATTGGCGTCGAAATAGAAGGTCACCCGCGCGGTGACGGGCCGCACCGTCTGCAAATCAATGTGGCGGATGATGGCGACCAGGGTGCCCGGCTTTTCGGGTGTTTGCAGCTCATAGGCGCGCACGGAAAGAAAGGTCGTGACGCGTTCGGTTGTGGAACCCTTGGGCAACTGGGTCTCGATCATCTCCTGAATGGGCTTGAGCTGCGGGTCGTCGACCTGAAAGAAAGTTTTCTGGCAACCCGCAGCGAGGAGCGCGAGCAATAGTAAGAGCGAACAGAAGGGAAGTGGGCCGAGGCGAACGGCCGTGCTTGCGACAGGGTTTTGGTGCGGCATTGTGAATGTCATCCGGCGGCTCTCGGGAGTTTCCACGCTATTCCACGATCTCGAAGCGGTATTCCTCGATGACCGGATTGGCGAGCACTTCCTTGGAAATGCGCTCGAGCTGCTGCTGCGCTTCGTCGCGGCTCCAGCCATCCAGATTGAGAACGAAGAATTTGCCCTGGCGTACGTCGGAAATCTGCGCGTAACCCAGGCTGGAAAGGGCGTGTTGAATGGTTTGACCCTGGGGGTCCAGAACAGTGCGTTTCGGCATTACCCAGACGTGAGCTTTCATGGCGTTAGTATAGCAATTCCGTTGCGCGTGTTCACGTCGGGCTGCGGTACGGTAATGGGTCCGGTTTGGATAACCTCAGTGATCAGGAATCAGCCGCGTGTCTGCGACATCTGCCGGTATTCGTCACCAGCCGCGTCGGGCAGGAGCACGAACAGAGTGTAAATGCCGAGCGCAGTGTCGAACGGAGGGCAGATGAGGGCGAAGAACGCCATCACCAGGGCAAATGTTCGGCCCCAAGGCTGCATCTTGAGCAGGCCCCATCCAGCGACAAACCGAAGGGCCGCCGATGCCAAGAAAACAACGCACAGAACAACGAACAGCCCCGGCGCAAACACGAACGCGATCTTGTCAGCTCCCTCCGACACCAGCGGCACAGTTATGACCGCGGCAAGCACACCCATAATGACGGCCGGAACGAGAAAGAACGCACCGAGGACGAACCACAAGATGGCCAGCAGATGAACGTGTTCGGCGACCCGTGTCCGCGCGGCGCAAGCGACACGCGCCCCAGTCGTACTTCTGCCGCAATTCGAACAGATTGACTGCTCCGGGGCGATCGGGGAGCCACAACTATTGCAGAACATACGTCTCTCCTTTGAAGCGGAAGTAACAAGATGCCCAAGGAGCCTGTAGTCTGGCGACAACGACCAATATCAATGGATTCGCTGGCCCTTCTTCGCACCCAAGAAGGCTTTCCGGCCAACAACAACGGCGAAGACTAAGGTCGGCGCAATTCAGGCTTATTAATGGATACGCGTGCGCGAAGCAAGAAGTTCCACCTGCGTCAGGCTAGCTGGGGGTACCAGCAGACGCGGGGGCTGAGGAGCGCAGTACTGGAGTATTGGATTCCATTTGTCCGATATCGTGGAAATCGGAAACCGACCTATTGCCCTTGGTACGGGGTTGCCACTGAGATTATTTTCGCGGGAGGGTGGCGAGAAGGGCGCGGCGGGCTTCGTCCGGGAGGAAGGAATGTGCCGCGGCGTTGCGATGCAGGCCGACGAGTTCGGCTTCGCCGAGACCCATTTGCGCTGCGATTTCGTATTCGCCGAGGAGCGAGGTGTGAAACATTGCGGGGTCGTCAGTGGAGAGGACTACCGGGATGCCATGGCGGAGCAGTTGCGGCAAGGGGTGCTGCTGGAGCGTTGCGGCCGGATTATGCAACTGCAGGGCGAGGGCGCCTGTGCGCAAATTGCTGGTGGGGCAAACCTCGAGGGGAATGCGGCGCTCCGCGAGGAGGTCCATGAGTGCTGGATCGTGGATGGCGGCGATGCCGTGGCCGATGCGCTCGACGCCCAGAATCTCGATAGCTTCGCGAATCTTCTCTGGCCCGCCCACCTCGCCCGCATGCATAAGCAGGCGCATCCCGCTGCTCTTGGCGCGCAAATAGGCATAGCGGAATTCGTGAGTGGGGATGCTCAATTCGTCGCCGCCAATCCCAAAGGCTACGATGCGCGGCGAGGCGCAACGACGCGCCGCTTCCACAACATCGAGCGCCAGCTCCGGCCCAAATTGGCGCACGGCATCGAAAATCCAGTTGAGGCGTAAACCGCGATTCTCGAATGGTTCCGTGGCGGCAAGAATGGCCGCAAAGTTGGCCTGCGGATCCTGTTTGCGCAGGAGCATGACGCCGACGGAGAGCGTGACTTCCGCATAAACGACATGCTGCTCGAGGAGCTGCTCGGCCAGATCGGAGGCAAGGAGGGCGAAATCGCGCGGCTCGCGCAGGAAAGAGGTCACCCACTTGAAGGCTTCGATGAACTCGGTAAAGTTGCGGTAATCGTAGCGGCGGCGCACCTCGTCTTCAGTCAACGCGACACCGTGCCGCGCGGAGAGGGCACAGGCTACGGCGGGCCGGATCGAACCTTCCAGGTGGAGATGCAGTTCAGCTTTGGGAAGGGAAGCAATGCGCGGCGGCAACGAGGAATGTTCCACCTTGAAATTTTAGCAGGGTCTTGGCGATTTGCGAGGCAAGAGAGGAAAAGGTGAAAACTGCAGCTTTCTGTCATCCCGAGCGTGGCGAGGGATCTGCTGTTCGCAAGCGGCCTAGGGGAAAGCAGATTCCTCGCCCCGTTCAAAAAGCGAACGGGACTCGGAATGACAATTGCTTAGATTTTTCAGCAGGCGGAGACAGCCGCTCAATGGGGCAATGGGGGCTTGCCGGCGTTGATCCACGCGGTCAGCCAGTAGGATCCGACGTCGGTGGAGGCATCCGACAACTGCCTAATCAGGGACCCAGCGGCCAGGTTGTAAAACCGGTCGTAGTATTCGTCGGTGTAGGAAGATTGCCCGCGCTTTGCGGCGCGATCCGCAAGGAGCAGCGATTCCACCTGGCTATGCGCGGAAAGGCAGGAATCGAAGGCATGATCGGTGGGATCGCTGATGAAGGAAGCGTCGTGCGGGCTGACCGGGAAAAAGGAGCCGAAACGGTCAATCAGAACGGTGTTGAATCGTTGATTGACGCCATTTTGACCGCTGGCGTGTCCGTCATAGTTTTCGGTGGTATTGAACGGGTCGTGGGCTTCGGCTACGAAGTGCGCCAGAAAGGCCGCATCCACCTTGGCGTTTTCCCACTTGCCATTCTTCAAATCTTCGGTGAGCTTCTGGCTATATACGCCAATCTGCCACGGGAGCAGGCCCGTGGAATCGATTTTGGATTTACCGTACAGGGCGAGCGCAGCTTTGTAATTCCGCGGCAGCTTGTCGAACGGGAACTTGCCGTATTTGTCCAGTTCGATGAAATAGTTGCTGCGCTCGCCGGGATGCTTATCAATAAGGTTCAGCGGGTCGTTGACGTGCTGCACCAGGTAGGAGCGGTTGGCTTCAAAGAAGGAGCGCAGGTCGTAGGGCAGAGAATCGACCGCGTGATTGATGATCAGCCGCTGGGCGTTATCTCCCCAGGCCGCTGCGTGAAGAGGCAAGAGCATGGCGAGGCCCGCGGCGAATAAGATGATACTCGCGGCATCTCTGAACCTGGAATCAGCGCGGAACAACATTCCCGGAAAGCCCTCACTTGGCGTTAGTCAACCTTAGCGTACTCTTTCTGCGGCCATAGAAATAATAAATCACCAGGCCGATGATGAGCCAGGTAAAGAAGCGTAGCCAATTCATGATGGGCAGGCCGGCCATCAGCAGGAGGCACGTGAAAATCGTGACGATCGGGGCCAGCGGCCCGCCCGGCGCGCGGAAGGGCCGCTTACGGTCCGGTTCACGGTAACGCAGGATGAGCACCCCAGCGCCGACCAGCGCAAAGGCAAACAGCGTGCCGATGTTCGAGAGGTCCGCAAGCGTGCCGATATCGAGAAGACCCGCGGGGATTCCGACGACGAAGCCCGCGAGCCAGGTGGAGAAATCCGGCGTGTGGTATTTCGGGTGGACGCGGCCAAAAATGCGCGGCAGCAGGCCGTCGCGCGACATCGCGAACCACACGCGCGCCTGGCCCAGTTGGAAGACAAGCAGGGAGGAGATCATGCCCATCAGAGCGCCGATTAAGACGATCAGGCGCACAGTGCCAAAGTGCAGCTTCTTCATGGTATTGACAACGGGAGCGGCGTCGTCGAGCAGCGTTTGCCAGGGGACGAGTCCGGTCAGCACGACCACCACGGCGATGTACAGCACCGTGCAGATCACGAGCGTGGCGATGATGCCGCGTGGGAGGTCGCGCTGCGGATTCTTGCACTCCTCGGCCGCGGTGGAAACGGAGTCAAACCCGATGTAGGTGAAGAAGACGATGGAGCCACCGGTGAGGATTCCCGGCCAGCCATTGGGAGCGAAGGGATGCCAGTTGGCGGGGTGAATGAAGCGCGCGGCGAAGCTGACGAATACCATGATGGCCACGAGCTTCAGGAAGACCATGATGTTGTTGGTTTCGGCGGATTCCTTGATGCCGCGGACGAGGACTATCGTCAGCAGCATCACGATGATGAAGGCCGGCCAGTTGAATCCAAAATGCCAGCCGGGACCGTAAATCGTGTTTCCCTGCAGGTCTTGCAAGCCGGTGGGGAGATACGCGGGCGAAATCCATTCGGGATTGGGATGCCAGCCGAACCAGTCGAGGAGACCCACGACGTGGGCGGAGAAACCGACGCTGACGGCCATGTTGCTGACGGCATATTCCAGGATGAGGTCCCAGCCGATAATCCAGGCGATCAGTTCACCCATGGTGGCGTAGGTGTAGGTGTACGCGCTGCCGGCGATGGGAATCATCGCGGCGAGTTCCGCATAGCAGACGGAAGCGAAACCGCAGACGATGGCCACGAGGACAAACGATAGGGCGATGGCCGGGCCAGCGCCGGGACGGCCGTAGGACGTGGAATGGTAGATCAGGTATTGCAGCAGCGGCGCGTTCAGTACGGAGGACACCTGCATTTTCTGCCCGGCGATGGCCGTGCCAATGATGGTGAAAATGCCAGAGCCGATAACCGCGCCGATTCCCAGCGAGGTCAAGCTCAGCCAGCCCAGGGATTTCTTTAATTTGATTTCGGCATTCTCGGAGTCAGACAGAAGTTGGTCGATACTCTTACATCGGAAGAGAGGTGAATCCAAGAGGGCTCTCCGTTCGCATCCGGGCGCATGGGCCACTTGGTATCAGCCGGATACGGAATAAGGGAATGACAGCGTTTCAATGTATCGCGATAAGGGGAGAGGTGCAACCGGAGGAGGGCATCTGGATTAGAAAGGTTCATTCGGATTACCCTGGGGCGATTGGGGGGCGCTGCAGATGAAGATCAGTTCGCAGCGTCGCGATCAGGCAAGAAGGGCGTAGAATGGAGCCGATTTGAAGTCAGAAAGGAAATCCCGATCAGCAGCAGGCGGTGGCCTGAGTAGCTGTCGTCTGCATACTCTCACCAGTGGTCTTTTCCTGGTGTTCCTGTTCCTTGCGCCTGTTGTAGCGCAAGAGCCAGGCGGCAAGCCCGACGCACCTACGCCTAAAACTGATCAGGTGGCAATTCCACCGCAGAAGAAACCCCTGGCCATCTCTCTGCCGGCGATATCTGTTCTAGACCCTCGCACACGACAAGGCCTTAAGGAGCTAGCAACGGAGCTCTTGAAGTATGCTGCGGTCCCACGCTGCCAGAAAACCGGGTGTGCCATTCTTGTGACAGATTTCGCGCTACCGGATGGAAATACTTCGCTGTACGGAATGCGATTGGCGGATGAACTCTCCAAAGATCTGGCAAGTCGGGGAAACAAGATTCACGTCATCGACCGCGGCCTTCTCCATGACTTCCTTATGAGTGCCCGAGTCCCCATGAGGCCCATAGATGAGCAACTAGCCCGCTCGATTGCGCTTGAATTGAAGGCAACGTTTGTGGTCCTCGGCACAACCAGGAAGAGCGAGGACGATATGGTTCAGCTTTCTGCTCGACTGCTAGACGCGGCCAACGTGACCGACAAGGATTGGAGTGGAAACGCCACGGCAGTCAATTTCAATGCTCCAAAATCGATCGCGGACCTCTCCCCCTTGGAACCCTCTACCTTTCTTCCGCCGATTACTACGACTGCCAGTGGGGAGAAAATATATCCTTCCGGAGTCGACGGCGTGTCGTCGCCAAGGTGCCGTTACATGCCGAACCCTCCCTATTCCGAAGAAGCTCGAAAGTCTAAGGTGAAGGGGACTATCTCAGTCGAAGCGGTGATCGATTCCGAGGGCAAGTTAGAGAACGTGCGCATCTTCCGCGGGCTTCCAGGCGGCCTGAACGACGCGACAATCGACACCATGAAGACCTGGAAGTGCAGTCCCGCACAGAAGGACGGTAAGCCTGTTTCCACTCTGGTCAGGTTCGAGGTTCATTTTCTAATATATTGAGAGCGAGCTCGGCCAAAGGAGCGAGAAGCGGGTTGGCTAGGTACGCGCGGCGGGGGTATACAATTGCGCTGTGTTTGAATGCAAGAAAGAGATCCGGAGCGAGACGCGAGCGATTTGCGTCGCGCTGCATGCCCGAGGTCCCTGGATTCCCTGGGGAGTGACGAAATGAACCGGCGCAACTTCTTGTGGAGTGCGATGCGGGCTGCGGTTGCGAGCTCCGTAGCTGGCAGCGCATCGCTGCTTGCAAAGCATAGGGACGCCAGCGCCGTGAGAGCGGCGAGTTTGGATGCGGCTCCGCCCATGGGTCGTGAGCTGGATCGCCACCGCTTTGGCGTGAACTACACGCCCTCGAAGAACTGGTGGTTTTGCTGGAACGAGTGGGACGCGGACCCCATCAAGCGAGACCTGGATGCGATCGCGGCCTTGGGCGCGGACCATCTGCGCATTTTGCTGATCTGGCCCTACTTCCAACCCAATCCGAAGTGGATCAGCCCGCTTCATCTGGAACGGTTGGATCAACTGCTTACGCTCATGGGCGAGCGCGAATTGGATGCGGTGGTGACCGTATTCACGGGCCAGTTGAGCGGCTGGTACTTTTTGCCGCCCTTTAACAAGGCCGGGACCGACTTCTACAGCGATGAAACGATGTGGACGGCCCAGGAGCTCTTCATCCGGCAACTGGCGCGCGTGATGCAGCCAAAAACGAACATCATTGGCTTCGACGTTGGAAATGAGATCAACACTTGCTGGAGCACCGAACCCCGCGTGGGCGACGCGTGGATGAAGAAGATGTTGTCGCTCATGGCGTCGGTCTGCCCTGATGGCCTCCACGTCAACGGAGTGGACGAACTGCCGTGGTTCGAGGCGAACACATTCTCTCCGCAAGCCCTGGCAGCCGCGCCGATGCCGGTCATACACTGCTACCCTTACTGGTCAGGAGCGCTGAAGTACGGGGGCCCTATGGATCCGCCCAGCACGAAGCTGCTCGCGGCGATGGCGGCTCTGGTCCGCTCGTACGCCGGCGATCCTCGGAAGCCGGTCTGGGCGGAGGAATTCAACACTTGCATTGAAGCGCTGACCGAAAAGCAACAGGCAGAATGGCTGGAGAAGGCGGTTTTGGCAGCCATTGATTCCGGAGTGAGCTGGTTCAGCTATTGGGACAGCCACGACGTGGACCGGAAGTTCGAGTTCAACTCGCTGGAATACAGTCTTGGCCTGCTTACCAATGACGGACGGGTGAAGGAACAGGGCAAGGTATTCAAGCAACTCGCCGAGGCCTATCGAGGAAAGACGGTGATGTTCCCCACGCATACTCTCCCGCCACCACCGGTCAATCGCAGCCAAGAAGTTTCTTGGCGCTGGATGCTGGACTGGATGGGCTGGAAAACGGTGGGCGCATGAAACCGAGTCAGCGTCCCGTGAAGCTTCCATGGGACGGCTCTTTACGGAGTGATCGATCTGCGGGGATGAAATGTTACCTGTGGCCTGGCCACTCCTCTCGCGCAACAAATAATTTGGAGTGATTTCCCATGGACTATACGTACAGCGACGTTGCGAAGATGATTGATCACTCGCTGTTGAATCCGACACTGACGCGCGACGATCTGGAAGCCGGCTGCGGGGTGGCGCTCGCTTACGGTACTGCCAGCGTGTGCACCGTGCCGTTTTACCTGAAGCGCTGCGCGGAATTGCTGCGCGGCAGCAGCGTGAAGGCCAGCACGACCATCGGTTTTCCGCATGGCGTGAATACCACCGCGATCAAAGCAGCCGAGGCGCGCCAGGCCATCGCCGACGGCGGCGAGGAACTGGACATGGTTGCCAACATCAGCAAGGTTTTGAGCGGCGATTGGGGGTACGTGCGTGAGGACATCAAGGCCGTTATTGATATCGCCCACGCGGCCGGGGCCAAGGTGAAGGTAATCTTCGAGAATTGTTATTTGCAGGACGCGCACAAGATTCGCTTGTGCGAGATTTGCGGGGAGCTGAAAGCCGATTGGGTGAAGACTTCGACGGGTTACGGCTCCGGCGGCGCGATCCACGCGGACCTTATCCTGATGCGCAAACACTCTCCCGCGCATGTGCAGGTGAAAGCGGCGGGCGGCGTGCGCGATCTGGATGCGCTGCTGGCGGCGCGGGCGCTCGGTGTTTCGCGCTGCGGGGCGACGCGAACGGCGGGCATACTGGATGAAGCGCGGCGGCGGTTGGGGCTTTCGCCGATCAAAGTTGGGGAAGCGGCGGCGCAGCCTGCGGGGGATTAGCGCGGAGTTTTCAGCGTGGTGCGGGGAGAGGAAAGGCTTGGGCTCCCGCCTAACGGCGACGGGGCGGATGAATTATAGTTTGGGTGCGGGGCGGGCGACCGCAAAAGCGGCGGCGAGCCGCCGCACTCCAAAATAGTTGAAGCGCACAGGGGGCCATCGCGGGTTGCGGTGGCGCTACACCGGCTGCAAGTGGGCGTAGCGCTCGATGAATTTTTTTGTGCCGCGGCCGGGGAAACTCACGGAGATGCGGCGGTCGTCGTCTTCGCCTTCCACGCCAACCACCGTTCCCACGCCGTACTCCGGATGGCGCACCTTCTGGCCCAGCAGCGGGTCGGCCTTTCCGCCGCGTTTTATCGCGGGCCGGCTGAAGGAATTCGTAGGCGCGGCACGCCGCTGTGGCGTGCGCTCTTTCGGCGCAGACGTACCGCGCGCACGGCGCAGAAATTCCTCGGAGGAATAGGAATACTCGGGATCGGGCTCGTAGCGGCGCGATTCGCCGATTTCGGCCATCGACCCCCGCACGGTATCCACCAGTTCGCTGGGAATTTCTCCCAGGAAGCGCGAGGGCGGGGAAGCGCGCATCTGTTGCTCGTTGCCGAAAATGCGGCGGTAGACCGCGCGGGTGAGCGTCAATGATTTTCGCGCGCGCGTCATGCCCACGTACACCAGCCGGCGTTCTTCCTCGATGCCTTTTTCTTCGTTGATGGAGCGGCTGTGTGGGCAGATGCCATCTTCCAGCCCGGTCAGAAAGACGTGGTCGAACTCCAGCCCCTTGGTGCTGTGAAGCGTGATGAGCGTGACGCCCGGCTTGCCCTCGTAAGAATCGGCGTCGCTGACCAGCGCGGCGGCGTCTAGGAAATCGGTGAAGGATTCGCCGGCCTCGATGCTCTCCGCCACCGCGCGCACCAGTTCTTCCAGGTTTTCGATGCGCGCCACGTCTTCCGGGGTGTTGCGATCCTTCAGCGCGTTCATGTAGCCGGTTTCCTCGAGGACGTAGCGGAGGAACTCGGCGGGCTCCTTCGACGAATACGCTTCCTGCAAACGCAGGATAAGTTCGCGGAAAACGCGCAGCGGCGCGACGGCGCGGCTGGCATGGGGGCTGGTCATCAGCGATTCCATGGCGTCCCAGAAGGAAAGGCTTTTCCTCTGCGTGATGTCGCGGAGAGCGTCGACGGTGGTCTTGCCGATGCCGCGCGCCGGCACATTCAAAACACGCAGGAGGGAAATATCGTCCTCGGGGTGCAGCGCCAGCCGCACATACGCGAGCGCATCCTTCACTTCCGCGCGGTTGTAGAAGCTGAATCCGCCCACCAGTTTGTAGCGCAAGCCACGGCGGCGAAACACCTCTTCAAAGGAGCGCGATTGAAAGTTGGTGCGGTATTCGACGGCGCAGGTCTGGTCCGGATCGCCGGCAAGAATGCGGTCCAGTTCCTCCGCGACGAATTCGGCCTCGGCCTGGGCGTCGCGAGCCTCGAAATAACGGAGATTGTCGCCCTGGTCTTTTTCCGCGGTAAGCGTTTTTCCCAGGCGGTCGGGATTATTGGCGACCACGGCCGCGGCGGCATCCAGAATTTTCTGCGTGGAGCGGTAATTGCGTTCCAGGCGCACGACCCTGGCGCCGGTAAAATCCTTCGCAAAACTGAGCAAGATGGAGACATCGGCGCCGCGCCAGCGGTAGATGGACTGGTCCTCGTCGCCCACCACGCAGACATTCTGGCGTTCGTTGGTCAAGAGGCGCAGTAAATCGTATTGCACGCGATTCGTGTCCTGATACTCGTCCACGTGCAGATACTGGAAGCGATTCTGCCAGCGTTGGCGGACCTGCGGGGCTTCCCGCAGCAGCCGCGCCGAGCGCAACAAGAGGTCGTCGAAATCGAGGGCATTGCTTTGCTTTAGAAGCGCCTCGTAGGCAGCGAAGATGTCCGCCACTTTGCGCGTATCGGGGGCAAACGCCTGGGCGCGCATCTGCTCGGGCGTTTGCGCCTGATTCTTGGCGTAGCTGATGCGGCTGAGCACATTGCGCGGCGTGAGCGCGTCGTCTTCGATGTGCAGCTTGGCCATGACCAGCTTCACGGCGGCGAGCTGGTCATCATCATCGTAGATCGCGAAATCCTTTGGCAGTCCGGCCGAGGCCGCTTCCCGCCGCAGCAGCCTGGCGCACAGCGAATGGAAGGTGGAAATCCACGGACGCTCCGGGGGCACGCCCGCGCGCAAGAGCAGACTGGTGACGCGGCTCTGCATCTCCTCGGCGGCTTTGTTCGTGAATGTGACTGCAAGAATGGACTCGGCGGGAGTGCCTTTGGCGATGAGGTTGGCCATGCGGAAGGTGATGGCGCGCGTTTTGCCTGTGCCTGCGCCCGCGAGAATCAGCACAGGCCCTTCCGTGGTTTCCGCGGCAAGGCGCTGCTCCGGATTGAGTTGCTCGAGAAAAGTCGGCATGGGTCCTGGGGAAACGGAAATTGTCAGCCCAATCATGGTAGCTGAGGGTGCGAGTCTCAGCAAATCGGCGAAAAGTCGTTTGGTGAGATTCTCAGGAGGATATCTTGCAAATTCTTTGAGCGACCGACGTGTGCAACCCGTGTGTTGAAGCCCCGGCCTCCCAAGGATAGAGGGCATTTTCAGGAGGATTTGACCTTGTTCCTATCAAAGGCGCCCGCCTCAGAAGGCGGCCGCTACAGAAGCAACCGACAGAAGCTCAATTCGCGGCAGAAGCTCCGAGGGGGATATCAAAATAGGAGAGGGGCTGCTTCGTGCCCATGAGGGTGAGGTTTGGCACGTACAGCCGGGCGGATTGCAGCAACTCCACCTCGCCGCGCAAATCAAAATAGAGCAGCCCTTCGACAGTGCCGTGGGCCGCCACCACGGAAGAGGGCACCCCGGCGTTCTGGCAATCATCACGGAAGTCGGTCCAATTCTTGTCCCTTGAAGGCTTGGCCCTCCCCACGGGAATCGGCAAAGGGATGCGTTTGGCCGTGGGATCCTTGCCATTGCCCTTCAAGAGGACCGTGTCCGCTACTTCATCGGCGGTCAGCGGCTCGAGTTCCTGGCGCTCGTCTTCGTTCAATTGCAGGAGCAGGCGGATATGCGGCAAGTCGATCTTGATGCTCTCGTCCGAGTCATTGCGGAAAGAGATCCGCAGGGCGACCACTCCTTTGGAAAACGGGGATTTTTTCGGGAACCGCTCCTTGTAGCGGGACGCTACCGTCCAGGGATCGATGCCAATGGTCATGCTCTCGTGGGAGTCCTGGATGGGGGCGCGGGCCGGTGCGGCTGGCTGCTGCGCCAGTGCCGGGACCAGGCAGACCGTCAACAGAGGCAGGAGAACGGAAGGAGAGAGTTTTCGCATGAAGATATAATAGACTGTTTGCATCCTGTGGCCTTCGATTCCTTAGGGATAAGCAGGGTTGCCCTGCTTGCGGAGTCGCGGGCCGTCGCAAATCCGAGACACACCGGAGCCAGATCGCGTGTATTTCTTGTATAGCGTCTTAATGGGCTTGGCCGCCGTCATCACTGCGCCTTATTGGCTGGTGCAGGGCCTGCGCCACGGCAAGTATCTCTCGAATCTGGGCGAGCGACTGGGGTTTTCCGTCCCCGGCGTCGCCAAACTCCCTGCGGATCGCCCCGGCGCCATCTGGATTCACGCGGTTTCCGTGGGCGAAGCGCTGGCGGGTGTGGCGCTGGCCAAGAGGCTGAAGGATGCCTATCCGCAGCGGCCGCTGGTCATTTCGACGACGACAATCACAGGACAGCAGGTGGCGCGAGAGCGCATGCCCTTTGCGGATGCCGTGGTGTATTTTCCGTTCGATTGGGCGTTCAGCGTGCGCAAGGTGATGGATGCTGTAAAGCCGGCGGTCATTGTCGTGATGGAAACGGAAATTTGGCCCAATTTCCTGCGCGAAGCCGGGCGGCGCAAGGTTCCGGTGGTTTTCACCAGCGGGCGCATTTCCGACCGTTCCTTCGCGCGCTTTCAGAAGTGGTTCGGGATCTTCGGGTTTTACCTTCGCCCGCTGCTGGCCTCGGCCCTTTCGAGTGCCGCGGTGTTCCTGATGCAAACGGAGACCGACGCGGAACGTCTGCGCGCGCTTGGCGCCCCGGCGGAGCGCGTGAAAGTCAGCGGCAATCTAAAGTATGACCAGGAATTGCCCGCGGCCACGCCGCTTTCCACCTGGCTGGAAGCGGAGTGCAAGCAGCAGGGGCGCTGGCCGGTGATTGTCGCGGGCAGCGTTGTGGCCAACGAGGAGCCACTGGCGCTGATCGCTTTTGGCGTGGTACAGGGAGATTATCCGAAGGCGCTGCTGGTGCTGGCGCCGCGCAAGCCGGAGCGCTTTGCCGCTGCCGCTGAGTTCATCGAGGAAGCACATCACCAGTTTGTGCGCCGCTCCAAACTGGCCGTGGCGGGGCCCGTCGCGTCGTCGAGTAACAACGGCAAGAGCTTCACCGCGAACACCACCGTGCTTTTGCTCGATAGCATTGGCGAACTGGCGTCGCTCTATCGCCTGGCGGACTGCGTGTTTGTGGGCGGATCGCTAGTGCCGTCCGGCGGCCACAACATTCTGGAACCTGCCGCGTTTGGCAAGGTGCCGGTCTTCGGACCTTCCATGGAGAATTTTGCGGCCATCGCTTCGCGATTTGTGGAAGCCGGAGCCGCCATTCAGGTGAGCAGTCCCGAGGATGCGGGCGTCGAATGGATTCACCTGCTGAAGAGTCCCGAGAAAATGCGGAAAATGGGGGAGACCGCGCGGCAGTTGGTGGAAACGAGCCGCGGCGCCCTGGAGCGCGCATTGAGTGAGATTTCGCGGCAACTCGGTGGCGCGCCGCGATGAACCCGCCGCCAATCCTGCGCTGGCTGCTCTGGCCATTGTCGTTGCTGTACGGAATCGCGGTGCGGCTAAGATTGTGGCTGTATGCTCGGGGCACTTTCGAGACGGAACGACTGCGCACGCCGGTGATCAGCGTGGGCAATTTGACCGTTGGCGGAACGGGCAAGACGCCCATGGTTATTTGGCTGGCGGAACGATTTCTGGCGGCAGGTAAGCGCGTGGCGATTTTGAGCCGCGGCTACAAGGGAAGCGGCGAGACGAGCGATGAGATCGAGCTGATGAAGTATCGTTTGCACGATCGCGTTTTGTTTGGCATTGGCGCAAATCGTTACGAACAGGGCCGCCGCTTGGAACAAAAGGGTGTGGACGTGTTTTTGCTTGACGATGGCTACCAGCACTTGCAGCTTGCGCGCGACGTGAATCTGCTGCTTATGGATGCCGCGCAGCCCATGGGCAGGGAAATGCTCCTGCCAGCAGGCCGATTGCGCGAGCCCGTTTCCGCCATGGGACGCGCGAGTTTGCTTGTGTTTACGCGCACGGAAACTTCGGCGGGCGCCGCAGCGGCCATCGGCAAGCTGCAGGGCTATCCGGTGTTTTCGGCCGCGACGCGTTTGCTGGGCTTCCGCAGACTTGGCGGAGGCATGCAAGTGTTGACGCGAGCGGAAATCGGCGCGGGGCCGTTCTTGGCGTTTTGTGGGATTGGCAATCCGCGCGCCTTTTTTCTAGATTTGCAGAACTGGCAGATTCCGGTGGTCCGTGCGCGGGCTTTTCCCGACCACCATCGTTACACTAGCAGCGAAGTGGAGGCGCTCGCGCGAGCGGCACGGGCGGCGGGCGCGCGCGCCTTTGTTACCACGGAAAAAGACGCGCAAAACCTTGGGGAAGCGCAATTCGGAGAGATGCCCGTATTCGTGGCGATGATTGATCTGGAAATTTCCCAGGAGGCGGTATTCTGGGAAGCGATTCAGGCACAAATCGTGGCCAAGGCTTCCTCCCGGATGGTGAACTGAATTTGTGGGCCACGTTAGAACAGTACGGGAACGCGGGAGCGCGTTGCCGCTTTTGCGGGGCTCGTAAAGTTTTTCCAGGCAGCAGGTGCGCAGCAGTATGAACATTATGATTCGCGCGACGAATTGGGTCGGCGACGCCATCCTGGCGCTGCCAACGATTCGCGCTGTCCGCCAGAAATTTCCCGATGCGCGCATCAGCATCGTGGCGCGGCCCTATGTGACGGAGATTTACCGCGAGCAGTCTATCTGCGACGAATTGATCGCGTATGACCCCAAAGGGACGCAGCGTGGCTGGAGCGGCCGCGCCACGCTTGCGTCTGATTTGCGCGCGAGGAAATTCGACGTCGCCCTGCTCCTGCAGAATGCCTTTGACGCCGCGTGGCTTGCGTGGCGCGCCGGAATTCCGGATCGCATCGGCTACGCGCGCGACGGACGGCGCCTGCTGCTGACAAATGCGATCGCCGTGCCCAAGCCCGGCGAGATCCCCGCGCACGAGAAGTTTTACTATCTCGAACTGCTACGCCGGGCTGGCTGGATCGATCAGTTGCAGGACGACGTGCATATCGCACTGCACGTTCCCGAGGCGCGGCGCGTGAAAGCCGCGGAAACATTGCTCGAAGCTGGCGCGCGGGCACATACGGTGCGCGTTGCGATCGGCGCGGGCGCTTCCTACGGCTCGGCAAAGTGCTGGCCGCCCGAGCGCTTCGCACAATGGGCCAATCGTTTTCAGGCGGAAACGGATGGCGACGTAATATTGTTCGGCACGGCGGCGGAAGCCAGCGTTTCCAATGCCATCATCGTGGGCATGAAGAAAAAGCCCATTGATCTTACCGGGAAAACCGCGATCGGCGATTTGCCTGCGCTTCTCTCGCAATGCCAATTGTTCCTGGGCAACGATTCCGGGGCGATGCACGTCGCCGCAGCCGTGGGATTACCGGTGGTCGCTGTCTTTGGTCCGACCGATCCATTTGGCACCGCGCCCGTCACCCCGCGCAGCAGCATCGTGCAGGAAAGGCCGTACTGCAGCCCGTGTTTCCTGCGTCGCTGCCCCACCGGCCATCGCTGCATGAAAAGCATCACCCCGGAGATGGTTGCGGATGCCGCAAAACCGTGGCTCGTTAATTTGGAGGTGGGTCCTGCCTGAACAGACGCCACGGCGACGAGCCGTTTTCCTCGACCGCGACGGAACCATTGCGGAGGAAGTGGGTTACTTGAACCATTCCGCGCGATTTCGTATGTTTCCCTTTGCGCCGGCGGCCATCCGGCGCCTGAATGAAGCGGGTCTGGCCGTGGTGGTGGTGAGCAATCAATCGGGAGTTGCGCGCGGCTATTTTCCGGAATTGCTGGTGCTGGAAGTGAATGAGCTGATGAAATTGGCGCTGGCGAAGGATGGCGCGCGACTGGATGGAATTTATTATTGCCCGCATATTTCCGCGGACGGCTGCGATTGCCGCAAGCCGAATATCGGGATGATGCAGCGTGCGGAACGCGAACTGGGTTTGCAAACGAGCGGCTCGTTTGTGGTGGGCGACCGTTACGGCGATATGGAGATGGCGTTTCGCGCCGGCGCCCATGCCATACTCGTGCGCAGCGGTTACGGACTGGGTGAGTGGACGTGGCACCGCCAGGAATGGCCTTGGCAGCCTGACTATATTGCGGAAGACTTGTCGGGCGCGGCGGACTGGATATTAGGGCGGAAACAATGACGCGTGCAAAGAATATTGTGAGTTCTTCTCCATCCGTGGATTTAGTGGCACTCGCGGACATCGTGGAGCGCTTCGCAGGGAAGCAAGTGGTCGTTCTCGGCGATTTTGTGGCGGACGCGTTTCAATTCGGCGACATCACGCGCGTCTCCCGCGAAGCCCCCGTGCTGATCCTGAAGCATCGCGAGACGCAGATTGTGCCGGGTGGCGGCGCTAACGCGGCGAACAACTTTGCGGCACTTGGCGCAAAAGTTTCGCCGGTCACCGCCGTTGGAGATGACGCAGCGGGCGATTGCCTTGTCGCCGCCTTCCGGGAGAAGAAAGTTGACATCTTCGGCATTGTCCGCGTGAAGGGCTGGACCACTCCCACGAAAACGCGCTTCCTGGCGGGCTGGGCGCACACGGTTGGCCAGCAGGTTCTTCGCGTGGATTACGAGCCGGGGGAACCGCTCGGCGCAGCGCCGCGCAAAAAACTGGCGCAGTTGCTCGCGGCGAAAATTAGCAGCGCCGATGCCTTGGCCGTTTCGGATTATGGATTTGGCGTGGCCACTCCCGAGGAAGTCCGCGGCGCCACGCGCCGGGCGAAACGCGAGATTCCCGTGACGCTCGACTCTCGCTACCAACTGAATAGCTACAAGAACGCAGGGATTACGTCGGCGACTCCCAACGAGGCGGAGATGGAAGCTTTGCACCACACTGCGATTGGGAGCAATCTGAAGGAACTGGAACGCTGTGGCGAATCCACTCGTGAAACATTGAAATTGAAATCGCTGCTGGTGACGCGTGGGCGCGACGGCATGGCCCTTTTCCAGCCCGGACAGAAGCCGCTGCACATCCCTGTTCACGGAAGCGATCAGGCCGTGGACGTCACCGGCGCGGGCGACACCGTGCTTGCGGCATACACCCTGGGATTGGCCACCGGCGCTTCGGCTCTGGAGGCGGCGCACATCGCGAACATCGCCGGCAGCTTGGTGGTGATGAAGCGCGGCACGGCCACGGTTTCCCGCGAAGAGCTTCTCGAGGCTATTCATCGGGCAGCGGTCACTGGATCAGGGGCTTAGTTGAGCGCAAGTTTGCGGAGCAGGGAAGCACGGCGAGGCAATCTGTCGAGCAGGAAAGGCATGCGTAAAGCCGAATCGAAAATCAAGTCGCGCGAAGACCTCCAGCTTCTCCTCGCCGGTGCCAAGCGCCATGGCAAGCGCATCGTGTTTGCCAACGGTTGCTTTGACACGCTGCACGTTGGCCATGTGCGCTATCTTTCCGGCGCAAAAGAGCAAGGCGACGTCCTGGTTGTGGGCGTGAATGCGGATTCCAGCGCCGGCCGGCTGAAAGGCCCCGGGCGGCCCATCCTGAACGAACATGCGCGCGCCGAACTTGTTGCGGCGTTACGCGATGTGGATTTCGTCGTTCTCTTTGAGGAGCTGAACGTCGAGAAGTTGCTGGAAGAGTTGCGCCCCGACGTTCATGCGAAGGGCACGGATTACACCGCGGAAAGCGTTCCGGAGCGCGCCGTGGCCGATCGTCTCGGCATACGCGTCGCGATCGTTGGCGACCCCAAGGACCATTCCACGCGCGCGTTGCTCGATTCCATCCGCAAGGCGCCGCATGGCTGAGCAACGCTTCCTGGTCGTGCGCCTGGGTTCGCTCGGCGACATCGTACACACATTTCCCGCCGTGGCCGGGTTGCGCGAATCGTTTCCCTCCGCGGAAATTATCTGGCTTACGCACCCGCGCTGGGTGGAGCTCGTCGCCAGCAGCTGGCTTGCCACGGAAATCTGGCCGGTGGATTCACGCGATCTGGGATGTGTCCGCCGGGTTCTTCGGAAAATTCGCGGCGGCAATTGGACGGCGGCGATTGACTATCAGGGACTCTGGAAGTCCGCCACGCTGCCTTTTCTCGGAGGCGTCGCCAAGCGCATCGGCTTTTCTTCCGCGACCATCCGCGAATTCGGCGTTCCGGTCCTCTATACGGATCGCGTGGGCTGCCGGACCACGCACATCGCCGATCAGAATGGCGAGCTTACGCTGCGAACCGGCGCGGTGAAAGCGGTCAGCGAAGTAAAACTTGAAGTTGCGGAGGCCGACTGCGAGCGGGTTCGCGAGGAACTGGGGGGACAAGCAACAACGCGCTACGTGGTGCTGAGTCCCGGCGGCGGGTGGCGCTCCAAGTGCTGGCCAACTGAGCGATTCGGGGCGCTTTGCCAGAAAATCCGCGGCGAGTTGGGGCTCCCGTGCGTCATTAATTATGGCCCCGGAGAAGAATCACTTGTCGCGGCTGTTCAGGTTGCCAGTGGCGATGCGCGTCCCGTGGCCTACGATGGAGAGATGGGACCCTTGATGGCGCTTCTGCGCGGCGCGCAATGCATCGTCGGTGGAGATACGGGGCCGCTGCACCTGGGCATCGCTCTCGGCGCGCGCGGTGTCGCGCTCTTCGGGCCGACCGACCCGGCGCGCAACGGCCCTTACCCGCCGCAGCAAATCGTCCTGCGCAGTCCTGAGGCGCACACGACGTACGGCCGTGGCGACACGGCGGATCCTTCCTTGCTCGCCCTTTCTGTTGAAGAAGTTTTCGACGCTGTGCGGAAGTCCGTGAGCAAGAACGCATGACGGCGCTCGACTTTTTCTCGCGCTGGCGCGTGCGTATCGGCTATTTTCTCGCGGTGGTGGTTTTATTGCTGGCCCGGCCGACCCCGCGTTCCATTTTTCTTGGCGCTGCGGTGGGAGTAATTGGCTTGGCCATACGCGCCTACTCCGCCGGTTATTTGCATAAACAGGAGGTTCTGACCACGACCGGGCCTTACGCTTACACGCGCAACCCGCTCTATTTTGGCAGCAGCATTCTGGCAGTTGGAGCGGCGGTGGCAATGCATTTCTGGCTCGCGGCGGCGCTGATTTTTGTTTATTTCGCTGTGGTCTACACCTTCGTTATGCGCCGGGAAGAGATGGAACTTCGCGGAAAGCATGGGGCGGCGTTCGATGCGTATGCGGCGGCCGTACCGCTCTTTTTTCCGAGGCTCAAACCGAGATCCCTGTCCGGCGGGGCCGGCGGGACTTTTTCCTGGGCGCAATACAAACGAAACCACGAATATGAAGCGCCGGTTGGTTTTCTTCTTTTTTTAATTCTGCTGGCGGTGATCTGGCGCTGGCCCACTCTGTGATGGCGCCACGGGTTCCGGGCAGGCCACGAAGCAACTTACCTGCAGCGAGTGCCCGTCGGTGAGCACGCGCACCGCGCCGTCGCGATCGGTACGCAGGAGCCGCGTTCCACTCTCCTCCAGTCGCTGTATCAGTTCCGGGTGCGGGTGCCCGTAAGGGTTCTCTTCTCCCGCCGAAATGACGCTGATCTGCGGCGATACGGCGGCGAGGAAATCCGGCATGGTGGAGTTCTTGCTCCCATGATGCCCGACTTTCAGCACATCCGCGTGCAAAGCCGCGGCATCGTTCTCCGCAAGCATCGCGGCCTCTGCCTGCTTCTCCGCGTCGCCTGGCAGCAGCATCGTTCTGTCGAGGTAGTGCAGACGGACAACGAGCGAATCGTTGTTTTTTGCGAGCGGGGCAACTTCCTGCGGTGGTATTTCCGGCCACAGAAAATCCACCTGCACGCCGTCCCACACGAAATGCTGGCCGCGCAGTTCGTGTTCGATGGGCACGTGGAGGTGCGCGGCTTCTTCTTTCAAGCGCGCGAAGGCCGGCGCGGCCGTCTCCCGCCCCAGCCACAACTGGCCGACCTGGAAATTTTGTAGAATGGCCGTGAGGCCGCCGATGTGGTCCTGGTGGGCATGCGTCAGCGCCACTGCATCCAGTTTCTGTATTCCCCGCGACCAGAGGTACGGCGACACGGCGTCCTCGCCGGGATCGGGGCCGAGATGCTCTTCTCGGCCTTGGAACCCCTGAAAAGTTCCGCCGCCGTCAATCAGCAGGGTGCTGCCTTTCGGAGATATCACCAGGATCGAGTCACCTTGCGCGACGTCGAGCACCGTCATCTCCAGTGCGTTGGGAACAACTGACGGCCGGAACGGATAGCTGGCAATTAATATCGCTGCGAAGACGGCTGCGGCAGTGGCGCACGACCGCAGTAAGCGGGCCCAGGCCTGCTGAAATCGCAGGCCTGCCGCTAGTGCGAGGATAGCCGCAAAAAACAAAAGGATGACCCAGTGCGGCGGGCTGGGAATGCGATAGCTCCCGCGGGGAATGCGCGCAAAGAGATGCACGATTCCGCCTTGCAAATGGACGAGCCAAGCCAGCGGCAATGCCAGCACGCGCCCCAAGCCGCGCCACACTAGCGCCAGTCCCAGACTGCAGAAGCCCAGCGGCACGATGAGCCCAGTCAGTGGCACGGCCAGCAGGTTGGCCAGTGGCCCGAGCAGCGTGATGCGATGGAAGTCTCGCGCCATCAGCGGCAGCATGCCGAATTGCAGCACCAGGGAGAGCGCGAAGAGTTCCACAAGACGGAATGTCCAGCGCAATCCGGTCACACCAGTGTTTTGCGTCCAGGCCGCGGTGCGCGTGGAGAGGCTTGCAGTCAAGACACGTGCAGCGTCGCGCAGGTCCAGGCGGTATTGCACTTGCCGCGGCGCATAGGCCGCATCGTGCGTCACGTCGCGCCAGTTCTTCAACGCGTGGACGAACGGCTGAATGTGGCGTTGCATCCAGGGCAGGGCAATCCCTGCGATGCACCCGATCGCGAGGAACGATAACTGGAAGCTCGTATCCATGACGGCTTTCGGCTTCGCCACCAAGAGAATGAGCGCAGCCAACGCCGCGGAATTCAGCAGCTCCAGGCGCCGGTAGAAGAAGGTTCCGAGCACGACGATGCCGGTCATCAGTCCCGCGCGCAGCACCGGCGGGCGCTGCTCGACAATCGCAATGTAGGCAAAGAGAGCCAGGAGAATGACCAGCGTCGCGAGCGCGTGCGGAAGCCGCAGGCGCCGCGTCAGCCAAAACAGAAAGAAGGCCAGCGCCCCAACGTGCAAGCCGGCCACAACGAGAACGTGGAACACGCCGGTCTTCTGGAAGTCCAGCGATTCCGCCCGGTCGATGAACGCGCGATCCCCCAAAAGCATCGCGCGCAGAATTCCGGCGACGTCCGGCGAAGCGGGGAAGAGAGCGTCCAACTCGTTGCGCAGATTGCCGCGCGAGCGGGCCAGACGCGTCTCGATCGAAGCCGGAGGTGCCCCGATTTTCTGAAGGAGGGTGCTTGCGCGAAGAGTTGCCTGCACGTGGATGTTTTGCTGCGCCAGGAATTCGCGCCGGTCGAACGCGCCCGCGTCCTTATATACAAGCGGCAGCCGCGCCGCCGTGAGCACCGCGACCTCATCTCCGGCGTGGAGCTGCGGCAAAGTCGGTTCGCCGTCCTTCGGCGTGAAAGTAATGCGCATGCCGCCGCGCAACGGGAGCGCTCCGTCTGCCGATTCCACGCGGCTCAGGTCCAGCTCCAGTCCGTAGCCCCAAGGCAAGCGCGAAACTTCATTCCGCAATCGGCCCACGTAGCGCAGGGGAACCTTGCCGCTGATTTGCCCCGCGGCCATGCGGCTCAAGACATGTTCGGGCGGCAGAGGCTGCTCCGCAACGCAAGCCGCAAAGACTCCAAGAACAACCCACGCCGCAAGGGAACAGGACGCGGCGGGCCACAGCTTTTCGCGCCGGGTGAGCAGGATTGCGGCTAGCAAGGAGACGAGCAAGAAAACCGCGAAGAAGGCCAGGAAAGTTCTTGAAGTGGCATGCACCGCAACAACTGGCTGCAGGCCGAGCAAAATGCCGCCGGCAAAGGAAGCGGCAAGTGCTACGGCCGGGAGCTTCATGTGACTCTTCGCAACCTCACGAGAGTTTCGATGTGAAACGTCTGGGGGAACAGATCGAACAGATGAACTTGCGTGATTTCGTAGCGGTGCGCCGGAGCCACTTCGGTGGCTGGGCGACGGTCCGAAGCGGTGAGTACCGCAAGGTCGCGCGCGAGGGTAGAAGGATCGCAGGAAAGATAGGCAATCTCTGGCGCGCCGAGATTCGCAAGCCGCGCAGCCACTTCGGCGCCCAATCCGAACCGCGGCGGATCCAGCAGCACAAAATCGGGCTGCTCCTGCTCCTTTTTCAGAAAGTCTTCCGCGTGCTCGTTGTGAGAGACGACTTGCAGGCCCGCTGCTTCCGCGTTCACGCGCAGATCGCGTGTTGCCGAAAGGTTGGCATCCACGCTCACCACCCGGGTGAACGATTTGGCGAGCGGCAGCGTGAAAAAGCCCACGCCCGCGTAGAGATCGAGCGCATAGCCGCCTTTCGCCCCTTCCAGCACGCTCTTCAACATCCCTTCAATCAGAAAGCGATTGACCTGGAAAAAGGACAGGTGACTGACGCGGAACGAGAATCCTCCGGCTTGATGCGTCAGGTAGCCCGGACCGGAAAGCTCAAAGCGGTTCTTGCTCTGATCCAGTAGAAGCAAGCTGTCGAGTTGCGGCAGCGCGGTCTTGAAATCAGCGACCAGGTCCTTGGCGGGCTTGGGAAAGCGCTCGAAGGCGATGTTCAGAGCCAGCTTGGCATCCTCTGAATCCACAAACGCTTCAATCTCCAGGATTCCGGGAGGCAGCGAATTGGAGCGCGCCAGCTCCTGCAATTGCCCGAAGGTCTTCGCCAGGCCCGGAGAGAGCACCGGACAGCGGTCGATCGGGATAATGTGCGCGCTTTCCGGCAGAAAATAGCCGAAGGCGCGCGGCAGGGCGTCACGAAAGGCCCATTGCGCGCGGTTGCGGTAGCCGTAAGGCTCGCCTGTGTGCGCATGGATTTCTCCGGTCCACGACACGCCGCCAAGGCGCACGAGCGTCTCGCGGAGAATCTCGGTCTTCAAGCGTCCCTGCTCGGCAAAGGCGATGTGCTGGTAATGGCAGCCGCCGCAGACCCCGAAATGCGGGCATTCCGGTGCGATGCGCGCCGCCGCGGCCTTGGTGACCTCGAGCAGCTTCGCGTGGATCAGCTTTTTCTTTTTTGTGCGCACGGCGGCGCGCACGTGCTCGCCGGGGAGCACGTAGGGGACGAACACGGTGTTGCCTTCGGCGTGTGCCAGGCCGTCACCCCCGTACAAGAGCTTCTCAATCGATACTAGTAACTCATCAGCCATAAGTGTGCAGTCCTATCTTACGCCTTGCATGTTCAAATGTCCGCTGGCGCAGCCCATCTCCCGGTCTTCAGGGGAGAGTGGGAGCGGTGGAGGTATTGCGTCTTTGCCTGTGGGCGCGGTTTTTCATCTGGTGCTTTGTAGAAAACAGCCGCCCCCACCCGTTTACGAAAAATAGTACAGGCTCAGCCGCGGCAATTGGTACTCGTCCAGCAGCCGCTTCTGGAGATACTGCCTTTCCACCAGGGCCAACTGCGCGGCTTTCATTTTCCTCCGGTAGGCCGACAATTGCGAATCGACTTCCCTGCGGATCTTGAGCATCAACTCTTCGGTGGCGTTGCTGAGCAAGGTCGCGTGGACCTTGTCGTCCAGGATGGTCATGCGGCGTTCAAAATCCTCGAGGTCCAGGTTCCCCGGCGCGTCGAGGAGTGTGAGCGATTCTGCCAGGGATTCGGCCACGCGCAGCAAGGCAGCCGCGACGCTGGCTTGCGACTGCGCGAAACGTTCCGCCGCTTTTACCAGCAGGGCCGCGTTGCTTTCCATGTACTGGCGCAGCTCGCTGCGCGCGAAGGGCTCCGCTGCTCTTGCGCCGTTTGGAGAGTGTGAGCCAGCGGCCGCTTCCTGGGCTTCTTCCGCGGCATCCAGCACGGCATCGGTGCAATAGGCCAGGCTCTTCAGCGGCTTTCCCGCGCCCCGCCGCGAGCGCTGGTAGGCCTCGAAGGCGCGGTCAATCCCCTTGAGCGCGGCTTCCAACGGCACGCCTGCCTTTTGCCAAGTCTCCATGATGGCCCAGTCGAGCGGGGAGACCAGCAGGTGCGCGCCGCGCTTCTTCCAGAAGTACTCCTCAATTTCGGTGAAGTAGTTGAAGTAGTTCCAGTTGTCCATGATTCGCTGCTGTTTTCAGCCGTACCGTCTTAACGCGCTGCTGAATAATCAAAGAAAATGTCATTCCGAGACCCGTTCGCTCTTTGAACGGGAAGAGGAATCTGCTTTTTTCCATGCCCTTTGCGAAAAGCAGATCCCTCGCTTCGCTCGGGATGACAAAAACGTTTACGCCTTGCCGCGATGGGGTCGAGCGCTGCTCGACCCCTAGGAAGGCAAACCCAAGAGCACAGTCATGAGTGACTGTGCCACAAGGCAAACCCAAGAGCACAGTCCCTTCGCGACTCAGGGCAAGCAGGAATGACTGTGCCACAAGGCAAACCCAAGAGCGGGCCGTCTCTAACGTTGAACCTTTTTCGATGCTGCCTGCGGGGCGGCGACCGGCGGCTCCGCATGTTTGCCGTGGCCTTCAGGGTGCTGGTTCTTCTCCCAGATCAGGCGCAAACCCGTCAGCGTCAAAAACTCCTCGACATGCTGGATGTGCTTCGACCCACGCGCCACCAGCCGTGCCTGTCCGCCCGTGGCCACGACGGCAGCTTCGGCCTTCAGCTCCGCCTTGATGCGCGTGAGCATGCCGTCCACCAAATCCACCCAGCCGTAGTACAAACCGGCCTGCATATGCGTCACGGTGTTCGTACCGATCACCTTGCCGGGATCCTTGATCTCCACGCGGGGCAAGCGCGCCGCGCGCGTAAACAGCGCCTCCGACGAAATTCCGAGTCCCGGCGCAATCACCCCGCCTACGTATTCGCACTTCGCCGAAATCACATCGAAGGTGATGGCGGTGCCGAAATCCACGACGATGCACGGCCCGCCAAACTGATGAAACGCCGCCACGCCGTTGACGATGCGGTCCGCGCCAACTTCCATGGGATTGTCCACCAGCACCGCCATGCCCGTCTTCACGCCGGGTTCCACGAACAGCGCCTTCTTGCCCAGGTAGACGCGAGACATCTCCGCCAGCGTCCAATTCATCGGCGGCACGACGGAACTGATCATCACCCCGGTGATCATTTCCTGGTTGAGCCCGGCCAGGCTGAAAAGGTTGCGGGTCAGCACGCCGTATTCGTCCACGGTCTGCGCGCGCGCCGTGGTCAAGCGCCAGTTGGCGATCAGTTCTTCGCCGCGAAAGACGCCCAGCACGGTGTTGCTGTTGCCAATGTCAATCGTCAGCAGCATCTAGCGAACCTCGGTCACATCACCTGCGATCACGGTATGCACTTGCCCGTCGTCCTTCTCTACGCGCAACAATCCCTCGGGGCTCAGGCCATAGGTCTTCCCGAAATAAGTTTCCCTTCCGGACTCCACTTTCACGCGCTTGCCCTGGGCGAAATCCGATTCCCGTTGGAAGCGATCCACAACATACGACGGCCCTTCGCGCAGGAAACGATTGTAGTCGGTCTCGAATTGCGTCAGCAACCGCACCAGCAACTCCAGGCGCGAATGGGCCTTACCGGATTCCCTGCGCAGGGAAGTGGCCAGCCCCGTAATGTCCGGCGGAAACTTCTGCTGATTGACGTTGATGCCCAGGCCGATCACCACAAAGCGCACCAGAGTCGGTTCCGCATGCATTTCCGTCAGGATGCCGCCCAATTTTGCGCCATTCAGGAGCAGGTCATTCGGCCATTTCAACTCGGCATCTAATCCTGTTTGCGCCTGAATCGCGGCGCGCGAGGACAATCCCGCCAACATCGTCAGCAACGGCGCCAGCACCGGCGAAAGCGTGGGCCGGAGCAGCAGCGTCACGTAGATTCCCGTGCCGCGCTCGGAATGCCATGTGCGTCCCGCGCGGCCTCTCCCGGCGGTCTGTTCTTCCGCCAGCACCACCGCGCCTTCCGGTTCGCCGGCGTAGCCCAGCTCCATGGCCACGCGATTCGTCGAATCGGTCTTGAAGAAGTGATACAGGCGTTTGCCGAATAAACTTCCCTTCATCCGCTTGCGCAGCAAATCGGGCGTCAGGATATCGGGAACTTCTTCCAGGAAGTAGCCGTCGCCCTGCTGCCCCTTCACACGTACACCTAGCTCGCGCAGGAGTTGCACCCAACGCCACACGGTGGAACGCGAAACGCCGATTTCGCGCGCCATGCGCGCGCCGCTGATAACGATAGTGGCGTTTTCCGCGAGCAGCGTCAGCAACGCTGCGATTCGACGGTCGGTTGTTCCTGGCAAAGAGGTGGCTTGCGGCATCAGGCCCCGTTCCTGTGCTCCTGTTGCCCTAGCTTACTTTTCTTGGATGCAGTCCACAAGCAAACTTACATCCGCCGCGGGCGCCGAATGGGTGAGCGCTCCCGACGAGAGAAAGTCCGCGCCGGTCTCGGCGTACGCGCGTGCATTCTGGAGCGTGATGCCGCCGGAAATTTCCACGATGCAGTCGGCCCGCAGCTCGCGCGCGATCTTTACGCAGCGGCGCGCCTCTTCTGGCGTCATGTTGTCCAGCAGCACGGACGCCGCGCCTGCTCCCAGCGCCTCGCGCAATTCAGATTCGTTGCGCACTTCGATCTGGATGGGCAGGGAAGCGGCTTCGGCGGGCGAAGGCGTCGTGCCTACCGCTTCATAAGCCGTCATGGCGCGCGGTTGCATCTGCGCCGCCGCGAAGGCGTGCGCCTGGTCCAGCGCGGCCTTCACGCCACCCGCCAGGGCGATGTGATTTTCCTTCAGCAGAACCGCATCGTAGAGTCCGATGCGGTGATTCGTGCCGCCGCCCTTCTTCACGGCGTATTTTTCCAGGAGGCGCAGCCCCGGCGTGGTTTTTCGCGTGTCGCGGATCTTGGCGCGCGTTCCGTCGAGCTGTTGGGTGAAGCGACGCGTCAGCGTGGCAATGCCGCTCAGCCGGCCCAGAAAATTCAGCGCGGTGCGCTCGCCTGTCAGAATGGCTGCAGCCTTGCCGGAAAGGTGCAGCAGCAGTTCGCCGTTCTTTACCAGTTGGCCGTCTTTGGCGCACAGGTCCACGAGCATCCGGGGGTCGAGCTTTTTGAAAATTAATTCCGCCAGGGGGAGACCTGCGCAAACCAGCTCCTGCTTCGCCAAGATATGTGCGTGACCTAGGGCATTTGCCGGGATGGTGGCTGCGACGGTTGCATCGCCCGTGCCGACGTCCTCCGCCAGACCCCGCTCAACCAGTTCCGTGATGTAGGGTGAATTCCAGTCCATTGAGCGTCCTCGTAGGGGCGCAGCACTGCTGCGCCCCGTCTCGGCAGAATCTTAAATTAAACAGGCAATTCCAGCAGGCCGCTTAGTCCTCTCCTAACTGCTTTAGGCGGTCGGTCATTTTCTGCAATTCGATGCGCTGGCCCGCCAGTACTTGCTCCATTTGCTGGATGATATTTTGCGGGGCGCGGCGGCGGAATGTCTCATTCCCGAGCTGGTTTTCCTTGGAGGCGATGGCCTTCTGCAAACCTTCCATCTCTTTCTTCAGGCGGGCCTTTTCCGCGCCGGCAGCCGTTGTCTCGGCGGGGTAAGGAATCTGCAGGTCAAACTGCGCCGTAGAGCGCATTCCGCCGCTGCCTTCGCGCAGCTTCTCCGCGGTCACGCGCAATTCGTTCAGCAATCCCAACCGGACGATGCCCTCGCGATTGGCCTCCACGATTCCGCGTACCGTGGCATCGGCGCTGGAAAACTCCGCCGCCACTTTTTTCTTGGGGTCGAGCTTCATTTCCGCTCGGACCGTGCGCAAGCCCTGGATCACCTCTTGCACCAATCCGTATTCGCGCAAGCCCTGCTCATTTTTCCACGCTGGACGCGCTTCCGGATAGTGATCTAGCGCGATGGACTTGGCCTCCGCTTTTTGCGGCAACTGGTGCCATAGCTCCTCGGTCAGGAAGGGCATGAACGGGTGCAGCAGGCGCAGCGCCGCATCAAAACCCGCGAACAGATTCTTCCATGCCACGGTCGCGCGCGCGCGATCGGCATGCTGCAATTCCGGCTTCACCCACTCGATGTACCAGTCGCAGAAGTCTCCCCAGAAAAATTGGTAGACGCTCTGTGCGGCCTCATGGAAGCGGTATTCCGCCAACGCGGCGTTCACCATTTCCACGGTTGACGCGAGGCGCGCAAACAGCCAGCGATCCACCAGCGGCACTTGCCCTTCAAACGCATAGGGCGCTTGTGCGCGCACCTCCGGGCCGGCCAATTCCTCGAGCGACGTTCCGCCCTGCTCGAACTTATCGAGGTTCATGAACAGGAAGCGCGCGGCATTCCAGATTTTGTTGGCGAACGAGCGCGCGCCGAGCAAGCGGTCGTCCGAAAGCACAATGTCCGTGCCCGGCGCCGCCATGGAGGCCAGGCAAAAGCGCATGGCATCGGTGCCGTACTGTTCGTTCAGCGCCACGGGATCGAGGCCCGTGCCCTTCGATTTGGACATTTTTTCGCCGCTAGCGGTGCGCACCAGAGAATGCAAGTACACCGCGCGGAAGGGCACTTGCCCGGTGAAGTGCAGCCCCATCATGATCATGCGCGCCACCCAGAAAAACAGGATGTCGTATGCGGTGATCAGCACGCTTGTCGGATAATATTTCTGGAAATCGGGAGTATTTTCCGGCCAGCCCAGCGTCGAAAAAGACCACAGGGCCGAGCTGAACCACGTGTCCAGCACATCCGGATCCTGCTCCAGCTTTGTCGAGCCGCACTTTGCGCACTTCGCCGGTTCCTGCCGCGCCACGATGATTTCGTTGCAGTTCTGGCAATACCACGCGGGAATCCGGTGGCCCCACCACAATTGCCGCGAGAGCGTCCAATCGCGGATGTTGCGCATCCAGTTGAAATATTCTTCGCGGCGATTTTCCGGAGTGATTTGGATCTCCCCGCGCTCGACCACTGCAATCGCTGGTTCCGCGAGCGGCTTCATGCTGCAAAACCACTGCGTGGAAACTCGCGGCTCCACGATGGTGCGGCTACGTTCGCAGTGCCCGATGGCGTTGATATGGTCGGTGATTTTCTCCAGCAGCCCCTGCGCTTGCAGATCCTCGACAATCTTTTTGCGCGCCGCGAAGCGTTCCAGCCCCGCATATTGCCCGGCGTTTTCGTTCATGTGCGCGTCGTCGGTCATGACGTCAATCTGCGGGAGGTTGTGGCGCTTGCCGGCCTCGAAATCGTTCGGGTCGTGCGCGGGGGTGATCTTCACCGCGCCGGTGCCAAACTCGCGATCCACCATTTCATCGCCAATGACGGGAATCTCGCGATTCATCAGCGGCAGCAGCACGTTCTTTCCGATCAGGTGGTTGTAGCGTTCATCTTCCGGATGGACGGCCACGGCGGTGTCGCCGAGCATCGTCTCCGGGCGCGTGGTGGCCACAATCAGGAATTCCTGCGAGCCCGCCACGGGATACTTGATGTACCAGAGATGCCCCTGCTTTTCTTCGTGAATCACTTCCAGGTCGCTCAAGACCGTGCGGCAACCCGGGCACCAGTTGACCATGCGCTTGTCGCGGTAGATGAGCTTTTCTTCGTACAGGCGCACGAACACTTCCCGCACCACGCGCGATAATTCCGGCGACAGCGTGAACTTCTCCCGCGACCAGTCGCACGACTCCCCGATCTGCTTCATCTGGCGCTGAATCGTGCCGCCGCTCTCTTCCTTCCATTGCCACACGCGCTTGACGAACTCCTCGCGGCCCAGGTCGCGGTAGGGAATGCCCTGATGCGTCAATTGCCGGACCACTACGCGCTGCGTCGAAATTCCCGCGTGGTCTGTTCCCGGCAGGTACAGCGTGTTGTAACCGCGCATGCGATGCCAGCGCGTCAGAATGTCGATTTCCGTGTGGTCCAGCATGTGGCCAATGTGCAGCATCCCGGTCACATTCGGCGGCGGAATGACGATGGAGAAAACCGGCCCGGGCGCCTGCGCGTTGGCTTTGAACAAGGCTTCTCTGACCCAGAATTCCGCCCAGCGCGGCTCGATCTGCTTTGGTTCGTACGCTTTGGCGATTTCTCGGGGCATCCCGCAGGTTTCTCCTCGTGTTCCAACGCATCGGCGCAAGGCGCGTCCATCGTGTCGCAAGGTAATCTTTGAATATACGGGCAGGCAGTCCGCGGCGTCAATTCGGGCGCCCGGCTGGAAGGGATGTCTTAGTTCAATCCGGGGAATTACAGACGATGATCGAAGGGTTCAGTTTACAAGAGGAGTGCTTGGAGTGGATCTGGCGCGGTGTGATAAGCGGCCAGGGGCCCAGCTAGGACTTGTGGGAATTCAGCTCTTCTTTGACGAGGGCTTCGATCACGGGTCTGAGAATTTCGTGCGTGACCTTTTGCATCACGTCGGGACTCATTTTCTCCAGGACCCGCGCGACCAGGGCTTCGATGTCTAACTGTTTTGGTTCAGGCGCAGGCGCTGCCTCGGGTATGGGCGCTTCTGCCATGGGCGCCTCAGCCACAGGCGCTTCCTCTACAGGCACAGGAGCGGCCCAGCTTGGCTCCTCTGCTTTGTAGACCGGTACGTCCTGCGTCTCGTCGGGTTTGGCTTCGTGCACCACCGGAGCTACGTGCGCTTCTACCGCCGCAGGCGCTGCTTCCGGCGTGTGAATCTCTTCCGCAGGCGCAACGTTCGGCAATTCTACTACCGGCTCTGGCTCGGCTTCCGGAACGGGGGGCATGGGTTCCTGGACGGGTTCCTGGTGGGAAGCTGCTGCCTCAGCCACAGGCGTTCCCGCCGCCGGTGCATCCCAAGTCGCTGCAAGCTGCGAAGCCTTGCGCGCTTCCGGCTCCCAAGGCGTCGAGGATGCGGAGAACCAAGTACTCGCGGGCGGCGCTTCCTTGTGAGTTTCCACTACCGCTTGCGGTTCGGGCTTTGCTTCGGGTCTTTTCTCAACCGTTTCCGCACTCCGCGCCAACTTATCTTCGACACCGGCTGCCATCGCGGCGGCCCAGGCGTCGCCGGAGAAGGGAACTGGCGAATCCGCGGGCTTGGCTTCGAGCGTGGAGACCGCAACGGCCTCAACCGTTTCAGTCGCGGGCGACTTCGCATTGCCGGTCTGGCAAGGCGGCGAAGGAATGTTTTTGGCTGGGGAATTTCCATGGAATGCTTCATCGCGCCAGTCCGCCACGTCGTTGCTTGGAACGGCCGCTTTTTGCAGGGCCTCATCCAGGCCACCGGGGTGCCAACGCGCGTGCAGCGAATTGTCTCCGTCTTTGTGTTCCTCTTCTTCCTCTTCGCCGTGCGCGCTCCACTTTCGTTCATCCGCCAGTTGGGAATGTGCGGTAGTCTGAGCGGCGGCCTCATCCTCTTCATGTTCATGCGTGCCCAGCAGGCTGCCAAATGCCACCGGACCTTGCCCGGCGGCGATCTTCAGTTGTTGCGGCTGCGTCGGAAATTCCTCGGGAACGTCAGAGGTCTCCTCCTCCGGGTCCGGCGTCTTTCCCGCTTTGAGTCCTGCGAGCTTCGACGGGGCAGCGGGCTTCAGCCACTGTGTGGCGTTCTTCCGCGGGGGCTCGGGCGTCTTCTCCACGGGAGGGTGCGGGCCAATCGAAATGCCCGCGCGCGCCAACGCCGACTTCACCATCGCAATCAACGGATCGGGCGGCACAAACGGCTTCTTCAAAACGCCGTCCGCGCCCACGCGCTGGGCTTCCTGCTCATCCAGCGGATCAAACGCCCCCACCAGCAAAATCACGGGAATGTGCGAAAGCGTTGGATCTTCCTTGACGTAGCGGCAAACTTCGTAGCCATTCCGCACGGGCATGAAGACATCAGCGAGGACCAGGTCGGGATGAATATCGGAAATCTTGCGCACGGCGGCTTCGCCGTTGCCCACGGCGACGACCTCGATTCCCTGATCTTTCAGGGCCAGCCCCACCATCTTCTGGATGTTACTGTTATCGTCCGCAACCAGGATCTTGGCCACCGAACGTCCTCCCGACAACCCACACCAACCACAGGTGGAGATTCAAACTGTATTGGAGCATTCAGGCGAGAGGGCGTCAATCACCACGAGGCGCGGTGTGTCGGAAGTAGACATGGCGCGTTTCTTATCTGCAACCTGTCCCAAAGGACAAGGGGTGCGACCCAAGTCGCACCCTTTGAAGTACCTAGAGCGATTTTCCGCTACGGCAGGAGGGGCCGCTCCCCACTACCAGGGAATGAGCTTCCTGAGCCCCTTCTTTTTGCTGCTGGATTCTTTCTGGTTCTGCGAATCGGCCGCCGGCGGCGTGCCATCTGTCTTTGCGGAGTCCGTTGCAGCCGTGTTAGTAGACGGAGCGGTGCCGTCCGTCTTGGCGGGGTCGCTCGTCGCCGCGTCCGTAGCTGGAGGATTGGCGGCCGTCCCATCGCCTGTTGCGGGTGCGGCTGCATCGGGCGTGGTGCCATTCGTCGAATCACTCCCTGGCGCAGGGTTCACATCTTCGGTTGCCGCGCCTTCCGGCGGAGTTCCGCTCGTCGTAGTCTCACCTGTTGCCACGGTGGCCACGATCCCACTCTTTCCCGCCCCTGTTCCCCTCATGCTGCTGCCGCCAGTCAAAATGTCTGTACCAGGCAGGTCACTGCTTTCCGGTTCCATTTGCGGTGTACCGCTTATTGCTGTCATGCGGACGTCCGGCCCGGAATGGAAAATCCCCATCGACTTGTGCATCATGCTCACACGCGGCCGCGGCGCATTCTGTTCCGCGGTCATCCACGTCACCGCCCTGGGGTCTGGCTGGGGAATCGGCATGCCAAAGGATTTCAGCTTACCTTTGGCATCAGCGGCGTGCTTCGAGAGCGGGTAGTTCCTGACGATCTGGCCGTAGTAAACGCCTGCGAGGTCTTTTCGCTCGCTCTTCTCGAAGAGGTCCGCCAGCATCCACAAGGCCGTGTCGGATTTGCTGTAGAGCGGGTAGCGTCGCGTCAGCGGGCTCAATCGCCCAGCCGCAGCGCGCCTGTCGCCCTTAACGTAATAGTAGTAGGCAATCCGGAATTGCCCTTCCGCGAGGATTTCCTGGACCTCGCGAAGGTGCTGCTGGGCCTGCGGAACGAGCGGATCTTTGGGATATCTCTGGAGGAAGGTCTGGAACTCTTCTTCGGCCAAGCGGGCGTGGTCATTGTCGCGGTCGGCCTTAGGCATTTCGTTGTAGTGGGCCATGGCGACCTGCATCTGGGCATAAGCCGCTTCCGGCATGAACGGGAAGAAAACGATGAAATCCTTGTAGCCGGCGACGGCTTGCGTGACGTTGGAGGTTCCGCCTTCCTTGAAGTAGGAATCCGCAATGGCGAGTTTCGCTTTCGCCAGGTACTCGCTGTCCGGATAGGTATTGATAAGGGTCTGCAGACTCAGGCGGCCCACCTCTTGCTTGCCACGCTTGATGTCATCCATGGCCTTATTGTAGAGCTGCTTGTCCGGCTCTGCCGTGTTGCTGGCTTCGGTGGACTTGTTGGGCTTTTTCTTCTTGTGAAGAATCTGAGCGGAGCACTGGCTGGCGCTTGCCAGCAACACTGCACACATGAGAAGAAGCGGAATTCGCCGCAATCCTCACCTCTCGAGTTGGATTTCCAGCAGGTCGTCTGCCGCAATGTCTCGCTTGGCTCGGGGGTTCCCGGAACCCCCGGCGCGAACCACTTGAGTATACCCTGAACGAATGACCAGGTGGTCCAAGAACTTTGCCCGCATGGCCAGGTCTCCGTTCTAGGCACCTTGGATGCCCCCAGCGTGTTCCCAGGTTATCTAGCCGTGCCCCTCCATTTGCTGACAGCAGCCCATGGATCGCTGCAGACTCTCGACAGAACCCGCCGCGCCGAATTCCGCCCTCGCCGCCAGCCAGCAATTTTTTAACGATTTGTAATAGAAACTCCGGCCCTGTCTAACTACAATGCTTCCATGCCCTTCGCGCTAGGGGCGGAAGGCCCTTCTCATGGATAAACGAAAATTTCTTTTTGCTTCGCTCTCTGGCTTGATCGGCGATATCGCCTGGCAGGTGAGCAAAGAAGGCCACGAAGTTCGCTACTACATTGAAGCGGAAAAAGAACGCGACATCGCCGATGGCCTCGTCGCCAAATCCAAGGACTGGGAAAAGGACGCCAACTGGGCCGACATTGTCGTTTTTGATGACACCCTCGGCCAGGGCACCAGAGCGCAGACTCTGCGCGCCGGCGGCAAGCCCGTCATCGGCGGCACGCCTTACACCGATAATCTCGAAGACGATCGCACCTTCGGCCAGGAAGAGCTGAAGAAGGCCGGCGTCACCATTATTCCGTATCAGGAATTCGATTCCTTCGATCCCGCCATCGAGTTCGTCAAGAAAAATCCCGATCGCTACGTCATCAAGCCTAGCGGCGAAGCGCAAAACGTCAAGCGCCGCCTGTTTGTCGGCGAAGAAGAGGACGGCATCGACGTCATCGGCATGCTGGAAGCGTATAAACGGGCTTTCTCCGAGGAGATCAAGGTCTTCCAGTTGCAGCGCCGCGTCAACGGCGTCGAAGTGGCCGTCGGCGGTTTCTTCAATGGCAAGAAATTCATCACGCCCATCAATATCAACTTCGAACACAAGAAGCTGTTCCCTGGCGAAGTCGGCCCGCCCACCGGCGAAATGGGCACGTCGATGTTCTGGAGCGAGCCCAACGCGCTGTTCAATCGCACGCTGCTGAAAATGGAATCGAAGCTCGCGGAAGAAGGCTACGTGGGCTACATTGACGTGAATTGTATCGTCAACAACAACGGTATTTACCCGCTGGAGTTCACCTCGCGCTTCGGCTATCCCACGATCAGCATCCAGCAGGAGGGCATGCTCACGCCCATCAGCGAATTTTTCTGGGACCTGGCCAATGGACAGGAGCCCAAGTGGCGCACGCGCAGCGGCTTTCAGATTGGCGTGCGCATCGTGGTGCCGCCGTTTCCCTTCGACGACGAAGAAACGTTCAATTCCTTCTCCAAAAATGCCGCCATCGTTTTCAAGCGGCCGATGAGCGAAGGCATCCACATCGAAGACGTGAAGGAAGTCAACGGGCAGTGGGTTGTCGCGGGCACTTCGGGCGTGGTCCTAATCGTTTGCGGCATCGGGCAGACCATGAAGCAGGCGCAAGCGCAGGTCTATTCGCGCATCAAGAACATCCTCATTCCCAACATGTATTACCGCACGGACATCGGCGACCGCTGGGTGGAAGATTCCGACAAACTGCACAATTGGGGATACCTGAGATAACGAATGCGTTTGTAGGGGCGCAGCACGCTGCGCCCCAGCTCGGCAAGACCACCAGTGCTCGATCGCTTCCATTCCCGAATAAACCTCAAATGCTTGCGAGACGCGACGACCCTGCTAACTCGGGTCCGGCACCCCTGGACCCCTACCGTTGGATCCCCGTTTGTTGCGCTTGTGTTGAACCCGTGCCGATGACTGATTCGTTGACATCTTGGCAGCCGGTGTTATAACTGTTCCATCAAAGTCATTTGTTTTAATCACTCGCTGGGGATTCGCTCCATTTCTTGCGTCCAGGAGCCCTGCACATGAATTGCCAACGCCTTTCCCTCCTTCTTCTAGCTACCCTGGTCTTGACCTTCGCTACTTACGCGCAAACTCAGAAGGCTTTGACCAACGCGGATATTTTGAACATGAGCAAACAAGGGTTTGACGCGAACCTCATCGTAAAAGATATCGAATCGAATCCAACGGATTTCGATGTCTCACCGCAAGCATTGATCGAATTGAAGGGCGCCGGCGTGTCCCAAAGCGTGATGGAAGCGATGATAGCCGCTCACGCGGAGAAACCGTCTGCCGCCGTCGAAGCCGCACATGGGGCCGCGGATTCGCGCGGCACAACGCCGAGCGGCTCACCCGGCTCGGGTTGCAACCCGAACAGCGGCTGTTTGTTAAGGGACGGCACGGACGTGCCGTTGAAATTCGCCGCGGAGATTAGCTCGAAGTCCGCACATGAGGGCGATCCCGTGGAATTTCTGTTGGATGACGATCTTAAAGTGGGCGAAACGGTTGTGGCCGCCAAAGGATCACACGCAGTGGCCACGGTGTCGAGTGCCAAGAAAGCCGGCATGATGGGAAAGCCCGGCGAGCTAAACGTTCAACTGCAATATCTGGTCGTGGGCAGTAACCATGTGCACCTTCGCGGGACGAAGGGAAAAGAGGGAGAAAGCAAGACGGGTGCAACCGTGGCGCTGACGGTACTCTTCGGTCCAATCGGGTTAATCAAACACGGCAAAGATGTGCAAATCCCCCAGGGGACGCCGCTCAAGGCGTATATAGATCAAGATATTTGGCTACCCGCAATCAATAAGTAGTCTGCCTTCACGGTGAATTGGGGCTGCTTCCGCGAAGCACGCTTGGCGTATTCATAGGGGCGCAACACTGCTGCGCCCCAGCCTGGCAAGACTATGAGTGCCTGAGGGCTTCGATTCCCGAACAAACCTGAAATGCCTGCAAGACGCGACGACCTTGCCAACCGGGACCCCGCAGCGCGGGACTCCTCCCCGGACTCGGGCAGGCTAAAAGTCGAGCAACGTGTCCACTGATTGTTGGCGGGCGATTGCTTTTCGGGGCGAAGGGCGTGTTGCACGGGCGCTGCACGGCGGGGATCAGTTGGCAATCGTCAATTCCACTTCGGTGTTCGCCGGAATGCGCGATCCCCCAAGAGGCGACTGGTCGATCACCGTGCCATGGGGCCACTGCGACGCGGCGACGTAGTTTGTTTTGTGGCGCAGGCCGGTCTGATCCAGGCGATGCTGCACTTCGATCTCATTTGCGCCAATGAAATAGGGCATCACATAGGACGTCTCACGTTGTCCCCCGGAGACCAGCATATCCACGCGCGGTGTGGCCGCACCATTTCCGGGCCTGGGGTTCTGCTGCACGACGGTGTCGGAAGGCTGGTCCGGCAGGGCAAGAGAGGAAACTTCCCCGACCTGCAGCCCCGCGCGCAGCAATTCAATCCGCGAAACGCGCAGCGTGTTGCCCTCCAAGTTCGGAATCTGCAATTCGCGTTGTCCCAGGCTTAATACCACGTGCGCCTGCTGCGAAACTTTCATCAACATCCCCGTGGGCGGCGTCTGGCGCACCACCTGATTGATGGGCACATCGCTGTAGACGCGGTCCGCGACGCGCAGGATCAGCCCCTTCGAGCGCAGGGCCTGGCTGGCCTCGGCAACATTTTTACCGACAAGATTGGGCATGGTCGTTTCACGCCCATGAATGGCGATGCGCATCGCCGTGATGGCGCTGAGAAATGCCGCGGAGGCCAGGACGAACACAAGGAAGCTCATGCGGCTCAGCCATTCCACTCGTTCGAGAATGCTCATATGCAGGAGTTTCGGACGTTACCCCAGCGGCGTCAATTCTTTTCTGGCCGGAAGGTGCGCATCACGACCTCCAAAATCGGCGGCCCGGGGCAGCGCTCGCGTTTCACTTCTTTAGCGGCGGCGCCGGATATTCCGGGAGCTTCTCCTTGCTGGTGTCCGCGCGTTTCACTTCCAGCTCATCGAATAGCAGCGAAGGGCAGATGATCGTCTCCGGCACGCCGCCCATGCGGTTGCTCACCAGTGGGTCGTCGCCCACGGCGATCAGGTCGTTGCGCAGCGCCCGCACATCCAGTTCATTGAACACCGCGCCGCGCACGAGCTCTTCATGCCCGTCGCTGGCGTACACGCGATAGAGCAGCCGCGGCGAATTGCCCGGCCCCAGCGTGTCCACGCGGTACGCATACGGCTTGCTCTCCTCCGAAGCCATCTGCATGATCTTCTTCGTTAAATCCGCGGCCGATTCCGGCTCCGAACTCTTCAGGATCAGCGTGCCGACCGCGGGTTGCGGCGAGGTTCCCGGCGCGGCCCGCCCGTGGCCATTCGAGGCAGGGAAGTCGCGGATGGGCTGGCGCCCCACCAGGTAGTTCTGTAGCGTGCCCTCGCCGATCAGCGTAACCGCTTGCGACTTTACGCCTTCGCTATCCACGTCAAAGCTGCCCAGCAGATTCTTTCCCTGAAATTGATGAATGGTGGGATCGTCCACCACGCTGACAAATTTCGGCAGCACACGCGTCTTGTAGCTGGTCGCAAACGTTCCCGTGGTGCGGTTAGGGCGCCCCAGTTGCGGCTTGTGTCCCAGGATATTGCTTCCGACCAGCCCGGCAAAGATGTCGTCTGCGGCATCCGGCGCAAACAACACCGGGCCGCGGTAGGATTCCTCCACGATGGGCGCATCGCGCAGCGCCTTGAGCGTGTCCAGCATCTGCTTGGCTTCTTTCAACAGCGCGTCGTGTGCCGGCAGCTCCTCCGGGCGCTCTTCGGTCCAGAAAGGATTGCGGCTGAGGCGCATGCCATCCGCGGCTTGCGTCGCGCCGCTCAGCGTCACCGTGGCGGTGGTGCGGCCATTGCGCACAATCGTGCCTTCCGAATTCACGAAATACTCGTTGACGGAGGAGAAGCGCGCCGACGCAGTTACCGATTGCACTTCCGGATACTGGCGATAGAGATTGCTGGCATCCTGCAGCGTGTTGTTCCACGCGGCTTCGTCCACCTTCAGCTTCACCGTGGGGCCCACGGAAGAGACCACGGGCGCGCGCGCAAAATCGTCCACGGGATTGGGGTCGGCCGTGAATTGCTTCAACGCCGAGAGCTTCTCCGCGTAAGCATTCGCCGCGGCCTTGTAGGCCTCGTCCGTCAGCAGCCAGATCTGGCGCCGCAGTGCGATGGGATCGTCATCGAGCGGCAAAATCGAAGCCGTGCCCATGCCCTGGACGTAGAAACTGTCCTGCTTGTAGTCGCCGATGCGCACCACCACGCGAATCACGCGCAGGTGCGACCTCTGGCTCTCCCGCAACGCGCCGAACGCCGCCTCCGCGGTGAACTCATCCACGTCGTTCACGCGATATTCGATGTAGTAGGGCGGCTGCACCTGGTCCATCTTGAGCTGCGCTTTCGAGCGGTCAAGTTCGGTCAGCAGCGCCTCAAACAAGGTATCGCCCTTCGCAGCGTCGTGCGCGGCTGCCGTCGGTCCATCCGCAACGAGCGGCGCCTTTCCGGTGCGGGCTGAAAGCGGCTGCGCCATCGCGCATGCCATAAGGAAAACCACCGCAAATGCCCGTCGCTTCATCGCAGGTTTGCGCTTCACGGCTTCACCTCCGCCTTGCTCCCGGCATCTTTGCTCGAAGCCGTATTTTCCAATCCCGGTGCGGGCAGAATCGGGGGACGTTCCCGCTCGTGGGCGCGCTTCTGCACTTCCATTTCGCTGAAAAGCATGGCCGGCGCTATGGCCGAAACCGGGACGCTGCCGCTTTCCGCGCCGCACACGCCGTTGAAGACGTGCTGCTTATCGCCCGTCGCAATGATGCGCGTCAACGCCGCCAGCGGTGTTCCCACGATGTCCACGCCGCGCACCAGTTCGTCCGGCCGCCCGTCGGCGTACACTTTGTAAACGATCACCGGGAGCACCTGAAAGGCCTGCGGTAGCGACCTGCGCGTCAGCGTGAAGCCGCCCTGGATGTCGTCAAAATACAGCCCGTAGGGTTTCCCCTCTTTCTTAACCTCTTCAATCAACTTCTCGCGCATCTGCGCTTCCGGCACGCTCTGGCTGGAGGACACAATCAGGTTCCCCTGGCGGCCGGTGGGCATCAATCCAGGCTGATTGCGGCCGTGCCCATTGGACTTATCGAAACCCTTGATGGGCATGCGCGACATCAGAAAGTTCCTCAGCACGCCGTTCTGGATCACTTCCACGCGTTGCGCCGGCACTCCTTCATTGTCGTACTCATAGGCGCCGGAGAGTTCCACGCCGTCCAGTTGGCGGATCGTCGGATCATCGGCCACACTCAGAAACTTCGGCAGAACTTCCTGCCCGATCTTTTTTGTGAACGTTTGTCCTTCCTCTTCGTCGCGTTGCCGGTGGCCTTCCAGGCGATGCCCCAGAACTTCATGGAAGAACACGGCCGCGGCGCGCCCGCTGAGGAGCGCGGGACCCGCGTAGGGTTCCGCCACCGGAGCGGTGCGCAACGCCTTGAGGTCGACGGCCATCTTCTCGATCTTGGCATTCAACTCCGTTTCGCTGGGCAAGCCTTTTGCTGATGGCGCCTGAAATGTTTCCACGCGCAACAGGTCCATCCCGTCATCGGCCCGCGTTTGCGCTTCGATTACCAGCCGCGTGGAGGCGCTGGGAATGGTGATCATGGCGCCTTCGCTGGAGACGATCCGCGAACTCGCCGCGGACACCTGCAAAAACACGCTGGCGAAGTAAACGTCGGGGTATTTGCGGAACACGCCGGAAAGCCGGCGGATTTCGCCTTCCCACGCCGGGCGATCAAACGGGGGCGGGGTCAGCTTTTCGCCGACGTGTACTTTGGCGTCTTCCTTCGAGAAGTCCGGCGACTTGTCCTCTTCTTCCGCGCGCACCGCGGTGTTCGTCTTCACGTTGAGGAACGCAGGCGCGGCGCGCTTGTACTCGCGATCGGTGAGTTCCCACAAGATGCGGGCCGTAGCGTCCGCATCATTGCCCAGAGGCAACGTGCCGCTGGTCATGCCGCTCTGCCGGCTTTGGCCGTGCGTGTTGTCGAGTGCCGGCCCGCCCACGCGCATGGTGACGTCCACCGAACGCCGCTTCACCGCGGTATTGGTCAGCAGGCCGCCGTACGCGCCGGCAATCACGATCTGGTCCTGATCGTAGACCGTGTAGCTCAGGTAGTAGGGAGGCGTATCGCTCTTGGCCAGGTCCGTCTTGGCGCGGTTGAGCTCCGCCTGCATGGCCGCGAGCAGCGGATCGGCCGCCGCCGCGGAAGCCGCGTCAGCAGGAGCCTTGTCCGTGGCAGTGGCAACGGCGCCGGGCGCGAAGCAAGCCAGTTGCGCGGCCAACAGCCACGAGGCCGCCTGGCGCAGCCGAGGACGCACCGGATCACCACCAGCGATTGTCAATAAGGGATTTGTGTTTCGCGGCTTCCGCCCTTGTGGGCACACGCTATTCATGAAGGTTTGACTCCTGGTATCCCGTGAACATTTTTCATCGTTGTGTAATGCGCGAGTATGCCTGAGCGGGAGAGGTTGCGCAAATTACGCTTTGCCCAAACGTTCAGCCGCTTGCAGCCGCGCGCCACGCGCAAACTCGGCCGCGGATACTTGCTTGCGTCCTTCTAGTTTGACGGACGTTAGCTCCAATACGCTGCCTTGCCCGCAAACCACGCGCAACCCCTCGCTGGTTGTCAGCAGCGTGCCCGGCGTGGCCTGCTCCATTACTTTGGAGTGCGGCGGCTCGCCGCCGCTTTTGCAACTGAAAGCTCCGCCAACAGACTGTACTTCATCTTCTTTAGACACCGGCTTGCCCCACAAGTGGCAGATCTGCCCGCGAAAGTCCGTGTATGCACCGGGCCACGGCGCAAAGCCGCGCATGCGGTTGTAAATCTCTTGTACCGAACGCGCCCAGTCAATGCGACCGTCTTCGCGTTTCAAGATCGGTGCGAGGCTCGCTGCAGCCTCGTCTTGCAGCCGCCCTCGAAGCGTGCCCGCTGCCAGCCCGCGCAGCGTATTCGCCATGAGTGGCGCGCCCGCTTCGGCCAAGCGTGCTGCCAGCTCTGGCGCCGTTTCCTCCGGGCCGATGGCCAGTTCCTCTTGCACTAGAATTTCGCCGGTGTCCATGCCGGCATCAATGCGCATGGTCGTATTTCCCGTGCGCGTTTCTCCGTTCACGATGGCCCAGTTAATGGGGGCGGCGCCGCGGTATTTTGAGAGCAGGGAAGCGTGCAGGTTGATCCAGCCGAATTTGGGAATTGTCAGCAGCCGCGCGGGAATGATCTGGCCGTAGGCAATGATGACGATGACGTCGAGGGCCAGCGCGCGCAGTTGCTCCTCGATTTCCGGCGCGCGCACTTTGGCCGGTTGGTGCACCGGCAACTTCGCCGCCAGCGCCAGTTCCTTTACAGGTGAAAACGCAATCTCCTGGCCGCGGCCCTTCGGGCGGTCCGGCTGCGTGAACACGCCCACAACCTCGAAATCCTGCTGCTGGAGAAGATGCTGCAAGGAGGGAACTGCAAACTGCGGCGTGCCACAGAACACCATCCGCAACCGGCTCACGGTGTCCTCATTCTTTGCGCACGCGTTGAAATTACCACTCGCCTTGTTTCCGTAATTTCTTGATCTTGCGCCGAATCAGGTCGCGCTTCAGGATGCTCAGATGCTGCAGAAATAGCACGCCGTTCAGGTGGTCAAGCTCATGGCAAAAAGCGCGCGCCAGCAGGTTTTCGCCGCGAATCTCAAACGTTTCGCCCTTGGCGTTCTGCGCCCGCACGGTGACAAACTGCGGCCGGATCACGTAGCCGCGAAACCCCGGAATCGAGAGGCAGCCCTCTTCCTCGCGGACCTCGCCTTCGGCATGAATGATCTCCGGATTCACCATCACGATTTTCGCTTCGGGATTTTTGCCGGTGGTGACGTCCACCACGGTCAGGCGGATGCTCTTCCCGATCTGCGGTGCGGCCAGGCCCACGCCTTGCGACGCGTACATCGTCGCGAACATATCCTCGGCGAGTTGTTCGAGTTGCGCGTCGAATTTCTTGATTGTGGCGCCCGGCTTTTCCAGTACCGGGTCGCCGTACTTGACGATCTTGTGGATGGTGCGCACCGGCGCCTGGGCGATTTGCGGCTCAGCGGCTTGCGTTTCCCTCACCGTCATAATAATTTCAGAACTCGTCGATTTGTTGGGCATAGCTCTCGAAATTCCGCCGCATCTCGGCGAGCGAATCTCCTCCAAATTTTTGCAGAAAAGCGTCCGCTAGCACAAGTGCCACCATTGCTTCTCCGGCAACACCCCCGGCCGGCACCACGCACCAGTCCGAACGCTCGTAGGCAGCCTGTACCGGCTCCTTGGTCACCATGTCCACGGTGCCCAGCGGTTTGCGCAGGGTCGAAATCGGCTTCAGGAAGCCGCGAATGATCAGATCCTCGCCGTTGGTGATGCCGCCCTCGAGGCCGCCCGCGCGATTCGAGGCTCGCCGGAATTTCCGCGCACTCTTCTCATACCATATTTCGTCCTGCACTTCGCTGCCGAAGGAGCCCGCGGCGAGAATCCCGGAGCCGATCTCGACGGCCTTCACGGCTTGCACGCTCATTAACGCCTGCGCCAGCTTGCCGTCCAGCTTATCGTCCCACTGGGCGTGCGAGCCGAGGCCGACCGGCACATCATGCGCCACGATCTCAAACACGCCGCCGACGGTGTCTCCCGCTTTCAGCGCCGCGTCCACCTCGGCCTTCATTCTTTCTTGCACGGTCGCATCCACGCAGCGCAACGGTGATTCCAGGTCCGCGTTCACCGCGCGGATTTCGTCCCACGTCGCGGCGCGTTCCAAGCGCACGTTACGCACCTGAATCGTGTGGCTGGCAATTTCCGTGCTGAATTCCCGCAGCAGCAACTTCGCAAAAGCGCCCGCCGCGACGCGCGCTGCTGTTTCCCGAGCCGAAGCCCGCTCCAGGACGTATCGCGCATCATGAAAATTGAATTTTTGGGAACCGGCCAGGTCCGCATGGCCCGGCCGCGGCGCTACCAGCTTTCTCCAAGTCGTCTCCGGTTCATTCGTGGCTTCCACCGGCAGAATCTTCTCCCAATTGGCCCAGTCGCGATTCTCGATGCGAAGAGCAATGGGCGCCCCAATCGTCTGTCCGTGCCGCACGCCCGCGAACACGTCCGCGCGGTCCTTTTCAATTTTCTGGCGCCCGCCGCGCCCGTATCCCAATTGCCGCCGGAGCAGTTCGTGATTGACAAAGTCCAAATCCACGCGCAGTCCCGCAGGCAAGCCCGACAAAAATGTCAGGAGCGCCTGCCCGTGTGACTCCCCGGCTGAATAAAATCGCAGCATAAACTCCAGTGTATCGGCCACCGCCCCGCGCGTCCAGCACGTCTCTCCGCAAAGTTCGCAAGCGCTCTCCGATTCCGCTGGCGTGCCCGGCACGAGCTTTCCTGCCCAGGTGCCGCTAGATTCGCGTTGCCCTGCGCCAAGAGTGGACTTTTTGGCAGCGCGGAAATGTTTTGCGAAAAACAAAAATTCCGTGAAACAATGAGCCTTCGCTCCGGAGCGCCCTCAATGAAAACTAAATTTGCAGGTCTCTTCCTTGTCGCTACCCTGATATTCGTGTCATCGTCGTGTTCCGCGGCCGGCAAGGGCACCGTCGAGCGCATCAAGGTTCACGGCAAATGCCTCGAGGGGAATCTCGAAGGTGATTCGCCGGACCGGGACGTATCCATTTACCTGCCCGCGAGCTATGCCAGCGAAAAAACGCGCCACTATCCCGTCATCTACATGCTGCATGGCTTCACCGATAGTGACGACAAGTGGTTTGGCTTTACCAAGCACTGGATCAATCTGCCCGAGGTGCTCGACAAAACCTTTGGCGAGCCCGGCACGCGAGAGATGATCGTGGTCATGCCCAACGCCTTCACGCGCTATCAGGGCAGCATGTACTCGAATTCAGTGACCACCGGCAATTGGGAAGATTTTATCGTCCGCGAACTGGTTCCTTACATCGACGCGCATTACCGCACGTTTTCGCAAGCGGCAAGCCGCGGCTTGGCCGGCCATTCGATGGGCGGCTACGGACTTTGCGCATCGGCATGCGGCACCCCGATGTTTTCACGAGCTTCTATGTGCTCAGCGCCTGTTGCATGGCGGTTCCCGACGCGGGAATCGCGGCAGGATCCAAGAAAGCCGAGGCCGTCAAGGACCCTGCGCAAGTGGACCAGGCCGATTTCATGACCAAGGCTACCCTGGCTTCGGCCGCCGCCTGGTCACCCGATCCGCAGAATTCCCCGTTGTATCTCGCCCTGCCCACGAAAGATGGCGAACTGCAACCTGCCGTCATCGCCAAATGGCACGCCAACGCCCCGCTTTCCATGATTGACCAGTACATTGGGAATCTGCGCCAGTTGAAAGGCATAGGTTTCGATGCTGGCGATCGCGACGAGGGCATCGCCGCACGCACACGCGAACTCGACCGCGTCCTGACCAGCTACCACATTCCCCATCAATTCGAGATTTACGAAGGCGACCATCTGAATCACATCGCCGACCGCATCGAAACCAAACTCATTCCGTTTTTCTCCGGCAAGCTCGCCTTCGCGTCGGCCAAATCCACGAAATGAACAGCAAGCCGCCCGAGCCAGCCGGTCACCTAGCGTCTTGACGCTTCTCGCGTAGACGGTTACGCTTTCCTCGCAGCCTTCAGCAGGAAACACGTGGCCGAAACGCCGCTCCAGGATACTCAGCCCCAAGCCGGCTCGCCGGAGACACCCTCCGTTGTCGAGGTGCTCGTTGACGCCGCCAAGACCAACATCCAGAAAGTCCAGGAATACTCGAAACTTTCTTTCCGCTCGCTCGCCAACCTGGCCACCTCGCCGCGCTACATGCAGGACACCCTGGCGCAGATGGACGATATCGGCGTGGGCTCGTTGCCGATTGTTTTGCTTTCCGGCTTTTTCATCGGCGCGGTGATGGTGCTGCAAACGGGCGCGCAATTCGAGCGTTTTGGCCAGAGCTCGCTGACGGGCGACGTCGTTGCCATTGCGCTGGTGCGCGAATTGGGCCCCTCGATTACGGGCCTGTTGGTCGCGGGGCGATGCGCATCCGGCATTGCTTCGGAGCTCGGCTCCATGCTGGTCACCGAACAGGTGGACGCCATGCGCGCCATGGGCACGGACCCCAGCCGCAAATTGGTTTCCCCGCGCGTGCTGGCCACGCTGATCACTCTTCCGCTACTCACAACCATCTCTGTTTTCGTCGGTCTCGTCGGCGGCATGGTAGCCAGCGTGTTCTCCCTCCGCCTCGACGCCACCGCTTTCTGGGAACGCGCCATCGCTGTACTGCAATTCTCGGATGTAATGCAGGGCTTGTCCAAGTCCGTCGTATTCGGCTTTATTCTTGCCACCGTCGGCTGCTATCAAGGGCTGAACGTTCGCGGCGGCACGCAAGGGGTTGGGCGCGCCACCACGCAGGCCGTGGTGGTTTCGTCCGTGCTCATCATTGTCGCGGACACGTTTCTGACGAAAATCGCGCTCTTCTTTGCCGACAAGGTCTTTTGATCTTAGCCATGATGGAATCGCCCAGCAGGTTCGCCCTTACGCCCGAAAAGTCCCGCGAGGCGGTCATTCAATTCAGCGACGTGCGCATTGGCTTCGCCGAAGGCGAAATCCTTCGCGGCGTCTCCTTCTCGGCGCAGCCAAAAGAAACGCTCGTGTTGCTCGGCGAAACGGGTTCCGGCAAGACGCTCACACTCAAGATTGCCGCGGGCCTGTTGCGACCCGACAGCGGCACGGTGGACGTTCTAGGCGAGCGCGTATCCCAGATGTCCGAACGCGAATTGCTGGCGTTGCGCCGCAAGGCCGGCTTTGTGTTTCAGGAAGGTGCGCTGTTCGACTCGCTCACGGTCGGCGAAAATGTCGCTTACCGGCTGCACGAGGATCATGTGAACGAGGAAGAGATCGAACCGCGCGTCCGGGAGGTTCTGGAATTCGTGGAGCTCGGCCACACCCAGAAGCTGTTGCCCTCGGAGCTTTCCGGAGGGATGCGCCGCCGCGTTTCGATTGCCCGCGCGGTCGTGAACCGTCCGCCCATCGTGTTTTACGATTCGCCCACCGCGGGCCTGGACCCGATCACTTCGCAAACCATCATCACGCTCATCCTCCGCTTGCGCGACGTTTACGGCGTCACCGCCTTGCTCGCCACGCAGCGCCTGCAGGATGGCTTCGCGCTCGCCAATTTCCATTTCGATTCCGCCACGCGGCGTGTCCGCCGGGATACCAAGCCGGAAAAACCAAGCGCCGCCGTGACGCGCTTCCTCGTTCTGCGCGATGGCCGAATCTATTTTGAAGGGAGTCCCGAGGAACTCCTGGCTGCCAATGATCCTTACTTGCAGCGGTTTCTGATTTAGTTTTGGGCCGTACATAGAATTGTGATTTTCGCCGCTCAGAAATTTTCGGCAATTCCTGTATAGTGTGCAGGTAGGCTCTCTCTTCGGCGTCAGCATATGGCGGAATTAGCGCCGCCGGTACAGCAACAAAAAATCGGCAATCGCCGCTGAGGTTCTGTGGAGTAAGCTGGCACACAGGCACGGAGGAGCTTCCGCATGGCGCAGCGCAAACAGTTGACGTGGTCGGAATTGCGCGTGGGTCTGTTTGTCCTTGTCGGCCTGCTGGTCCTGGCGGTGGGCATCTTCTACGTGACCGGGGCCGGCTTCTTCGGTCCCAAGTACCGCATCAAGACGTATCTCCCCGAAGTCTCCGGCCTGAGCACGGGCGCGCCGGTGCGTCTTGACGGCGTCGAAATTGGCAATGTGGATCAGATTCGCCTGGTACCGCGCGAGCCGGGCAAGGCCCCCGAACGCATGCACAACATCGAAGTCGGCATGCGCATCGACCGCAAGTACCAGAACGATATCCTCACGGACTCCGCCGCCAGCCTCGTTACGGAAGGGCTGCTGGGCAACCGCTATGTCACCATCACGCGCGGTTACACGGGCGTGCCGCTCAAGGAAGGCCAGGCGGTTCCCGGCACGGAAGAGAAAGCCATCAAGGAAGTTGTTGAGCGCAGCGCCGATGTGCTGTCGAATCTCCAAGCCTTGAGCGACAACATCGAGGATCTCGTGCAAGGCGTGCAGCGTGGCAGGGGCACTCTCGGCAAACTGCTGACCGACGAGCAGGTCTACAATCATCTCAACAGCCTCCTCGTCAAGGGAGATCAGATTGTCAGCAACGTGCAAGCCGGGCAGGGCACCGTCGGCAAATTGTTCATGAGCGATGACACCTCCGTGAAGGCGGACAAGGCCCTCGACCAGATCAACACCATTCTCGCCGACCTGCGCGCGCAAAAGGGCACCATGGGCAAGTTGCTCTACGATCCCACACTTTACGATCAGGCCAAAGAAGCGCTCACCAATGGCAACGCCGTGCTCGGTGACGTTCGCGCCGGCAAGGGCACGCTCGGCAAACTGGCCACCGACGAGACTCTTTACAACAAACTTCGCGACGCCAGCAGCAACCTCTCAGAGGCGACCGCCAAGCTCAATCAGAACACCAACACGGCGGGAAAGCTGTTCTCCGATCCCCAGCTTTACGACAACCTCACCGGCGTCACCGGCGACATGCGCAAGCTCATCGGCGATTTCCGCACCAACCCCAAGAAATTCCTGCACATCAACCTTTCCCTGTTTTAAACGGGCTTTCCTACGAGCTGCAGTCTGGCCGTTGTTCAAGTTCGGCAAAACATTGTCGTCCTGAGGCGATCCGATGAAGATTGCCGAAGGACCTTAACTTTTGCAAGTGGCTTCGAGCCGGGGATCGAGAAGTGACACACATCAGACCCGCGATAAGTCTCCACATTGTTTACTAGCAGACTAAATAGAGCTATAAGGTATATTCAGCTGATGTTTTCGCTTGCGAGTGACCTGTAGTTCCGGGCAGGCGCCGGAGTTCTCAGCCAGGTGAAGCCATCGATATAAAGCACACGTTCTTCTTGCCCTCATCGGGGCCTGAATTCACATGAAGCTGGCACGTTGGCAACTGGCGGCGGTGGTGGGTTTCTTGCTGTTGTACACAATTGTGTCCGTGGTTGGCCGGCCTGGTTTTGCCCTGACCGCCTTTTCCGATATCACCGGCACGGCTTTGTGTCTCGTGGCTACAGCGATGATGCTGTGGGCCGCGTTGAGCAACCAGGGACGAACACGGTGGTTTTGGATTCTGCTGGCGACCGGCGCCGGGATGGTTGGCTGCAACTTTGGCGCGTGGCTGTACTACGAGGTCATCGCAGCCCGGGCCCCGCCAGACCTGTTCTGGGCGGACATCCCGCTCTTTTTGCAACCGGTGCCGATGATGGCGGCTGCGGCGATGCGGCCTGGTTCGCGGCAGCGCGAGCAAAAATTCCACCTGACCACGCTGAATTTTCTGATTCTTCTGCTGTGGTGGGTGTGTGTGTACATGTTTCTGGTATATCCCAACGAATACATTCTGCCGAATAAACTCACATTCAACAGCTACTACTATTCGTTGTTCATTCTGGAGTTCTCGGTCTTGCTCGCGGTTCTGGGGAGCATGGCGCTGGTGGCGCAAGGCGCCTGGCGAAAGATTTACTGGCATCTTTTCTTCGCCAGCGCGCTCTACCTGCTCGCCTACCAGTGGCTGAATGCCGCGCTGGAGCGCGAGGAGTACTACAGCGGGAGCTATTACGACGTACCAAACTACGCCGCGATCTGCTGGTTCATTCTGATTGCAGTGCGCGCGCGGAACGTACCGTCCGAGCCGTTGACTGAGGGTGAACGCGAGCATGCGGCCGACGTGCCAGGAATTTTGGCGGCACTGGCGATGCTGTCCTTGCCGGTCATGGGTCTGTGCGAGCTGTTCCTGCACGCACACGGCAGTCAATTGCTGCTGTATCGCGTCTCGGTCACCCTGGCGGGGATTCTTCTGATGGGTGTGTTCGTGTTTCTGCGGCAAATGCTGCTGAATCGGGAGTTGGCGCGGCTGCTGCTGGAATCCGAGGAGAATCTGGAGCGACTGCAAAGCGCGCAAAGCCAACTGATGCAAAAGGAGAGGCTGGCGGGAGTCGGCCAACTGGTCACCGGGGTGGCCCACGAGCTGAACAACCCGCTGACCGCGGTGATCGGCTACTCCGATCTGCTGCTGGAGCAGGCGGCGGACGGAACGTCTCGGCCGAAGCTGGAAAGACTGGGAGCTGAAGCCCGGCGCATCAAGCGCATCGTGGACAATCTGCTTAGCTTCGCGCGACCCCAGACCGAAGGCCGCCGCCTGATGGACATTGCCGTGGTGGCAAGGGAGTCTCTGATGCTCTGCGAGCATCAATTGCAGAGCAGTGGAATCCATGTGGAAATGAATTTTGCGCAGAATCTGCCTCGGGTGGCATTGAATGAAGGCCAATTCAAGCGGGTATTCGTAAACTTGTTCAGTAACTCCGCGAATGCCTTGGAGGAAGCTCAGGAAAAGAGAATCCTCGTGGAGGGATACCTGGTGGACAAGAAAATCATCGTGCGGTTCAGCGATTCGGGAAGGGGATTCACCGACGTGAGTCGCGCTTTCGATCCTTTCTACACCACGCGGCCCGTTGGTCAGGGAACGGGGCTGGGCCTGAGCATCTGTTACGGCACCGTCAAAGAGCACAATGGCAACATTTACGCGCAAAACCTCGAGCCCAACGGAGCTGTCCTGACCATCGAGCTGCCTGCTGGATGAGGTTAAGCAGGGGTTTCTACGGTTGTCCGGAGACGGCCAAGTGGGCGAAGCGCATTGGACACGAAGTCTACTCTTGACACCGGCATTCGCTCAAAACCGTTTCATTTGCTCCATGCGCGCAGCCGCGGCAGCCATCGGCGGACGTTCCTGCAGTATTCTTCGTACTCCGCACCGAACATCTTTCGCAGCGTCGGCTCCTCGTAGAGCTGCACAAACAAGGCTACTCCCACCACAGCTACCAACGCCACCGTCAGCGCCGTCCGGTTCGCCCGTCCAAAGACCACCCACAGCCCCAACCAGCCCACGAAGAACCCCACATACATCGGGTTCCGTACATAGCGGTAGAATCCCACCACCACCAGCTTCTGCGGTGGAGCAATCGGCGCGGGCGTTCCGTGTCCCGTCCATCCGAAATCCCATATGCACCTTAGCGCCACCGCGAAACCCAGCACTGACGGCACGGCCGCAATCCAGCGCCAGCGCGTCGCGCCAAACGTGTCAACACGAAAGCCCAGCCACGACGGCAGCAACCAGAACCACAGCGCAAAGAATGCAGCGCCCACGGCCAGCGAGGCGAGCGTTGTCGGCCAATGCGCGTCACGATGTGGACGTTCCCCAGTTTCAGTCTGTCCGCTACCCATGAACGCCTCCACCAGCACCGAAGTACGAGCCCATGGCGCGGTCGCCGTTGAGTTTCATGCTGGGCTTCTGATAGGTATTACTGATGGGTGTGGCAGTAGGTTACATTGTTTCTCCCGCCTGCGTCACTACGGCAGTTCTGATAAGCTGGCCAATCGGGAATTCACCGTCTGCCGCTTTCCCGGTGATTTTGCCTCAGCGCCTGTGTCTGTGTTGTAATGCTCCTGTAACAATGACCAGCTACGCTCAAAACGCTGCATCGCTCCAACTTAGCCAGCCCATGGAAATACAGGACACTACGCCAAAGCCGGTTCGCGCCGACGCTTCCAAAACCACGCTGCCGCAGCCTGGCCGCCCCGTGCCCAGCCGCGCCTATCCCGGCGCGCTGATCGTTGTTGAGGGCACCGACGGCTCCGGCAAAAGCACGCAGCTTTACTTGTTGAAGCGCTGGCTGGAAATCGGCGGATACCGCCTGCATTTCACGGAGTGGAATTCCTCGCCGCTGGTGAAATCGGCCACGCGCCGCGGCAAACAGAAACGCCTGCTCACGCCGACGACGTTCTCCCTGCTGCATGCTTCCGATTTTGCCGACCGCTGCGAACGCCAGATCATGCCGCTGCTCCAGGGCGATTACCTTGTGCTCGCCGACCGTTACATTTACACCGCGTTTGCGCGCGATGCCGCCCGCGGCTGCGCGCAGCGCTGGCTGCGCAATCTGTACCGCTTTGCGCCGGTTCCCGACATCACTTTTTATTTTCGCGCGCCGCTCGACGTCGCCGTCCACCGCATCCTCAGCGGCCGGCCCAAACTCAAATATTACGAAGCCGGCATGGACCTCGGCCTCTCCTACGATCGTGCCGAGAGCTTCCGCCTCTTTCAGGCGCGCATCCTCGAGGAATACGACAAGATGGTGGAGACGGACAACTTCGTGGTCCTCGACGGCACCTTGCCCGTGAACAAACTGCAAAAACAGATGCGCGACATCGTGGCCTCCAAAATCGACCTCAAGCGCTTTGCGCCACGTTCGCAGGAGCAGGAATAGGCATGGCCGACCAGGAAAAGGACAAATCGAATCTGCCGGTGCCAGTCGCCGAACCGGTCGCCCCTGCCGCGAAAACGCCTGCCTCCGAGCAGGAAGACGCGCAGAACTTCTTCGGCGAACCGCTGGTGGGGCTCGACCCCGGCGAGCTGAACGGCACGCTTATCGTCATGGAAGGCTTGGACGGCTCTGGCCGCTCCACGCAGATCGCCCTACTGCAGGAATGGCTGGAGTCGGAAGGCTTCGCGGTGCAAACCAGCGGGCTGCGGCGCTCCAATCTGGTGGGACGCGACATCGATGAGCTTCTGGCCAAGAACGCCGTCACGCGCCTCACCCTCGCGCTGATGTACGCCACGGATTTCTTCGACCAGTTGGAACACCGCATCGTGCCCGCGCTGCGTTCCGGCACTGTAGTGCTGGCGGACCGCTTCATCTTCACGCTGATCGCCCGCAGCGTGGTGCGCGGCATCAATCGCGATTACCTTACGGGCCTTTACGCCATGGCCCTTCGCCCGCACCTTACCTTTTGGCTCAACGTGCGCCCGGAAACCGCGTTCGCGCGCGAGTTCAAGAAGGCCCAGGCCATCAGCTATTGGGAAGCCGGCCGCGACATGTCGCTCTCGCACGACCTCTACTGGTCCTTTGTGCGTTACCAGACCATGATCAGGCGCGAATTCGAGGTTATGGCCAAGAAGAACTCGTTCATCGAGCTCGATGGCGAATCCAGCGTTTCCTCCGTCAACAAGCAACTGCGCCAGCGAATCGGCGAACATCTCGGCATCCGCGCCTCCAAATACACTCCTTCCTCGGCCCTCGCGCATCTCTGGCGCTAAAGACGATCATGCCTGAGCCGGTCCACATCGCCGCCATCGACGCCGGCTCCAATGCGGTCCGCCTAAGCGTCGCCCGCGCCTATTCGGCGCTGGACATCGAGCCCCTTACCACGGAGCGCTATCCCCTGCGGCTGGGCGAAGGCGTCTTCGTGCGCCACCGCTTCAGCGAAGAGCTTTTGAAGAAGGGCGTCAAGGCCTTCAGCCGCCTCCGCGAAATCATGGACGACTTTGGCGTGACCAAGTATCGCGCCGTCGCCACCAGCGCCACCCGTGAAGCGCAGAACCGGAACACCTTCGTTCATCGCGTCAAACATGCGAGCGGGATACGCCTGGAAGTGATCAGCGCCAAGGAAGAATCCCGCCTCGGCCGCGTCGCCGCTCTGGCGGCCATGGGACCCGGCGCGCAGCCGCGCTGCATCGTCGACCTTGGCGGCGGCAGCCTGGAACTCAGCATCCTTCGCGACCACAGCGTCATCCAGGGCGCGCAACTTCCCATCGGCACCGTGCGGCTGATGACCACGCTCAACATTCCCGGCGTGATTCGCCCGGTGCAAGCCGAGCAGGTGCGGCGCTATGTGCGCGCGCTGCTGGAATCGCGTTTGCCGAATCGCTTGAATCTTGCCGACGAAATGGCCGTCGCGCTCGGTGGGAACGCCGAAACGCTGGCGAATGTGGCGCCGGGCCCGCGCATGGAAGGCCTCCCCTCGCTCGAAGTCGCGCTGCTTCGCGAACGCCTGCCGGACATCCTGAAGCGCGACGTCCGCGACCGCATGAAGGCCTATGGCGTGCGCCGCGATCGCGCCGACGTCATGGCCATCGCGGCCATCATTTTCCTGACCGTCGCGCGCTACCTCAATGTTCGCCGCTTCATGATCCCCAGCGTGGGCATTCGCGAAGGGCTGCTGCTGGAAACCGCATACGAAGCGTTCTCGCGCAAGGAGCCGCACCGCTACAACGCGGAAGCCCGCCGCATGCTGCTCTCCACGCGGAGTTTCGGCCGCCGCCTGGAGTATGACCACCAGCACGCCGAACACGTCCGCGAGCTCAGCCTGATGCTGTTCGATCAGCTTCAGGCCGTGCACCACTTGCCGCAGCAAGCGCGCGTGCAACTCGAATCCGGCGCGCTGTTGCACGATGTGGGGCATCGCGTCAGCCATCGCGGCCACCACAAGCATGGTGAATACCTGGCGTTGAATGGCGACATCCCGGGGTTGGAGGGCCGCGACCGCAGCATGGTCGGCGCGCTGGTCCGCTATCACAACCGCAAGTCGGAGCCGGCCAGCCACCATCCCTCGTATTCCGCGCTCAACAACAACGACAAGCGCATCGCGCGGCGCCTGGCCGCCATTCTGCGCATCGCGGAAGGGCTGGACCACTCGCATCGCCAGCGTGTTGAAAATATTCGCACGTCGTTCCAACGCGGTGGCGTCACACTGCAAGTCCACGCCCGCGGCGATGCCACCGAAGACCTGCGCGACGCGCAACGCAGCGCCGACCTCTTTGAAAAGGAATTCCACGTCCAGGTCTATTTTCGCCGCCCCCAACCCGGCTGACCTCGGCCCGAATCCCGGGAACGCCATTCTCCTGAATGGCGCTCTTAGTAATCTTTGAACCGCCAATCGGGAAATTGGCGCTCCCAGCGGGAAAAAATGAACGAAGCGGAACCCAAAGCCGAGCATGGGGACCGGCGCGCTTCCTGTCTCGATTCGGGAAGGAACCGTTGGCACCGGAGTAACCCCCTCCCCCCGCCAGTTTTTGTGAAGCATGTCAAAACAAAGGGGTTGCAGGCGCGAGTGTGCGCAAGTATGTGAAAACAAGGAAGTTAGAAACTCGTTGTTTGATCCAGAAAGCCTTTGTTTTGATATGGATGCGCACCGTTGGTGCAGAGCGTGAATGTACGGGAGAGCTGCGGGGCGCGGGCGGGATTGTGGCGAGTATTCAGAAGGCATCATACCACACTATTTACCAACTGTCAATAGATATTGTGAGGTACTAACGTCAAAGCTGGGACGAGGATGAGTGGAAGGAAGAGAGCGGAGCGAAGAGCGGACCTACCCTTTGCCGACCCCGCAAAGGGTAGGCCACCCGAGATTGCCTCTGCGATTTAAGGCGGTGCCACCCGCGAAGGCGAAGAGGGATTTCTCCGCTCCGGGACGGCAAAAAGCGCCATCCCTCCGGTCGAAATGACAGATTTAGGGTGATGGATGGAAAACTGAAAACTTACAACTCCTTCCCCCTTACTCATACACACTACCCCGCCCATCGTTACATTCCATATATAATGCCTTTTGTAAGATGAACCCCAGGAGGTGATCCCCGCATGCAGTTGTACATCGTTCGCCACGGCATCGCCATTGACCGCGAGGATCCCCAGTGCCCGCCCGATCCGGAGCGCTTTCTGACCGACGAGGGCTTGGAAAAAACGAAGCAGGTGGCCAAAGGCGTCGCGGAGATTGGCGCGGTGCCGGACCTGATGCTTTCCAGCCCCTATGTGCGCGCGGTGCAGACCGCGGAAATTTTCGCCAGCGCCCTGGAACATAACAAACAGAAAATACACAAAACGGATCTACTGCTTCCGGGAGCGGACCCCATGCAGCTCTTTCGTGAACTTGCCAAGGAAAAGCAGGCTTCCGCAGTGTTTATATTTGGCCACGCGCCTCATATGGACGACTTGATCGCCACGGCCATCGGCTCAAAACATCACGTCACCGCGATGAAGAAGGCCGGCGTGGCGCTGGTGGAATTGCGGCGGATGGTTCCGCCGAGCGGGGAACTCGTCTGGCTAGCCACGCCCAAGTTGCTGCGCAAAGCAGGGAAGTAGCGGCGCTTCGTCTTACTCCCAATTTGTTCTGATCAGGATTTCACACCTGGAACGCTCTATCCGTTCTTCAAGGTGAACAAGGGATTGTCATCCTGAGGCGACCCGATGAGGGTCGCCGAAGGACCTCAGCGTCAAAATTGTGCAAGGTGTGTCAGTTGAGATCCTTCGGGGCGCAAACGACGCGCCCCTCAGGATGACAGTGTACTGCGCTGTTCGAACCACGGGCAAAATTGCATCGCGTAAGAAAGCCCCGCTAATCGGAAGCGGCGGCGGCGGACGCCGGGGGCTCTTCGGTTCGGGGAATTTCCACCACGCGCGAGACAACGGTGGCGGTTTGCACGATCAGCGGCCGCTGCAAAACTCGCTCCAGCAAATACTTTCCCGCCGCCAGCCGAGCCGCCGCTTCCTCGGACTCCTGCAATCCCGGCACGCGCACAATCAGCGCATCCACCGACTTCTCGACGCGCAATCCAACCGGCGATTCGCAACCACACTTGCGCAAAGCTCGCGCCAGGCGCAACACCCCCGCCATCGCGCAGACCGCCTGCTGCTCCGCCTCGGCGAGCCGCGCAAAGGATTTATGCTGTGTGTCCGGTTGCTCGCCGCGATGGTAACGCACCACGTTGATCAGCAAGCCCCATTCCTCGCCGCTCCAGCCCGCGGGCACAGGCAAATCCCGCAGAAAATTGCGCGCTGCTTTTTGCGGTGCGTCGGGGTCCAGGCCTGCGCCAATGCCGTGGAGCCGTGCCGCCGCGCGCAGCACCTTGCGCAGAGAGTTTTCGGCGAAAATGGGCGCGGCTTGCGCGCGCTTCAAACCGTCATAGAGCCGCATCGCCAGCCGCGAAACCTGCCCCGTCCGCCGCAAATTGGCGTCCAGCGCCCGCGCCGTGGCGCGCAACCGGGCCAACGCCGCCGCTTCCAGCGTTTCGCCGTGCGGCAGGCCCATGCGCCACTCGTTCCACAGGCTGGTTTTCCCCAAGGTCAGTTGGCGGTAGGTTTCGATGCGCGCGTGGCGTTCGCTGGCAATGCGTTCGCCCCAGCGCGTGCGCGTCTCCTCCGATTCTTCCGCGGCGGCGTGCACAATCGTATCCGCCAGCACGTCCAGGTCGTGTACTTCTCCCAGCAAATCCTGCACGCGCTTCAGGTGTTCGCCCCACAACTCATATTTTTCCGGCAGCAGGCTCTCGACGGTGTAACGGAAGCGCTTCACGCCGATGCGCAGTTCGTGCCAGGGCCGCGGCTTTTCTGCTCGCAGCGCGCGTGTGTGCAGTTCCTTCGCCGCCTCCAGCCGCTCCAGCACCAGGCATTGCGCCGCCAGGCCGTCCGGCGGAACAACCCGCGCCCGGCGTTGCAGCCCTGCCTCCAGCTTCTTCCACGCCTTCGCGTCGAATTTCCCGGCCACCCACATGGCGGATTCGCGTAGTTCGGTTTCCTGCTTCTCAAAGATGGCCAGTAGTTGCAAGCGCACCGGATCGCTTTCCGGGCCCAGCTTCTTCGTCCAGTCTTCCAGGACCTGGACATCCCGCAAATCGCCCAGTTGGCCGAAGAGTTTCCGCCCCAGCTTGCGCATTTCCCGCCAGGATCGGTCGGGGTCCACCTCTTCCATCACCGCCGCCACCGAACGGCACCGCCGCAGCGCCACGCGCAGGTCGTGCACCGCGTCCGGCTCAGGCGACGTGCGCACCTTTTCCAGTTCCTTCAAGGCGCGCTCCATCCAATAGCTCAAGCCCCGGTGCTCGGAGTTCGAGCCCGCTATCGTGCTTCCAGTTCCCATATTTTCCCAAGCTGGCCCAAACCGCGGTGGCCCGCGGCCCCTAGGGGCCAGGTCCTATAGACTAGCCCTCTGCCGCAGCCGCGTCCAGTAGAGGGTGCTGGGCCACAGCTCAGGCAACATGCGGGCCAGCACAAAGACCATCGCGATGCACGCGGCGGCCGAAATCAGGAAAACTCTCCCCGGATCAGGATGCCCCAGGCGCAACATCGCGTATTGCGCCAGCGGCTGGAGCGCTATACCCCCGAAAGAGAGCAGGTTGGCTGCGCCGATGACGCGCCCCTTCACTTCCGGTCGCGGGCGATTCTGGATTAGCGCGTTCACCGGCACCACAAAGAATCCCGCGCACACGCCCAGCGCGGCCAGCAGCCCCATCATCATTTGATACGTCAGTGCCGGAGTAGAAAGCGCTGCGGTCATCAGTACGATTCCCGTCAGGCCCGGCAGGATCATGCCCATCTCGATTTTTCGTCCCGAAGCGTAGCCCGCCAGGAAGCTGCCCACGCCAATGCCCAGGCTCAAGGCCGCCAGCAGGTAGCTGCTGTGCGCTTCGTCCACATGCAGGATGTCCGTGGCATAGAGCACGATATTCAGAAGCAGCAGCGCGCCCAAAAACCAGAAGAAGGTGTTGGCGATGACCGCGACCCATAGCACCTCGTCTTTCCGCATGCGCGCGATCTCGTCGAAAAGTTCCTTCGCCCAATTCCAACGGAAGGAGCGTTGCGGGTCCGCGGCACGCACGCGCGTGATGCCCAGGCTGGTGAACAGACCCACAAGCGACAATCCCATCAGGAAGAAGCCCGACCACTCCTGCCGGCCTCGAAAATTGTGCGCCAGGAAGCCGCCCGCCAGCGTCCCGCCAATCGCCGCCAGCAGCGTTGTGAGTTCGATGACGCCGTTGCCCCAGCTTAGCTTGCTGGTCGGCAGCAATTCCGGCAGGAGGCCGTATTTCGAGGGGCCGAAGATGGATCCTTGCAGGCAAACGAAAAACAGCGCCACGGCGGCGAGTCCCAGTCGGTTCTGCCAGAGTGCGTAGGTGGCGGCGCCCATGGTGAGCAATTCGAGGAGCTTCGTCCAGATGGTGACGCGGCGCTTGCTGAAGCGGTCCGCGAAATAGCCGCCGGGAATGGAAAAGACGAGGAAGGGAATCGCGAACAGCAGCGGCACCACCAGCACAAACAGGAAGTCGCGCTGCTCGCGGGAGATGCTGGACTCCAATACCAGAAAACTCACCAGCCACTTCAAGGCGTTATCGCTGAATGCCCCTTGGAATTGCGTGGCAATCAAGGCCCAAAAACCGAGCAGGCCCGCGCGGGGATCTTCCATCGCCACCGGTGTTTCCGTTGTGCTTGCTGCCGCATCCATGAATTTTCGCAGTCTATCCTGTCAATCAGCCAGCGGCAAGCCTCCGGCCTCCTTTGGAGTGCGGCGGCTTGCCGCCGCTTTTCCGCCCTAAGCCCCGCCTCGCCATTCTGTGATCCCGCTTGCCCTGCTTGCCCTGAGCGGCGAAGGGAGCCTTGAGGGGATCGAGGTGCCGCCCCTTACGCGATCTCCCCAAATTGTCATCCCGCCTGCCCGCCGAAGGAGGGACCGGAGTGCCGCGCACGCTGCGCCCCCCTAAATTGTCATCCCGACCGGAGCGGCCCGATGTTTTCTTCCGCGCCGCCTTTTGGCGCGTCGGGCCGCGCAGTGGAGGGATCGCGGCACCACTTCCATCTATTAATCGTCACTGAGACCACCCCGCTCCTTTACCCATCGACCTATGTCATGCCTCAGCTGGAAATGGAGAGAGCGTTCTTCCGTTAAGATAGCGGAGGGGACACATGCGAAAAGAGCGAAAGCACTACACTGCGGAAGAGAAGGTTGCCATCCTAACGACGTAACCGGGCCAACTCCGGGATGGGTCATCAAGAGAACCGCTTCTTCCCGGCGATGGGCTTCTTGCAAAACCGCGCGATCGAGTTCCGCGATCGGAGCATCGACTTGATCGAGCAGTTTCAGAAGTTCTTCGCGTCGCCGGCTGACCCACGGAGCCAGGCTCAAGCGCAGCAACTCGGCGCGGCCCTTCTTGGTGAACAGCTTTTTCTTGCGACCGAGCCCCAGGCCTGCATTGCGGTAAACGCAAATCTGCTCGAGGCGCGCCACGTCTTTCTCGCCATACGCACGGTAGTTCGACGAAGTCCGCAACGGGGGCTTGAGCACGCGCACCGATTCGTAATAGAGCACCGTGCTCCGGCTGA
>Ga0182011_10000098_pt1 | contig 67543 bp, 77 predicted proteins | sample 711E1DmetaG_FD_120481 | JGI IMG/M metagenome (GOLD analysis project Ga0182011, IMG submission 120481) | Permafrost microbial communities from Stordalen Mire, Sweden - 711E1D metaG | ecosystem: Environmental > Terrestrial > Soil > Wetlands > Permafrost | place: Sweden: Stordalen | collected...
CCCTCTCCATTCACGAATGAGAATACAACATTATTGGTTGTAAGGCTTATCAACGGCTTACCTGGACAGGAAAATGGAACAGAAGCCAGACATGTATCTGGTGTGAATCTACTAGGATTCAATACGCCGAAGTAAGATAGAGCTCCGATTGCGGCAAGGACAACAAGTATCGCCCAGCCGTACGTCATCATAAATTCTAAAGCAGCCTGACCCTTACGATTACCCATACTAAATCACCTCAAAAGTATTAACAAACAGCTAATGATATCAATAGGTATATCCTATAAGAACATCTTTATAAATATTTCGATTCATGAGCACGTTTTTTAGCTTTTCTTATAGTCAAAAGTGACTTTTGAACCATGCTTCATATGATATTTTTTTATAGTGCCTTTTTCCAATTCTATAAACTTTGATATCTTGGATACGGACATATAATTCCTGAAGGGCCGTAAAGATTCTTTAAGCTCGACTATCTTATCATCCTTGTCAAGAAACACTATATCTATAGGGAAGAAAACAAATAGCATCGTCACGCCTACCCTCTGTGATCTGTTGAAGACGAAAAGCCACGCAGTATCATCTAAGGATTTACGTGTCCTGAACATCAGCCCTGTGCCTTGGCTGAAAAGATTATCACAGACGATAATCTTATGAGCTATGATTTTCTTATTGTATCGTAACATTTTATCCCACAACTTTCATCACTGAAGACTCTCTTTGCTCTCCATGGTTTCATGCTCCATGATCTTCTTAGCCTCTCGCCTATATTTTGCATATTTGTCCTCTGGAGAATATTTTGGCGGCTTAGGCTCAATCCTCTGATGGCCACAGTCGCACTGCTCCTTCAATCCGTAACGTGCACATTTCGGACATTTAAGGATGTGTCTCATAGCAAGAACATTATTGTATCGATTATATAAAGTTAATTGAATGATACGGGTAGGAATGCAATGTTAACCGTATGATATTTATAGGGATAATATTAATAGAAGCATACTGACAGAATAGCGTGATTAACTTGTCGCACTCTCGACAGCTATATTCTTTACGCGATTGTACTCCACCGTCGCCTTGTGCTTTTTCATGTATGCTATTATGCTGTCAGAGGCATCCTTAAGAAATTTCTCTAGGATCTTATAATCTGTACCTTTTATCAATATACGATATTTCCCGCCGCCAAGATAAGATATGTTTATATTATCTTTGACAGCAGCAGTCAATGCCATCCTTATATCTTCAACACCATTCTCTTCCCACGTGGATATCGACACGTCCCCTGCGACGATTATCTCTTTAGGCCTTATCTTCTCCCTGATTATCTTCTCAAGGGCTGCCGCGACATTCGCCTCAAAATATTTTTTCAATTCGATATTGTCATTCAAGAAATCATCAAATGCTTGATAGATGTAGAAATAATTCTGCAGGAATGCGTTTGCTACCTGGTCGTATAATTTTTTTGCATCTATCTTAAGGCTGTGAGCCGTCATCTCAATTATCTTTTCTGCCTTGAGTTCCTGCTTCACCTCATCAGATTTCTGCCTGCGTTGACCCTCTGCAACCCTTCTTAACGAGAGGTCGATGTAGCCACGCTCTGCATTAACATATAAGACCTTGCATACGATGACTTTTCCCTCGGCAACATAATCCCTGATATTCCTTATCCTTCCAGGAGCGACCTCAGAGATGGTAATCATACCCTGCTTATCGTACTCGTGGATATTGACAAATATAGAATTATGCTGTATATTGACAACCGTGCACATTACAAGGTCCGACTCTTCAGGGAATCCTGAACGTTTAATGAACATTTTTCTCCTTTAAGAAAATCTATTCTAAGACTTCGAGCACCCTTGCCTTAATCTTGGCCTTTCCACCAGTAGGGCTTGCGACGACCCTTCCACAGACGAGACAATTGACGTCAGACGTAGCCTTTCCGAAGATTATCTGCTCATTCTTGCATTTAGGACATCTAACTTTTATGAATTTCGATACAGGCTCTTTGATTGCAACCATTTTTTTAACCTCAAACTCTAAATTATCTCCACTTTTTTCGCTCTCTTGCCAGTGCGCTGTGTATGCTGTTTGCCACACACCTTGCACGTATACCTAAAATCAGTCTTTTTCGTCAACTTCTTACCTGACATCTTCCTTGAACCGATAGCCTTTCTTGAGTATCTGCCCTGATTTCCTGCTCCTCTCCATGCACCACGTGCTCTCGTCCTTGTATAAGATCCTCGACTCTGAGTATGCACAGAACCCATACCCTTCTTTTTTGCTGTACTTACAGTATGTTCAGTATGCTTATTGCAATGCGGGCAATGCCTCTTGATAGTCTTAGGAACTTTCATATAATAACCTCTCTGGATAACGAATAATCAAATAATCTCTTGATTCTCGAAGAATCGTTCGATTTCGTTCAATTCAAAGGAATTTTAGGGTATTTATAAATATTTTGGAAATGAGCATGAGTATTTCAAGATAATAAGAATAAATCCTGTAAAAAACGCATAATTTCAAAGAAATAGTATATATTGCGTCGCCATACTGTCGCTGCAACTACTTCATATCCATCTCTTCTGCACGATTCTTTTGTATGAGTACATCCGCAATCCTTACAGGCATTGATGCTATATCATTCTCTTCAAACGGCCCGTATATCTCAAGCTCCGTACCCAAAAATCTCGGCACAGGCCTTATGAAACGTATCGATTTCACGTCATTCTCCGAATATACAGTGCGCGTCTTGCTTTTTTCGTCATCTGTCATCTTCGTGTTCGAAATGTCCTGACTGGTTAGCATATCTGTTTTTGGTATCTTTCCTGTTATCACGTTGCTCAGGATTGCAGAGCGGCATTTGAAGAAGTCGGAGTATAATATGTCGAACAAGAATCTCTCTTCCTCGAGTAATGAATCCGTATTTATTATCCCTGAAGAGGTCTTGATTTTATAGATGGCAAGGCTTATTATCTTCTTTTCACGACGATCATACAATTCTACTATGAGCTTTTTTATATTCCCTAACTGTATCTTCGTCAATTCCTTCTCACCGGGTGAGGTATTTATATCATTGATGAACGACTCTTTTGTATTGATGTAGTCCACGACATTCTTATAGAAATTTTCTTCCAGCTTCTGCAATTCCTCGCGTGATTTCTCTATCCGCAGGATATCGAACAATAAATCATATGTAATGTTAATTTCAGGCAAGATGACACCCCGGTAAGGGTATGCAGAATCATGAATTTTTTATAAAGTTTGCTGTTATGATGGTCCTGCCCTAAAAATCGTTTTACGATCCGATGCTGCGATAAAATTATGGCAAAACCAAGTCTCTGGAACGATCTATCATCAGGATGATGTAAATAACGACTGTAAGAAACGGCTAAAGTTCTCGATTATGCTTGATATGAAGTCTTTCTTCTCGGCCTGTACAACTATGGATGTATCATTACTGCCGTTTTTATTGGCTTGGACAGTCGTGCTGTTTGGAATAGTGCTCGTGTTTATCTGATTGACTACAGGATTTGTATTTGCCTGAGCATTATTTATATCAATGACCATGTTCTTGAAGAGAAACTTTTCGGCATGTAATTTATACTCGTTACCGTAATAATCCCTATACACTCCGTCTATAATTACGGATAGGTTTGTCTTATTAACAAGATTATATGATCTTTCTAGAATGATCACGCTTGTATCGGCAGTGATGTTGTTATAACTCAATGGCTCTTCACCTGTATCCTTGAATATTGCGTAGATGTTATAGTATTTATTTATGACATCATTATTCGTCAACCCTACGCGTATATGTATAGTGTTATTAGAAGTCTTGTTCGGATCCACATCTATGAATGCCTGGACAGTATTATTTATCGTTATGACTGGCGTACTCGCGGCATAATCAAAATATCTAACGCCTACCTGTATCTTTCCACTTGCACTTATTGAGTATTCGCCGTACGCATTTGTCCGGAACTTGATATAAGCGGTATCTGTCGTATTATACGCCACGCTTGCAGTATCATACACGTAACTTGCATCAGACACTTTACGGATGTTGCCTGACACCTGCGCTACTTCCATCGGGACGTCAAAATAGATTTCAGCATTTACGGCACTGTGAGGATTGGTATTTGTGATATTAAAGACATATGTTGACAACGCTTTGGGATCGTTGTTCTTGATGCTCACGGAATGATCTATGATATAAGAGTCTTTCGCATATAATGTGAGGTTATCCAGCGTCTTAACGACTGTACCATTAGGAGCGTCGTAACTGTATTGCCCACTCCATATCTTCGTCTGACAATCAAGATCATCAATAGTATAAGAATAATTTCTTGATATATTGCCGCCAAGTGTATCCCTAAACGTTATCGCGTTCTCCGAGACATCCCCACCTTGCGTATCTGTGACGAGGATCTTCAATGGCAATTGTTCCACATAGGTTATGTTTGTCCCCAATTGGCCATCATTAGTAATAATTATAGGAATAGTCAGTGATTGACCGCAATAGAAGTCCTCAGATTGTGGACGGGTTATAGATACACTTGCGAGCGGCTGGTCGAGTGTAGATATCGTCAGCTCCATGACCGACTCAAGATAGTCACCCTGAAATGTACGCATGTTTTTCATGTCTATAGTGTTCGTCGTGTAGCAATACTTGTAAAGCCTTGTAGAATGGCATGTACCGTTGCGTATAATGACCGTATCATCCACATTGCTCTGGATTATCATCGATCTATAATATAGCTCTATATTGTCCGTATCATTGTTATAAAACCTCACAGGCTCGACTCCTACGACACCATATGTGCCGCCTGAGAGGTCAAAGGTTGTGCCAGAATAATAGTTGCCTGTACTAATCACTTCTGCATATGCAAACGGCGCTATCAGAATCAATAGTATAAGAACCCATCCCTTCATGATAGAAATTGCCATGACTAATATAAAAATCTTATGATTATACAGGCTGTGTAGAAAAAGTCTGCGCCCAGCGAGCCTCTGAATATAGAATCGGTGAACAATAACTCGAGAACACATATGTAAACTATACGATGTGAGCGCGCGACGTTAGAAATTCTTCAGGTCCGATTATTGTACACTTCAGAAATCAAAAAGAATCAAGAATCAGAAAAAAGAAAAAAAAGAAAAAAATAAAAATTGTTCAAGATTTAACTTGAAACTGTCTTCACAGACAAGCTCTGTAAGTTAGCAGTTACTACCTCAACTTCAGTGCCGCTTAAGGCATAAGTCTGGTAATTTGCTAATACTCTACATGCACCTTGTGTGTCCTTGCCAGTAAAGCCTGCTACTAACAACGCATTCTTGTCAGCAAACAACTTGATTGTAGCCTTTCCTTCTACAAATCCTGCTGCACAATCTGCTGGATTACCCATCAAACTTGCCGCTGCAGTATTTGCACATGGTCCGCCTACAACTATGTATGGCTTGCTTCCATCAAGTACTGCTTCAGAGTCGAATATAGCCATTCCAACACTTATTGGATTCAAGCTTACCGCTCCTGTACTTGTCGTCGTCGTTGTTGTCGCTCCTGTTGGCGCAACGAAGAAGTTCGCAAACATCTGGTCGGCTGGCACAGTGAACTTTACGTCTACAGCATTATTGCCTGATGGGGCATATCTTGTGTAGTAAGTTCCAAAGTAGTCTACACCTGATGTTGTGTATGTGTCTGCCATCGACTGACCAGTTGATGCTGCTGGCGTTGTAGATATGTTTGTTACTGATGGCGTTCCGATGTTTACACCATTGCTGTCGTACGTTGTTGCTACTTGCCAAACATTCTCTAAGTTGCTTGTGTCCTTAGGCTCCTTAATCAATACTGCTGGGTAGCCTGATGCTCCAGTTACTGCAAAGGCACTAACGTATGCGCCTGTACCCACTGTACCGCCAGTTGAGTTCATTTCTGTATAGTTATAGCCTACACTACCAACTACAATACCGTTTATTCCTACCGTTGCCGAAGTGGTTATTGCTCCTGTTGGCGTTATGACTACAGTTCCAGCTGGTATCAAACTTGATGGTATTCCAGTTACGTTTTGTGTTAATGCTATCGTTTCACCATTCTTCAACTGCATTGCTGGGAATACCGCCACTGCACCAGGGTATGTTACCGACACGTTCTCTGAGCCACTTGTAGCGTCTCTCAGAGTTACATTGTATTGTTTACCATCAACAGTCAACGTCAATTGGTCGTTTGTCGCGTTAAACTTACCTTGCTGTGTTGCGTACTCTGCACCAGTTATTGCATCTTCGAACTTAGCCTCGCCTTGCGATGCATGTTGCTTGATGTTCTTTACTCTTACCAAGTGCGTGTATGTTGCTGCATCAGTTGTCGTGCTTGTTGACACTGCTGGACTTAAGTAGATGTACTGGTCCTGCTGTGCCTGCGTTCCTTCGACAGCAGAGATTGCTCTGTTCTGGTCCCATGCTAATGAAGGTACTGCACCTAACGATGCTTCGTAAGCAAAGTATAGTGTTGTCTGCGAGCCGCCCTGTGGTGTTATTGTTACCTGTGCCCTGCTTGAGCCAGATGGTCTTACCTCAACCAAGTCCCTACTTGCATCAGTTAAGCCGCTTGACGTATCCGTATATTGCAACGCGAACGTTCCGTATACTGGATCAGCGAAGCTACCGCCCTCTTTGATCGACTTTATGTCGCTGTTAGGGTTTACTGACACGTATATTGACGAGATTGAACCAACCTTGTTGCCTGATGTGTCGCTTGAACCTATTGCTACTCTTGCTCCAGTTACGCTTGTGTCTGATGTTCCTGATGTTACTTCCTGGCCATCTTCTAGAGTCAATTTCTCTGCACCAAGTTGTAATGTTGCAAATCCGTCGATTCCGTTGTTCCATGAGGATACTGACTTAGCGTATATCTTTAATCCGCCTATAGTCTTTGATGTTCCTTCAGTTATGGAATCTGTTGCATCATTTACCTGTATTGTTACTTTAGTTCCTGTGCTTGAGAAACCGATTATCTTTACTGCATAGTCCTTGCCTTCGATTGTCTTTGTTATTGCATCTGCTGGCGTCATTGATACCTGCTCGCTTGAACCATACAATACTAGCTTGTTGCCGCTTGATTCGGATGAGAATGTGTATTCTTTACCGAATAATACGATCTTCTGGCCGATGACATCTGCGTCAGATGCGTTTACTGCTTTGGAAAAGTCTACCTTTGCAGTATATAAGTAGTTGCCGTTAGCATAGTTTGGTGTTGTTGATGAAACGCCAAATGCCAAGAAGCTGTCTACACTAGATACTGAATGCTGACCATAGCTTAGTGATGCTGCACCTGTATTTGCTGCTGTTCTACCGAATACGATAGATTGCGTGTATCCATAATCAGTTCCAGAACTATCCTCGAAAGTATTGTCTTTCAGTATGTCTAGATTGTCTTTTGTTGCAGAGTCTACAGATACTCTATCTCCTAGATATATTCTGTCTCCAGATGTATCCAAGCTAAATCCGCCAGAAACATGCGTCGCTGAACCGGATGACGACACTGTAGTCGATGCTGCTCTTTGTAAGCTTGCTGCAATATCTAATGCACCGATAGTATCTATGGAAACTGCTTTCTCTCCAAGTACTATCTTACCTACAAATACTCCATCCTTAACAAATGGTGCTGGGTAAGTGCTTAAATCACTTGCTGCCAATGCCATAGCTGCTGTTCCTGCTAGCATTGTTGCGCCCATTCCTAAGGCAACTATTTTCTTTATGGTCTTATTCATTTAAAAACACCTCCGTGTTTTCTCTTTTATAACATAATCTTTGTATTTACAAAGACCTCTTCTAGCCTAATCCACAAGCGTAACATATGAAGTTTACGCTGTAATAATCCATAGGGACAATTACATTTTATGCCTTCACATATTACTGTAAACTAAGCACGGACATAGATAAGCAGTATCGTTTATAAACTTTTTGGTGAAAGAATTGACCTGAAAACACCTTATACGGTATAAACGCCTTAAATATATAAATTTATCGTTTTAAAGCTTTTATAACTAAAAAATGAAGAAATTCCAAACATACCCAAAAACACGTATTTCTATACCTTTTATGTCTTATTGGTAACTATTAAATATTACTTATCATATAAAAACGTAAAATTTATATTTCCATACAATTGTTGATTATGATGAACAAGATTTACCAAGGATTATACCCTCAAAAGTTATTCAATCTACAAGAAGCCAACAAAATAATCAAGGACTATCAAGTCTGCAAAAACAACATCAACAGATTGGTCAGACAAAAACTAATCACAACACTAAAACCAGGCCTATACCACATCAACCCTTTGGATAACAAAGATTTCTATCCTGACCCGATACACATAGGATCGAAACTAAGGCCTAACGCAGTGATATGCGCAAACAGCGCGCTACGAGTCCTAAAGCTAAGGACGCAGGATGAGAACACAGTATACATCAGCTCAAAGCACCATGCAAAACTAAGAATTGACAATCACACATATAAGATAATCAAGGATCACAACTTCGGGATCGACAAGATAGACTACGAGACGCCTTACGGAACATTCGAGATAAAGGTCACGGATCCAGAACGCACAATACTCGACTGCCTAAAGACAAGAAGCATAAAAAGCGAAGAGCTAGTCAACATCCTAAGAACAAGACCCTTAAGCCTGAATTTTAGGAAAATCTCAAACTACCTCGAAAAATACAACACACCCATACTATATAATAAGGCAGGATTGATCCTGGAACTATGCAAAGGCAATCTCAAAATAGATGAAGATGACCTGGAAAAGATACGAAAAAGGCTGACAAGAAAAATATACTACTTCAAGGAACGAGGCATAAAACTAGTCAGGCCAAAATACCATTACAACAAGGAATGGAACATAATGCTACCAGATCACTTATTTGAATTGACAAAGATACTAAAGCCACAGACAGTACAGTAAAAATTTTATTAAGAATAAAAAAGTGCGGGGAGTAGGATTCGAACCCACGAACGCACTAAGCGAACAGGTATCGTACACTTGTGCTTTCCAGCACAAAGTGACCTAAGCTTGGACTATTCTATGCCGTTCATAGAATATCTGCCCCATTTGGCCACTTTGGTATCCCCGCAGCCTTTTTGAAAAAAAGGTTGGCGAAAAAATAACGGTCGCTTGCGAGCGACATAACTATAGAAATTTTTATCTCTATTTAAATTTGTCGGAATAACAAAACAAGAATATTCCCGTAACATTTATAAATGAACTTTTAATCCTAATAGATATATTTGTTATGTTTTGTTTTTTGGAGGACTATAAGATGGATTCGAGCAGACCAATCGATGCATTGAACAATGCGAAGAATAAGAAAGTTATCATAGAGCTGAAGAACGGTCGACAGTATGTCGGCGTACTGCGAGCTTTAGATATGCATATCAATTGCGTTCTTGAAAATGCAGAGGAGAGGGTTGACGGAGAGGTCAAGAGGAAGATCGGCATAATGTTCCTTCGTGGGGACATGATAACTGTTGTCATGCCGACAGATTAGGCTTATCAGATTATTAAACGTTCATGAGGTTGATGTATTATGACTAAGGGTACTGCTTCGATGGGTAGGAAATCAGGTGGAAAGAACCATATAAAGTGCAGAAGGTGCGGCAAACATTCAAGGCATGTGAGTACGGGCATCTGCAGTTCATGCGGATACGGGAAGAGTGTAAGATTACGATCATATGGATGGAAAAGGCCATCAAAGAAATAAGAGGAGGAAAAAATGGTTATCATTCAATCAAAATCAAAAAGAAAGCCGTCGGGTGCAAGATACAAGTCGAAGATAATTAAGAAGCGCCAGCACCTGATTGGTAGACTGCCTGCAATGACGAAAGTCGGTCCGAAGAAGATGCAGCACATCAGGGCACGTGGCAGTACGATAAAACTCAGGTTACTGAATGTCGAGAAGGTGAATGTCTACGATTCCAAGAGCAAGACATACAGCATCGAGACCATAAAGACGGTCGTCGACAGCCCAGCGGACAAGAACTTTATCAGGCGTAACATAATGACGAAGGGCGCGACAGTCGAGACGAGCAAGGGCAAGGCGCGCATCACGAACAGACCTGGACAGGATGGCGTCATAAACGCGACATTGATATAAATTTTTTTAATATTCTTTAATCACATTCTATAAACATAATTCAATTGCTGATGAAACACATCACTCTGAATCATACAGGAATAAAAAAATAAAGATTTATGCCACCGGCGGGGCTGTATTCTTCTTTCGTTGTTTTTTTGCGAAGAGGAGCAATGCGACCACCACTACTATTATAGCGAGTATTATTATCGGCCACGTCAGGTCTTTAGAGCCAGAGCCCGCACTCGTGCTATTGCCCGTCCGATTGCCAGAAGTATTATTTGCCGTAATCTTCGTGTTGTTCGTGATGGCTGCTGTATTATTCGCAACCGTCGTCGTATTGACAGTGCTATTCACAGCCTTTGTGGATATCGCAAAAAGGCTCAGGCCAGGGCTATCGGCAAGATAATAGACGTAACTCGTGTCTTCATTTGTTATAGTTGTCGTCAACGCTACCCATTTGTTCGTATATCTGAACAGCACCATATCCTCCTTATCCTTATTATTGCTTGTGAGCCATGATTTGTCAATCTTGAATTTTATCTTGGCACTGTCAATTATGCCATCACCGACGGCTGCATGATCCACCTGGATATATTTATAGACCTTCTCAGTATATTTATTCGAAGGACTGCTAACAGCCGTAACGACAAACTTCACATTAGTAGACGCGGCAATCGTCGTCAAAAATATCTCACTGACGGGAATACTTGTACTGCTTATCCCAATGACTTGGGAACCTGCAGGCAAAAGATCGAAAGAGACAGATTGTGAAGGATCAGGGGCTGCACCACCGCCACCACTAGAGCCACCGTCAGAAGAACTAGGACTAGATGAGGAAGCTGGAGCAGTACTGAATGTAACACTCTGAATCGTTGCATTATTATTGGACATATCAATACATGATACATATATAGTATATGAGTCTCCAGCACTAGCCGATATCGTAGTGGTATGCAAAGTTGCAGAATTAATAAATGTTCCAGCTAACTCAGCATATGTATAAGTCTGTCCGGCAGTAGTACTTGATAACCAATTGCATGTCGCATTTTCATCGGTCGTAACATTAATATCGACTGATCCAGCATTATAAGTTGTTGCCGTAGGAGAATTGATGGTTATCGCTGGAGCAACTGTATCGCTGACGTTGAACAGGACATTTGTTGATACATTGTTCCCAAAAATATCATTGGCATACAGCGTAATATTATACGTACCATTAGACAGATACAATTGCGTACTAGACAGCACGCCGCTAGTGCAACTGTTTATTGAAACGCTGGTTGCATTTACAGGTCCTGTCAATGTATACCAACATGCACTCATGTTTCCGCTATTGTCTGTTGGCGTAAAGTTCAATGTCAACATCGAACCGGCAGTAGCACTATATATAGATGCTGTAGGTATGACGATACTGAATGCTGGTGCGACATTATCTAATACTATCGTGGCATTCAATTGCTTAATGTTTCCGACAGTATCGGTGATATTCACTGTTATATTATACTGTCCAGGATTAATAGTCCCGACTATAGTATAGTTCCATACCGTGGTGCTGCTATTATAATTACCTATAGCTATACCTCGTAACGTGTTGTTGAGTGATACTGTGATATTCAAGACACCATATGTATCATTGGCAAGACCATAGATAGTGTAGTTGACAATGTTCGGATTCAGGTATGTTGTTGTCCCTGCTGTTAAGCTTGTAAGTGAGCCTGTTGGTTTATTGTCGAACAGTACTGTTGACTGATTAGTCTGGCTAAAATTATTACCTATCATATCATAAAGTATGAATGAATAACTGATTAACCCTTCGATATCTCCTGTCGCAAGAGTGTAATTGGCAGTATAATTCGTTCCTGATACATTGACTATAGGTCTTACACTGTTTGCGATCACCACGTAAGAACTGCTGGTATTCAATAATTCGCTTGCGGTAAAATTCAGAACGACCAAGTTTCCTACGATAGCCACGCTCTTGTTGACATTGCTAGAGGAAAAATTGGTGAAGACTACAGAAGGAGCGGTCGTATCTACCGTCAAGATCCTGCTAAGTTGGAGCCTGCTATTGTGAGTATCGGTGATGTTTATGCTGATATTATGTATCCCGTCAGGCAAGCCGTTTAGTGAATAAGCCCAGACAGTCGTTGATGTGTTTAAGTCTGCTGTACCATTGAATACAGAATCTATAGATATTGTGACATTGTACAAGCCATAGGTGTCATTGGCAAGGCCAGTCAGGTTATAATAATTGACAGGGATGGTGACAGTCGCACCAAGATTGGTGACAGACCCTGTAGGATTGTCATCAAATAATATATTGGAGACGTTAGTATAAGTTGCATTACCACCAGTCAAATTATACAATACCAGAGTATAATTGATCAATCCCTCTATGTCTCCGGTAACAATAGTATATGTTGCATTGTACCGACCAGAGCCATTAATTATACTTACATTGTGCCCCGCTATGAACACCTGAGATGTCGTGATGTTGACCAATTCAGAAGAATTGAAATTCAATAGCAATTTATTCCCTACTACAGCGATACTGGCGTTAGCATTATTAGAGGTAAAATTGCTACTTGTGACAACGGGCACTGCCCTAACGGCCACTAAGACAGTAAGCAATATCGCAAAAAACATTACCACGCTGAATAATTTATTTTTCATCTGACCAACCCCTCGATATGATACTACGCTGTATCAGGCATATTCACGAATATTTCATTTATAAATTTGCCTAAAATAGATTAATGAAATGTATTGCGTGTGCAGTGATGAAAACTTCCTGATAGATTGCCTATGTATATAAATTCATCAACTATTTAAATTCCTGAAGTAAGTCTACATCATGCGATTCACAAGGATAACGATAATCAGGATAAAGAGGCCTGAACAGGATCATGTAAATGATGAGTTGAAATACCTTGGAGAATCCTTGGGATTGTTCAATGAGAGGGACAAGGACAAGAGTTGCTTTCGTATATTCATCGTCTTGCTCAAGGCATTGAAGTTAGGTCAGAGGATGACAAGCGACGAGATAGCGGACAAGACAAATCTCTCGAGAGGGACCATAATTCATCACCTGACAAGGCTAATGGAATCAGGCATTGTCGTGAGTCAGAAGAATTATTATATGCTTTCCGTTGACAATATGGAAGAGCTCGTTGACTTGGTGAAGAATAATCTCGCAAAGACGTTCGATAACCTGAAGCCTATCGCGCGTGATATCGATAGGAAATTAGAACTATAGACTTCTAAGAATCAAAGACGCATACAACTAAATATATAATGCTAAACAAATAAAAGAAAACATCACTTCTTCTTTTCATCATCCTCTACGACTGATCGTAGGATCTCTATAGGTATGACTCCTTCTGCAAATTCGAGTTTTGCTATCTCGAGCGTGTCATATCTTATCTCTTCAAGCCTCTTAGGGGTCAACTTGACCATTATTGGTGCGCCCATGCTTATCTGCATGCTTCTTGCACCGATTATCCTTGCCTTCTCGTACTTTGTCAGTTTGTCTTTATCAAGTTTCAATATAACCATCGATAATCACCTATGAATGCATTCTAAATTTATCCCGTCAATAATTAATTAGGCATTAACGCCATAAAAATAAAATAATAAAATGCGGATAACCTTTGGAGTTATTGCTGTTTTATAAGTTTTCTGATTTCCTCGCCCTTCTTTATGGCAAGATCGATCATCTTATCTATCTCTTCAACAGTGAGTGAGCCTTCACCGCCCTTCTGCAGGCTGCATAACTGCCCATCGCCTATAGTCGTGACAGTAAGCCTTACATCGAGCGCCTGTTCTTCCTGCTCAGCCGGATCCACGATAAAACTGTTGCCTATCTTTATGATAGTCACAGCTACAGGGACCTTGCTTATTGGGACTCTCTCAGTAGTCTTCTTCTTATAATCGACCTTCTCATTCTCATACGATGGAAAACGTGCATTCAATATGGCAGCGACAGCAGCGATCGATCCTACATCGATCAGGTTGCCATCATCATTCAAAGGAGCTATGTCGACATTTATCGTCCATACCTTCTCTCCTGCTTTTATGCATAGCCTATGATTATCGAGCGACTTGCTCTCCCTGATGCCCCTGTCGATCACACGCGCTACTTCGATTGCTACAGCGTCCGGAGGGCCTCCCTCATATTTTGGATTACACATAGGTAAAAGTTCTGCACCGACCATCAATATCCCTGAATCTGGCGTGTCTGGAAATGGTTTCTCGACGCTCATCTTGACGCCTGCGATGACTTCAGTGTCGCCGCATTTTACATGCGCCGAGCCTTCAGCAGTTGTCAGGAATCCAGTCCTTATCGATATATCCCTGAACTGGTCCTTCTTTCTCCCATCATACCTTACTCCCCTTTCGAGCGAGTCTCTTATATGTTTCCTTGTTTCCTGATCAATCATTACAATCATCTCCTTAGTATTTCACTTAAATCGTTAATTGCCTGCACCTGCAGCATTTTCATCATCGCCGTTCCCATTGACTATCTGCGAGGCAAATTTTTCTTTCAACGCTTCGCGCTGTACCTTTGATACCTGCGCTATCGCGCTCTTCGCCTTGTTCAACGCTCCAATGATTATCTCTTTGTCTACGATACCATCCATCTGGAGAAGCGATATCTCTCCAGTGCTCGGTATCATCGCTACAGGGATGTCTGCAACATCCTTGTTGTCAAGACCCTCGACATAATCCGGAAGATGCTCTTCCTCATAGTTCAGGTCCACGACAATCTTGTTGCCTGCAAATCCTACAGCGACGGCTGCGACCATATCCTTCATCGCTATGCCCGCGTCCGCGAGTGCCATTGCCGCAGCGTTTATCCCGCAGCATCTTGATCCAGCGTCTGTCTGTGAAAGCTCTATATATACATCCACTACAGCATTAGGGAAATCATTGAGGTCGACGACCGATACCAATGCATTCGTCGTCACAGCGCTTATCTCTTTCGATCTCCTGCTTGGTCCTGGCCTTACCCTTTCTCCAGCTCCGGAGAATGGCATCATGTTATAGTTGCATCTCAATACTCCCCTCTTCGGGTCCTGCATGAATTTTGGAAACATCTCCCTTGGACCGTATACTGCAGCGTAAGCCACAGTGTTTCCCATCTTGAAGAATGCTGAACCGTCAGCCTTCTTTATCACGCCGACCTTTGCCTCTATAGGCCGTAACTCGTCGAAATCCCTGCCATCAACTCGTTTATTGTAATCCATTGTAATCACCCTCATCAAAAACTAATTTTACACCTGTTATCCCTTCAAGATGCGTCTTCATCCTCTCAGTCAATCCAGGTATATGACTTTCATCCTCTATCTTTCTTATCGCCTCGACCGCTATATTCTCCTTTTCAGGCTCTCCGTCTATCCATATCAGGCCGTTCTGCCCGACGATTATACGGCAGTTCGTCGCCTGTTTTATCATCGAGACCATCGATCCCTTCTTCCCTATTATCCTCGGGACCTTGTGTGTATTCACGTGGATTATCCTTCCGCCACGTAATTTCCTAAGTCCTTGTTCACGTACAGTCACGTCGACAAGATTCTGTGACGTTACATTCGTGACCTTGCATACGAGATGGTCGTCAAGGTCAAAGTATCTTGACAGGTCTTCGTTCTTCTCGATGAAATCCTGCGTCTCTTTGGATGAGAGGACTGCACTGTATGGACTGTTTATGTTTATACGCCATCCCATCATCAGTATGTCGAAGACGCGTCCTATGACCACATCATTCCTTCTCGGAAGGTATCTCCCTGATAACGGGATGACTTTTATTACCTTCCCTTCCATGTTGACTATTCCTAGTCGCGAGCACATCAGGTTGTTATTGTTCCTGTATGTCCCGAATCCTGGAATGAATCCAAGATCATCAGCCAGTACATCGCCTGGCACAACTACCTGTTTATCTTTCACGAGTAAACTCATTTTACATCAACTCCTTAACCATAATTTTATTGTCCATCTTATCACCTATAATGCCTTTACCATTACACATCCATGATGCATCAATGATATGATCATTCATAATATTTGCCTTTCTTGCCTTCGAGCAATTTTATCTCTGCACCACCGTGCGTCTTCCTGTTGAGATCCTCTATGAAATCAAGGTACAATCCTGCAGGGACCTCTACTGTCCCCATGTAGCATCCATCACTCAACCATTGCTCATTCAGTACATGGCCGAACTTATGCAGTGTCTTGTAATATTTTTTTGAATACTTCTCGCTTATGTGCACCTGTACATGCTTATGCTCGAATTTTATCGGGAGTATCGGCTGCAATTTTTTCACTATATCCTGCATCTGATCATGAGCTGTCCTGTTGTCGTCTATCTTTATCTTCGCTTCTGCGAATGCATTCTCGATCCTTGTCACAGGATGTGGCAGGTTATTCTGCGGATTGATGCTGTTGCGGTGTATCGACTCTATTATCGTCCGTCTCTTCTCTTCCTGTATCGAGTCGCGATATTTTGCGCTGAGCTGCAATTCGCCTTTTGCAAGTATCAATTCAGCTATCTTGAATGTGTCCATTCCTGGAAATATCGTATCGGTATCTGATTTCGGGCTGAATATGCCTTTCTGTGCATCTTCAAATATCCTTTCTGCAGAAAGCACATCCTGCACATCTGCGAGATGACCTTCCCTGAATGCCACTGCCTTGTCTGGATCTATGACTATCTCGAATCTCTTGCCGCCCTTTTTCAACCGTGCAAGGTTTATATGAAGTCTTTCGACCTCTGGTTTCTTTTTGCTGAAATTTTGTGTAGGAGCCATCTTATTTTCCCTTCTTGCCGTCCAGTGTCGCAAGTATTTTCGTTATCCTGTCCTTAGGCATCTTCTCGTACGTCTTTTTCTCATTCGTTATATATACGCAATCTATCCTGTCGCTGTCAAAGCCGTCGATTACTATCTTTTTCAAGGCAGACAATGCAAGCTTCAAGCCATCATCGATTGTCATTGACTCCTTATACTCCTTGAGCAGTATGGTCTTGACGTCTACCTCTCCCTCTCCTATAGCTGTAGCCTTGTACTGGAAATATATCCCTGTCGGATCAGTCTCAAACAATTTTACTCCATCATCATCAGCTCCTGCAATCAGCAGCGATACGCCGAACGGTCTCAGTCCGCCTGATTGCGTACACATCTGTTTGAGGTCTGCGATATCTTTTACTATTGTGATTACATCTATTGGGCTATCATATACTACATGATGTTCCTGTGCCTTTATTCTCGCCCTATCTACGAGGACTCGCGCATCTGACAATATCCCTGCTGCTGTTATCGCTATATGATCATCGACCTGCCATATCTTTTCAAGTGATTCAGCGACAATCAATTTATCGACAAGTCTCTTGTCAGTGACGAGCAGAACGCCGTCCTTGCATACCATCCCTATAGCTGTAGAACCCTGCCTTACCGTCTTTTTTGCGTACTCTACCTGCAATAATCTTCCATCAGGGCTAAACATCGTTATAGCCCTATCGTAACCCATCATCTGGTGTTGTAAAGGTTGTACTTCAGCCATTTTTATCAATCCTCACTCATTTTAACAATAATCTGATTTTTTAATCGTAATTTTCAATGATTGCAATCTTAGTTGCATCCTGTCCTATGCATTCGTCTTTATGCATCCATCTTTTCGATCGCCTTATTCATCATGCCTGATACAAAAACACTGTCGACAATCAATTCCTGATCATTGACGCTTTTTATCAGTCCGAGGCATATCTTCAACTTGTCGACATATTTGCTATCCACTCGGATGATGCCTGAATTCTTCTCAGCATTGTATTTAGCGCTCAAGAGCCCAGCTTTCGCGCCATCGAATATCCCAAGCATGCCATTACATTGCATCAGTATATTGTTATGCACATCACCGAAATTCTTCAGCGTCTTTGCTGTGACTATCCTATACACTACATAACGTTGTTGTTCTTTTAGTGTAGGCAGTAGGAGCTTTTGCCTGTTAGTCTTGACCTTGCGCAACGCTTCCCTGTTCTTGTTATCAGTGCCTGCCATATGTATGCTAGAAAGTGTAGTATAGCACATATACTAAAAATACTAAAACCAACGCTTTCCTTTCAATCAATGAGGTAAAACTTGGTTTATTTATAAATATTGTGATTGAATGATGCACTACAGATGCGTCAAAAAATACTTTTTCACAAGGTTCCTGAAGATAATCATAAAGTCGCGCGCTCGCACAGATGATGGCGTTGAATAGTCTCCCGAGTTATTTTCTTTGTAAAAATATTTAAATAGTAGGACAGTACTATGTGTATAATGGTCGACTTAATAGTGATGTTCATTGCTATGCTTGTCATATTCCTCATACTGTTCAGGCTGCGAAAGGCCCTGTTCTTCTTCGGATTCTTCTTCAAGTTATTCAGCATAGTTGTCATCGTGATCATCGCTGGATCGATACTGTTCGCGTACCTTGTCATACAGGATGCGAACAATTTCAGGATGAATTTTGCGAATTCAAGCAATATGTTCATCATGAAGGAGAACATAAATGGTACGGATGTGTTCCTGACAGGGATAAGCCTTAATATCCATAACAGGAGTTTCGTTCCGATGAGCGAAGAGAGTGTTGCAGAAGCGCAGCGATTATATGCTGCAGGCAAGATCGGCACCTTGAGCAAAGACTATTACAAGATATTCGTCGTCGACATGGAATCTCTTGACAATGTAAGCCTATATAATATCAGCGATAAGAACGTCCAGCTGACGAAAGACGAGATAAAGAGAATACTCGAGAGCAAGAATGCACGCGAAGAATTTGCGGCCATAACAGCAGGTAAGCAGCATACAGACATGGATACAGTGCTAAGCAACCTGAAGGTCAGCGATGAAGAGCTGAAAGGGTACCTGTTCTCCTATTACATAAGCACTATCTTTGATCCAAAGAACATGGGAGAGTTCCTCATACAGCTGCAAAATGACAATATCAAAGTATACGACGACACTATGATGTTCAGGGCGATAAAATTCGTCCCCGTATCACTTGTAGAAAAGATGATCAATTAGACTATATGCAATGTATACAATTCCGGTGTATACGGATATGATTTATACGGTTTGAAGAGGTGTGTTTTTTATGGGATTCCTAGACGTATTCAAGAAAAAAAGTGTCGACATTCCGATACAAAGCGATGGTCTGGGTTATGATGCATCTGCCCTGACAAGAGATGTAACGGGTATTCCGAAGAGCGAGGTAGGATACGATGCAGATCCTAACGCCAGCCTTCAAACAGCAAGCATGTCTGCAATGATGGACAACAATTTCAATCAGCATAATCAGTTCCAGCAGCAACCATCGTCCATGATGCCGCAAGCGCAGTCAGGAGATATGGGAAGGGACCTGCAGATGATATCCTTGAAACTTGATGCTATAAAATCAGAGATCGATGCGATGAATCAACGTATAAAGAATGTCGAGGCCATCGCTGAAAGAGAACAGGCATTGCAGCATCCACAGCAAAAAAAATGGTACTGAAGAAAAAACTTGGGACGGAAGGGAAGGATTCTTCTAAAAATATCCAAAGAGTTCACGGTACAAGAAGAAAGGAGTTCAAATCAAAGGACGTCAAGGTCCGCGGATATTACGCCATAATACTATTTCTGCTTCTCGTATTCATAGACAGGCTCACAAAGACATGGGCAATGGGCCTGAAAGGAAACATCGATCATGGGATAATCGCATTCACATACACTGTAAACACTGGCGCCGGATTCTCGATACTACAGAACACGAACGGCATATTACTATGGCTGTCTGTAATCATCTTAGGACTCATCATTTATTTCAATGCACGCGTGCCAAAATTTTCCCTGATGACCATCAGTGCAGGCATCATCGGCAACCTGATTGACAGGATATTCTACGGGAACGTCATTGATTTCATCAACCTGAAATTCTGGCCAGTATTCAACGTCGCCGATTCACTCGTATGCATCGGCGTGGTCTGGTGGATAATCGTCTTATGGAAGAGCGATAAAGGGATTGCAAAGGATAGCAAAAAGAAAGGTAGAAGATAATAAGAAATATGCCGGACACCAGACGAAAACAACCTAAAAGAATTCTACTAGAATGATTATAAAAGGGTATCAGAACTCGTCCATATCCTGCAACTTGTCAAGGTACCCATTCTTCTTGAGCCACAAGACCTGATTCGGCTTATATTTGAACACGATATCCCCCTTCTCGTCGCCATCAAACTCCCATGGTTCTATCAATAGGACATCATTATCCCTGACCCACAGCTTTCTTTTCAATCTTCCAGGGATCCTACAGTTTCTTGTCTTGCCATCAAGGCAACGCACGCGGCATCTGCTTCCGCCGAGTCGCTGTTCAAGTATCCCGAGCATCTCTCTTCCCCTAGGAGTCCTGACTCGAAAGAACTCTTCAGGTTCTCCATTAGGTCCTACAGTCGGTGTTTCTACGAAAGCCATAAAGAAGAAGAATAATACCTCATTTAAATAGATTGTGATATGAACGGCTCTGACCTAAAATGTTTTAACATTTTGAGGTTAGGGCTTCCTGCGAGTGGCTAACTATTTTTAGTCCTGTTTGTCGCAGATTACTGACGAATTGCCAGTAGGCTGTCCACAAGCCATTCTGTGATAGGTAACGCAACATAATATTTATAGCAGAGTTCTTATCCCTGTCTATATTGTTACCACAATCACAAACATATTGCCTCTCTTTTAGAGGCATATCTTTCTTCGCACAACAAAGACAACAAGTCTTACTAGTATCTCTCTCGCTGATTTCTATTACTCTCTTACCTACAAGTTTTGCCTTGTAGATTAGAAATCTAACAAGTCTGCCGATGCTACCAGTATTCTGTAATGACCTACGCATACCTTTACTCTTGCTCTTCTGCGACATCTCTTTAGTGTTCAAGTCACCAACAATAATAGTATTAGCGTGAGTATTATCAACAATCTTTCTGCTCAACTTATGTTGAGCATCTTTAAGTTGATTAACAGATTTTGTAGAACAATGATTGAATGACTTTTTTAGTGAATACCATTTTCTGCTATACTTTTTACAATGGTCAATACGGCTTTGTAATTCTTCTATTGGTTTCTGCCAATATGTATCAGGCCTGGCATTAGCAAACTCTACAAATTTTCCTGATAAGTTTATTGCAGTCTGTTTTATCAAACCTAAATCAAATGTTTGAATCAAATTATTATCTACAAACTTAGGAGCATCTTTATCGTATACAATAGATAAGAAGTAATCATCCTTAGACTTGAAAATACTCACTTGATAGATTTTTTTGAATATGAATTGTTCAGGAATCCTAAACCAAAGTTTAGTTCCGATAGGATGCTTATGAGACAATTCAATCCAACCCTTTCCAGACTTGAATCCTGACTGGTTATAAACCATTGTAGTAAAGAATTGTTTACCCTTGAACTTAGGCAATTTTGCACTCTTGTCTCCTTTCTTGTATAGTGCAAAGAATGATTTATAATCAGAATCAAGATTTCTTAGAGCATATTGTAAGACCTTAGAATATACCCATTTATACTCTGGAAACTTCTCCTTAATTTTTGGCAAAGCATTCTGTTGATCAATGTAGGAAATCTTAATATTATTTTCAAATGCTTCCTTTCGCTCTTTCAAAGCAAAATTATAGCACAATCTACACTTCTCAGACAAAGCATTCAAGACCAACTCCTGAGACAGGGTAGGTATTACCCTAAGTTTTTGCGTCAATTGCATAAATTACACTCCAAACGCTACGAATGCAAAATTTTATCAAAAATATACGTTAATATACAGTAGAAACAAACTCATGATTTATATACCCTGCGAGCGGTTGACCAGTGCGACCAGTGCATAAAATACCACTTATTAGAGAATACACACAAATACCGATCCATCACTAACCTAAATTTTGCAGGATTTCAAAATAAGAGACGTCTTACAAACTGGTTAAAATTCGTGGCTTAGCAAAGTTGCATAGAATAGTATTGGTCTGAGTGATAGAATATTTTTCTGCCAGTTCAAGAATTTCCGTAGCTGATGACAGAGCAAGGCACGTAGGTCCTTTCTTTTCTTTTAATTGATAATATTCTTTCATAAAATCTGAATTAAGTATTTCCTCGAGTTTCTGATTATGGATATTACCTACACGTAGACCCATTGTAAAACATGGAGACACGTCACCGTTCACATCAATATACATATGCTTTGTTCCCGCCCTGCAATATCTAAACGAGGTCAAGTCAGCATAGTTGAATATTGCTAATTTAGAAGTTATCCCGCTAAGATTTTTGTTTAAAGTGGTTTTCTCTTCGGTACTCAACATATGTTCACGATCACCATTAGATGGGATAAACGGGACATAAAACAAAGCAAGTGCGCCCTCACTCTCAAAATATCTGATGGTTTCCTTGCAGGAGAGATGCTGATAATTATTTCTTCGTACTGTAAACGATACACCATATGGAACACGCTCTTTTTGTAGAATGCCCATAGCTTTCTCTACATGTCTGAAAGAATTTACTCCGCGTGTCTGTTCAGAAACATCGCCGATGCCATCACAGCTTAAGAATAATGCGACATTTGCCTGATCAGAAACAAGTTTTGCAAATTCATGGTCCAATTCTATGCCGTTGGTAAAAACGGCAAAAAACATATCTTTATGCTCCTTGATAAAACGCGTTACAGTCTCTTTTGATTTTTTATGGAGCGACTCACCGCCTATATCATATATTGTCCTGCCACCAATAGCACGCAATTGCGCAGCGATAGTCTCCATAGTAGAATACGACATAACTTTTTTATTCCTATCGATTATTTGCTGGGTGGCACATCCCTCGCACGCCAGTTGACAATAATCTCCAGGATTGATGATTGCAGATATCACCGGCTTCATACGGTATTTTTTTTCAAACTTATGCCTATGATACATCTTTGTAGGCAATGTCTTCAAATAGTTATTTGCGACCTTGACAGCAAATCCCGGATTTATCTCAAACATTCGCTCTGCAAGACCTTCAAGATCTTTTCTATAAAGCCAAATATTCTTTTTAGTTAAGGATATACCAAGATTTACCAAAGGCAATATCGTATATTGCGTAGCTTTCCACAACATTTTTTGTTTCGTCAGCATGATATCACGACATTTTTCCAGAACCCCGCACCATTTATATTTTTTTCTATAAAGTGGTGAAAGGATTATGGAGAAAAATTTTTAAACCTCCAACCATTCCGGCATGGCATGGGTGTTGATGCTAGCGGTAATGTGGGTTTCTGGAAACGGGTCTTTTCGTTCATCATAGACATCATGATAATCAATCTCACGATCATCTACCCGTTCAGGGGCAGCTTCACAAAGTATTTCGGAAAACTGACGATTGCAGAGAGCATGACGGCAGCGGACGGAGCTATATCCTCAAATATCTACGCAATCATATTCATCATATCACTTCTTGCACTGTTATATTTCACATTCTTTGAATACTATCTCGGGCAGAGCCCTGGACAGATGTTGCTCCGGATCAAGGTCGTATCGATCAATATAGGGCACAGCGGTATAACTTTCTGGCGTGCGATGATACGGAACTTGTATATATTATTATTCTTCCCATTTTATCCTACAGTGATGATCATTGATATAGTATATCTGGCGTTCTACAAGGAGAGGTTGCTCGAGAAGATCACAGGTACGAGGACCGTACATGAATTTGAGAACATAACATTAAAAGAATACAAGTTGAATAAGGTATGAGGTGTCATGATGGCAAAGCAGGATGTAAAGAAAGAAAGTCATAAGAAAATCTGGATAATGTTCGTAATACTCGGAGCATTATTCATCTTCAGCATATTCATAGCAGCCATCTTCGGCAGCAGCGAGAATACAGTCATCGGATACAATACCGCGATCATACCTATAACAGGGGAGATAACGACGGATTCCAGTTCAGGATTATTCTCAAGTACTACGACAGGATCCACTGACATAATCGCACTGATAGAGAAGGCAAAAGATGATCCAAATGTCAAGGCGGTCATATTCGAGATAAACAGCCCGGGTGGAAGCCCTGTAGCGACGGATGAGATATCACAGGAAATAAAATCATTGCATGAGAAGAATATAACGAGTGTCGCATGGATACGGGAAGAGGGAGCCTCAGGGGCATATTGGATAGCATCATCGACGGATCATATAGTCGCGAACAGGATGAGCATCGTCGGAAGCATAGGAGTCATAGGATCATATATAGAATGGTACGGGCTCATGAAAGATTACAATGTGACGTACAAAAGGCTTGTCTCAGGAGAATATAAGGATACCGGGACGCCATATAGGCCGATGTCAAGCGCTGAAGAGGCAAAATTACAGGAAAAACTCGATAGGATGCACGATTATTTCATCGGTGCAGTCGCAGAGAATAGGAACATGACAAAAGATTCTGTAAAGAGGCTTGCGACTGGAGAGATATTCTTAGGTGTGGAAGGGAAAGACAATGGGCTTATCGATGAACTAGGCGGAAAACAGGAGGCTATAGGATATATCGAGAAAAAGCTCAATACGACCGTGACCACTAAAGAGTTCGTCAAGGAAAAATCATTTTTCGAAAGCCTTGCCAACGCAATGAACAAGAACAGCTTCTTCATCGGACAGGGCATATCATCAGGGCTTGTGAAGGATACCGGACTCAAGATAACAACGTAAAGGTCTCGACAGAAGAGGATGTATAATGGGTCTTAAAGAATCATTGATGGAACTGCAGGAGAAGGAAAAGAGGTACGCAAAGATTTCTATAAGGCGTGAAGTGAAAAAGGAGCTGGCAAAGATAAAAAAAGTCAGGCCCAAGGAAAATAAATGCATCATGTGCGGTGAGAAAGCGGAATATTCCATAAAGGGCTCGAATGACTGGTACTGCAAGGATTGTGCCATAGAATATTTCGGCGATCTGGATAATTTAGAAAAGTTACATGATAAAAATTTAAAAAAATCTACGGACAAGAAAAAACCAATGACGGCAGAAGAGAATAAAAGATTCAAAAATTTCCTTAAGATTCTAGAAATTTATAAGCTGAAAAAGGTACCCAGAAATTCATCTAATAATTATTTTGATGAAAAAGATAATGTCAAATATAAAAGAAGAGAAACAACAGCCGAGCATATCTATTCGTCTTTAAGACTAGCGGATTTCTTTCTATCATCTGAAAAAGAATTTTCAAAATTAGATAAGGTAAAGGTATACGAATTATTGATGTATCATGACGACGCAGAGATAATCACAGGAGATATCGGGATTGCAGAAAGAGATAAAAGATTGAAAAAAGAACAACAGGAAAAAAATGCTGTACAAATATTATCCAAAAAGTATCCTAAACAAATGAATTCAAAAATAGTGCTTTTAGATGATGAGTATCATGAAAGGATAACTCCTGAATCAAAATTTGCATGTGCCATAGATAGGATGGATGGAATAATCCATGAACTTCAATATCCTGGCGATTGGGGTCCAAAAGGATTTGACGAGAAAAATACTGTCGCATGGTTTGGAGAGGCATTCAAGTACTCAAAAACTTTCAAGGAATACTTCAGGGATACAATAAGATATCTAAGAGAAAACGGATACTTTGACAGATAATTCTAATATTTTTCAAGGATTAATTCTAATACGCCTATATATACGGCACAGTATTTCCTTCAAAGGATTTTATCCCGTAGATTATGACATATGACCAGAACCATCTTCTCCGCCTCGTCACGTGTACGGAGAATCCTGCATCCCGAAATACCTTTTCTACAAGGGCGTTGCTTGACAGCCATTTGACGTTCGGGATTATCCAGAAGTAATCGACATATTCGACCATGCATATCTTGCCGCTCCGTGGAAGTATCTTGTATATCTCCTTTAGGACCTTTCCCATGTCCTGCACATAACTGAGCATCCCTACGCTGAACACCACATCGACGTTCTTCACTATCGGATGCACCCTGTTGAATTGATGCTCATCATGTATTATCTCGACATTCGTATAACCTTTCTTTGACAATCTCTTCGTCAATATCTCGATATTTTTCGAGCTTAGGTCTGTCGCATATATCTTGCCCTTCGGTCCGACAGCCTCTGCAAGATTCAGTGTCAGCGTGCCGACGCCTGCACCATAATCAAGGACAGTCTTCTCCTCAAGATCGTTCTTATAATATGCGAGAAGCTCTTTTCGGAATTCTTTAGGGAAACTGATGTTTTCGAACATGACGCTGAAACGCGCGAAAGAATCATTCAGGCTCCGTATAGATTCAGGGTCATAGTATGATACAAGCAGAAGGAATATTGGTATTCCGAAGAATATGAAACTCAGGCCCAGATTGAACATGTTCTGGGCGTTCGGGATTGTCAGGAGCCATACTAAAACCGTCGCTGCATATACAATCGATACCAGTATCGGTCCGACCTTTCCGAACCATACCTTGAATGGTCTTGGATGATTCGGCCTCTTATGCCTTAGCACTGGGACGGCAAGTATCACTGAGATATACATCATGAGCGCTATGGGCACGAGCAATGCAAGCAGGTATTCATATCTTCCGAATCCGAATATTATGACTATTATCGAGACTATCGTCTGGAATATTATCGCCTTGTAAGGCGTCTGATATTTCGGATGTATATCTGAGAGTTGCTCGATGAATAGCTTATCTCGCGCAAGTCCTAAAAGCAGTCTTGGGCTTCCGACAAGTCCTCCTGCAGCCGAGCCGATGAGTGCAAGCGCTATGCCGATATTCACGAATGTTGCAAGCGTGCTGTTGAATATTATGGCTGTAAGGTCGGAGAGTGGCGTTGCAGATTTTGCCAGCACGTACCATGGGATCACTCCAAGCATCACGGCCGCGAGAAGTATGCCAAGGACTGACACGAATATCGATCCCCATATCAACGCTTTTGGGATGACTTTTTCAGCATTCTTCGTCTCCTCTGCCATGAATGTTGCATTCTCCCATCCGAAGAATGTCTCTACGATAAAGAATAATGCCACAAACATTCCCGTAAAAGGCAACGTGAAGAATGGTGTGTAATTGCTGTAGCTTATATCGCCGGCGCCAAAACCTATTATAGTTATCAGTACGACGACTATCAGTATGGCGAACATCCCAAGGACCGCGGATATGCCTTCCGTCCCAAGATATGCAAATGTGTTGAGGATGATGATTATCGCTATGGATAAAAGGACCTTGACGAGCGTACCGTAACTGTGCGGCACAAGATAGTCCAATGCTGCAACTATCAGAAGGGAATTCATGATATTGATGACGACCCATGAAGTCCATCCTATGAGAAACGGCACTATTCCTCTGCCATATGCCTGCTTAGCAAACTCATATATTCCTCCAGCACTTGGGAACATACTTGTCAGCTCTCCAAAGCATGCGCCTACATATACAGTAATGATTCCTAAGAACAACCAGACAAGTAAAGAGGCATTTCCAGCACTATTTGCAGCGAGGGCTGTTCCAAAAAACATCCCTGTACCGATCATGGCAGTTATAGTTATAGAGAATACACTCCAAAATCCCAGGCTCTTTTTTAACTCGACCATTACACAGGAAATATGTATTATGAGTATTTATAATTTTATCGATATGCCATCAGGATTAGTATTATTTCCAGAGTAGTGATAAACCTTTTAATATACAGGACTAATAATGCATATATGGCAAAGAAAAACACTATGAAGAAGAATGTCATAAAAAAGGGCAAGGCGACACAAAGCAAGGCTGCTCCCAGCAGATCCCTGATTGATGGATATAAGAATGGACTATTGGAGAGAAGCGAGAAAGATATGGGGTATAGTAGATTGTTCGAACAGAAACTGGCCGAACAATACAGGGAATTCCGCAAGTTGAAAGAACAGAATATGCAGTCAAAAAGATTCTTGAGAATACTTATCGTGATTGTGACTATCGTGCTCATAGCGTTATTGATACTATCATACAGCTGATCAATATACGTGTTTCTGAAAGGTATCGCTGAAGAGAGGACCGGTCAATTCATCCGCATCATATCAGGACGTAAAGTATCGCTGAACATGCTACCCCGAGAACTATCCCTGCAATGACCTGCATGAAGCTATGACCGTACACCACACTTATAGGATTTTCACCCGACCTTTTCAGAAGGCCATTTATTGTATCGCCCTGCAGACCTACATTCTTTCTGACGATGAACGCGTCGCTTATCACTAGCAGCGAAAATACCAGTGATACGAAGAAAATTTCAGAGAATCCTGTCTTCAGGAGCAACGCAGTCGTTATAGATGCGACGACCGCTGAATGCGAGCTTGGCATCCCTCCATTATTAAATCCGTCCTTCACGCGAAAGGGTCTCTTGTTCCTGACGGAGGATATAATAGACTTGATGAATACGGATAGTATCCATGCGATTATAAAAGCAAGAAAATAATAACTCAACAAAAAATCGTGCAATACATCCATAGACTCACCGCTTATGATAAACTTAATTATGATAGATGTAATGATGCCACTTATTTAAATATTTATGCTTCTATCGGTTTTTAGTTAGAATATCTAAACGTCGCGCGCTCGCATAGTTTGTTTGACAGATTGGTTCCCGAGTTATTGCTCATCGATGAGAATATCCAGGGTTCGCTGGGTGCAGACTTTTTACAGCAAAGCCCCTTCAGCCAAGAATCCTCATTTTTTGAATACTTTCGTGGCATATTCTTCAAAGAAATATTTTTCTATCAAATTTTCAGTCAATACGCCTGGTATGTTAAGGTCAGTGCTTGAATGTAGGGTTTTGTCATGCATCTCAACGAAAAAATTCCTTATGACCAAAAAAGAGCCTGTTTTTAGAAAATCCAGCATAGTCTTGGAAATATTTTCAGCCAGATTCTCTCTATAACCCGTTGACCAATCATGTTTGTCCAACCCATCAATAGCCATGTCATAATGCCCTATGTCTTGACCTTGAGAACCTGTTACAAATACATTTTGTGCAATGGCTATATCTGGTTTTCCGCCTAACTTCCTGATTATTTCTTTTCGGACAGTATTATCTAAAAAATCTCCTTTGATGAATGGCGCATTGCCATTGTTTAGTCTGTCAACATGCCATACATCAACGTCACAGCATGCATACGTATCTGATAAAAAGAATGTATCTGTATATCTTGTCCTGAATCGTATATTGTTCTGAACCTCCTTTATGGCCTCTGTTATTGGAATCATAGGAAATACTGTCTGATCGCCCGCCTGCTCCATCCATTGCAGATGTCTTAAACGACTAATATCATACATTAGCGATGTAGGTGTTGAGCCAATCGACAAAATTTTTGGATTGTCGATTGATTCTGATTCAATGATATGCTCAACAATTTGGGAAAGAACACTTCTGGGTAAATCTCTCTTAAGTCCGTAACGTATATCGCCTCTAATTTTCTGATAATCGATTATCGTTACTGGTGCATGATTTAACGATATATTCATATTTTTAGGACCACTATTTAATTAATAAAGTTATCGGAGCATCATGCGATGAAGAATCTGATCCGCGCTTACTTAAACTTTATAAAACCTCTCTGATTACTGTATGCTATGGCAAAGATTATGTTCATTCCGGCAAAATATTCGAAAAAGATAACGATTCCAAAGAATATCATAGATAAGATTCCGAATAGGACCATGCTTTTTGGCTCCGTACAATTCTTGCATCAGCTTCCCGATGTAGAGAGGCAACTGAAGAAACATGGAAAGAAGGTCCTGATGGTCAAATCAAGGAATTTTTTATATGAGGGGATGATATGTGAGAGAGGACAATTGTTAGGATGCAATCTTGAGACATTCGATGCAAAAAATTATGGAGAGGACTTCGACGCATTCCTATATATAGGTGACGGATTGTTCCATCCGCAGGCACTTCTTGTAAACAACAGGAAAGATATATATTGCTATGATCCTAAAACCAAAAGACTAGATGTCCTGGGTAAAGAGATGCACGATACTTTACAGAAACGTGCAAAGGGCAGCATGATCAAGTTCCTCTCATCAAAGAACATAGGCATCATCGTAACTACGAAGCGTGGACAGGATAATGGCAAGCGCGCAGACATGCTCAAGGAAAAGATCATCAAGAAATGGCCTGACAAGAAGGTGTTCATGTTCTATTGCAGCGAACTGAACTTCTCAGAGCTTGAGAACTTCAATTTCATAGAGATATACATAAACAGTGCATGCCCAAGGATGGGCCACGAGGATACAGTAAGATCTCCAAAGCCCATCATAAACATGTCTGACGTCGAGGCCATGCTGGAACAGAATTAAGGGAGCACCATTCCAAAAGATTTATTAATCACTTATTGTTCTTATGATAAATTTCGTGGGGTATCATGGCTAAAAAATCCAAGTCTAAGAAAGGAAAAAACAAAAATAATCCTAAAGTGAGTAGATTGAGGACTAAAGATGACAAGAACATCAAGGATACGGTGAAAGTGAAAGATACCGTCGTAGATCTAAAGAATCTTAAATATGATACGACAAAAGACATCCCTATATCAAACATGATGATAAGTCAGGTTATAGGCCAGGAAGATGCCGTCAATGTCATAAAGAAGGCCGCAAAACAAAGAAGGCACGTCCTTCTAATAGGAGAGCCAGGAACAGGGAAGAGCATGCTTGGAATGGCCCTTGCAGAGTTATTACCGAGAGAAAAACTCGTCGATGTACTTGCCCTACCAAATCCTAATGATGAAAACCAGCCACTAATAAGAACAATAACAGCAGGAAAAGGAAGAGAAGTCGTCGCAAGGGCAAAAGTCAATAACGGCGGCGCATTAAAGACACAAAACATAATCATAATAATACTAGCAATCATCGCAATGATCGCACCATGGTGGATAAGAAATTACTATAAATCAGACATAATGTTTGCAGCATTCTTCCTCGGAGGGATGATGTTTCTAGTAGGAGTCGTACTGTTCATGAATGTCGGAAAAAAGATGCTAGGCAACGGCAACGAAGGCGCACCAAAAGTCATCGTAGACAATTTCGACAAGCAACACGTAGCATTCTACGACGCAACAGGAGCACATGCAGGAGCATTACTAGGCGATGTGCTTCACGATCCGTTCCAGAGTGGTGGTCTTGGTACTCCTGCAAATGAGCGTGTAGTCGCCGGGATGATACACAAGTCACACATGGGAGTATTATTCATAGACGAGATATCGACACTTGAACCTGCGACGCAGCAGGATCTATTGACTGCATTACAGGAAGGGAAATATCCTATCACGGGCCAATCTGAGAGGAGTGCTGGCGCGATGGTGAGGACAGAGCCTGTGCCGTGCCAATTCATACTCGTCGCTGCTGGAAATGTCGAGACAGTGCAGCATATGCATCCAGCATTGAGGAGCAGGATCAGAGGATACGGTTATGAAGTGTTCATGAATGAGACGATGCTTGACACTTTGGAGAATAGGAACAAGATTGCAGTGTTCGTCTCGCAAGAGGTCCATAAGGACAAGAAGATACCTCACTTCAGAAAAGAGGCTGTAGAATATATAATTGAAGAGGGCAGGCGAAGGGCGAACAGGAAAGGGCATCTGAGTCTCATGTTCAGGGATCTTGGTGGATTGATACGTGCAGCTGGCGATGTAGCGATGGAAGAGGGCGCAGAATATGTCACAAAGGCGCATATAATAATCGCAAAGAAGATCGCAAGGTCGCTTGAGCAGCAGATATCCGACAAGTTCATAGAGAGAAAGAAAGAGTATGAGGTCATCGTCGTCAAGGGTAAGAAGATAGGGCGCGTGAACGGTCTTGCTGTTATAGGTTCGGGAGTGAACTATTCCGGGACAGTCCTTCCGATAGAAGCAGAAGTCACCCCTGGAGGCAAGGAGAGCCAGATACTTGCGACAGGAAAATTAGGAGAGATAGCGAAGGAAGCCATAACGAATGTCTCAGCTATCATAAAAAAATATTTCGGAGAGGACATCAAGGAGACGAAAGATGTATATGTACAGTTCCTTCAGACATATGAAGGTGTAGAAGGGGACTCGGCAAGTATAGCTGTAGCTACAACGATAATCTCAGCATTGAAGAACATCCCTATAAAACAGGATTATGCAATGACAGGATCATTATCAGTACGTGGAGAGGTCCTGCCGATAGGCGGCGTTTCCGCAAAGATAGAGGCGGCGATTGCAGCCGGGATAAAAAATATCATAGTCCCGAAGAGCAACATGCAGGATATCATCGTCGACAAGGATAAATTGTCCAAAGTGAGGATAATCCCTGTCGAGACTATCACTGAAGTCCTGAAAGAGATAATGGATTGGACAGGCAAGACAGATATCCTCAAGAAGATTGAGAAGAGGAATGGATAAGAATATTGGTTATATTTAGAAAATACATGTATATGAGGATGGGCAGATGACTGAACTCTCAAAGAACAGACAATACTACACGCACATCGGAAAGACAGCAGGTACCGTCGATAAAGAGATATCAAGCGGCCTTAAGATGCTTGAGAAAGTTGACAGGAAGATAATCTCAGTATTCGGAGCGCACATCACAAGCGAAGATAATAAGACATACAAACATTGCGAAGAGACAGCGTACAGATTGGGAATGAAGAAGTATGCCATCATCACGGGAGGCGGTCCAGGGATAATGAGAGCCGCGAACAGCGGCGCGACACGCGCAAAGACTGTATCCATAGGATTCAAAGCAGGCCTTCTAAAAAAAGAACAATCAGTGGATGAAGAGATATTCACTCATGTACAATCCTTCAGGTTCCTGTTCACAAGAAGATTCTGCCTCGCCATAAAAAGCCATGCACTGATATTTTATCCAGGAGGATACGGAACATTAAATGAATTCTTCGAATATGTCACGTTGATACAGACAGGTATGGCAGATCCTGTTCCTGTGATACTCGTCGATAAAAAATATTGGAACGGTCTGTTAAAATGGCTCAAGGAGCAGACACTCAAGGAAGGATTCATAGGTGCTGAACATCTCAAAGACATATACCTTGTGGATACGACAGAAGAAGTATTGAAGATTGTTGAAGGAAAGGCTTAATATAGTCTAAATAAATTATTTATAAAAAGTATCTATCATAAAGCATATCTAATACATATAAGAGAATAGCAAATAATATAAGAATCACGGAATATATACGTGCTTTGGTTGCATCTTTCTCAGTGAATTTTCTTTTGCCTAAATAAATCATTTCCCAAGCAAATTCAGGAAAAAATAAACCTACTAATCCTATAAAGCCTCCGACTCCGAAAAGAATGTCCCAAATCGTCATCATTTTAAGTAATAAACACATATGATTTTATAAATTTTCTTCAGTAGCGATGTACACTCTTCGGAAATCTTTCGATTCCTGAAATATCTATTCTAGAATTCTAATGAGTCCCCGACACTCGGGACGAACACCTTGCATGGCAGGTTCTGTTCTGCCCATATCCTCACCTGTTCGCTGTTCTCCGGATCGCCATGCTGTAATATTAGATTCTTTGGATTGATCTTTGTTATGAACTCGCGGAGTTGAGGATCGTCTGCATGGCCTGAGAAATCATATTTTGCTACTTGACATTTTACGTATGTCTTCCAGCCTTTAAGATATATGTATCCTTCATCTAGGAGAAGCTGGCCGTTTGTCCTCTTGCATTGATAGCCTGTCAGTAATATTGCATTGTCCGGATTGCCCCACATATTCTCTACGTACTGCAGTACAGGTCCTCCTTGAAGCATCCCGCTCGTCGTGACAAATATCCCGCGATTGCCCATCACCTTGAGGCGTTTCTTCTCTTTCGTCACTGTGTCTACGCGTTTATTGAACATCTCGTACAATAATTGTTTCTTATTAAGATAGGCAGGGTTCTCACGTAGGATATTTTTTGTGACATCTACAGACATCCCGTCATAGTATATCGGGACGGTCCATTTGCGTTTTGAGAGTACCATCAGGATGTCCTGCGCTCTTCCGAGTGCAAAAACAGGGACGATGACCGATCCCTTCTTCACGACTTCTGTTACCTTGTCCAAGAATTCTGTTTCTGACTGTTCACGGCCCTTAAGGGTCCTCCCACCGTATGTCGTCTCGCATATCAGGACATCGATGTCTTTAAGGTCTCCATTTGCGATGTGTTCATCCAGATCCTTCTCCGCGCCGCACATCAATTCCGTCGATTTCAGCCTGAAGTCTCCTGTATATAATACCTTTTTTCCGTCCACTTTTATCAATATCATCGCACTGCCAGGGATGTGCCCTGCGTTGAAGAACTTGAATTCGATGTTCTTGAAATTATATACCTTATTGAAGTCCACAATCTTTGTCGCGGCATAGACCTTTTTCAGGTCGGGCTTCTCATATGCTGCATGAAGATGCCTTATACGGGCGATCTTATAAGAATCCTTGAGAAGTATCCTTGTCAATTCCTTCGTCTGCCCTGTCGTAAACAATGGGCAGATGAGGTTATAATGCTCGAATAATGGCAATGCACCGGAATGGTCGAGATGCGCGTGGCTCAGGAATAATGCATCGATGTTCGGCAGATCAAACACATCGAACGGCGCCTCAAAACCATGCTCCTTGAATTTCAGGCCAGCATCAAGAATATACCTGTGATTATCGCATGTGAGTTCGATACAACTCTTCCCAACCTCTTTTGCGCCACCATGAAAAACAAGCTTCATGAAAAATCAATAAGACCCACTTCAAGCGGTATATAAAGGTTGCGGAAAATTAGAGTTCGTAAAAATTGTCGCTGCTGACATAAGATCCTCAGTCACACTCAAATAATATATCCTGCCTTTTTCCATGGAGTATACTGCTTTTGCGTCAGTTTCTCAATCGCAATTACTGTATTAGTACATGGGTTTTTGCACTCTGCTAGTATCTTCATCAATTTCATTGTTGCAGCCTTTGCAGCCTTCTTAGGAATTGGATTGAAAACATAAGCTGTGGTGTCAACAAGCAAATCACCAGTTACATAAATGAAAGATGCATCACCGAGTATATCAAGCCTGTTTAATTCATGCTCATGAGCCATATGTCTGACAGAAGGATGAATCTGCTCAGCAGCTATATAGAGCCCAAGCGTGGTATGTTTATCATAGATTAACACTGAGCCAGAAACAATAGGCTCATTCAGATGCAATCGATCGACAACCGCCTCAAGCAGCAATAGTTCAATACTGACTGATTTCTTTATGATATTTCTTTTATCTGTCATGTGTACACCTTTATAGCATGGACAATAGGTAATAATAAAAATACTAAAAGAAAAAATAAAAGATGTATTCCTAGAATACGAACTTGACGAGCAATATTATCAACACTGCAAGTATTACTACAACCCCTGCGACAAGAAGCACGATGTATGCTGAACTGTCTGTAAATGATGCACTGCCATACGCTGGTGTTGCTCCGCTTACAGGCGCCACAGGTGTGTAACCTGTTGGAACATTGTTATTGTTGTTGTTATTGTTCGCATTATTGTTCGCATTATTGTTGGTATTCTGGTTTGTATCACATGCTGTGACGGTCAAAGGCAATACTTTTGTATCGCTATCTACGGTATTATCGTAGAATGACGTCAATATAATATCATACTGTCCAGGCGCTGTATCATTATTTATGTTGAATGTGTATGTCTTCTGTACAGTATCATCAACATCCAATGTCATTCCATAGAATCTCTGATTCAGGTATAGATCATTGTTGACCATCGTCAACTGTACATCATTCTCCTGGGATCGTCCGGAATTATCAAGTTCAGCGTTTATCGTTACCCTGCCGTTGCACTTTACCGTCTGAGGATTTATCGATGAGCTCTTTATTGATATCTCGTGCGCTGTCCTTCTGACCTCCAACTGTGAACTGTATGTAGCCGAATGTAATGCACCATTCGCGTCCGTGCCTTTTACATTGACGTCTATATCGTATCTATCGCCATCACTTGCGTCTGATGGGATAGTAGAACTTACCGTTACACTGTCTTTATCACCATAGTTTAAGTCTTGAAAATCGTCATTTTCAGATATATCAAGATCACCGCTTGCTCTTATATCTGCTGTTATGTCCCTTATCTCTACATCAGCTGTACTGTCAAAATCATTCCTGACATAAACTTTTAATGTTATCGGTGTACCTGCCTTGATATCCTTATCGTATGTATCGCCACTGTGGATGCTGTGCTCTTCGCCATCGTTATTTACCTCGACAGTCACTTTGTATATTTCAAGCTCGTTCTGTGCTGTGACAAACACATTGACCGGTCGAGTTACGCCAGCAACATTTGTTGCTGAAACAGTCAAGCCTCCAGATACTTGAGTCCTTGCAGAATTTTGTGATACTGGTACAGTTATAGTCACCTGGACGCTTACTGATGCTCCAGGACCTACTGATACTAATGATTGACCCAATACTACATTGTAATTTGATGGAAGAGTTGAAGCGATGTTCAATACTAATGCCTGATTCCCGTTGTTCGTTATCGTCAATGTCTGGCTTGTCGTCTGACCTCTTATTTGCGTTGAGGAACCAAATTCTAAGTCGTTTACAGTAAATGACGGGAAATTATTTGCAGAACCCACAACAACATTTAATGTTGATGTTGCAGTTGTGCTTGCCTGGCCGACCAGACTTGCCGTGATTATACCTGTGGATGTTCCAAGACCGCTGCCTGATGGGACATTTGCCGTTACAGTAAAATTCTGACTCGCTCCAGGAGCTAGATCAGTGAATGCTGAAGGATTGACGACAGCACTCAAACTTGTCGCTCCACTGAATGCAGCACTTAAAGAACCGCCTAATGTGGTGTTTCCAGTATTAGTCAATGTGACCAGACCAGAAACAGATTGGCCTTGAACAGTCGTCAAGGACAAGCCTGTCAATGTTGCTGAATCAGCAGCGTAGACAGTAGATATCAATATTAAAAACATCAATGCGTACAGTATATTCTTCATTTTATACCCCCTAAAATAACAGTGATTATTAAATTCATTACTGTGTAGTAGATTATTATTTATAAAGGTTTCGGAAATAATGAAATTAAGCATAAATTAGGACAATCATAGCCAAACTGAGCTATGTATAAGCAAATAAAAAGGTTGTGAAGATTAACAAGAAAATCGCCAATCCTCAACATCCATACATTATTGGAATTTATCTCTTATTGAAATCGAACATGTTGCTGAGATCAATGCTGTTCTCGACGTATGCCTCTTTAGGTTTGACGTCCTTTGGTTTTTCCTTGATCTCTCTTGTGTGCTCTTCGAGTTTTCCATCCTCTTCCATCATCTCGACGAGTTTCTGCGTATCAAGCTGCGATCCCTTCTGCGGTTCTTCCGCTGCTGGCTCAGGTTCTTTATCCGCCACGGGTATTTCGTCCACAGTCGATTTCGGTCCTTCTACAGCAGTAGGTTCGTGTGATGCCTCTTCGAGAATCTTATCCACATCATACGTCTCTAATCCTAACCCTTTGGCAGAAGAGACATCGTTCTCAGTCTGCACCTGCGCCTTTATCGCCTCTATTGCAGGGTTGTGCGTATCATGGTCTGCGAATGCCTGTGATAATGGCTTGCTGCCGAAATTTACATCAGTATATTCTGGAGAAGGTTTTTTTGCGTCAGCTAACTCTTGTATCTTTGGAACTGATTGCGAAATTGGTTGTTGCGACCGAGGTATTGATTGAATTACTGGTTGCGATTCTGGTTGTGGTAGGGGTTTTATCTGTCCTGATCTTATGACCTGCCTGCCTAGATTTTTTGATGTGTTAAGATATTCCTGCGCCTTGGCGTGCTCCACTTCATAGCTCTTCTGCACATGCTCCTCTACACCGATCATCTCTTCAGCCATCATCCTTGCCTGACTGTCAGACTTTGCTATTCCAGAAGACTTCAATGTTGTCGCCAATGTAGATATCCTTTGTTCTCGAGATTCCATAACACACCACCGAATGATACACAAAATAACACAATACATGTTTATGGCAAGTGAAGTATTTAAAGTTTATTGTTTTCACTCAAGAGAAAGTATTATATCCATAGTATTTATAGAACGCTCTACATGGCAAAAGACATTCACAACTCGACATATCCGTCGTTCCCTTCATCAAATCTCTTCTTCCACCCAGAACCCTTGAGGTTTCCATTCTCATCGACATCGTATTGGTCGCGTAAATCCGCCTTATTTTTCTGGCCAGAAGATCCTGAACTCTTATGGCTGAATATATCGCCCGTCTTAGAGGAGCCGGCACCTTTTGTCTTCTCCTTATCCTTGGACTGTATCTGCCTAGAAAACAACACGATAAAAAACAACAGCCAGTATAATATCAAAGGTATCCAGAACAATCGAAAGAACGGCATGAGAACCAGTTGAAGTATGATGAATATCGTACATGAATACATCGCTGCCTTGAGAACGCTGCGTGCACGTATATCCATCCTGAAGGATCCTGTAATTATAAGCCCAAGTATGAACGTAAGGAATATGATTATGGAAAAATATATCGTGAATAATATTATGCTCCAGAAGAAGAGCGACGGCACGACAAATATGACGGCAAGCCCCACAAGCATACGCGCGTTCTCGCTACTTGCAAGATCCACACTCTTTATCAGGGGCTTATCGACCTGCCTGCCGAGTACAAGATATTGCCTATGAGAGACAGTGTCAGGGGTTATGAGCAAAAATTCGTTAGTCATATTCTGCTGCTGCATGTCAACCCGTATCAGAGGACTGGATAATATATCAAAGGGCTCTTTCAATACGAACGCTGAAGCGATCGTAAGATTCTCAAAATGTGCCGCATCCTGCGTGATATAATTATGCGCGTTGAAAAAGAACGGTATGAACAGTATGAACATGACGATAATCGAGCATATTATCACGAACAGAAGATATTTCAACGCGGACCTAAACTTCCTTTCATCAAGCTCCACATAAGAATACGGATTGAACGTCTTGAATATCGTATGAAATAGGGGCTTTAAATCCATAAATCCAGACCTGCGATGATTAGTATATAAATATTATTGTTTGTATATCGCTTTCGATATCACTTTCGAGCATCATCCAGTATGCTTCTGCAGCCAGAAATAAAGTTGGTTGCTATCTACAAGGTATTTCAACCGGACATTCTTGCCACTCTCCATCCTGAGCACTATCGATCCCGTCTTCAGCATATTATCGATAATATTATGTGAATAGGACACACCTTTGATCGTATCATAATCGATTGTGCGTACGTGCCCATCGCTTATGATCATCCGATCGTCATGAAATTCATATGAATAATGACCATAACTAAGGTAGCATAGTAACGCGTCAATTATCAATATGATGATTATCCCTGCGATAAATATCCAATTAAGAAATTCGGGTATATACTGATTGTTGATAAAATAATTGACATATACCCCTATATATAGCAATACCCCAAGAAGGAGCAGTATCAGGAACTTATCGACAAGGAACCTCTCAGGCCTTGGATGGACCTTGAACTTCGGGACATCAAGATAAGACATCATGCACCTCGTTATTACAAACAGTCTGTAAATTAAAGACAATTGATAGGAGTCTATTGCTCCACTAATGATAATGTGCCATTATGCACCTGTTTAAGTATGAATCCAGATTCTACATTTCCCTTTGCATCAAAAGTGACGTTACCGTTCAATCCATCCCATCCTTTGATGTTTGCCAGCAGGTAATCATGTATACGGGTTCCATTGTACCCGACAGCATTCACAGCCTCCATTATCATGGCTACATCGTCATATGTACCAGTCGCGTGGAATGGTATGGGCGGCAGAACATTATAAGTCGAATTGTAGACGTAAAAAAAATCCTTAGTACGTATGGAACGTTCATCATACTGTGCATCATAAACATATACTCCCTCAAAACTTTCATTGCCGGCAATTGCAACAGTGTTGGAACCATATGCGATAAAATTAGCGAATATAGGTCTCGTGTTCTTGAATTCATACAATTCTTTGATGATATAGCCTGCAGAAAGTCCTGTAGCAGTATTGATGACTATCGCATCGACGTCTTTAGACTGCACCTTTGTCACGACATCACGATAATCAGTCAAATCCGGAGTAATCGTCTCATCGATGACTATCTCACCACTATAATTATCCCTGAAATGTTTACTTATATCCAAAGTATATTCTGCGTTGTCTGTAAGCAAGGCAACTCTCTTATACCCGAATTTTTCATAGATATCTTTTGCAGGTTTCATTCCGGCTAGGACATCAGAAGGACCATTTCTGAACAAGTACTCTGAGGCATTATCCACATTTTCTCCACCAGTCACAGGAGTTATCATCACGACCTTATCAGCCTCTAATAATGGCGCCACAACCATCGTCGAATCCGATGACATCCCATCGATTATGACCTGGACCTTATCCACATCGACAAGCTTCCTGTAAGCTGCGACCGCCTCCGCACCATTCCCGAGGCTTCCAACATCCTCGACAACGAATTCGACGGAATCATTGTAGCCCAGACTTGACCTGGCTAGCTCCGCGCTTCGCACGATATTCTGGCCCAAAAAAGCAAGATTTCCTGTAGTAAGCGTCAGTATGCCTATCTTTATCTTTGATTCTTTCGGAACGTCAGAAGCAGGCGTGCAGCCAGACAGTGATATAAGTCCAATCAACAATAATGTAATGAATAGTATTCTTTTCATATAAACGCCCGTATAGAATTATCCACGTATAGATATTTATAAATGTTGTCCTGAAAAGTGGGCCCAGCCGGATTCGAACCGGCGACCTTTTCCACGTCAAGGAAACGTCATACCACTAGACCATGAGCCCGTATGCCAGTGAGAACAGGTAAAAGATTTAAAAAGTTGATGCTTATCCGAATATGAGAAATAATATAGTGAATACGAAGAATCCTATGAATATGATTCTTGAGAGGAATAATGCCAGATTCTTAGATGGATGGATTACAAGAATGATGCTTGAGACGGCGCAGAGCGATATGTAGATGTTGAGCATCAATGACGCTATCCCGGAAAAAAACAGCACTAAGACGAATATGACGGACGCGAAAAATGCTGCGCTCCTCTTGCCAAGGACAGTGGCGAACGTCTTGACATGCGCGCGGCTGTCAGCATCGTAGTCGAGAATAGTTGCCAATGCGTGTATCCCTGCGACACATATCACTGCAAATATAACCTTGATGGGCAACGCCATGATCGGTTGACCGAAGCTGAATCCAAGCAGCGACACAAAGAGCACCACGAAGCCATTGCTGAGTGAATCGATGATAGGCAACTCCTTCAATCTTATCGGTCTTGCAGAATAAAAATATGAGAATAGCAGCAGAAGGACCGTGAGTATGATGTTGGATAGATTCAGCGTCAACAAAGAACATAGCATGATCAAGGCTCCAGATATCCATACATAGCGCATCACCATCCTGTGATATCTTGGGTGCAGGACAAGACCCTGGACAAGCCTCTTGCGCCCATTAAGTTTATCAGTCGCATAATCGTACACGTCATTGACGCCGAAGACGAATAAGGCGTAAGGGAATGATAATAACAGAAACTCGACGAGAGCCATGATGGAGAATGATGCCCCGCTCACATGCAATCCTACAAAAAATATCAGAGGCGCAATAGGCCAGAATACGGGACGGCTGACCTTGAGCAATAGAAGGATATCTTTCGATGCTGTTTTCGATGCCGTCATAAAACATATAAACCATTGATGATTTAATAATTTTATGGCAAAAGATATGGCTAAATATTATGACGGCATCGCATCCGGCTACGAAGAGCTTCATGGCGAAGAACAGTTAAGGAAGTTAGAACTGATAGGAAAATATATCGAGACTGATCCAAAATTAAAAGACATCATCACACCAAAACTGTCTCTTCTTGACGTAGGATGCGGAACAGGGATAAGTACAGGATTCTTCAAGGTAAAAGAGAGGCAGGGAATCGACCCTAGCAAAAAACTTGTAGATGCAGCCATCAGGAACTATCCTGGAACAAAATTTCACATCGGGAATGCAGAGAGGATGCCATACAAGAACAGGCAATTTGATATCGTGATATCATTCACGGCGATCCAGAATTTTGATGATATACAAAAAGGATTGGATGAGATAAAGCGTGTAGGAAAAGACAGGTTCATACTGACATTCCTCAAGAAGAGCCTTAAGCGGGAGATGATTGAAGGATTCATACAAAAAAAATTCAACATCATAAAAAGGATCGAGGAAGAAAAGGACATCATCTATTTCTGCAGATGAGCATCGAGCATACCACGAGCACGGGTAATATAGAGTCCATAAGCGAGCCATAAACTTTATGAATATAATCATATTCCCGTCTTTCATGAAGATTGATCCAAAGAGAGAGAGACTTAGGCCTGTATTGTATTGGAATATGCGCGTGAAAGATATAGCAGTAGATGAAGGCAAATTAAATTATTTTGTTGTACTGATAAATGAGCCAAGACAGATAGAAGAAGTAAAGGAACGATTAAAGATAGGGTTCCGAAGTTTTGGGAGCGTCGAGGAATGGAAGGAATACGACCGGAAACATATAACAAGCACAGATTATTCATATCAGCTCGTGACATTCAGCTCCATAAGAGCTCCAGAGGGAATGAACCTCTTCAAATCCAAAAAAGGAGAGGTAAGAAAGAACGACAACCTCTATCAAAGAGTTGATAAGACAGGGCTCGAAGATTACGTCGATAATTTCGTCTCACAGATGAAACGATGAAAAGAAGTTTCACTCATTTATTCTCGATCATTGCGACTTAAGTAAAAGTTTTAAATAATACGACGTTCCTAATGATTGATGGAAGGCAAACAACTGATAGACGGCAAGTTGGTCCCTGTTGAGAATAACTGCTTATATATAGCTTTGCAGACGTATAAACAAAGACACGAGACAGATAAGAATCCTGTAATTGTCCAGATGGTCATAGATGATTTTGTCATTATCCCTCACTGGTATTATCGCTCTGATGATTGGATAGAACAGCAATTCTTATACCCGTGGGATAGTATCTTCCCATATGTCGGACCTGTCAGTTTAGCGGACAAGAGATGTTATAATTCTTTTAAAATATACGAAGAACTAATGAGCATATTGCCAAGATCCATAGATAACGCCCTCAAAGTTATCCCAAGCCAGCTCATAACAAAATTGACGCCCATAGAAAATATAGACAATTCAATTTCTTCTTAACACCAAGATAAATTTTCTAGAAAAAAATCCTTACAAAAAGATTGTTATCAATCATCATGTCTCAATAGGTTCTCTGCAATCACAGCGAATGCAGGCCTTGTGATGAACACGCCGATGCTTACACCGAGTATCGTCGTTATCGCGAATCCTTTCAAGAGTCCTGCTCCAGCAGACAATAATGGAAGCATCGCAACGACCATCGTGAAGTATGATACCATGATTATGAAGAATGCATTCTTTATCTTGTCCTTCCATCCTGTTGCCTCTTCCTGATGTTTCCCTGAGATCTCATCTATGATGACTATCTGTGAATCGACACCTGTTCCTATCGCTATTATTATAGCTGCGATAGCTATGAGGTCTATATTCCATCCTATGATCGCTGCAAACCCTAAGAGTATGACTACCTCTGATACCAGCGTTATCGCCACAGGGACGGAGACTATTATCTTCCTGTATCGTATCACTATTGCAAGTATGACGAATATCATCGCCATCAATCCTACAAACAATGTGTTCTGGATGAATTCACTTCCAAGGACCGGACTGACATTGTTCGTATCTTCAATTATCAACTTGACAGGCAATGATCCTGTGATGAGGATTGTCTGAAGCCTTTTCATATTATCCGTGGCGTCAGTCATCGCCTCCTGCTGGGTCAATCCTGTACCGCTTCCACTGATGCTTATCTCCGTCTCTGCCCTTCCCTTAAGGCCTTCGCCTATCCTTAGGCTATCGACTTTTTCATCATCAAGATAAAGATCGAGTGATTCATTGAGGAAACCTTCGCCATTGTCTATCTGCACACTAAGGTCTTTTGACCTGTCTGCCTGTCTCTGCGCCGCTTCCGGACTCAATGTTATCGCGAAACTGAACGTACATGAATACCCTCCAGAAGAGGTCTTTCCGCAATTGACTATCCTCGAGCAGTCGGCTGTCTTGCATACGTGCTTTATGTCCGCGCCGCCCTTGAATATGGTATCATTGCCTATCTTGCCCTCGAACTTTCCCTGTTTTGATAATAGATCCTTGACCTCTTCATCTGTCGCGCCTGCAATCTCGACGATTATGAAATCTTTTCCTTCAAGATCCTTCGTCTGTCTTACAGTGAGGTCGGATAATCCGTAGACATTCAACCGCTGCTTCATATTTTCCACAAGGCTGTCAAGATCATCCTGAGCGAGTACAGTCTCAGGCCTTAAGATGACCCTGCTGCCGCCCTGCAGATCGAGTCCCATCCGGATGTTTGACGTCGGCGCATTATACACGCGTAGGCCAATGTCTTCGACACCAGTGACCTTCTGGAGCGTCTTATTCACCATTCGCAGGGTTGTGATATTGATTGTCTGATTAGTCGTAGAATTATAACTTGATTCCGTAACATTCACAAGTTCCGTCTCATTCAGCACTACCGTCTCTAACTGCGGCTTTACGACAAGCCTATACGTACTGGCAGAGGTCTTGATGACCATCGTCATATTAGGCCTCAGCACAGATGTAGCTCGCGCGTAATCATCAGAGTTTTTTATCGGGATATTATTTATGGAATGTACGACTTCACGACCCATTGGGGTCGTCGTAGGCTTCGGATTCACGAATCCTGCTGTAGATGCTGCACTGTCCTTGATGACGCTCCTTATGGCGACACCATCAGCGAGTGGATTAGGCCATATAGCTACTACAGCCATAATGAAACAGGCTATCAATAGCCATATCTTCCAACTCCTGAACACTTTTTTAAAGCTCATTTGTGATTCTCATAATCTGTAATTTTCATATGACGGACGACATCTACTTCCAGCCCTTGCCCTCAAGATGCCATCGCAGTATACCTGCATTCTGTATCCACGTGAATATTATATCGCCTATCAATCCGACGAGCAATATGAACATTATCTCTTTTATGACTATCGAATGTGTGAATATATAAGCGACAAGGACTGCTATGAGCGCGCATACAGACATAGTAAGGCCCGTTCGCAATGCATCGACCGTCCTGTCAAATATCGTCCCTCCACGCCTCTTCAGGACCCTTACAGAAAGCAATATGTCTGTATCTATGCTGTAACCTACGAGCATCAGGAATGCCGCAACACCCGCGATGCTCAATTTATAATCAAAAAGGTTGAATACTGCAAGTGAAAAGAATATATCGGAGAATGCGCATAACACTATACCGAATGCAGGGATGCTGTCCCGTATATATATGACTATACAGACTACAAACAACACCAACGCTATAATATACAGTATTGTAGAAGTGGCATAGAACATCAGGAACGCCGAGATTATCGTCAGTATGGACGCTATCCATTTATCACGGATTGAGTCTCCGAAGTACAGGAATATGACGATGCTCATGAATAGGAACGCTATGAATATGGCCTTCAATGTCTGCGTAAAGAATGATGCACCGAATGTCGGGCCGATGGTCTGCTTGTCATTTGCAAAATCTGCATCTGTAAGATCGGGGAATTTTGGCTTTAGCGCCTCTATGAACACCGTATCGTTCACACCCGATGCTTCTATGGAAAATTTCTGGTTTGACGAATCACCGAACGTTCTTACGGTGATATCTGCTTTCGGGAATACCTGCATGAGGTATGATTGTAATTCATCAGAGGTCATTGTGCTGCTGTTTGATGCCTTGAGTGTCATGCTCAGGCCCCCTGTCAATGAGACTCCCCTGCTTACGAAATCTCCTGTAGTAATATATTTATGGCCAATGACGGCAAATGAGAATGCCAACAATAATATGGAGATTATCAGAAGTGACTTATAGTGCTTGCCATATAACTCCAGGAAGAAATTATGGCGGCGGCCACCTCCATTGTGTTCATTATCCGAATGTCCAGTATGTTCGCTCATAATACAATCAATATCTGCAAGAATTAAACGCATTTTTATAAATCTTACTATTTCATCAGCACATTTTACAAAAAGGTGCATCACAGTCCTCCAAAAGCATAAACTAAATAAATGCGACAGATAAAGGTCGTTGATGTCAAAGAGGTGCAATTTGCTCAAGGATGAGTCCAGGGCGCAGGTCTCTATAGAATACTTGGTGATCATAGGCCTATCATTCGCCATACTCGTCCCTGCTGGATACTTCTTTTATAATTATTCCCAGACATCTAACGAGGCAGCCATCAGATCGCAAGTCACGCAGATAGGGACAGCGATGCTGACGAGCGCAGAATCGGTATATGGCCTTGCAGACGGATCGCTTGTGACGCTTGATGTGACGTATCCAAGAAACATACGGGATATATACATACTCGATAATCGTGAGCTCGTGATAAAGTATGAACTCTCAAGCGGCATGAATGAGGCAGTATTTTACTCGAAAGTGGATATCTCAGGAGATTATACATATCCGTCAAGGACTTCGTGTTCCGATCTTCCATGCGGCAGTTCAACCATCTCAGGCAGTCTCCCGCAGCAGGGTCTTCATAAGGTAAGATTCGATTCGAAGACGACGTATGTGCATATGACACTTTATGACAGCGGCACGCCCTGATACAGATGATATGGTTATGATCTAAAATGTTTAAACGCAAGGCACAAACATCGATGGAATTCGTCATATTGACAAGTTTTATGCTAGTGGCATTTCTCGTGTTCTATATAGTCATCGAGAGCAGGCTTGTAGAGGCTAACAGGGACAAGACGGATCAGGCGGCGAGACAGGTGGAGACAGTTGTCGTCAATGAATTGAAGGTCGCTGAGTCCGTGACGAACGGATACTATAGGCAGTTCGAGTTGCCGCAGAACGTCAACGGCATGGACTATTCTGTGGGCATACTGCAGGGTGCCGGAAACACCCCTGAGATAGTCATAAAATATGCCGATAGGGAAAGGGTGTATTTTGTGCAGCAGTCATACATCAGCGGAACATCTACCGTCGGGAAAGGCATGAACAATATCACGAAGGAAGATGGCGAGATAGTCATGAAGCATATGAGCTGATGACGTCAATAGATTCTATTAAATCAAATAGGGCAAATTAATCAACGGATTAGATTTAGAATGTGCAATTGATTCGGATTTTGTAAGTTGCCTATATGTGTCAGTTCGGGAATTCCAGACAAGTCTTCCTTCTTCGACCAATTCAGTCAAATATGTTCTTACTGGATGTGCTGGAGCAACACGCATGGGAAGATTTTTCGTGTCAAGTTCTTCTTCCAATTTAGATAATTTAAAAGAAGACTTTCCTAGATAACGCTTCACAATTTCATTTGTTTGTTGAAATGAAGTCGGCTCCATAATTTTCATCTTGAAGTAAAGAACGATGATGTATTAATAAAGTTTTGTAAATCTTTCAAGAAATATTTCTCGGATCTTCAGGAAAAAGATGCATGGAGCTAGTTTTAGCCTTCTTACCTATCAATAATCAAAACTTTTTTAAATGAGACAGGAAGAAGTGCTAATTCTTTGTTGAGTAGAGTGTGAGTATGATGATAGCGCAATTAAAAACAGTGTTCATGGATTTTTGGAGCGATCTCTTCGGAAGCGATAGATCGTTCAAGTTAGGGGTATACGGCTCTGTGAACAGCGGGAAGACGACTCTTGCGAACAGGATGTGCAAGGACCTGATGAATTCTGATGAAGACTTCAAGGACATATCGAACATCGCCCATGAGACAAGAAAGATCAACGTCAAGGAAAAACTCCTGATAAACCGGAACGGAAAAAAGATAACATTTGACCTCATAGATACGCCAGGGATAGCGACGAGGATAGATTATGAGGTCTTTGTGAAGGCAGGGATGAGCCAGAAGGAGGCAAAACAGCGTGCAAGAGAGGCGACAAAAGGCGTCATCGAGAGCATCAAGTGGCTCGATAATATAGATGTAGTGATAATAATGATCGATTCCACAAAAAATCCATACAATCAGGTGAATCTTACGATCATCGGGAATCTTGAGGCAAGAAAGATACCTGTACTCCTCGTAGCGAACAAGATAGACCTTAAATCAAGCAGGCTGGAAAAGATCGAGAAGGCCTTCCCGAAATACAAGGTCATAGGGATAAGCGCAAAATTCTCGAAGAACATGGACCAACTCTACGATGAATTGATAAGATTGCGAAAGCGCACAAAAAGATAATTCTACAATGCTAAAGATACAATACATACCGTATAAGAGGATACTGAATCTAGATGCAAGACAGCGTACAGACATGATACTCGGATTGGTGCGCGACGACAGGCTGCTTATAATCGAAGGCAGGCTGAAAAGCACGGATGAAGCGACATTGATCAGAGAGACAATGAATAATATAGACGATGAATTCTCAGGAATAGAGATAGGCGTGATGCATGACAACGAATCTCTGGACAGATGGACGAGAATCAGAAGCAGCATAGCCAGATTCCTCGTAGGAGATAGGACAGGGCTCACAATCATCGGCCCGGCAAAGATAATAGAGTCATTGAAACAGGATCCTGAAATGATCGAGATATATTTTCAGAAAAGTTATCTTGAGAGGCATGCAGGGATAAAAGATAAACATAAATCAGGCAGGAATCATAAGAAAAATCCTGCGAAGAATTGATACTATGCAACATAAATGCGTAAAGTGCGGAAAAGTGTATGAAAAGGGTTCGGAAGAGATACTGAACGGATGCACATGCGGAAGCAAGTTATTCTATTTTCTCAAGAGCGGATCAAAGGGTAAAAAAGGCAAGGAAGCCCTGAAGGATGATTCTGATAGTATGGACTATTTCTACGAATTAGAGGATGACGAGAATCAGGAGATGATGGTATTCGACATCGAGGCCATCAATGTGAAGTCGAGCGGAAAATACGAGCTTAATATCCAGAGCCTCATGGACAATGACGGACTGATATATAGGTATGGTGATGGTAAGTATTCCATAGACATCGACAGGACATTGAAGAACAGCCGCAAGAATTAAAGATGTAGTTAATCAGTCAAATCCTTACAAACATTTAAAAATCCAAAAACATTCCCATCATGCATGGAAACCGACGCTGAAATGCCGATGTGGGCCGTTGAAGATTTCAGGCAGCAATATACAAATGAAATCAAGCAACTTCTGGATTCAAAACAATATGCCCTCGCATATTGTATCATTTCGTCTCCAGCAGAAGAAATGAGGAGAAACAGGGAGCAGCTCACGGGCAAATTCCATTATATGTATGGGCTTGCAACAATCGCATACGAGTTGACTAAAACACTTGAGAAGTATCTGCGGAACTCTCCCGGTGTACACGAAGAGGACATAAAGATGGGACAAAGCCTTCTTGAAATGGCGATAAATCAATCGAAATTACCTACAGTCCAAAAAGCCAAAAATACCTAAGTATTCTTGATTAACTTTATAAAAACATCATCCTTCTTCGGATCATGTTACTGGTCGACGTGCATGCACATCTGGATCTCGAAGGATATGAAAAGATAGGCGGGATAAGTAATGTTATCGCTGAGTGTGAAAGGGACGGCGTAAAGATAATCATATCGAACGGCATCAATATCGAGAGCAACAGGAAAGTTCTAGACATTGCATCAAAGCACGGGATTGTCAGGGCTGCACTAGGGATATATCCTACACACTGCCTTGAGATGATAGAGGCAGGAGAATATGAAGAATTCGACAAGGAGATAAAGTTCATAGAGAAGAAAGTCAAGGAGAAGAAATGCATCGCGATAGGAGAGGTAGGCCTTGAATATAAAGAGATTCCAAACATCACTGATGCGCAAAAGAATATCCAGAAGGACTGCCTGAGGCAATTTGTCAACCTTGCAAAAAAATGCGATATACCGATAATAATCCATTCACGCAATGCAGAACTCGAAGTTGTTGAACTCCTCGAGCAGGAGGGGATGAAGGACAAGAAAGTCATAATGCACTGCTTCTGCGGAAGAAAACACATAGTCAAGAGGATAAGGGACAACGGATGGTCTTTCTCGATACCGTGCAACATCATAAGATCGCAGCAATTCCAGGAGATCGCAAGGGATACGCCACTTGAGCAATTGTTCACAGAGACAGACAGTCCATTGCTCAGTCCGGAGAAAGATACTGTCAACAGGCCAAGCAACGTGATCGTGACGATCAAAAAGATCGCCGAACTCAAGAAGATGACTCCTGAAGAGGTCGCAAACATCATCTATAATAATTATCAAAAATTATTCCTATAATTTTTGAGTATCAGAAATTATTTTTATAAAGAGAACAAATGACAATCGATAAGACAAAATATCATTCATGGAAACTGAACGGACTTGCGGATGGATGCAGACAGTGCGTCAGGGGGCGAAAACTTGTCGTATTCGTCACGGGGATATGCCCAAAAAATTGTTTCTATTGCCCTCTCTCAGAAGAGAAGAAAAATCTTGACGTAATATTTGCAAATGAAAGGCAATTAAAGAGCGAAGATGAAACCTCTGCATTGATAGAAGAGGCAAAAGCATGTAAAAGCCTAGGCGCAGGATTCACAGGAGGGGATCCGCTTGTAAAAATCGACAGGACATGCAGATACATAAAAATCCTGAAAAAAGAATTCGGAAAAAAATTCCATATACACTTATACACCATCCTTGAATCGTTGACTGACAAGAGATTGAAAATGCTTGAAAGTTCAGGTCTTGACGAGTTAAGGGTACATCCTGATATATTTGACGATGGAAGATGGAAAAACGTCGAACTGCTATTTGACACGAATGGAAAGAAAAGATACTCGTTTGATATCGGAGTAGAGATACCGAGCATCCCAGGATATGAGACTGAGACGAAAAAGCTGGCTGATCATTTTATTCCAAAGATAGACTTCCTAAATATAAATGAACTTGAGATATCTGACACGAACAGCTGCGAACTCGTTGACAGGAAATTCCATACAAAAGACAAGACGTCATATGGAGTCAAGGGATCGCAGGAGATGGCGCTGAATCTAGTCAAATATGTAGAGAAAAGATATCCGAAAGCACGCGTCCATTACTGCACATGCAAATTGAAAGATGCAGTGCAACTACGCGAGAGGCTGAAATTAAGGGCAGAGAATACAAAAAATATATTCGACATAATTACAGACGATGGAACGTTCATCCGTGGAGCGATATACGTTCATGAATTAAGGCCATCATTCGGATACAAGACAATAATCAAGAACATACTCCCGATGGAAAGGACAAGAATCCAAAAAGAACTTGAAACTGCAAGGAAAAATCTTATCGAGGAATTTTCCATACCTCCAAAGATGCTGATCATTGATGAGAAGAAACTCAGGATGATCACAAACATAGGCGTTGTCAGGAAATTATCAAAACATTTAAAATCGATGGACCTTGTCCCTGCTATCGTAGAACAATATCCCACATGGGACCAGATGGAAGTCGATGTGGAGTTTTTGTGAGAGGAAGATGCAACATAAAGCGCAACAAGACAAAACAACGGAAATCAAAGCTCTTATCTTTGATGTAGGCGGCGTTTTATTTCTTTCTAAGAAAACAGAAAGCAGTCTCTTAACCTCGTACAAAGAATTGTGCCTTCTTCTAGAGGGCATTGACATTCCTGCAGAAGATTTTTACGATCAGACTATAGATATATACATGAAATCTTCAAAGGGAGATATCACAAAGAAAAAAACTCTTGATATGATATCAAAAATAGCGCATTGCTCTCCAAAAAATATAGAAGATATTTTTGAGAAAGCTGCAAAGAATAATGTTATAGAAAATAAGGAATTAATAAACTCTATGCGAAAATTAAAAGGTTACAAACTCGGAATAATATCTATACAATGGCCTCTCACATCGGATATTTTACTGCCAAAGAGATACTATGACATTTTTGATAGTCTTGTCATATCTTGTTTTGACAAGGTAAGAAAACCAGATCCTCAGGCGTTTACATTGGCGCTTAAAAGATTAAATGTAAAAGCAGAACAGGCGATATTTGTAGATGACAACAAGGAGAATCTCCCCCCAGCGCAGAATCTGGGAATGAAAACCATCCATTTTAAAAATAATAAAAAATTTTTCGCAGAACTAAAGAGATTAGGAGTAAAGTAGAAAGAAAACACGGGCTCGTGGTTTAGTGGTTATGACGCTACCCTCACACGGTAGAGGTCGCCGGTTCGAATCCGGCCGGGCCCATTGAATTGTAAGATACCGAGATATTATTATCTGATACACTCGTGCCACATTATCGGAGTCACGTATTTTTTTGACCAGCCAATCTCATACGATCCTGTGAGCAATTTTACCGATGCACAGTCAATAGCAAATGCAATACCGTGCATATCTATAATGTAGTTGTGCGGCAATTTCCAATCATTGAATATATAGCCTGCACGTTCAATCTGTTGATTGGTATCTTGCACCGCATTGGAAATATCTTTCTTATGAAACGAAAAGATTCTTGGACCTGCATCTTGCCCGATGACGAACCGTCTGTGGATTGCTGGCCTAATCCCATATAATAATTCCTCAGGCAGGGTATAACGGAATATTCCACCAAGGGGCAAATCTCGTGGGACGCGTATGCTTTCTGGCATATTTTTTTTATTCAGTTCAAAATGTGTCAGTTTAAAAGGTTGTGGGACGTGTACCTCGGATTCAAAAAGCGTGCATAACATGGTATACTCATGTTCAGCCAAATCCTTAGCAGAATTCATATCACCGTAAAAAACCTTAAAACATTCATTCTTGGATGTTCTTAAAATAATTCCTTCACCACCATGTCCATGATATTGACCTGCATCCATAATCGTGGGGAATGCACGTGTTTTTAAAAAGGTATTCCAATCACTCATCTCATGTCACCCCTCGTTCATAGTATAACAAGTTTTTAAACTGTGAGCGTTCTTGTAATGGAATGAGTGGTGAGCATGATAGGGAATGTGTTGCATATTTTAGCATGGAGATAGGTATAAGCCATTCCATACCGACGTATGCAGGTGGGCTTGGGATACTTGCAGGGGATCTTCTTAAGAGTTTTGCTGACATGCACGTTTCGATGGTGGGCGTGACGCTGCTTAATTCCAAGGGATACTTCAATCAGGCGATTGACGCTAGCGGGAATCAGATCGAAAGCCCGGTGGATTGGAAGGTCAGCGATTTCATGCTGCTGATGCCAAACATAGTCAACATAAAAATTGACGGGCGTGATGTGAAGATCCGTGCATGGAGACACATTATACGCGGGGCAACAGGATTTAATGTACCGGTATTCTTCCTTGATTCAAACATCGAAGGCAATTCAGAATACGATAGGACACTTACATCAAACCTGTATAGCGGCGACAGGTATTACAGGCTGTCACAAGAGATAATACTCGGGATAGGCGGGGTCAGGATGCTTGAATCTCTCGGTTTTAGAGGCATCAAGAAGTATCATATGAACGAAGGGCACAGTTCACTATTGACTGTAGAATTATTGAATAAGACATACAATAATACAGGTGGCAACGAAGAGGATTGCTATGATGTCGCAGGCGTGAGAGAGAGATGCGTCTTCACAACGCATACGCCTATCGCTGCAGGACACGACACGTTCGATCTCAACCTATTCCAAAAATTATTGCAGGGGTATATGCCAAAATTTGTCTTGGACAGGGCTACGCATAACGGTGTAGCGAACATGACGCTGCTCGGGATCAACTTCTCTAAATACATAAACGGTGTAGCGAAAAGCCATGGTGAACTGACAAGAGAGATGTTCCCTGGATACGTGATCGATGATATCACGAACGGGATACATCCACAGACATGGATAAGCCCCCCGTTCAAGGCACTCTACGATAAATACATCCCTGGATGGGTAAAGGATCCATTTACACTCCGGTATGCATTATCAATACCAAAAGAAGAAATGCTTAATGCACATCTCGAGGCAAAAAAACAACTGATAGATGAAGTGAACCAGAAGACAGGGATGGACTTTCATCCGCTGAGATTTACCATAGGATATGCAAGAAGGTTCACTGAATATAAGAGGCCTGACATGATAATACAGGATATCGGCAGATTGAAACAGATCGCGGAAAAAGTCGGTGATATCCAGATAATATTTTCAGGCAAGGCGCACGTCCAGGACTATAAAGGAAAAGAATTGATCAAGAAGATCATAGAGACGGCAGGCGGCATCAATCGTGAGAACTGCCATGTAAAGATAGCATTTCTACAAAATTATGATATGCTTGTCGCGAGAAGGATGGTCGCAGGATGCGATGTATGGCTCAACAATCCACAAAGACCGCTCGAGGCCTCAGGCACAAGCGGGATGAAAGCGGCACTCAACGGTGTACCACAGATGTCGACGCTTGATGGATGGTGGCTTGAAGGATGCGTCGAGAACCTCACAGGATGGTCGCTTGGAGCGCATCCACAGGATCCAGGATTCAAGAATGATCCAGACATGGTTGATGAATCAAGAGACCTATACGATAAACTTGAGAACACCATCATCCCGACATTCTACGGTAATCGTGAAAGATGGGCGGATATAATGAGGCATTGCATAGCGATAAATGCAAGCTTCTTCAACACGTACAGGATGGCTCAGCAATATATGGCGAATGCATATATGAATTGATGAGCCAATGGTATAGATAAGGATAATGAAAAACATCACTGACGTAAAAAAAGAATTGGAAAGCCTGAAGTATGAGACGGACCTGATACAAGATGATGTCGAGCGCATAAAGGACAAGCTTATAGATCATACTCCGGAACACTTCTCAAGACAGGATTTCATAAGGGCATTCATAGGCGCATTATTCCTTGGCTTTAGCGTATTATTCTCAGGAAATATAATGATCATATCCACAAACGTTCCCGTAGCGCATCTATACATAATAATACTGTGCACAGTCGTGCTATTGACGCTTGAGATATATATCATAGGCTACAGCAAGGTAGTGAACAAGATTGCAAGGAAGTTCGGCCAGTTCTGGATAAAGAGGCTGATAGCCTTTTACGTGATCGCCCTGATAGTCGCTGCAGGCCTCGCATTCATATTCGGGTTCCAATACCTGATGCCGGGGCAAGGGCAATTCATAAGACTTGTGATCGTCCTTAGCGCGCCATGCGCCGTAGGCGCGAGCCTCGGAGACCTATTGAAGAAATATTGATTAAAAAAATTCTTGCAAATATTATCAATTAAGTTTTTAAACCGATAATCCTTTTAGAATTACATGGATAAAGATACTACAGATGATAAAGCGAACGGCAGATACAAGTTCTTTGAGAAGACGGCCGATGCGAAGTTCCAGGCTTATGGAGCGACTCTTGAAGAGGCTTTCAAGAATGCACAGGAAGCCATGATGAGCGTAATGTACGATATAGAAAAATTGCTAGATAATGATTTCGATGAACAGCACAGGGAGATAATCGTAGAGGGAACAAATAATGAAGCATTATTGTATAACTTCCTTGAAGAGATAATATTTCTCATGAATGCAGAATTCTTCATAGGAGTCATTGACAGGATACAGATAATCCACAAAGATGAAGTACTCAAATTGAAAGCGATACTACACGGGACACAATCAATAAACCTCGAAAGCCACGGAGAGATAAAAGCAGTGACATACAACGAAATGTTCGTCAAACTAGATGAAGATACAGGAAAGTATTCTGTTCAGGTCGTTGTGGATCTGTGAGAGAAGATGAAATGACAATGGATACTTTTACGGCTTTGCAATCTTCCATAGCATTTCAAAGTACGTTCTATATGATTTAGCTAGATCCGCACTTTCGATCATAATTGCTATTGGAACAGCTTGCCAAATCCAGATGGAGACTTTATCGCCATAAACAAGTGTAGTTGTAGGTGCTGAAAATTCTTTAGGAAGTTTTCTAAATTCTGATTCTTTAGATTTAAGAATCTTAGTTCCTTCATAATAAAATTGCCTTGCATAAATTTTATTTTGTTTTCTCTCTTTAAGATATTTATCGACAACATGACGAGGAAGATAATTATATGCTCTGTCCGATGCTCCAAACACTACAACTTCATTTTTTGTCTTGATAATATCATTAAAAACTGATCGTATTCCTTCTGAACCCTCAATAATATTAATTGTTGAATCATTTTTTTGAGCAGTAAAATATTTTTCTAAGGTAGGAATCGTAGATTCGAAACGAACATATTTCTCTTTAAAATATTCCAGGATTTTTTGAGGGCTATTCGCCTTGAAATACTTTTTATTATTCTTGGTGATGTGAGCCAATACGCCTTTTGAAATAAGTTTATTTACAGAATCATACACGTGTGGTCTAGAAATTTTTGTTTGCGCAGCGATTTGCGTTGCAGTAAGTTGCCCGCTCTTGAGAATAATCAAATATAGCTCTGCTTCATTCTTCGTCAAACCCATGTCTGTTAATACATCGATATCGACCATGAATCTAAGAAGGGACAGGGATATATAAATGTTATTGTACTAAAGAGTACAACAAAGGTTTTTATAATAGAACGTAATACTATTACATAATGGTAAAAGGATTCGGGATGGATTTTAAAGGAGAAGATATCAGTACTGTTGTAAAGAAATACATACAAAAAGAATCATACGCCAGAGAAGTTATTCATAATCTTACAACAGGAAGTTACGTACGTGAAGCTCCAACAAACCTTGAAGATATTACAAGAATAGTGTATAAAAAGATTTGGGAAAATAAACCGGTAGAACTAAGAGTATTATGGGGCGGCTCAAGAGGACCACGAAAAAGAGTTACTGGCAAAGCAGATGAAATAACAATACAATTTTTAAAAAATATTGAAAAAAAGATAGGATCAGCAATAGAATTTGAGATTTTTCTTTGCGATACACATCATTATCTTTGTAATGGGATTTCAGATAAAAATATATTCGATTATTATTGGAGTATGCGAAAATATAAAAAAGATACAGAGAGCATATATAAAAAAAGTAAATATACTCTAACTGTAGAAAAGCTCTCTGATTTTATTGAAAAAAGATACTTAACCCCTGGCATAGTAGAAAAAGAAGACAACGAAGCCAGAACTAAAGCCAGAATGTTACTCCAAAATGAGGCGTACGCACAGCAGGTTATTCAAGGAACACTAAAGCATTCAAGATGGTACAAGCAATTCAAGGCATTAAAGAAATTTCCGAAGAATTTTGAGACATATCTCGCACAGCTTTACGTTGAAACAGAGATAGAATTTTTATCTGAATTAGGGGTAGAAAGATTCAATCAATCAGGAGAATATCAAATAAAAAAATCAGATAATATCATCGTATCTCTGAGTAACCCCCTAATCCAAAAGCCTATTGCAGAAGTTGCGAATGTTCCGATGCTGTTCTTTTGGTCAAGAGAAGGACGACACGGAGAAGTTCCATGGTATTGTTAAAAGGTATAGATTAACAAGAGTGTATTTCTTAACTAACTTTTTAAACCCTCCTCCACTCCTTAATCCATGATAGAACCAACTCAAGTCAATGAATTCACATGGAAAATAGAAAAGCAAGGAAAGATGAATGTACCTGCGACAATCTATTCTTCACAGGCATTGATGAAAAACATCAAGACCGACAAGACATTCCAGCAGATAATGAATGTCGCATGCCTTAAGGGGATAGTGAAACATGCCATCGCGATGCCAGACGCACACGAAGGATACGGATTCCCAATAGGAGGAGTGGCAGCATTCGACATGGACGAAGGAATAATCTCCCCCGGAGGCATAGGCTACGACGTGAATTGCATTTCAGGGGACTCAGAAATATTAACAGAATTTGGGTATACTAAGAAAATTAAAGATTTTGAAAATGATTTCAATGACGTAACTACGACAGATCTTCTTCTAAAAAATTCATCTTTAAATGTTAAAACTTTTAATAATGGAGTTTTAGAAAACAATAATCTGCAATTTTTTATGAAGAAACCAGTAGATAAAAAAGTAATAAAATTGATTACACAATTAGGATTTACCCTTGAATGCACGGAAGATCATCCTATTCTTACTTCTAAAGGCATGAAATTGGCAGGTATTTTAAGTGAAGAAGAGGATATAGCTATAAATACATTCAAAGGTGTGTCATACGATAAGCCATCATCCAAGACAATAATAAACTCCATTAATGCGCATAAGCAAAATATTGATGAATTAAAAAAGAGAGCATTACTGCCATTAACGTACGATAACCCTAAACTTCCGTATATTATAAAATTGTTTGGCTATTGTTTGGGTGATGGAATAGTATATTTTACAAAGGGGGAAGCTTTTATAACAATCTATAGCTCATGCAAAGAGGATCTAGAGGAAATTCAAAGAGATGCAGACAGGATTGGATATAAGTCGAAAATTTATACTCGTAGTAGAAATCATGTAATAATCGATCAGTATAGAAGAAAAGAATTTCATTCAGTATGCCATGAACTTCACTTTAGATCAAGTTCGCTTGCACATCTTCTTGTTGCTTTAGGTATGCCTACTAATGATAAGACTTATTCTAAACACGTAATCCCTGGATGGATTTTTGAGTGTCCTTTGTGGATGAAGAGACTTTTTTTGGCTTCATTTTTTGGTGCGGAATTGAGTTCTCCATCAACATCTTCAAAAACGTGTTTTTATACTCCTATGCTATGTCAGAGTAAGAAGAAAGAGTTTGTTGATGCTGGAAGAGATTTTATGATTGGTATAATTAGATTATTGGAAGAGTTTGATATTAAAGTTTTGAAGATTAGTGAATTGGATGAGTATAAGAGTCAGAGGTTAAGGTTGATATTGGCCGGTGATGATGATAATGTCTTGAAGTTGTGGACTAGAATAGGGTATGAGTACAGTAGAAAAAAGTCTCATTTAGCTAATATAGCGTCATATTATATTTTGAAAAAACAAATGTGTAGAGCGCATAGAGAAAATGTTGCTAAAAAGATTGTGGAATATAAGAAGAAAGGAATAACTATTAGAGAAATAAAAGATTTATTCAATAATGACTTGATTAATGAGAGTTTTATAGAACGTGTATTTCATTATGGATTGGATAAAAAAAGGATTCCTCCAAATTTTATGTCGTTCAACGAATTAAAAGAACAGAAGATATTATATGATTCCATAGAAAAGATAGAAACAACAAATTATGATGGTTTTGTTTATGATTTTACTGTTGATAAAACGCATAATTTTATTGCTAATGGAATAATCGTTTCTAATTGTAGCGTCAGACTATTGCGGACAGATTATGATGCACAAGATATCATGTCTAAAAGGGTTGAATTATTGAATGAGATGTTCAAGAACGTTCCAGTCGGGACGGGAAGAAAGGGGATAATCAATTTCAGTAAGGAGCAGATACAAGAAGCGATGAACAAGGGTGCCAGATGGGTCATCGATCAAGGTTATGGAAAATTAAGTGATGCTGAACGCACAGAGGAGAACGGTCGTCTGGATGCAGATCCGTTACTTGTCAGTGAGAGGGCATTGGCGAGAGGTGTTCCGCAGCTTGGTACTCTTGGTTCTGGTAATCATTTTCTTGAGGTTCAGCGTGTTGATAAGATTTATGATGATGTTATTGCGAAGGCTTTTGGTATTGATAGGGTTGGGCAGGTCGTCGTGATGATACATTGCGGCTCGCGCGGGCTTGGGCATCAGGTTGCATCTGATTATATAAAATCTATGGAAGAGAAGTATGGATTTGCGGATCTTCCTGACCGAGAGTTGATCAATGCACCTATAAACTCTGATCTTGGGCAGCAATATCTCAAGGCGATGGGAGCGGCAGCAAATTTTGCATTCGCAAACAAGCAACTGATAACATATCATGTTAGGAACGCGTTTGAAAAATTATACGGCAACCAGAATAATATGGACGTCGTGTATGATGTATGCCATAACATCGGAAAGTTCGAGAAGCATGATGTCGATGGCGAGATGCGGAGATTATGCGTACATAGGAAGGGCGCGACACGAAGTTTCGGTCCAGGACGTGAAGAGATACCAGAGGCATACAGGCAATACGGCCAACCGATAATAATCCCAGGTTCGATGGGAACGGCATCATTTCTGCTCGTCGGGACAAAGAAGGCTGAAGAAGTTAGTTTCGGTTCTACTGCACATGGCGCAGGGCGCGTCGGCTCGAGAAGCGAGGCTCTCAGGACATTACGCGGAACTGACATAATCAATCAGTTGAAGAACAAGAACATCGAGATAAAAGGCGGATCGATGAAGGGCATCGCAGAAGAGGCTCCACAGATGTATAAAGATATCGACGAGGTTATACGCGTCTCACACGGGATCGGCATCGGAAATATGGTCGCTCGTCTTGTTCCGTTAGGTGTGATTAAAGGATAAAGCAATAAAAGAGAAATCAGTCACTTCTTACTTACAGAAGCACGTCTTTTCGAAGTCTTACGGGTCTGGGTATATCTCTTCCATGATCTCTTAAATTTATCGTATTTCATCAGGTCGTTGAACGTCCCTGAAGCGACTATCTTCCCTTTATCAAAATAATATATCCGATCGAACAAAGGCAAAAGGTGCAATCTATGTATCGAGGAAATTATGGTCTTCCTTTTATACTGCCTGAATATGTTTTGATATATCAAAAGTTCATTCTTGGAATCGACACTGCTTGTCGGCTCATCGAGCAGCACCATCTGCTTATCCTTGCATGCAAGCAATCCCCTAGCGAGTGCCAGCCGCTGTTTTTCTCCGCCGGAAAGATTCACGCCGCGCTCCTTTATGGACGAATCATATTTCTTGGGCAATCTTTCTACAACATCAGTAAAACATGACATCTGGACGGCGAAACTTACGTCTTCGATGGAAAATTCGTTGCCCATAGTGATATTCTCGAGTATGGTCGTATTGAACAATTCCGGATCCTGCGGTATCAGCGTTATATCATCTCTTACATCGCTGAATCCATTGGTAAGTCTTTTATCGTCAAGATAAACTTCAGAGTCTTTCGGGGTATAAAGGTCAATCATCACCTTCAACATCGTCGTCTTGCCGCTGCCGCTTGCACCGATGAATGCTATGCGCTCACCGTGACGGATGTCAAACGATATATTATTCAGGTGGAGATCCTCGCCCTTGTCGACATGATACGCGAAGTTAAGGGATTTGACATGGATAGTGTTCCAATCTTCGACCATGATGCAATCCGCTTTTTTTACAGAAGAGAATTGCGAAACTATCTCCTCGGCATTCATCACATTGCTCTTCCATCTGACAATGTCTCCATATCTATAGGCGAATCGGAAATATAATCCTGTTATCCTGTCAAGGTAACCGTATAATATGAATACCGTACCGACAAGTATCACTGATCCAAGACCATATTCCATCAGGATATATGTAAGGAGCACGGTGAACATCATCACCGACCCACATAAAGTTACCAGGAACCATTTTACTTCGGTTATCTTATTATTCTGATGGTATAGATCTAAAGGGTCCATTATTTTCTTGAATATGGAACTCGATACGATCTTTTCAAGGCGCATTATTATGACGGTCGATATGTTGCTTATGGAATCATAAATTTTCGCCGATATTATGTTCTCTGAACGGTTCAACTCTCTATACTGAGGTATCAATCTCTTGTCAAACTTTATGATCAAACCTAATGTCACAAGGCATATGAACAAGACTATATAACTGGCATGTATGTCGAAATATACCAATGCCACATATGATCCTATAAACCTTATCACTGTCTCGATCACTTCATAGCTTACACTGGAATAGTTATATACTCCTTCAGTCGCCTTGTTGATCCTGTCGATCGTATCTCCTGAATGGTTGTTGGTGTGCCATTCTGCTGGCATGGACATCACACCATCGAGCAGATATTTTTTATAGTTTGCACGTGCGATGAATGCGTTCCGCCTTTCGATGACCCTTGCAGGACCGTGGAACATCCAGAATGCGACTGTCAACACTACAAGAAGCGACAGTGCCCATATTATAGAAGTGATGCTGCTTGATGTGACTCCCTGCTCTTGGATTATGTTCAGAACGTATCCTATGACGAGCGGCTGAAAAAAATTTATGATATTGGCTATGACGAACATCGAAGCGTATAAAAGTACTTTTTTCTTCTCACCATATCTCCATGTATAGCGCGTCAGAAAAATTATAGGGCTGTCCTTGAACGTCATGATACAAGGGCATGGAAGCAGTTTAAATAATTATGTCGCAATTATGGAATGAATAAAGAAAGATGAATGAATAAAGAAAATTGAAGAACAAAGATGAAACACTATGAGGCCCAAAAAATTATGAAATCTTGAGATTATGAAACTCAACATTCTTTACTATACATCAAATATCTTCCCTCGCGCCCCGACATTTATTACTTTTGTCTTTCCGATCTTCTCTTCAAGGCCTTCCGTCTCATGCATGTGGGAACACAGCAATATATCTGGGTGGAATTTATCTATCGCTCTTCGTATCCCTTTGCTTCCCTCGAACATCGGGAGCATCTTCTCAGTCATCCCTCCTGCAGGATGTATGTGCGTGACCATTATCTGTATATCACTGCCGTGGATGTATCTGTGTCCCTTCGCCAGAAGATCGTATGTCTCCTTGTCGGTTATCTGATGTATCCCAAGGTTCACTCCTGAACATCCGAATAATCCTATGGATTTCGCGTCTTTGATCGGATCTTTTCCATGTTTTGGATCAAATAATTTTATCCCATAACCGTGCAGGTTCTTTATTCCGTAGACTTTTGATAGGAAATCTGCTGTCGCGACACTCTCATGATTTCCTGGGACTATCAGGACCTTCTTGTTATGTTTTAGAAACGGTCCTATAAGGTTATCTGTCTTCTCATCTCCTTCTGTCAGATCGCCGCATAGTATGACTATGTCTACGTTCTCTTTCTGCGCCTTTTCTGCGAGTTTTTTTGCAAGCCCTGAATCACCGTGCAGGTCTCCGGCAGATAATATTCTCATGTGGCACCTATAGAATAATTTTTTGAATCATCTCTTTCTTGTCATCTTTATCTCTTCTAATGGGAATTGTATCTTCCTTAGGAATTTGCTGCTTCGCTCGATCCTTGGCTGTATGAGCACATGATCCCCCTCAAGATGGATTATCGTCGACAACGTTCCCTGTTTTGGCCCGTCATAGAAGATGTAATCGACATTGTTCCTGATGGTTATGTCAAGGTCCTCTAGTGATGTCATGAAATCCTGCCCCGTGACATTCGCACTTGTCGTGACGAGAGGCGTCTTTGAAGAATATGCTACAGCAAGGAACCAGTGGTTAGGCATCCTGACACCCAGGACAACATCGCCCTTAAGGTCATAGTTGTGAACATTCTTTGCGACTGCCTTCTTATTTTTCAGCTTGAGCAGAAGAGTGTATGGCCCAGGCAATTTTCGTATCCATTCCTCAGCCTCTTCTGTGACTATACAATTATCATATATCCATTCCTTACTCGGAACTATGACGGAGAATGGCTGATTGCTATTCTTCAATTTACGTATCTTCTGGACAGAGACCTCATTGAGGGCACTGCACCCTAGACCGTAGATAGTATCAGTGGGATAAACGAACGTACTTGAAGAGATGTCCTTAAGAATGCTCTTGCGGTTCAGATTGTATTCATCAAAATTGATGACTATCATAGAATGTGGAGTCTTTCTAAGTTTAAAAAGTTAGTGGAAGATGAAAAAATGCAGAAAATAACAGTAAAAAAATAAAATCACGCTATAATCTCGTCTTTTATGTCAAGCGAACTGTTCTCCCAACTATCCGCACGCTCATAAAAGAAGTCCCTGTCCTCATACGTCTCAAGCAAGTTTACGATCCTGTTCTTTTTCATTCTTTCACCCCGTCTTTCTGGTAAGATCCTTTATCTGGTTCCAAAATAACCCCTCGATGAATCCTGTATCATCAAAGACAAAACTCTGCTCCGTCACATATTCGTCAACGACCATTTTAAACACCTCGACATATCCGATGCACATATTGCCTGTACATGATATCTAACACGATAAAACAATCATAGAATCAGTCGTTTAAATACCCTGCGGGAGCATGTCCAGTGCGTCCAGTGCAGCACAGATGAGAACAGAAAAAGATGACTACTTCATCAGCTTATGTGATTCTATAACCCCGTCCTTCTCATGCATATACAGATGAGGTATCTTCATCCTCTTATCAAGAGAATTCTTTATCAGCCACTGATCTGACGGTATCATCTTTATCCTATCGATCTGCGCCATCGAGAACCATCTTAATTCTCCAGAACTACTCTTTTCAAATTTCGCGCCCTTAGAATCGACTTTCGTGAAGAACAGCATAAAACTATGCTTCACGATGCCATTTCCCTCGACACGTTCATGCATGATGTTGTTCAACGATACAAATTTCGAATCAAGACCGGATTTCTCACGAACTTTCCTTACGCTCGCCTCACGGGCATCCTCATGCAGGAGCATCTTCCCGCCGATCATCGACCAATAATCCTTATATGGCCTCTTGCTTCTCTTCACAAGCAATATCTTATTCTTGTGCATCACAGCGACGAGAATGACAGGAAGCGGACCTACATCACTCCCGTAAATATCAGAAAATATCGGGATGTATCTCTCTGCGTGTTCCGTCAATTGATAATATTCCCCCTTCTTTACAAGAAGACCGTCTTTTACCATGCTCGTCAGATGATATGAGACCATGTTCGAACGTATCTTCAATGATTTTTCTATCTCATTGAACTTCAATCTATGATTCTCGAGAAATAACTTGAATATCTCGCTTCTCTCTTTCTTGCTTAAGGATTTTTGCATGATATCTTGCTTTGGTTCTTAATTTCAGTCTTACTCGAGGTAATTCGAGGAAATATTTAAATATTGCTGTTGATTGATGGCATATGAATATTAGTGGGGGCGATACTATGGATATCGACGAGATAAAACAAAAAGCAAATTATGTCTCAATCACAGGAATAATACGAAGAAGAGAGAATGGAAAAAACAAGTATCTCATATGCAGACGAAGCCCGAACGAAAAAGCGTTCCCCCTAAAATGGTGCGTCCCAGGAGGAAAGATAGAGCAGAAAGATTTCATAAACACGCCGAAGGATACAAAGGATCATTGGCTCGACATTTTTGAAAAGATATTAAAGAAAGAGATACTTGAAGAGACGGGATTAAAGATAAAGAACATAGGATATGTCTCAAGCCTCGTCTTCATCAGGCCTAACGGCTTCTCGACGATAATCGTAAGCCTTTACGCAGATCATGATTCCGGCAGCGTCAATCTATGTGAAGAGGAACTGACCGATCATGCATGGGTCACAATCGATGAGGCGAAAGATTATGACCTGATTGAGAATATCTATGAACAGATAGGAATGGTTGAAAATAAACTTAATTGATGTCATCGCTCCATATTTACCTTCTTTGCAGTGTTGTACGCGTCATACCCCAGGTAGAGACTCAAAAGCACAGTGATGAAACTATAAGTTATTGCCTCAAAAGTATTTTTCAAGCTGACCTGATTGAAGGATAATCCTCCGACGAGAAATATCTGCACCAAGAGCAGTAATGCTCCAAGTATCCTTTTACGTTTCAGATAGAAATATCCTGTACCCCACAAGAATACGTTGAGAAGCAATGCAACCCATGGATATTTATATACTATAAGCTTATTGTGGACTAATTTCTTTCGTATAACTTCATTGTGTTTTTTCAACCTCTTGAAATAATCCTTGAAGAATATCTCAAAGAGGCCATTGCCCATGCTTACGCCAATTCCCGTGCACATCGCAGTCAATATAACAGTCCAAGCATCAATAGCCATAACCCACCTGACCGATCATTATCCTTATCAACTAATATTCGGTCAACTTCTTATTTACAATCGTCGTGTTTCCACCTGAATGCGTCTTCTCAAGGTCGATGAATCTCCCTTCCTCAAGCTTCGTGATCTTTCTCTGGAATGTCTTATAGGAGGATTTTCCTCCTGCCTGTTCATACATCTTGAACAGATCGCCTATCTTCTTGCCGCTGAATTCGCGCACAATCCTCAGGATCCCCTTGCTGTCCTCATCAAGATCCTCGGTGCTCTTTATCGTGAACTGGTCTATCTTTTCAATGGCCCTTTTTACATGTTCTATCTTTACACGCTTGCTGTCCTTCTCTTCGGCGATGACAGAGGATTCACGCAACAGGAATAATCCTATGCGAACGTCCCTAAGCTCTGCTGCCTTGGCAGCTATCGCCTTGAGCGCATCATCATCGACGCAGTCCTCATTGAATGCGTACGATATCCTTTCACGCAATATGCCCTCTATCTCTGTCTCGTTGTAATGCGGAAATTCCACCTGCTCGAGCATCAATCTGCTCCGTATCCTGTCATCCAACTCCAGGAGCCATGACTTGTAATTCGTCACGAGCAGTATCGTCTTCTTGTAGACCATCTCTGAAAGCACGTATAAGAAATCTGTGTCCTCTGCCTTGTCTATCTCATCGAACACCAATATGACTGAACGCTTGTTGAGTATCTGCGTCACTATCTTGAACAGATCCTCTGTATTCTTGTTCTGTATGAATGCGTATCCGACGGCATCACATAATTCCAGGACGACCTTGTACGTAGTGTTCTTGTGCCAGCAATTTATGTATACGATGTATAATTTATCTGAAAATTCATCACTCTCATCAAGCTCTTTCATCAGATGCTTGAGTGCAGCTGTCTTCCCAACTCCAGGAGGCCCATGGACAATCACATTCCTACCAGTGTGATCCATCAGAAGAGGCTTAATGCATGACGCAAGATATTTCTGTTCTTTTTCCCTGTAAGGGACATTCTTAGGGACGAAAGTGTAATCTAAAGCGTATTCATTCTTGAGCAAACTCTCACTAGGCTTGAGCAAATCATCGTATAACCCCATGATAATGAGAATAAGAAGAGATTTATAAAAGTTATGATGTGAATGGTGCAAAGATAGTTTCCAAGAAATTTTTTTAACTCGTTTGCCAAGAAGTCCCTATCCTAAAATCTTTGATTTAGGTTATGGATGAATTGGCACTGGACAACCACCCGTAAGGTATATAAATAAGTTTGTTTTTCTTACTGATTGTGATTCATATCACAAATTGGCTTGTGGATAGCCTATCGACAATTTGTCGGTAATCTGCGACAATACAGGGCTAACAATTGTTAG
>Ga0182011_10000102_pt1 | contig 66088 bp, 51 predicted proteins | sample 711E1DmetaG_FD_120481 | JGI IMG/M metagenome (GOLD analysis project Ga0182011, IMG submission 120481) | Permafrost microbial communities from Stordalen Mire, Sweden - 711E1D metaG | ecosystem: Environmental > Terrestrial > Soil > Wetlands > Permafrost | place: Sweden: Stordalen | collected...
CGCTACCTTCGGGCTAGCTATTCGGCTCGCACCATGAAGTACTCGGGACCGTTCTTGCTCGCCTTCGTGATCTTTCATCTGGCCCATCTAACCTGGGGCTATCACGTGGTGCCTGGCCCCTTCATTCCGGGCGACATCTACGCCAACATGCTGAACGGTTTTCGCACCGGGTGGGTGGCGCTGGCCTACCTGGCCGCGGTCAGCCTGCTGGGGCTGCACCTGCTCCACGGCGCGCACAGCATGTTCGAATCGCTCGGGCTGCGCCACCGTCGGGTGGAATCGCTGCTCTTTGGCTTTGCCCGCGTCGCCGCGCTCGCAATCTCGGTGGGTCTGGCTCTGGCTCCGGCGGCAGTGTTCTTTCGCATGATCCGGGGGTAAGGACCAATGGAACTGAAAGCCAACCTTCCCTCTGGGCCTTTGGCGACCGCATGGGAGCACCAGCGCTTCGAATTCAAGCTGGTCAACCCGGCCAACAAGCGTCGCTATCAGATCATCGTGGTGGGCTCTGGCCTGGCCGGCGCGTCCGCGGCTGCGTCGCTGGGCGAGTTGGGCTACAACGTGCGCTGCTTCTGCTACCAGGACAGCCCGCGCCGTGCGCACAGCATCGCCGCACAGGGGGGCATCAACGCCGCCAAGAACTACCAGAACGACGGCGACAGCGTGCAGCGCCTGTTCTACGACACCATCAAGGGCGGGGACTTCCGCGCGCGCGAGCACAACGTCTACCGCTTGGCCGAGATTTCCAGCCAGATCATCGACCAGTGCGTGGCCCAGGGGGTTCCTTTTGCGCGCGAGTATGGCGGACAGCTCGCCAACCGTTCCTTTGGCGGCGCGCAGGTGTCGCGCACCTTCTATGCCCGCGGTCAAACCGGGCAGCAGCTTCTGCTGGGCGCGTACCAGGCCCTGTCGCGCCAGATCGCGGCGGGCCAGGTCAAGATGTTCCCGCGTACCGAGATGCTCGACCTAGTGGTCGTCGAGGGTCGGGCCTGCGGCATCGTGACCCGCGATCTGGTGTCGGGCGCGATCGAGTCGCATGCTGCGGACGCGGTCATCCTGGCCACCGGCGGCTACGGCAATGTCTTCTATCTGTCGACCAACGCCAAGGGCTGCAACGTGACCGCCACCTGGCGTGCGCACAAGCGCGGGGCCGGGTTTGCCAACCCCTGCTTCACCCAGATTCACCCCACCTGCATTCCCGTCACCGGCGAGCACCAGTCCAAGCTCACCCTGATGAGCGAGTCGTTGCGCAACGACGGCCGGGTGTGGGTCCCGTTGCGCGCCGGTGACCAGCGGCCGCCCGCCCAGATCCCGGAGGCCGAGCGCGACTACTATCTCGAGCGCCGCTACCCCAGCTTCGGCAATCTGGTTCCGCGCGACGTGGCCAGCCGCGCTGCCAAGGCGGTGTGTGACGACAACCGCGGCGTCGGGCCAGGCGGCCGCGGGGTGTTCCTGGATTTCTCCGACGCCATTTCACGGCAGGGCGAGGCGGTGGTGCGCGAGCGCTACGGCAACCTGTTCGACATGTACGAGCGGATCACCGCAGAGAACCCCTACAAGGTTCCCATGCGAATCTACCCGGCGGTGCACTACACCATGGGCGGGCTGTGGGTCGACTATAATCTCATGAGCACCATTCCGGGTCTGTTCGTGCTGGGCGAGGCGAACTTCTCCGACCACGGAGCGAACCGCCTGGGTGCCTCGGCGTTGATGCAGGGATTGGCCGACGGCTACTTCATCATTCCCTACACCATTGGAACCTATTTGGCTGGCAGCAAGCCGGGATCGGGTTCGGCTGACCAGCCAGAATTCGGCGCGGCCAAGGCACAAGTGAAGGAGCGAGCCAACCGCTTGCTCGCGGGCAAAGGCAGGCGAACCGCAACCTCGTTCCATCGCGAGTTGGGCAAATTGCTTTGGGAGAACTGCGGAATGGCGCGTACTGCGGCCGGGCTGAAGCAAGCCCTCGGCCGCATTCCCGAACTGCGCGAGCAGTTCTGGCGTGATGTCGCGGTGCCCGGTGATCGGGAGGAACTGAATCAGTCGCTGGAAACCGCTGGCCGGGTGGGGGATTTTCTCGAATTCGCCGAGCTGCTGTGCCGGGATGCGCTGGCACGCGAGGAATCCTGCGGCGGACACTTTCGGCAGGAGTATCAAACCCCAGATGGTGAGGCCCGGCGCGACGATGCGCGTTTTGCCCATGTGGCGGTGTGGGAGCACCGGGGCGACGGCCAAGAGCCGCTCCGCCACACCGAGCCGCTCAGCTTCGAGAACGTCCACCTCGCGCAGCGGAGCTACAAGTGAACATGAATCTCGCGCTGATGGTCTGGCGCCAGGAGAACGCGCGCGCGGTCGGCCACATGCAGAGGATCGAGGCCAGGGACATCAGCTCTGACATGTCATTCCTCGAAATGCTCGACGTGGTCAACGAACGCCTGACCGAAGGCGGCCAGTCACCCATCGCCTTTGACCACGACTGCCGCGAGGGGATCTGCGGGTCGTGTGGGGTGGTCATCAACGGCGTGCCGCACGGCCCGCAACCAGGGACCACGACCTGCCAGCTTCACATGCGCCACTTCTGCGACGGCCAGGTCATTGTCATCGAGCCCTTCCGCGCGCGTGCCTTTCCCGTGATTCGCGACCTCATGGTCGACCGCAGCGCCTTCGATCGGGTGATTGCGGCCGGCGGTTTCATCACCTCACCCACCGGGAGCGCTCCGGAGGGCAATTCCATGCTGGTTTCCAAGGAAAGGGCTGATACCGCCATGGAGGCGGCCGCCTGCATCGGGTGCGGCGCATGCGTCGCCGCCTGCCCCAACGCTTCTGCCATGCTGTTTGTCGGCGCCAAGATCTCGCACCTGGGCCTTCTGCCCCAGGGTCAGCCCGAACGCTGGTCCCGCGTGCACGCCATGGTGGCCACCATGGACGCCGAGGGCTTTGGCGGCTGCACCAACTTCCTTGAATGCACCGCGGTCTGCCCCAAGAACGTGTCGCCTGACTTCATCGGCCGCATGAACCGCGACCTGATCGGCGCCGTGTTCCTGGCCCGGCCGCGGGTGACCAGCACCGAAGCCGGATAGCGACGTCGGGCAGTCCTCGGGGCGCCAGGATGCAAGAATTGCGGAATTGCGTGAGACTGTGTTACTCGGTGGACCATCTAACCAGCAGGCAGAGAGAACGGCCGCATTCAAACCAACAGGGAGGCCCCATGACATCGTGCATACAGTGCAAGAATGAACTTGCGTCTGATTTTCGTTTCTGCCCACGTTGCGGCGCTCCGGCAGCCAAGGACATTCCGGACCAGTACTTGCTGGCGAGACGGGCCATGGAAGGGCGCATGGAGGGAGGCCCGGTTCAACCTGCCATCGCGACCCTGCTAAAGGCCTACGGCATGGGTCTGCGCGATGCCCACGTCTTGTGCGGCCTCGGGATCCTCTACTACCGCCTCGGCGACATCGCGTCGGCAACCAAGTACCTTGAGGAAGCCATCAAGCTCAAGCCCGACTTCCCCGAAGCACACTACGACCTGGCCCTGACCTACTACCGCGGCGGTCAGATCCACAAGACCATTGCGACGATGGAGCGGTGTCTGGAGCTAAGTCCCGACTACGCGGCCGCTCACTACTGGATCGGCATCGCCAACTACCACCTGGGGCGCCAGCAGAAAGCCATCCAGTCCTTCCTGCGCGTGGTCGAGCTGAACCCGGCGGCCAAGGTTGCCAACTACCACCTAGGCGTGAATTTCGCGTCGCTAGGCCAGTACGACAAAGCCATCGCCAATTTCAAGCTGGTGGTGGAGAACTGCCCAGAGGACGAGGCGGCCTTCTATCACCTGGGCATGGCCTACTATGAATCCAACAAGATTCCGGAGGCCACGGAGGTCTTCAAGCATTGTGTCGCGCTGGACCCCGGCGACCGGCGCGCGGCGCAGATGCTGGAGATGCTGACCAACGTTCCGGGGGTTTAGTGCCGCCTCTCGCAAATTCGTAGTTGGCTAGGCGCCCGAGGCGATAGGGCGGTGCCGGTGGACGGCCCTGGCGGACGGAGCCGGCGCCGACGGTCGGTCCCGGATTCGGAACCGGATCCGGCGGCCGGCCCCGGAACCGGCTCGTCGCCGGACCCGGGACAACAGGGCAACGGTCCGGCGATGAGCTTTTCAGCGGGGACAGTTCCGCCGAGCCGAGTTTCTCGGAGAATCTCGGCTCGACGGCCCGCTTCGGGCGATCTACACGCCCAACCCTGGGTTGAGCTTCACCCTGACGCGCTCACAGAGGAGGGAGGCCCGGAAGAGGCGCCTGGAGAACGGCAACCGAAGAATTGATGCCGCCGTCCAGCAACGACAGGTTGGTGAAGAAGAGTTGATTCCCCCAGAAGATGGGCGACGCGGTGGTGTCCATCTTCGGGACCAGGTTCGGGTTTGAGTACCGCGCGGTCAGTTGTGCGGAAGGCGACAGCACCTGGATCTCGTTGGCGGCATTGGCCGCCACATACAGGTTGCCCAAGAGGTCGAAGGTAATGCCGTCGGCTCCCAGGAGTGACTTGGTGGTGCCCTGTTGACTATCGATGGTCGGTCCGTCGGCAAAGACCTGCGCTGTGCCCGCGGTCCAGCCCGGCCCCACGTTGATGCGGATGATCTGGCGCTTGGTGGTGTTGGAGACGTACATATGTTGAAAGAAGAAGTCGAACGCGATGCCATTGGCCCCGATGGGCAAGGGGGGGAACGGGTTGCTGGCCAGGAGCGGGTCCGCAGACCACACCGTCAGGCCGGAACCGTCTTGGTTCATGCGTGTGATCGTCCCATGGAAGGAGTCCGTCACGTACAGGCGCCCTAGCAGGTCTTCCGCGAAGCCGTTAGGGAACGCGAAACCACTGGCAATCGGCGTGACCACTCCGGTTTCCATGTTGACGGAGAGCACGCGGCCCTTGTTGTTCCCGAAGCTCGTCGGCGGACTTGCCAACGTATTCGCAAAGTCGAGAGCAAACACCGTGTGCGGTGGCTCGAAGTGCACGCCGAGCAACGGGGTCACGCCGCCGGGTCCCGCGGGAATCGGGACAGACTTCACGAATGCACCATTGTGATCGAACTTGCAGATGTGGGTGGTCGGCAAGATGGCGGCCGAGCCAGTGTAGATATTGCCCTGAAGATCGAGCGTGATTCCCTCGGGGTTGACACAATCCGTGCCGGAAAGGTTGCCGGTGACAGTCGAGATAGTTCCGACGGGCGGAGACGCCGCGGCCGGCGCGGCAATAGCAGTGGCGCCAGCGGCCAAGAACATAGACATCCACAACGCGTTCTTCATGGTACCTCCTTGGTTCGGGGTGGAGGTTGGACGCTCGCATGGCGTCGCCGCGCGTACAAGAAATCATTTTGCAACATTCTTGCGACGCTAGACTGCCACGAGGTACCGCGCGGCTCGCGCACGCATGACGCGGTAGGCCTTGGGTGAACGTTCTCGGCAGCCGGTTTGTGTTAGAAGACCAGAACTGCGCGTAACGGGACGATCGAAGATGAGACGTTTTCATCTGCCAGTCTGGCTCGTGTTCCTCGCTGCTACGGCAGATGCACTCGCCCAGGAAGACGAGCCCGATGCGGAGCTGCCTTCCGTACCGGGGCCGGCCGCGGCAGCGAAATCCATCCCTCCGCCCGGCATCGACTATCCCGCCTTGCAAGCCCTGGGCGGAGGCTCGGCGCTCTACATCGATCACACCTACGAAACCAGCGACGATCTGTCGACGTTCTATTGGGTCAAGGGCCGCGCCAGTGGCTATCGGGTCGCCTTGGGCGGCATTCTTCGCCGCGGGTCATTCCAGGCAAACCTTGAGTTGCCTCTGCAGCTCACGCGTCTTTTCATCGACAACCTGGGCTCGGCGTCTCCTCCGATTCCAGCCGATCGGCAGAAGTCCTCGTTCTCCCTGGGAGACGTGGTCGCAGGCGGCAGCTATGCCTGGACGTTTTCCACCGACCCGGTCACGGCAACCTTGGGTGTGGGCATGCGCGCCCGGTTGCCCACGCACACCATGACCTATAGCTTCGGACTCATCGATGGAAGTACCTACGCATTTGGTTTCCCCTACTACTTCCATTTGGCTCCTGCTGGCTTGTTTCTCGTGTCCTATGGCCCCCTCTCCTTGACGATCAATGAGGGCATTCTGGCCATGCTGGCCAAGAACACCACGCTCTTGGGCCTGCCTTTGAACATCCCGAACATTTTCTTCTGGGAATCGCACACCGCGCTTTCCCTCGTGCCCGCCAAATGGCTGGGACTTTCTCTCGAACTCATTAGCTGCATTCAGCTCAGTCACATAGACGACCAGAATTTTCAAACTCTGAACCACCTTCGCGCCTTCTACCTCAATCCTGCCGTAACCGTTGACCTCGGATCCTACCGGGTTGCCCTGGCGGGACGATTCGGGCTTGGCAACGACACCCAGAAATTCGGCGTGATCACGTTCTCCGGATCGCGAGCCCTACTCGTGCGCGTGTCCTATCTGTTCTAGCCGCCCGAGTTTGCGGTAGACTGAGAGATCGCATGCTCCGCTTCATCCCTGGCGTGCTCATGATCGTGTGCGCGGCATCCTGCCACTCGAGTGGAACGGGTCCGGCCGACACGCGGATTCGGGATGGGGGCGCGGACGGGATGATGCTCAACCTGCCAGTCGGCTGTCCGCCCGACGCTGGCAACGAGATCGGCATCGGCAAGCCATGCAGCAACGGGGGCAACGAGTGCGGGAGCGGTCTGCTCTGCACCTGTGGCAACTTCGGCGTCACCTTGCCGGCCAACATGCCCTGTTTCTGCACCAACGCGACGCCAAGCGCGAGGTGTCCGACAAATCCAAACTGCGGGAGCAACGCAACCTGCTGCGCCATCCTTGGTGTGGTGAGTGGTTGCATCCCCAATGTCTGCCTGGTCAGCACATCGCAGGGCAGCAATCAGTGCCCATTTCAGTAGGAGTGCGTCAGCGTCTCGCGTCCCAGCGCGCAGCGCAGCGAGACGACCGGCCTTCCCGGTAGGGAAAAGTTGCCAAGAAATTGGTGCACCGGGATTGGGTGCTGCAATGATTGCGGTCACTTGCGCGACAGGAATTGGTCTTGGCGGCGATTGATGGACGACTCTTGAGAGCGATGGAACTGATTCGCATGAAGATGGGTTTTCTGCCTTCCACGTGAGAGGTCCTGACCACATGATCGAAGATGGCGACGAGCAATTGAACGACGACAACCCGCACGACGAGGAACTGGAAATCGTCGGCAAGACAACGGCCAAGCGGGCGATGTCGAGCGAGGAGAGGGCGCGCAAGAAGGGCGATCTCATCACCATCGGGAAGGCCAAGGGTTTCCTTACCTACGACGAAGTCAACGATCACATGCTGGCGAGCATCGGCTCGTCCGAACAGATCGACGACTGGCTGTCGGCCCTGGGCGGTGAGGGCATCGAGATCGTGGACTCTGCGTCCCACGTGAAGGGGACCGAAAAGTCGGTCCCGAGCGAAGCGGCGCCCGAAGAAGAGGCCGAGCCGCAATCTGCGCAGATCCCCGAGGTGGAGGAAGAGGAAGAGGACGGCGACTCCAAGACCAACGATCCGGTGCGCATATACCTGCGCAAGATGGGCTCGGTTTCGTTGTTGAGCCGCCAGGGAGAGGTGGAGATCGCCAAGCGCATCGAGGACGGTGAGCGCCGTGTGCTGCAGGCAGTGCTCAATTCCCCCCTCCCGATCGAGGAGATCCTGGATCGGGACGACAGGCCGCCCCAGGAGAAGATTCGGGCGAACGAGGCGGCCAGAGACGCGGACGAGGATGAAATCGAGTTCGACGAGAATTGGGAGGTCGAGGTGGTGAGCAAGGTGCTCGACAAGGTGCGCCGGCTGCGCAAGGAGGTGAAGAAGGTCGAGGAGAAAAAGACTGCCAGCGAAGCCGCGCGCAACAGAGCCAGGAAGCAGGTCGCAGCGATCAAGCAGGAGATGATCGATGCCCTGCAGGAGATCCACCTCAGTAGGAAACAGATCGATCGCATCGTGGTCCGGCTCAAGGCTCTGGTGTCCCGCATGGAAGCGGCTCATCGCGAGATTGATGAATGCGAACGGCGCACAGGCCTGGCACAACGTGATTTCGCCAAGACCTTGCGCGAGATCCGATCATCGCCCCTGCGCCAGCGGGCGGTGGCCAAGAAACTAGGCCTGCGGCCTGAGGAGATCGAAGATCTGGCCAAGGTCATCGAGAACGCCAAGAAGAAGATCAAGAAGGTGGAGGAAGAGGCGGCGATGACCGAGGAGGGCCTGCGCGTCACCGTGCGGGAGATCCAGCTTGGCGAGCGGCAGGCCGAGCAGGCCAAGGCGGAACTGATCGAGGCCAACCTGCGCCTGGTGGTGTCCATTGCCAAGAAGTACGCCAACCGGGGAATGCAGTTTCTCGACCTCATCCAGGAAGGCAACATCGGCCTGATGAGGGCCGTGGACAAGTTCGAGTACAAGCGCGGCTACAAGTTCTCGACCTACGCGACGTGGTGGATCCGGCAGGCGATCACGCGCGCCATAGCCGATCAGGCGCGCACCATCCGCATTCCGGTGCATATGATCGAAACTATCAACAAGCTCATCCGCACCAGCCGATACCTGGTGCAGGAGTTGGGCCGGGAAGTGACGCCGGAAGAGATTGCCGAGAAGATGGAACTGTCGCTGGACAAGGTCCGCAATGTGCTCAGCATTGCCAAGCAGCCCATCTCGCTGGAGACCCCCATCGGCGCGGACGAGGACTCGGACCTGCACGACTCAATTGAGGACAAGAAAGTCATCCCGGCGGCCGACACTGTTATCTCCATGGACCTCGCGGATCAGATGCGCAAGGTGCTGGCCACGCTCACACCGCGCGAGGAGAAGGTGCTGCGCATGCGCTTCGGTGTCGGAGAAAAATCGGACCACACTCTGGAACAGGTGGGTCAGGACTTCGATGTCACGCGCGAGCGCATCCGGCAGATCGAGGCCAAGGCCTTGCTCAAGCTGCGCCACCCGTCGCGCGGCTTGCGGCTAAAAAGCTTCATCGAAGGATAGAACGCGCGCGGGCAGGGATGCCTCTCCCGAGGGCGTCTGCGAAGCTCTCGCTGCGCCCTTTGCAGCGCCACTTCGGCCCGACGCGGACGCTCGTCGCTCAGGCTGGAGGCCGCTACCCGCGATCAGTTACCTGCGCCCGTCTCAGAGTTGCCCGAGCGCCAGCACGAGCTGGGCGCGGGCTGTGGCCAGGCTGAAATGCGCCTGCACTTCCTGCGCCGAGGCGGTGGTCATGGCCACCTGCGAATCACCGAGCTCGATCATGTTGCCCACGCCGGCCTGGTAGCGGCCCTCGGCCAGGCGAAGTTGCTCGCGTGCGTTGACCGCCGCCTCGTGGGTAGCCTCCTCGCTCGCCTTGGCCGCGCGCACAGCCAGACGCGCCTGTTCCAGGTCCAAACGTATCTGCTGGTGCTGAATCTCGTACTGGCCGCGCAGCACAATTGCCGTGGCACGCGCCTCGCGCACCTGTTCGTTGGTGATGCCCCCTCCGAAGATCGGCCAAGTCAAGGACAACATCCCGTACCAGTTCCACGCCAGGTTGTCGACTGCCGGCCCCGCATCACTCAGCGACATGATGGCACTCAACCCAGGATAGTAGCCACCTCTCGTCGCACCGATGGTGAATTCCTGCGCCCGAATCTGGTCGGCCAGGGCCTGCAAGTCGGGGCGCGCTTTGATTGCGGTGGGCAGAAGCTCGTCCGTGCTCTTGTCCTCGCCCGGAACCGGGTCGACCACGGGGACTTCAACCTGATAGTCGATGGGGCCCTCAACACCCATGGCCTGATTGAGCTGTGCCTTGGCCACGTCATGCGCGTTCTGCGCGGTGATGAGCTGCACCCGCGCCGTGGCCCGGTTGGTGAGTGCCTGGGCCAAGGCAATCTCCGGCTGCGTGCCTGCGCGCACGAAACCCTGGGCCTGCACCAGGTGGGCTTCCTGGTTGGTCAGCCCATCCTGAGCCACCTTGACCAGGGCATAGGTGGCGGCTGCGTTGTAGTAGGCGGCACGAACATTGAAGGAGACCTGCTGTGCTGTGCGCGACTCGCTATCAGATTGAGAACGAGCGGTGGTCTTGGCGGCGTTCCACTTGCCCGTAGTCTGCCCGAAGTCGTAGATCAGCTGGCTGGCGGTCACGCGGAATTGGAAGTAGTTGCTGGTGTCGAAGCTCCCATGGTTGGACCCGGTCGTCCCGGTGCTGGTGGTGGTACCGGTGCCGGTGTTGGTGGCGGTGCCAGTGCCTGTGGCAGTGCCGGTGTTCGTTCCGACCGAGCTGCCGCCTGACGGAAAGTTGTTCGTCGTGCGCTGGTATGAGGCCGTGCCGCTCACTTGCGGCAGCAGCGCCGCCCGGCTCTCATAGGCGCGGGCATCGGCCACCTCGCTCTGCGCATGTGCGACCTGAAGCTGGGGGTGGGTGGCGCGCGCGATGCGCAGGGCCTCGTCGAAGGTCAACACGCGCCCCTGCTGGGCGTGGGCCGGCTGTGCCAACCAGCCGACAGCGACAATGAGGAAGAGAAGACGTTTCATTCGTACCTCAAGGCTTCAATGGGATCGAGGCGGGAGGCTTTTTGCGCCGGGTAGAGCCCGAAGACTACGCCGACCAGACCGGAAAATCCGACCGCGATAGCGATGATGTCGAGACGAATCAAGATGGGCCAGCCGAAGTTGGCTGCCAATCGATTGGCGGCCAACAACCCCAGCAGGATGCCGATAATGCCGCCCGCAATCGAGAGCGCGAGCGCCTCGACCAGAAACTGCGACAGCACGTCGCGGGGGCGCGCGCCGACGGCCATGCGGATGCCGATCTCGCGTGTCCGCTCGGTGACACTGACGAGCATAATGTTCATGATGCCGATGCCGCCCACGATAAGCGACACCGCGGCGATGCTGGCCAGAAGCGTGGTGAGGGTCTTGACGCCCTCCTGCTGGGCGCTAGCCATCTCGGTCAGGTTGCGAATGCTGAAATCGTCTTCGGCGCCAATCGGGAGGTGGTGGCGATCGCGCAGCAGGGTGGCAATTTGAAGCTGCGCGCGGGTGGTGGCTTCGCTCGACACCGCGCTGACCATGAATGCGCCGGCCATAAACTTCTGCAGGCCGCCTTGGATCTTGGCCTGGAAGGTCGTGTACGGGATGAACACGGCGTCGTCGTAGTCTTGCCCGGTGGCCGACTGCCCCTTGCGCGCCAGCACACCAATGATCTGGAAGGGAGTCTTCTGTATGCGCACGGACTGACCGGTTGGATCGGCGTTGGAACCGAAGAGCTTGTCCACCACCGTCTGCCCCAGCAACACCACTTTGCTACCCGTTTCGATGTCTGAGGGACTGATGGGGCTGCCCATCGCGACGGGCCAGGTGCGCATCAAGAAGTACTCGGGCGAAACGCCGTTGACCGAGGTGGCCCAGTTTTGATCTTCACTGATCACCTGCTGGTTGCTGCGGAGCTGCGGGCTGGCATAGCGAACCGCGCTGGCCTCGCTGCGTATGGCCTTGAGATCATCCCAGGTCAGAGTGGGCATGCTGCCAAAGCCCCCATGCGCCCCAGAAGCACTGGTGGTGCCCGACAGCACTATCAGCAGGTTCGAGCCCATCGACGCGAACGCCTCTTCCACGCGCGCCTTGGCGCCTTCACCGATGGCGACCATGGCAATCACCGCCGACACGCCGATGATCACGCCTAGCGTGGTGAGGAACGAGCGCAGCTTGTTGCGCATGAGTGCCCGCACCGCGACCCGCAAGACTTGCAGAGGACTCATGGCGAAAGCTCCGCGTCGGCGGGGGCTGAGCCGGGCTCGGCTTGCAGCGCTGTCTGCTGCTCGTCCGACCGCACGCGGCCGTCGTGCATAACTACCACGCGCGAGGCGTAGCGGGCGATGTCCGCCTCGTGGGTGACGAGCAGGAGCGTGATACCAGTGCGGCCCAGTTCCTGGAACAGCGCCATGATCTCCACGCTGGTCCGCGAATCCAGGTTGCCCGTGGGTTCGTCGGCTACGATGAGGTGCGGATGCGTGACCAGGGCCCGCGCCACCGCCACCCGCTGCTGTTGCCCCCCGGACATCTGATTGGGATGGTGGTGCAGGCGATCGCCCAGACCCACGCGCGCCAGCGCGTCCCGGGCACGGGTGTGGCGCTCGCGGGCCGAGATGCCTGCGTACAGCAGGGGAAGCTCCACGTTCTCCAGCGCGGTGGTACGCGACAACAGGTTGAAGCTCTGAAACACGAAACCCAGAGTGCGGTTGCGCAGCCGGGCCAAGGCGTTCCGGTCGAGCTGTGACACCTCCTCGCCCACCAGCCAGTAGCCACCCGAGCTGGGCCGGTCCAAACACCCCAGGATGTTCATCAGGGTTGACTTGCCCGAGCCCGACGGTCCCATCACCGCCACCGACTCGCCCTCGCTGATGGTCAGCGAGACGTCGCGCAGGGCATGGACCTCCACTTCGCCCATCCGGTACACCTTGCTGACCTTGCGGGTCTCAATGAGGGGCTTGCCCATCTGTGCACCTAGAATCGGCGCGGGCCACCGGGTGGCGGTCCGGCGCCCGGCAACATCCCGGTGGCGGCCGGCTTAAAGCCTGCCGGAAGGGTGGCGTCGCTGATAACCAGATCCCCGGGCTGCAGAGGGCCCTCCACCACTTCTGTCTTGGTGCCGTCGGTGGTTCCTGCTTTGATGCGAACCGGGCTGGGCAGATCGTTGCGCAAGACCCATACCGTGCGTCGATCGGGTGCCTCGTCGTTTTTCGCCGAGCCCCCCGCGCGTGCGGGACCGCCTGATCCAGCCCCGGGCACACCAGGGGAGCCGTCGCTGCCGGAACGACGCCCGCGCGGAACTTCCAGCTTGAGGGCACTGGCCAGATCCGCACTGGGGCGAAAGCGGAGGCCTGCGTTGGTCACACGCAAGACATCTTCTTTGTTGGCAAACACGAAGGTGACATTGGCGGTCATACCGGGCCGCAGTTTGAGATCGGAGTTGTCCACGTCGATGACCGCGTCGTAGGTGACCACATTCTGCACGGTCGTTGCAGCGTTGCGAATCTGGCGAACCGCACCCTTGAACGGCTCGCCCGGGAAGGCATCCACGGTGAAAGTGGCCTGCATGCCCGCGCGCAGCTTGCCCACGTCGGCCTCGGCCACGCTGGTGTCCACCTGCATCTTGCGCAGATCCTCAGCGATGACAAACAACACGGGCGCCTGCAGAGAAGCGGCCACGGTCTGGCCCACGTCCACGTTGCGCGAGATCACAGTGCCATCGGTGGGGGACACGATGTCGGTCAGGGCCAGGTTCACCTCGGCCAGATGCAAGACCGCCAGGGCCTGTTTGACATTGGCTTGGTCGGCCTCGACCTGCGCCAAGGCCGAGCCAGCATTGGACTCGGCGGTGTCTAGGTCCGAGACGGCGATGAGCTTGTCCTTCGCCAGGGGGCCCTGCCGCTTGAGCTGCCGGTCGGCGAACTTGGCCAGCACCCTGTCTTTGTCCAGGGTGGCCTTGGCCTGGGCATAGTTGGCGCGGGCGTTTTCCAGCGTGGCCTGGAACAGGCGGGGATCGATCTTCGCAATGATCTGCCCCTTCTTCACCGTCGAGTTGAAATCAGCGTAGAGTTTCAAGATGGAGCCGGACACCTGGCTGCCCACCTGCACGGTGACCAGGGCCGAAAGGGTTCCGGTGGCGGTGACCCGCGCGGTAATGCGGCCGCGGTCCACAGCCGTGGTTTCCCATTGCACCTTGGGCTTCGCGGATCGCCGTTTCAGCACATAGGCTGTGCCCCCGGCCAACGCCAACACCAGGACCACCACGCCCCAGAACTTCGTCGACTTGAGCCAACTCATGCGTGTGTCCTGCACCCTATCTATCGCGGTCCCGCCGCGTCGCCACCCCATTCTCAGATGGCCCCGGACCAGGCGGCGAAAGCCGGTCCAGTTCATCCAGATTGTCCACAATCCGACGGAGCCAGCCGCGCAGCGTGGCGATCTCGTCCGGCGAGAAGTGCGCCTCGGCGGCCTTGCGAACCTGCGCTGCCACGACCAGGCAGCGCGCACCGAACTGCTCACCTAGGGGGGTCAGCACCATCCGGCGACGCCGACGATCGGCGGGATCACTGTCCAAGCGAACCAGCTTGCGCCGGCTCAAGGCAGCCAACACACGCGACGCGGTGGGCTGATCCATGGGCAAGGCAGCCAGGATATCGGCCAGCGATGCCCCCTGGCGTTCGACCAGGGCCACCAGGAGCCAGAATTGCTGGTTCGAGAGCGCCAGATCGCGAACCCGCATCTCCACAGCTTGACGCTGCCGGCGTCGCAGCGCAGCCAGCAAGAGCCCGATGGGTACTTGCTTTGCTAACATATGCAGTGCTATATATTCGCCCAATCGCCAACGCTGTCAACCCGATTCTCACCGCCGCAACCGCAACCGCCCTAGTCACTCCTACAGATCGAGATCTGCCTGAGCCGCATGCTCCATGATGAACTTGAAGCGCGCCTCGACGTCTTTGCCCATGAGCTCGGTCAGGATGCGGTCGGTCTCCGGGCCGTCGCCGATGGTCACGCGCAGCAGCCGCCGCGTGGCCGGATCGAGGGTGGTCCGGCGCAGTTCCTCGGGCTGCATCTCGCCCAGACCCTTGAACCGCATGACCTCGGGCCGCGCGTTCTTGGGCAGAGCCGCCACGATGCGATCACGATCCAGCTCGTCGAGCGCCCAGAAGGTCTCCTTGCCGTGGTCGACGCGAAAGAGCGGCGGCTGCGCCAGGTACACGAAGCCACCCTCAATGAGCGGTCGCAGGTGCCGGTAGAAAAAGGTGAGCAGGAGGGTGGCGATGTGATGGCCGTCGGAATCGGCATCCATCATGAAGATAATCTTGTGGTAGCGCAGGCGCTCCAGGTTGAACTGCTCGCCCACACCGCACCCAAGCGCCGATACCACGTCTTGCAGCTCCTTGTTCGACAGGACCTTTTGCAGCGACGCCTGCTCGGCGTTCAGCACCTTGCCGCGCAAGGGAAGGATGGCCTGGACCTTGCGCTCGCGGCCTTGCTTGGCCGAGCCGCCGGCCGAGTCGCCCTCGACGATGAACAGCTCGCTTCTGGCTGGATCCGTCGACGCGCAGTCAGCCAGCTTGCCCGGCAGATTCAGCCGGTGTGAGATGGCCGTCTTGCGCGACACCGCCTGCGAGGCCGCACGCGAGGCCTCGCGTGCCTTGGCTGCCAGCGTGATGCGCTCGACAATGGTCGTGCCCGCGGTCCGGTTCTGGTGCAGGAAGGTTTCCAGCGCCGGCCGGATGGCGTTGTCCACCAGGGCTTGCGCCTCGGGATTGCCCAGGCGCTCCTTGGTCTGACCCTGAAACTGTGGATCGTGCAGATAGATGGACAAAAGACCGACAATACCTTCGCGGATGTCCTCTGCCGTCAGATTGAGGTTCTTGGGCGCTAGGCCGGCGTCGTCGAGAAACGAGCGCATAGCCTTGACGATGGCCGCGCGAAAACCCTGCTCGTGCGTCCCACCTTGGGTGGTGGGGATGCCGTTCACGTAGGTGCGCAGCGTCTCCTCGTGCGATTCCGTCCACTGCAGCGCACATTCGATGCGGCCCCCGTCCTCGCGCTGGAAGTAGAAGACCTGCGGGACGGTGGGCGGCTTGCCCCGGTCGGCGATGATTTTGGCCAAGAAGTCCGCGATGCCGCCCTCGTGCTGCAACACATCGCTGGTGCCCGCGGACTCGTCCCGGAAGGTGATTTTGAGTCCCTTGTGCAAGAACGTCTTGGCGTCCAGACGGAAACGGATGGTTTCCGCCGAGAACTCCTGCTTGCCAAAGATCTGCACGTCCGGCCGGAAGAAAGTCGTGGTCCCCGAGCCCCGCGCCGGCCCCTTCTTGGTCAGTCTGCTGGTCGCCTCGCCCCGCGCATAGCTCTGCTCCCACTCGAAGCCATCGCGCCGCACGCGCGCCACCATCTCCTCGGACAAGGCGTTGACTACCGACGCGCCCACACCGTGCAGACCGCCAGAATACTGATACTGCCCGGAGGAAAACTTTCCCCCGGCGTGCAGCGTGGTGAGCACGAGTTCCAACGCGGATTTCTTGAATTCCTTTTTGACGTCAACCGGGATGCCTCGGCCGTTGTCCACCACGGTGGCTGAGCGGCGATCCTTGTGCAGGGTCACCTCGATGTGGGTGGCGTAACCGTTGATCACCTCGTCGACCGAGTTGTCCACGATCTCCCACAGCAAGTGATGGTAGCCCTTGCTGTCGGTGCCGCCGATGTACATGCCCGGCCGTCGCCGTACCGGCTCGAGACCTTGCAGGACGGTGATGTGTTCCGCGGTGTATGAACTAGAAGCAGCCATGGTGAAGCCGGCACATGCTAGTGGAACAGTTTGGGCGGCTCATCCGCCGGCGCGGGCGGCTCAGGGAAGAGCACCCGCACGACACTGGACTTGCGTGCCAGGCTGTGGCCACGGCCGCCGCGCGCGGTGACGTGATAGCGCCCTGGGCCCACCGGAACCTTCTTTCCCGCGTCGGTCTCCGCGATCAACACGGTGTCGTCTTTGCGACCACCCAGGGCAAAGCCCATGACCGCGTCTTCTTCGTCGAGTTTGATGATGGTGACCCCGCGGCCCGGATTGGCGAGTTCCGCCGCCTCGTCAGCGTCGCACACCAGCGCGCGGGCGCGGGTGGAGACCACGCATAGCACGTCCTTGGGGCGCACCGGCAGGACGCCCACAACTTCGTCGCCCTCGGCGGGTTTGGCAAAACGTCGGCCGGCCCGCGTGCTCAGTTCGCGCAGTGGATCGAGGTTGAAGCGGAAGCCGTAGCCCCGCTTGGTCACGGCCAACGCCAGGGTTCCGGCCGGCACCGCCGAAGGCCCCGCGCCGGTGACCACCAGCGCAGCCACCACCCGCTCCCCGTCGCGGAAGTTGAAGAGCTTCTGCACCGGCTCGCCATACCCGGTCGAGGCGGGCACATCGTGGATGCGACTGACGTAGCAGCTTCCCAGGTTGGAAAAGATGGCGAGAAAATCCTTGGTCGACCCGCGCAGCGCCGCCAGCACGGCATCGCCCTCGCGCAGCCGGGTGGCCGACAGATCCTTCACCTCGCGGACGCGCTTGAGCCAGCCGTCGCGTGACAGAATGACGGTCACCTCCTCGTCGAGGATGAAGTCCTCAACCTGGAACTCCACTTCGTCGCTGCCGCCGCCGCCGATCTTGGTGCGCCGTTTGTCCGCAAAGCGCTGGCCGATGTCCGCAATCTCGCCGCGAATCACCTTCCACAGCCTGCGCTTGTCCTTGAGGATGGCTTCGATCTCCTTGGCTCGCGCTCGCTTTTCCGCCAGCTCGTCGCGAATCGCCTGGATTTCCAGCCGCGCCAGCTTGTACAGCTTCATCTCCAGGATGGCGTCGGTTTGTTCTGCGTCGATCTTGAAGCGATCCTGCAGCTTGGCGGCCGCGTCGGCCTTGCCCTCGGACTTGCGGATGATGCGGATGGCTTCGTCGAGCGCATCGAAGAGAATGGCGAAGCCTTGCAGGATGTGGATGCGGCGGCGCAGCTCCGCCAGCTCGAACTCGAAGCGACGGGTCACCACATTCTCGCGAAAATCTAGGAACTCGCCCAAGATGGCCCGCAGGTTGAGCCGCATGGGCCCGGCCACCTCGCGATTATCCGTAGGCACCAGGCAGGTCATGTTGACGTGGAAGGACAGCTCAAGCGGGGTGTGCTTGTACAGGTACGCAACCACAAGCGCCGGATCCGCCCCCGGCTTCAACTCCAGCACTACGCGCACGTCGTCGGTGGATTCGTCGCGCACGTCCACCAGCATGGGAAGCTTCTTGGCCAGAATGACTTGGGCAATACTCTCCACCAGGCTCGCCTTGGATACGTTGTAAGGGATGGAGGTGACGACGATCTGCTGACTGCCCCGCTTGGTCTCCTCGATCTTCCACTCGCCGCGCACGCGCACGGGGCCCTGGCCGGTTTCGTAGATCTCACGCAGCTCTTTCCGGGAATTGATGATCTGGCCGCCGGTCGGAAAATCGGGACCCTTGATGTACCGGAGCAGATCTTTGCTCTCCAGCTTGCGATCGTCGATCAGGGCCACGGCGGCCTCGCACACCTCGCCCAGGTTGTGGGGCGGGATGTTGGTGGCCATGCCTACCGCGATGCCGGCGCAGCCGTTGGCGAGCAAGTGCGGAATGCGCGCGGGCAACACCAGGGGCTCTTGCGCGGTGCCGTCGAAGTTGGGCCGGAAATCCACCGTGCCCTGCTTGATCTCGTCGAGCAGCTCAGTCGCCAGCGGCGCCAGGCGTGCCTCGGTGTAGCGGTAGGCGGCCGGTGCATCGCCGTCGAGCGATCCGAAATTGCCGTGCCCGTCCACCAGCCGGTAACGCAAAGAGAAGTCCTGAGCCATGCGCACCATGGCGTCGTAGCAGGCGCTATCGCCGTGCGGATGGTACTTGCCTATGACCGCGCCCACGATGGTCGCGCTCTTGCGAAAGCGCGCGTCGGGGTAGAGGTGCAGGTCGGTGTGCATGGCGAAGAGGATCCGCCGTTGCACGGGCTTGAGCCCGTCGCGTACATCAGGCAGGGCGCGCGCCGTGATGACGCTGACCGCGTAGTTGAGATAGCGGCGTTGCGCCTCTTCGGCCAAATTGGCGTCAGTAGGCGGAGGTGGTTCGTCGCTGCCACCCTTGCCCCGGCCGCGGCCACCCCCGCCCTTGCCCTTGGCCGGCGGCAGGACAGGCCGTGCACCGTTTTCGTCGAGAAGATCGAGTTGTCGCGCGGACATGAAGCTACTGGGGACGCCGCACAAAACGACGCCATGTGGGCCCCAAGTTAGGGGACCGCAGGCGCAAGATCAAGTAAGGCTCTCCCCAAGGTCGGGATCGGGGTTCGGGGTTGTTTCACGCCGCACCACCAAGCCGCGCCGCCCGGACGGGTCACTCCGTACGACAAGCCACGGTGGCGGCACGAGGCGGGGCCCGTCAGCCCTGCTGTCAGCTTTCCAGCTTCCTGCGTCTCCAGTTGCGCGGAGGCTGCTTGTCCCCTGAATCAGGGTTAGAGCGCGCGTTGTCAATCCAGCGGAAGCTAGGAGCGGGCCGCACGTCCACGTGGACGAACCCCACCCGCGGGTAGAAGCCAATCCCCATGCCACCGGCATCCAGGGTTTGGACAAAGGTCCGCAGGTCACGCGGACGCACGCCCGCGATGCGGATATCGGCCGCCGTGCCGTGGAAATGGTTGCTGGTGGTCTTTCGTTGGAAACGATAGCCCGAAAGCAATTCAAGCGGCCGCCCGTCAAAAGCATCGTTCACATGGGAGAGGATGGTGAGCAAGCGCGGATCAATTTCGTGTTCCTCCCCGGTGCGCTTGCAGCGAAATACGTGGGCGATCTCCTTGGCCGCCTCAACGCTGTACGAGCCGTCTGGGTTGTAGATGTTGGTCTTGAGTTCCTCTTTGTAGTTGAGCGAGTAAATCCGGATGTCGCCGGACGGCTGCGGCAGGGGGTCGCTGCGCAGCTCAACGTCGGGTATGGCCCAACCAAGCACGCCGTGGCGGCGAACGCGGTGCTTGCAGGCTTTGGCCGGCTTGCCACAGTTCTGGGCAGCCGCCCTGGTTCCCAATGGCCGTCGCCCGCCCACACCGTCCGCCTGCACGGACCCAACATGGGCCAAAGCCAGGCTCAACCCTAGAAGAGCGGTCAGAAATCCCCTGGGCATGCTTCTACTAGGTTTGCCGGGACTTTGGGGTCTGTCAACATAAAAGAGGTTGCGGGGCTCACAGACGTGTGGGCAGAAGGCGACACGGTGCCCCGTCTCAGCCCAAAGTCCTACCGCGGCCTCCCGCACGGGGCGCTTCGACCGATGGTTCTGGACCTGCCAGGTGAACCAGCTCGATGTGTAGGGTGCCAGCGACCGAGAAGATGCGGTCGTCGCGATAGAACTCGCCATAGACGACCCGACGAATACCGGAGTTGGCAATCTCCTTGAAGCAGTTCCAGCAAGGACTGGCAGTGACGTAGATGGTGCCGCCGTCAATCATGACACCGTTGCGCGCGGCCTGCAGGATGGCGTTGCTCTCGGCGTGGATGGTGGCCACGCAATGGCCGTTCTCCATCATGTGGCCCGCTTCTGTGCAGTGAGGCATGCCGCGGATGGATCCGTTGTAGCCAGTCGACAGGATGGTCTTGTCGCGCACGATAACGGCACCCACTGACTTGCGCGGACAGGTTGAGCGCGACGAGACGACCCGCGCGATGTTCATGAAGTACTCGTCCCAGGAAGCCCTCTCGGCCATCCGCCTTCTCTACCATGATTCTGAAGCACCACTTTGTTGGATTCGGACCGACGGGAGAATCCGACAAAGTGGTGCTAGTATCCGCCGACCCGTGGACTGGAAGAGCACCCTTAGTCTGCCGAAGACCGAATTCCCGATGCGCGCCGACTTGGCCCGTCGTGAGCCCCTTTGGCTCAAGCGCTGGTCCGACGAACGCCACTACGAGACGCTGCTGGCGGCTCGCCAAGCCGCCGCTGCGCCGCCCTTCGTGCTGCACGACGGCCCTCCCTATGCGACAGGGGGGATTCACTACGGGACGTTGCTGAACAAAGTCCTGAAGGACATCATCGTCCGCTCGCAGCTCTTGCTGGGCAAGAACGCACCCTTCGTGCCCGGCTGGGACTGTCACGGACTTCCCATCGAGCATCAGGTGGAGAAGGCGGCCGGCGGCCGGGCCAAGCTGAGCCCGGCCGAGTTGCGCCAGCGCTGCGAGGCCCACGCGCTCAAGTTCGTCGACGTGATGCGCGCCGATTTCCGGCGTCTAGGCTGCGTCGGCACCTGGGACCAGCCGTATTTGACGCTGGCCAAAGGCTACGAGGCGACCATCGTGCGCATCCTGGCGGCCTTTGCTCGTCAGGGCCTTCTCTACCGCGCCAAGCGGCCGGTGCACTGGTGTACCACCCACCAGACGGCGTTGGCCGAGGCCGAGGTCGAGTACGCCGATCACAGCTCGCCATCGATCTACGTGCGCTTCCCGCTTGTGCAGAACCAAGCTGCAGTGGAGCGGCTGTTCGGCAGTGCGGCCGCCGCGCTGGTCATCTGGACCACCACGCCGTGGACCCTAGCCGCCAACTTGGCCGTGGTGGCTAACCCACAGCTCGCCTACGCCGGCATTCCGGTCGAGCGCGGCGGGCGGCGCGAGTACCTCATCGTGGCGCGTGAACTGTCCAAAACGTTCTTGGCGGCCTGTCATCTTCCCACACCGCCCGAGGATGAATGGATCGAGATTGCCGGGGATAGGCTCGCCGCTCTGCGCGGCGCGCGCTATCAGCATCCCTTTGTCAGCGAGGCGCGCAGCGAGCGCGATTTCCGCTTGAGCTTCGCAGCGCATGCCACGCTGGCGGCAGGCACCGGCCTGGTTCACACCGCCCCGGGCCATGGCGCCGAAGACTATACTGTCGGCCGCGCCGAGGGCCTGGAGATCTACGCCCCGGTGGACGGCCGCGGCCGTTACACCGCGGAAGTGGCCCTTTGGGCCGGCCAGCCGGTGCTTGAAGCCAACCCCAAGATTGTGGCCCACCTGGCCGAGACGGGGTTTCTGCTCAACCAGCCGGGCGAGACGGTGCGACACTCGTACCCCCATTGCTGGCGCTGCAAGCACCCGGTGCTCTTTCGCGCCACCAGCCAGTGGTTCGCGCGCCTGGGTGATTTGGGCGATAGCAGCAGTCTGCGCGAAAAGGCCCTGGCCGAGATCAAAAAGACCCAGTGGATCCCGACGTGGGGCGAGGATCGCATCCGGGGCATGATCGAGGTGCGACCCGATTGGTGCCTGTCGCGCCAGCGCATCTGGGGTGTGCCCATTCCCGCCTACCTTTGCAAGGCATGCGACGAGCCGTTCCTGGTGCCTGAAGCAATGGAGTTTGTGGCCACGGTTTTCGAAACCGAGGGCGCCAACGCCTGGTTTGCCCGGCCGACAAGTGAGTTGGCCCCGGCGGGTACTTGCTGCCCACGCTGCCAGGGCACTGATCTTGGAAAAGGCGAGGACATCGTCGATGTCTGGTTCGAGTCGGGCGTGTCTTGGGCTGCTGTGGCTGATGGCAAGTTGGTGCCCAAAGGCGAAAAGGTCGATCTCTATCTCGAAGGTGCGGACCAGCACCGCGGGTGGTTCCATTCGTCGCTCCTGGCCGCAGTCGCCGCCCGTGGGAGCGCGCCCTACAAAGCGGTGCTGACCCATGGTTGGGTGCTCGATGAGCGCGGCAAGGTCTATTCGAAGTCTGAAATCGAGAAGGCGCGCGCCGCTGGCGTGAAGACGGACTACGTCGAGCCACGCGTGTGGATGGAAAAGAATGGTGCCGAGCTTCTGCGTCTGTGGGCCGCCGCTGCCGACTACCAAGCGGACGTGGTGTTCAGCAAAACCATCCTGGATCAGCTGGGCGAGTCGTACCGCAAGATCCGCAACACCTGCCGCTACCTTCTGTCCAACCTGTATGACTTTGTGCCTTCACGTGACCTCTTGCCCGACGACAAACTTCGCGAGCTGGATCGTCTGGCGCTGGAGGTTTTGCGTGACCGGGACCGGCAAGTCTTCGACAGCTATCGCACCTACGCCTTTCACGACGTGGTCCGCAGGCTGGTCGACTACGTGGTCACGGTGTCGGCCGAGTATCTGGATCCGGTCAAGGACGTCCTCTACTGCGACGCGCCCCGATCGCCCAGCCGGCGCAGCGTGCAGAGTGTCTTTCACCACATGGTGCGCACCATCGCCACCTGGATGGCGCCCATCTTGTGCTTCTCAGCGCAGGACGTGGCCGACGAACTTCTGCGGCAGACAGGCGAGTCCTTCGATGTGCACGGCGAGATCCGGAAAGAGCCGACGCCGATGGGCGAGGCGGTCCAGCGCTGGCAGGATGAGGTCCGGCCTCGGCGGGAGATGATCCTGGCCAAGCTGGAGCCCTTCCGCGCCGCGGGCCACAAGTCTCTGGAGGCCAAGGTCACGGTGAGGCCGACCATGGGAGATCGGGAGTTTTGGCTACGCGATCGCGAGAACCTCCTTGAAACAACCGTGGTGTCGCAACTGGAGATCACCGCTGACGATGCCGCGAACGGGGCAGAGATCACGGTCAGCGCGGCCAGCGGTCCCGAGTGCCCGCGCTGCTGGCGGCGCACCGGGTCGCCCTCTGGCTACGCCGCGGAGCCAAACCTTTGCACTCGCTGCGCGGCCGTGGTCAGCTTGCTGGAGCCACGATGAGTTCCACCAGAACCCGCAACATCCTGTTCACGGTCACGGCCGCAGTTTCGATCCTTCTCGACCAGTGGACCAAGGTGCTGGCCCGCACCCACCTCAAGCCCCTCGATCCGTGGCGGGGCATCGTGGTCATCGATGGTTACTTTGACTTGCGCTACTCGGAAAACACCGGCGTCGCGTTCGGGATGCTACAGAAACTACCTGGCGGTCGCATCCTGCTGTCCCTGATGGCGCTGGCGGCGCTTGGCCTGGTCTTCCACTACCTGCGCCGGACCGATCCCAGCCAAACCCGGCTGCACCTCGCGCTTGGCTTGGTGGGCGGGGGCGCGGTGGGAAACCTTGTCGACCGAATCATTGCCGGCCGAGTGAGCGACTTCATCGTGTGGCACTACCACGGCCATGAATGGCCGGCTTTCAATGTCGCGGACGCAGCGTTGGTGGTCGGCGTATGCCTCATGGCGCTCGATATGATGCTCGACAAACGTCGCACGGCCACCGGCGCGCCGCCCGAACGCGCGGCTGGGGGCCGCCGATGAATGACGGATCGTGATGTGCAGACTGGGGCATCTGGAATGGAGGAGATTCAGATCGCATACTTCTCCCTCTCCCCCCGGGAGAGGGCTGGGGTGAGGGTACTGTATCGGACGTGAACCCATGCCGCGGACTTGTGGCCCAACACCTGCGTCGCTTCAGCGTCTGGCCCAAGAAAAGCACCACCCTCACCCCCGTCCCCTCTCCCGGCGGGAGAGGGGAGAAAAGAGTGCTCGTCCTCGAGTCATGACCGGTCATTTGGTCCTGGAAAGACCATGCGCCCGATCCTGATCGACTTCGGGATCGATCTTCCGCTGCTGGGGCGGCTCGACCTCCCCTCCTACTTCGCCACGCTCGGGCTGAGCTTCCTGGTTGGGCTTTGGATGATGCGGCGGGAAGCGGGCAAGCTCGGGCTCGACCGCGAACGGATCTACGATCTTTGGCTCGGCCTCATCCTGTGGGCGGTCGTCGGGGCGCGCGTCCTGCACATTCTTGCCGACGGACATTTCCACGACTATGTGAACCTGTGTGTGGACAACTTCAGGGTCGCCGCCACCGAAGCCAAAGTCGCCCATTGCAACGCCAGCTCGGAGTGCGGCTGGGACTATGTGTGTAACCTAGCCACGCACACCTGCCATCCGCCGCGAGACTGTCTGGCGGTCTTCAAGGTGTGGCGGGGAGGCCTGGCCTACTACGGCGGGTTCATCTTCGCCGCGGTCTTCGGCCTCGCCTACGCGCGCAAACATCGCCTGGGGCGGTGGGTGGTGGCGGACCTGGCCGCGCCCTGGATCGCCTTTGGTCTGGCGCTCACCCGCCTGGGCTGCTTTCTCAACGGCTGCTGCTACGGCAAGGTGTCGCATCTGCCCTGGGCTGTGCGCTTTCCACCCGGCAGTACGGTGTGGGAAGCGCAACGCGTGGCCGGCCTGATTCCCGAGGGCAGCCCGGCCCTGCCGGTGCATCCGACGCAGATCTACCTCGCCTTGCTCGACTTTGGGATGTTTCTGTTGCTGTATTTCGTCGTGCGACGACGAAGACGGGTTGATGGTCAGGTCTTTGCCTGGCTGCTTGTCATGAAGGGTGTGCTGCGTTCCTTCGTCGAGATCTTCCGCGACGACGATCGCGGCGTGTTTTTCGGTTGGCTGTCCACCTCGCAGATCTTGTCGGTGCCGCTGGTCGCAATTGGCATCTACCTGCTGCTTTCTGGCCTGCGCTCGCATTGGTTGGCGGACCCGGCGCCGGCGCAGGAGAACGGGTGAAACCGAATCTCTTCACCTTGCACCTCGGGGTCCATGGCTTGGATGTCCACGCCTACGGCCTGCTTGTTGCTATGGGCGCGATTGTGGGGGTGTTGCTGGCCCTTCGCCAGGGACGGCGGATGGGCTTCGACACCGCTGCCGTGCTTGACTTGACCTTCTGGGCTTTGGTGGCCGGCATCGTCGGTGCGCGCATCCTCTATGTGCTCGTGCACGGTGGCGACTACGCGCGCCTGTGCGCGGGAAGCGGGGCAACCCGACCCGCCCTACGCGCACTCGCCGATTGCGCGGCACCGCTCTATCTCTGGAAGGGCGGCCTGGTCTTCTACGGGGGCGCCCTGGCGGCAGGCGGCGTGGTCTTGCTTTTTGCTCGTCGGCGAGCCTGGCCCTTGGGCGACGTGGCTGACCTGCTCGCTTTCCCGCTGCCGCTCAGCCACGCCTTGGGACGCGTGGGTTGTTTCCTGGCCGGTTGCTGCTACGGCAAGGTTTCCACCCTCGGTGTGCGTTTCCCGCCCGCCAGCGTCGCGTATCATGAGTTGGCCACCTCGGGTCTGGTCGCGCCGGGCGCACCCACCACTCCGGCTCTCGCTCCCACCCAGCTCTACGAGGCAGCGGGCGAAGGGTTGCTCTTCACCTTGCTCTTGGTCCTGCGCCGCCGCCGACGGTTCCCCGGCTCTTTGGCCCTGGTCTACGTCATGGGCTACGCGATCCTGCGCGCAAGCGTCGAGGTCTTGCGCGGGGACACGGGCCGGGGATTTCTGTTCGAGATTTCGCTGCCCCGGGTGGCGGTCTGGCTCGACCTGCCTGCCAACCAGCCTCTGGTGCTCTCCACAGCGCAGGCGCTCAGTCTGGGTCTTGGCACCGCCGCAGCCGTTGCCTATTGGATCCTGCGCCGCCGCCCAGCCGAGAGCACGGAGATTTGAGCGGCGTTTCGAACTCCCGCCGCTTCCCGATCGTCGCCACTCTTCTGCTGCTCTTCGGGGTGGTCGTCCTGTTCGGGCGCGCCCTTTTCCAAGGGGGCACGTTCGCCGATCGCGACCTCGGCTCGTACTACTACGCCGCCAAATGGCTGGTGGCGCCGCTCACCCGGGCCTCGGGGGCGATTCCCCTTTGGAATCCCTTCTTCGCCTCAGGCCAACCCTTCGCGGCCAACCCCGAGCATGAACTGTTCCATCCCCTGACCACGCTGTTCCTCCTGCTGCCATTCGAATGGGCCTTCCGGCTGCAGGTTATCCTGCCGCCGTTGGCGGGTGCGGCATGCATGTTCTGGTTCCTGCGCCATCTGAGGCGCAGCCGAGCCGCGGCCCTGGCCGGCGCTCTGGCCTGGGGATTCGGGGGTTACCTGCTCTCGTCCACCAACCTGCTGCCCACCCTTTTCAGCGCGTCCGTCATCCCGCTGGCTCTCACCTTCGTCATGCGGCTGATGCGATCGCCGTCGCGGTCCAACATCACTGGTCTGGCCTTTGCCCTGGGCCTGCAGTGTCTGGCGGGCGAGCCCTCGATTCTGATCGCGATGCCCTTCCTCGTCCTGGCGACGGCGCTCTCGCCGCGCGCCAGGACGGGGCGACAGGGGCTGTGGATGCTGGCGGCCGGTCTTGGGCTGGGCGTCACCATGGGCGCCATAGTGCTGCTGCCGGGAGTCCATCATGCTGGCAAGACGGTCCGCGCGCTGGGCCTGACCGACGCCATGGCCAACGAATGGTCCATGCCGGCGGTACGCATCTTCGATCTCCTCTCGCCCCACGTTCTCGGTCACGTCAACCGCGCCGATACAAGCGAGTACTGGGGCCGGGCCCTGTATGGCGACAGGACCTTCGCTTTCCTCTACTCGCTTTATCCCGGTCTGCTCATCAGCCTGCTGGCTCTGGCCGCCTGTCGCATCCGGTGGCGGGCGCTGCTTGGCTGGGCGGTCGTGGGCGTGCTGGGGTATCTCGTGGCCCTGGGCGACCACTTCGTGGTCTGGCCCTTGCTGCGTCACGTGCCGGGGTTCGGGGTTGTTCGCTTCCCCGAAAGATTTTCCGTACTCTTCATCTTCCCCGTGGTGGTGGCGGGGAGTCATGGCTTTGACTGGATGGTGATGGGGCGGGCCGGACTTCGGCGGCGGCTGCTGCCCTGGCTGGCGGGTTTCTCCCTGCTCGGGCTTGTGCTGGCCAGTGGCCTGAGACTCGTTTCGGCACGCGCGGCGGTCACGCATCCTGCGCGTATGGCCACGCTGGATGCCCTGCGGTTGTCTGCGGTGTCGCTGGCCTCGTTCGCGCTTCTCTGGCTTGGCCGCCGCTTCAGCCGGGGGCTGCGTGGCCTGGCACTCTGCGCGTTGCTGGCGATCGATCTGGCCGACGCCGGCCGTTGTCTTGTGCCCACGGTGCCCGTGTCGCAGCTGGCCCAGCCACCCCCGTTCCTCGTCCCGCTACTCCAGCGCGGTCAGAGCGAGTTGATCTTCCACATGGCCGCGTGGAACCCCCGGTTTTCGGATACCGGCGGTCTGGCCAAGCCGCCCATCCCGGCCCGCTGGGGCCTGGCCATGACGCTTGAGCGCGACTTCGATTTCACCCAGCTTCGCTGGACCTTCGAAAGCACCCGCACCCTCATGCTGGTGACGAACGCCGACCCGAATCTGATTGAGCCGCTACTCCGGCGGCGCGGTGTCACCGCCATTGTCGAGTTCGGCGCGGGGGTCAAGTGGGAGAACGACCGGCTGGTTCGTCCCGGCGGCGGTCCCGTGATCGAGACCCTGCTGGCCCGCGAGACCAATCCCTTCGCGTTCGCCGTGTCCCGCGTAGAGATCGTGAGGGGCCATCAGGGCTGGGCCAATGCCGTACGCCGGCTGCGCGACGAAATCCCCCGTACCGCATGCGTCGAGGACACGGACCTTCAGGCCTTCCCGGTCCATCCCGCGCCCGCCGAGGTGCGCACCCGGCGCGATACACCCATGCGCTTCAGTCTCGAAGTGAACGCGCAGGGACCGGGTTCCTCGTTCGTGGCCATCAACCAGACTTGGGACGAGGGTTGGCGCGCGCTTCAAGATGGGAGCCCGACCCGTGTCTATCGCACCGACCTCTCGCTCTCGGGGCTGGTGGTGCCGCCGGGCAAGCATCGAATCGATGTCGAGTACGCCGATCCCTGGATGACGGCGGGTCTGGGCGTCTCGCTGGCATCGGCGTTGGCCGGGCTGGCTCTGGTTCTGTTCCGCCGCTGCAGCGGCGCGGCATCGCGGTGATCCCCGAAGGGGGCGAAGAGGGGTCGCGCGCGAGCAGCGCCATGCCGGCCGCATCAAGCATTGAGTCCGCCGCTGCAATCCCAATCTGCTCGCCCCCTTGGGCGACCCGGAGGGAAATTGCGGGCCGCCCGAAGGGCCGGGCCGCGGCTCGCGGGTCGCGTGGGCGTGGGCGAGAGCGTGAGCGAGTTCGTGGGCGTTTTGCGGGAGGACGGAGAGCGGGCCGCGGGCCGCTCACGCCAGTCGCCCACGCTAGCCGCTCTCCGCTGGTCGCTACCGCTCACGTTACCGCTCACGCTACCGCTACCGCGCACGGTGGCCGATCTGCGCTGGACCGGAGGGTCGCTCGCCCATGTGAGCCAGGAGTTCAAGTGGCGCTTGGCTTACTCTCGTAGGTCAGGCCCTGCCGGAACAGCGCCAGCAAGGCGGCAAGCGGCAGCAGGGCAAACAGGCCATCAGCCCAGCGTGGAAGAGCGGAGTAGAGGATGGGAATGCACACCCAGGTATCGCAGTTGAACAGGATGGTGACCAGCGCCACGGAGCCCACCAGCTCCATGAGCGACCGCTTGCGGTTCGCGACCGGGCCCTGCCACGAGGCGGCCACCCTGCGCGCGCGTTCGGCCAGCACCTGGCAGATGAGCGGAAGGGCGGGCGTCAGGGTGTGAAGCCAGATCCGCGTGAGCCCCAGGATGCAGGCCAGCACGGCCAGGTGGGCCACCTCGCCGTCGCTGCGTGGGCGCAGGCGAACATAGACTACGGCTGCTACGCCAACGGCGATCAGGATCGTCATCGTGGTGGGACCCCAGCCAAGCAGGCAGTACAGCGCTCGCTGCAAGGACATGCTGCGCGCGTCCAGGCCGAAGTTCTGATGCTGAGCCAGCATGCGCCAGAGTTCCGAGGGAAAGGCGAGCAGGGCGGCCAGAAACAAGGCCCCGGCCGTCAGCGGGGCGATGACATGGGTGCGCGTAGGCCGTTTCAGGCGTGCGGCGCAGAGCACCGGCATCAGCAGCAACGCATAGGGCTTGATGACCAGCCCCGCTCCCAGAGCCAGTCCCGCTGCCACCGGATAGCGCCGCCAGCTCAGCAACACGGTCAGGGTCAGCGCATTGACGATGGGCGAGAGATTGCCGGCGCGCAGGGCGTCCAGCAGGGGCGAAGCTGCAAGCAATACGAGCGCGGCGGTGGCGCAGCGGATGAGCGGCGTGCTGCGCACCCAGCCGCTGGCGATCCAAGCCACCACGGCTGAGGCCACCACGTTGAGTACACGAAGGGTGATCGCCAGCGGGTGCAGACCGATCCAGCCCGCGGCCCAGGCACAGGCGTAGGCAAAGGCGGGGGTGCTCAGGTAGGGGGCGTGGTCGTAGGGAGACCGTCCGTCGCGCACCATCTGTGCCGCCACCATGTTGATCGCCTCGTCCGAGAGCCACGAGCCCGCCGTGAGGTAGTTGGCATGGTAGGCGAAGGCCAGCAAGAGCAGAGCCCCGAAGAGCATGACTGGCTGCCACCGCGAAGCCGTCGGATCCCGCGCATGAGCCACCTGTGGCTGATCAATATCGCCCGTCGCTTGTTTGGGCACGGCCAATCCTATCCTATCTCATCCTGTCCAGCCTGCGCCGCCGCAGCGTCGCGGCCTATGCGACTCTGCCCTCCCTTCTCGCGGGCTGGCCGCATGCTCTCGCTGGACGCCATGCTGCGCAGGCCGGTCATGCACCAGTCGCGCGATCAACCGGTCGCATGAACCATAGCACCCGCGCTACAATGCCGTCGATGGCCGCCGAGGACGACGCGCGAACATCCGGTGTGGTGGCGCACCCAAGGCTGCTCGACCGGCGTGGCAGCGCGCTCGCGGCGTTTCTGATCCTGGCCGTCGTCCTTCTGGGGGTGGCGTTCGGCCCGCATTTGCGCGGCGAGTTCGTGTGGGACGACATCTACCTGGTGGAGGGGAACCAGGCCCTCTTCCAGACCGACGGCTGGCGCGTGCTGTTGAACCACGACCTGTGGGGGCCGGTGACCGGCGAGCCTTCGCAACTCTATCATCCCGTGCCGATGTTCTCGTTGTGGCTGCAAGGGATCTTGCACACCCGTTCCCTGGTCGGCTTCCGTCTGGCAAATCTCGCCCTGCACGGGCTGTGTGCGGGACTGCTCTGGCTCTTCCTTGGCAGGCGCGGAATGAGCCGAGCGGCGGCCCTGGCCACTGCGGCGGTTTTTCTCGTACACCCCAGTGTCACCGAGCCGGTCATGTGGGTTACCGGGCGACACGATACCCTGGGTATGGCGTTCACACTTGCAGCCATGCTGCTTTGGCCTGTCGCGGACCGCGGGATCTGGTTGAGATCCAGCCTGGCCGGGTTGGCCGCGGCCCTGGCCTTTCTGTGCAAGGAACAGTTCTTGGTGGTTCCGGTCTTGTTGCTGGTCTACACCGTGGTGGGGATGCGTGGCCGAGCCAACTGCCTTTCGGGACCACGCCGTTGGCTCATCTTGCTGCTGCCGTCCGCCGGCCTTGCGGCGGCCCTTCTTTGGCGCGCCCACCTTGGCATTCGCTTGGGCAGTGATGAGCTTGCGCGCGGACTCGCGCAACAGTTCGTCTGCTACGCCACCATTGTCTGGCACTATGGATTCCAGCTTCTGTCGTTTGGAAATTCCGCCACGCTGGACCGATTCATCCCCCTCGGTCCCTGGGCGGCAATGGGCGTCCTGGTCATTCTGCTCGCGGCGGGGACGGTTCTTGCGCGGGCGTGGTGGCGAGAGCCGGCGCGGTTTGCGCTGCCCTTGTTCGGGGTCTCTTGGTTTTGCCTTTCGCTCGTCCCCCTTGTCGCGGCGGTTCCCAGGATCGGCTTCTACGGCAACCGCTACGCCTATTCTTCCCTGGGCGGACTGACCGTGGCGGTCGCCGGACTGCTGGCCCCCCTGGCGGGGCGCGCCCGCGGCCGCCTGCGGCGACTGTGGCTGGTGGCTGGGGCGCTGCTGCCTGCACTGCTGGTTCTGTCCACGTCGTCTGCGGCCGCCAACTGGCGCTCGGACCTGTCTCTCTATCGAGCTGATCTATTGCGCGACCCCGACAACGGAATCGCCCACTACCACTATGGCTACGCAGTTCTGCGACGGCGCGGATGCGGCGAGGCCCTGCCAATCTTTCTTGCCGCCACACGATTGGCCCCCGACTATGCGCGCGGCTGGCACAATGTGGCCGGCTGTCTGGAAAACCTGGGACGAGCGGCCGAGGCGGAAGAGCCGGCGCGGCGGGCGGTGGAGCTGGAACCCGACAATGCTCGCAACCAGTACAACCTCGCGGTGGCTCTTGCCGCGCGGGGCGACAGGACCGGTGCCACGCATGCGTTGGAACACTGCCTGGCGCGTGAGCCTTCGTTCAAGCCGGCACGGGAGCTGCTCGTCGGGCTCCGTCACGCGCAGGCCTCGCCATGATCGTCTTGCCCCTGCTGGCGCCGGGCGGCCTTGCCCTATACCTTGGCACACGCGATCCGGGTGGCCGGGAGGCACGGGCTGAGAGTGCTACGCCCGCCTGACCCCACCCACTGCCTTGGCGAAGGCCCAGACATACTCGAACCCGGACGCCAAGGAAACCACCAGCGAGATGTTGAGCAACATCGTGCCCGCAACCTGGTAGTCAACCGAAACGCCAAGCCCGAGCACCGGGTAGCTGAAGTGGATGAGAAGCATGCTGATGGCCACCAATTGCAGCGCGGTCTTGATCTTTCCGCCCGGGCTGGCCGCAATGACCATGCCCTCGCTGGATGCGATGCTGCGCAGGCCAGTGATGCAGAAGTCGCGCGCGATCAAGACCACGACAACCCAGGCCGCCGCGCGTCCCATCGCCACGAGGAAGACCAGCACGGCTGTGACCATGAGCTTGTCGGCCAGGGGATCGAGGAACTTGCCCAGAACACTGACCTGACCTCGACTACGGGCCAAATAGCCATCGAGGCCATCGCCCGCCGAGGCGACCAGGTAGAGGACGGCCGCGATGAAACTACGGACCGGGCTGAAGTTGTCGATGAAGTACAGGACCCCCGGGACGATCAGGACTCTCCCCATCGTCACGACGTTGGGCAGGTCCGTGATCTGGCTGCGTAGATTCGCCATGTTTGGACAGCAATACTACCCCGACGCCCGCGCAGGTTACATAGGCGTCGCCGGGCTCGCCTTCCCGCCCGGCCAGGCTCTGCGCGACCACGCGTCCCACCCAGCCGATGAGGCGCCACCCCAACACGGCCAGCGAATCCCCCTCGCTCAGACGTACGGCCACCAAGTCGTCAGGACCCGCGGCCACAACGACCCGACCCGTCCCGCGAAACTGCAACAAGGCTGGCCCGCCGCCCGGCACGCGACCCCACTCCCACACCAGTTCGTCGCCCCAGGCCACCACGTGTTCGTCGCGCAGGTAGAGCACATCCCGGTCCAACGACAGCGCGAAGAGCGCACGGCCCGGACGCCAGGGCGAAAGCCACAGATCGCCGCTCCCAGCCAGGCGGAGGAATCGCCCACCCTGCGAGGTCAGCGTCTCCCCCAAGAGGTGTCCGCGCACTCGCCGTCGGGCCGGAAGCAGCTCAACCCCGCCGAGCGCCGCCAGCAGGGCCGATTCCCTCACATAGGTCTCGCTGGTGGCGGCAAAGCGCAGAACACCCTGTCCGAGCCAGGCCAGAGGCGCCGGGTCGGGGGCTGGTGCTAGCAAGCGGGCGAGGGCAAAAGCGGAGAGCGACACAATCTGGCCTGACTGAGGGGCTGGGCCTGGCTGCACAGGCATGACTGCATCGGGAACCTGCGTGCGCAACTCCGGCCTGGGCGTGGCCGGGCCCCGGTCAGCGGTACGCGGGCGGCTGGGCTCGACAGCGGCCGTCCCCTCTTCCTCCACCGCCGAGGAAGACGTGCTCGCCACCCGCTCCATCTCCGCCGCCAGCTCGTGCTGGCCCGCGCGCCGGAAGGCAGCCGCCGCTTGCCCGTGTGCACCCGTGCGCGCGCACGCGTACCCCAGATAGCTCCACGCGCGTCGATCGTCGGGACGCAAACGCACCGTGGCGTCCAACTCAGTCACCGCCTCGTGGAACCAGTCCAGCTTGAGTGCGATAAGACCCAGGTTGAGGCGAATGGCCGCGTCGTCGGGAGCGATCTGCGTGGCTTCCCGGTAGATCTGGCGCGCCTCGGACAGACGCCCCAGCTTGAAGCGCACCAGCGCCAACAACTTGAGCACGCGCAGATCGTGGGGCGCATCCGCCTGTGCGCGCAGCAGCTCCAGCTCCGCCTCAGGCAAGCGCTGCGCTGCCACCAGCTCGCTCGTGCGACGGAGCTGCTCCTGCAGCGCGTCGTCCTCACGCCCGGAGGCCGGTCCGGACGGTGCCGGAGCGGACACGGGTTCTTCAGGAAGGTGGATGTCAGCAGGCACAGCTCATCGCAGCGCCGCGGGCGCCTCTCCCACCCACGCCGACAGAGCGGCCTCGCGACGGCGATACTCCTTGTATCGCTGCCACACGGCGGTCACATAGGTATGCGTGGTTTCATAGGGGGGCAGTCCCCCATATTTTTCGACCGCGCCAGGTCCGGCATGGTACCCAGCGAGTACCTTGATCGTCTCATCCTCCGAGCACACGAAGGCACCACCACCGTCACCCCGTCCCACGGCGGGCGTTCTGCAGAGGCGTTTGGCCAGCGTCTGCAGATAGCGCGCACCGCCCATGATGTTTTGACGCGGATCCCACACGTTGATCACACCCATGGCCCGAGCCGTGGCCGGCATGAGCTGCATCAGCCCGAGCGCGCCCGCGCTGGACACCACCTGCGGGTCGTAGTCTGACTCGGTCTTGATGACAGCCCGAATAAGGGCTTGCGGAATGGCAAAGTAGGCCTGCTGATCGCGGATGTGGTCGTCGAAGCGCTGGTAGCGAGCCAGGGAATTGTCGCGCGGGGGGACCAAGTCCGAGTCGCCCCGCACCGCCGAGGCCTTGCCCGGCCCGACGCGAAAGAGCACCTTCCACCGCCTGCCCACCGGGGGGAGGTTGGTGAACTCGACCACCCCGTCGGCGCGCTCGCGGGTCCACACCACGCTGTTGGTTTCAGAGGCCGCTGGCACGTGTTCGTGCCGCCTCACGGAGGTGCGTCTTGTCTCGGACTCGGGAACCGCTCGCCAGTGCGGGCTCGCGCTGGGAGCGTTCGTGAACTCCTGGGTGCCATCGACCCGTTGCCGCTGCCACACCGTGGCGTGCCCAGACGTCGGCAGCGCGAGCAAGAGCAACAGAACAAGATAGGGCCGGCTGGACACAACTCGCCAATCGTAACACAGGCCGCATGTACCCGCCGCTTTCAAGCTGCATCTCTCCGTCGGATGTCTCTCGAATATCTTGGGACCTGGCGGTCTGGTAGATTGGGGTCATCGTGGAAGCTGACTACCTCGTTCTTGGCTCTGGCCTGGCAGGCCTCTACTTCGCTTTGCGTGCCTCCGAGCACGGTCGCGTGCTGGTTGTGTCCAAGCGTGCCCTCACGGACGCCAACACCCACCAGGCTCAAGGTGGGGTGGCTGCGGTGCTGGGTGCGGGTGACACACCTGAGAAGCACATTGAGGACACGCTGCGGGTAGGCGATGGCCTGTGCAACCTCGACGTAGTGGACATGTGCGTCCGCCAAGGGCCCCAACACATCCTTCACTTGGCTAACGAGCTGGGGGTGGACTTCGACCGCGAGCCCGACGGCCGTTTCCAACTCGCCCGCGAAGGCGGTCACAGCGCCCGCCGCGTCGTCCACGCCCGCGACATGACCGGCGCCGCCATACACGATACCCTGCTTGAACGCGTGAAAGAGCGCGCAGACCGTATCACGCTATTGCCCGACACCATGGCGGTGGATCTGCTAACCACCGCCAAGTACGGCGGCCCCAACGCCGTGTTCGGCGCCTACGTCTATGACCAGAACACGGGCGCCATCCGGACCGTGCTTGCGCGCGCCGTGATCGTGGCCACGGGAGGAGCCGGCAAGGTGTACCTCTACACCTCCAACCCCGACGTGGCCACCGGCGACGGCGTGGCCATCGCGTATCGGGTGGGCGCGCGGGTGGCCAACATGGAATTCTTCCAGTTCCATCCCACCTGTCTCTTCCACCCGGCCGCCAAGTCTTTCCTCATCAGCGAAGCCCTCCGTGGCGAGGGGGGCATTCTACGGCTGCTCGATGGCACGCCGTTCATGGCGCGCTATCACGAAATGAAGGATCTCGCCCCCCGCGACGTGGTGTCGCGTGCCATCGATGCTGAAATGAAGCGCACTGGCGATGACTCAGTCCTGCTCGACATGACCCACCTGCCGGCGGAGTTCTTGGTCGAGCGTTTCCCCAACATCCACCGGCGTTGTCTGGAGCTGGGCATCGACATGCGTACCATGCCCATCCCAGTTGTGCCCGCCGCGCACTACAGTTGCGGGGGCATCCTGGTGGACGCCAACGGGCGCACCAGCGTCCGCAACCTCTATGCCGTCGGTGAGGCCTCCATGACCGGCCTGCACGGCGCCTGCCGCTTGGCCTCGAACTCACTCCTGGAAGCCCTGGTCTACGCCGCCCGCGCTGCGGACGACGTACGTGATGCCAAGGTGGATAGGCCGCAACAGGTGGCGACCTGGTATCCGGGCGACGCCACGGTGGCGGACGAGGCGGTGGTGGTCAGTCACACCTGGGACGAGATCCGCCGCCTGATGTGGAACTACGTGGGCATCGTCCGCTCGGACAAACGGCTGGAGCGTGCGGCGCGGCGGATGCAGCTCATCCGCGAGGAGATCCGCGAGTACTATTGGAACTTCCTGGTGAACCGCGATCTGCTCGAGCTGCGCAACATCGCGCTGGTGGCTGAGCTCATCATCCAGAGCGCGCGCCGGCGGCCCGAGAGCCGTGGCCTGCATTTCAATCTGGACCATCCCGACCACGACCCACGCTTGGCCAGGGATACGGTGCTGGCGCGTGGCGACGGCCCGGCCGTGTAGTCGCGTGGGGAGCCCGCCGGCTTCGCCGGCGGCGTACCATTGCAGGGGTTGGGAACCCTTTGAGGGTTCCCATGTCAGACGACAGCAGAAAGCCCCGGCGGGGATAGCCCGGCCGGGGCTTGCTCGACCTTTTGGGCCGTAAGCTTGTCTACTCTAGTTCGTTGACGACGATCGGCTGGTAGCTGCCGGTCACGTCGCCATTCGTGTTGATCTGGCCCTGGCGCGTGAACGTGGCCAGGGTCGAGTCACAGTCCAAGTCGCCCTTGGCAAAGGCGGTGAATTGGGCGCCGGTGCCCGTGCCAGAACCGCTGTACCCGGGAAGGTAGTTGTGCGCATCAGGCAGGGCGAAGTTGAGAGCCAACCAAACGCCATCAGTGCCCCAGACAGTATCGTTGCCGGTACATCGCTGGCCGGTCGAGCAGCCGCAATTAATCCCAGTGTTCGCCCAGGCGGCCGAGGCGCCGGGGAACTGCTTGGCCTGGGCAACGCCGAGAGCTGCCATGTGGTCCGTCTCATAGTAGGAGAGCGATCCTGCCCATTCCTTGTTGAGGTGGCCTGCCGCCTCAGCCGTACGTGACTTCTTCACGTAGCGGGTGAAGGCCGGAATCGCCACCGCTGCCAGAATTCCGATGATCGCCACGACGATCATGAGCTCCACCAGGGTGAAGCCTCCGCTGTGCTTGCGAGCTTTGATGTTCATTTTTGCTTGCCTCCTGGCTTCTCCGACGTTGCACCCTATGTGCCACTGCAGAACAACTCCCTCCCTATAACCTAACAGCCAGTAATCACTACCTAAAACGAAGATAGTCGGCATGCGTCGTCAGAGTTCGATGGTGACAAAGATCGGGTTTGGGCAGCTCCGACTGACAAAAAGAGTCATATTGCCGCGGCTCGCTATGCGTCTCTTCCTGACAACCAGCGACAGGTAGCTGCGCGGCCGGGGGCGACCGGCCTTCCGGGTCACCGCAGCTCGGCCAGCGTGCGCGTGAGCGGCAGCGGTAGCGGTAGCGACCAGCGGAAAGCGGCTTGCGTGGGCGACTCGCGCGAGCGCGCGCGGCACGCGGCACGCCCTCCGCCTCCCGCGTATCCCACACGAACTCGCTCACGCCCACGCTCTCGCGGCCCGCGGGCCGCCATCCGCGGGCCGGCCCTGCGGGCGGCCCGGAATTACCCGACAAGCTCTAACTAGTGACCGTCGTTGATTGTACGCAACGCCGGCGAGTCGTGGGTGAGCACCAAGAAGGTCGCGTTGGCCGGCAGACCCGCAGGGGCACTGTCACCATCGGCGGTGTTGAGGTTGCACGCTGCTACCGCGTAGAACCAAGGGACGTTCGGCGTGGCCGACCACAATGTAGACCCGATGCCGGAAGGAGGCGCCTGGCCCGCGCCGCCGGCGTTGACCAGGTAGGTGCAGTAGAGCTGGTTCCAGCGAGGTCGTAGGCCAATCCGGCTCCATGCGTTGGGCAGTGGGCTGGGGACAGTTTGTGGTGTGCGCGCCGATTCGAAGTTCGCAGCCGTGGGGTTGGCGGGTATGAACGCCGTCGCTGCCTCGTCGGGGCTGGCTTGCGTGAGGTTGTCGTCCGCGCGCGCCGGCACGTACGCGCCTATGTCCATGAAGTAGAGCTGCTCCTTGGCCGAGAGCTCAGCCAGCATGGCGTTCGCCTCCGAGAGCCGCGCTCGCGCCACGTAGCGCTTGTACCCGACGGTGGCGATGGCGGCCAGGATGCCGAGGATGACGACCACGATCATCAACTCGACCAGTGTCGTCCCCTGAGTACGGCTGCTACGCTGGCGATTCGTCACATCATCCATTGTAGTTCCGGGGCACCAGCCGCTTCAATAAATAGAAAGGAATTGACTCGGAGAGCCGATCGGCGCGAACGACGGCGATACCTGGCCGAATTCGCGGCGCCATGCGACGGGCATGCGGCAGAGGCGCGTTGTACGCTTAGCGGAGAAGACCTATACTGAGTAATCATCATCGCATCGCGGCACAGCTTGCGCGACACTACGCTGTTTTTCCAAGGAGGGTTCCCGTGGCACTCACGCTCAGAATCGGCCAACAAGCCGTTTATCCTTCGCGAGGCATTGCCGAAGTGGTGAACGTGGAGAAGCGAGAAATCGGCGGCAAGTTGCAGAATTTCTACGTCCTGCGGCTGGCCAGCTCGGATCTCAGGATCCTGGTTCACATCGACAAGGCCGAGCAGGTTGGTATCCGGGCGGTTGCTGGTGCCCAGGAGGTGGACGAGGTCCTGCAGATTTTGCGCGAAAAGGCCGTCAGCTTCGAACGCCATCCTTGGAATCGGCGCTATCGTGCCTACATGGACAAGATCAAGTCAGGCTCGCTGTTTGAAGTGGCCGAGGTCTTCCGCGACCTGCACCGGCTGAAGAAGACCAAGCCGCTCTCCTTTGGCGAGCGCCGGATGCTGGACACTGCACGCGGCCTGGTGTCGCAGGAGCTGTCAGTGGCCCGTTCCGTCGATCGGGCTACGGTCGAGAGGGAGCTAGATTCGGTGCTCAACGAGGGGCAAGCCTAGATCACCAGACCGTAGATGACGCCCGAACCAGGGAAGCCGGAATCCCTCGTAGACCGCGAACGTGGGCTGGCACGGACGCGGATCGAGTATCTGCGCAGCCAGATCGCGGAGCACGACACCCGCTACTACGTGCTCGATGATCCCATCGTTTCGGACGCCGAGTATGACGGCCTGATGCGCGAGTTGCGCGTCCTCGAGGAGCGCTTCCCGGACCTGGTCACGCCTTCCAGCCCGACCCAACGCGTGGGTGGCAAGGGTTCCGAGCTGTTTGCGCCGGTGGAGCACCCTTCGCCCATGCTGTCGCTGGATAACGTGTTCTCCACCGAGGAGCTGCGGGCGTGGCTGGGCCGCCTGCAACGTGCGGTGGGTAGTCGCGTGGGGAGCCCGCCGGCGTCGCCGGCGGCGCACCATCGCGGGAGGGATGGCGGGGCCGAGCGAAGCGAGCGGGGTGGGGGTGGTGGATGGGGGGCCGAAGGGCGAAGCGAACCCTCTCAGGGTTCCCATATCAACGACCTTGACTTCGTGTGTGAGCTCAAGATCGACGGGTTGGCGGTGTCGCTGGTCTATCAGAACGGAGTCCTCGTGCGCGGGGCCACGCGGGGTGACGGACGGGTGGGCGAAGACATCACCGCCAACCTGCGCACCGTTCGCTCGATCCCGGCGCGCCTGTTGGGTGGTCAACACCCGAGCATGCTGGAGGTGCGCGGCGAGGTCTACCAGCCGATTTCCGTCTTCCTGCGCCTGAACCAGGAACTGACAGAAGCGAACGAACGCCCGTTTGCCAATCCCCGCAACGCCGCGGCCGGAAGCTTGCGCCAGAAGGACCCTGCCGTGACCGCAACGCGTGGACTGAGCTTCTGGTGCTACGGCACTGACCCGGGCGCGGGCCGGCCTGCTTCGGTGCACGCCGAGCGCCACTCTGATGACCTGGAGTACCTTCGCTCGGTCGGCCTACCCGTCAACCCGAACATCGAACGCGCTTCCACCCAAGCACAAGTGGCCGCCTACTGCGCCAAATGGCAGGAGCACCGGCACGACGTCGATTATCAGATTGACGGCGTGGTCATCAAGGTCGACCGCTACCGACAGCGCGAAGACCTGGGCGCAACCAGCCGCGCGCCGCGCTGGGCGGTCGCCTACAAGTTTCCACCGGAGGAGCGCACGGCTCTGGTGAGACGCATCGCGGTGCACACGGGCCGCACCGGTCGGGTCACGCCCTACGTGGAATTGGAGCCCGTCCATGTGGGCGGCGTGACGGTCACCTCCGCGACCCTGCACAATGAGGACGATCTGCGGCGCAAGGATGTTCGTGAAGGGGATACGGTCATCGTCCACCGGGCCGGTGACGTCATACCCGAGGTGGTCGGTCCCGTGTTGGAAAAGCGGCCGCCCGGAACCCCAGTGTGGGCCTTCCCCACGCAATGCCCGGCTTGCGGAACCCCGCTTGAGCGCAAGCCGGGCGAGGCGGACTGGCGTTGCCCCAACCGCAAGGCATGTCCATCACAGACCGTAGAATGGCTGTGCCATTTCGGCTCACCTGAAGCTCTGGATATTGAGCATCTCGGCTATCAGACGGTGACCGCGCTGGTGGAACGGGGCTGGCTCGTCGACCCCGCGGACCTGTACGCCCTGGACGCGACGCAATTGGTGCAGCTTCCCGGTTTCGCCAAGAAGTCGGCCGAGAACCTGCTCGACGCCATCGCAGCCTCCAAGCAGCGGCCGCTCTGGCGCTTGCTAGTGGGGCTCAACATTCGGCGCGTGGGCGCGCATGTGGCGCAATTGCTGGCACAACGGTTCCTGTCGCTGGACGCCCTTGCCGCCGCCAATCTCGAGGATCTGCAGGGCGTCGAGGGCGTCGGCCCAGAAATCGCCAGCGCTGTCCACGAATGGTTCCGCGACCCCGAGAATGGCGCGCTCATCAAGAAGCTGGGCCGGGCTGGCCTGCGCGTCAAAGACGAGCCAGCCGGTGGTCCGGCTGGTCCCCGCCCGCTCGATGGCAAGATTGTGGTCATCACCGGCACGTTGCCTACCCTCTCGCGCGAGGCAGCCACGGCCCTAGCCCAGAAAGCCGGCGCGCGGGTGACGGCAAGCGTGTCCAAGAAAACCAGTTTCGTGGTGGTGGGGCAGGAGGCCGGATCCAAGCTCGGCAAGGCGAAGGAGTTCGAAATCGAGACCATCGACGAGGGGGAATTTCTGCGCCGGCTGGGGCGCGTCGTGCCGCGCCCGCAAGAATGAAGTGAATCGTGGCGCGGCAGTTGCCGAAGCCATCACGACGTGCCATTCTGACCCCGTGGCTCGCGTCTGGACTTCCGCTGAGCATGGCTGCGCGGGCTGTGCGTTTCTCCCGCGAGTTGCCTGAAGATGAGTCTGGTTGGCTGTCACACGCAGAGGTCTTGATTCATGGGGATGCGCCTCGGTCTGCTTAGCCTCGCGGATGCGAATATCTCCCGTGTCGTCAAGTCCCCCTCTTTGGCTTGGCGTCTCATCGTGCCTGAGAGTCCCGCATCGGCCGAAGTGGCACAGCAGAAACCCGCCGGAACCACGACACGGGGCAAGAAGGCCGCTGGCCCCCGGCGGGCCAAGCCGAAGGCTCTTCCCACGCTGAACCTTAACGCCAACGAGGGCACGCGTTGCGATCTTGAGAAGTCGTGGCACGGAATTCACTACCTCTTGAACGGCAGCGCCTGGGAAGGTGTTCCACCGCTGGATTTTCTCGTCGAAGGCGGGCGCCAAGTGGGCCGGATCGACCCCGAGCATGGGCCCGTGCGCGCCTTCCGCGCGAACGAGGCCCGCGCCATCTACGAAAGCATGTCCAGCCTGAGCCCCTATGAGTTGCGCAAGCGCTTCAACGCCCGGGACATGGCCGCCAAAGAAATCTACCCCGACATCTGGACCAGGTCCGCCCTTGAGGAAGACTCGCTCAGGTACCTGATGGACAACCTGGACAAACTACGGGCCTTCCTCCGCCAGACCGTCGAGGCGCAGCTTGGGATTCTCGTGTTTCTCGTGTAGTACCGGATTGTCGGGGAATTTGGGGCCCCTGAGGAGGCCGGTTCGCGGGTCGCGTGGGCGTGGGCGAGAGCGTGTTCGTGTGAGGTAGGCGGGAGGACGGATCGCATGCTGCGGGCTGTACCCGCAAGCCGCACCACCCTAGTCGCTCACGGGCTCGCGGGCCGAACGGCGCCGAAGAGCGCCTCCGTACCTATCAGCTGGAATCGACGGGGTGCAGCCCGGTGCAATCGATGCCACGCAAGTAGTAGCTTGGATCGGTGGTGAAGACGGTGAAGATGCCGATGAACATCACCATCAGGCGAATGAAAAGCGGCTTGTTGCCGTACACGGTTTCCAGGCGGCGCTTGCGGATCTTGTCGTCCGGCTCGGCGAAGTGCTCGAGGAAGCTGCCATCAAGTAGGCCGCCCCTCTCCTTGCGGGTCACCGCCGCGATGCCACCCGCTGCGCAGTACTCCATGATTTCCAAGACGAGCTGACGGCGTGATTCACAGCTCGCGATGGCCGAGGTCAGCAGGGCGACCGCTCCCCATTCAGCCTGCGCCCGGCCCACGGCAGCCAGGGCGGAGAAGAGTGTGTTCGTGACGTCATCAAGCTGGTCCAGGCCCTGCTCGCGCAGCATGCTCATGAGAACGACATTCTTGAATAGCTGCGAGATGAGCAACACGCACGCCTCGCTGTCAGGCGCGCTCGCAACATCCTGGGGCCGCAACTGGTAGTTGGGCAGAAAGAGGACGCCGAACGCTGTCTCGAAGAAATCGTGCTGGTCGGTCGGCGGCCGCTGCACGGCGATGTCCATGGTGTTGTCCAGGCGGTCGGCCAGCTTGCAGTGCAGAAGGTCAGGCATCTCGGGCGCCTTGCCCAACACCTGGCCCAGGTATTGGTAGTAGCTCTGGTTCTCGCGACGGCGCAGAAGAGCGATGCGCTCACCCAGGAACCAGCGGTGGTCGGCATCGACCTTGGCCAGGACGCGCGAAAACTCCGCCTGCACCCGACTCCACTCCTCAGCGCCCAACTCCTCCGCAGTCAGGTCTTCCTCCTTATCGTGGAGAAGCGCGCCCAGCAAGTCCAGCATGCCGGGCTCGGGCATGATACGCGAGAGCATGGCTGCCGTGCGCAGGCAGTGCAGCACTGCTGCAGGTCCACTCTTACGTCGGCGCTCTCCGTATGCGCTGCGAAGGTAGCTCAGGGTTTCAAGCAGGGGGGCGTGGTCGGACACCCGCGCGGGTCCAAGAATCACGCGCAACAATGCGCCCAGGTCGATCCTGCGGGCCGACAGGTGCCAGTTGATGGTGGCCGAAAGGGCCAGGTGGCTTTCCACTGTGATTCTGGTGCGCGCCGCATCTGCTCCGGAGATGATCCCGGACATCATCGAGAGGTTCCTCCTGAAGCGCGGCTCACAACTCCACGACGCCCCTTGGGCGAAAACAACTGCCGATCCACCGCGCCATCTACTCCCCAAAGAATACGCGCAAGCAGCCTCGCGAGCCAGCGGAGGCGCTAGCCGCCGGACAGCACGCGTCCAATCCAGCATCCTTAGCCCCCAGACAGCATCTTTGTTATGAATGCTCGCGCTCGCTCGTTCCCAACTGACGATGGGTCATCTTCCGGTGTTCCCTGAGTTTGCGCCCCTCGACATTGCGCATCGAGGCATGATTGAAGGCGCCCTTGCGGCCGATGAGCCCGAGGTATCGGAGCTGAACTTCGCGGAGATCTTTGCCTGGCACGGTGTGCGACAGACCCGAATCAGCGATCTCGACGGTGCCCTCTGTCTTTTCATCACACGACACGGCAAGCCTTGTTTCTACCCGCCCCTGCTGGCGCAGGAGCCTGCAGCGGCCATGCGCCGCATGCTGCTTTGGCTGCGCGATCAGGGAGAAGCAGGATTCGTGTATGGCCTGACCGGGCGCCAGGCCGCGGACGCGGAGGCGACCGGCGCGCTTGTGGCGGAAGAGGACCCAGACAATGCCGACTACCTGTACCGGATCCAAGACCTGATCCATCTGCCCGGCCACAAGTACGATGGCAAGCGCAACCACATCCGCAACTTCGTGCGAAACTACGACTTCGCCTACGCCACGCTCGATCCCCACGTGCTCCCGGAGGTCATCGACTTTCAGCGTGGGTGGTTTACCGAGAGCGGCCGCCGCGACCTGCCAGGGCTGGCAGCCGAGGACCAAGCCGTGCATGAGCTGCTGCGCCACTACCGGGATCTGCCCGTGACAGGGGCCAGCATCAGGGTCGATGGTCGCATCGAAGCCTTTGCCATCGGCTCGCGGCTCAACCAGGACACGGCCATGGTCATTGCGGAAAAGGCTAATTCCGAGATCCGCGGCCTCTACCAGGCCATGAACCAGATGTTCTGCGAGAACGCACTGTCTGGCTACACCTGGGTGAATCGTGAGCAAGACGCAGGCGATGTGGGGCTCAGGCGGGCCAAGCTCTCGTACTACCCGCACCACATGGTGGCCAAGTACCGGGTGCGGTTGGCGAGGTAGTTGGTTCTAAAGCTTCTTCTTAAACAGATCCCCCAGCGTGCCCAGCCGTGTCGGCGCACGGGCCGCGTCCAGGTCCTCTTGCGACACCACGTCGGTGCGCTCGCCCACGCCCAGCGAAATCCGACGCCGTTCTCGATCCAGCGCCAGCACGGTTACCTCCAACGTGGCACCGACCTTGGTCAACTCGCGCGCGTTGCGCACGGGCTTGCCTCCCGACAACTCGCCGATATGGACCAGGCCCTCGATCCCTGGCGCCAGCTCGACAAATGCGCCGAAGGGCTCGACCCGCGTGACCCGGCCCGAAACCCTGGTTCCTGATGCAAAGCGCGTGGCCACGTCCTCCCAAGGATCCCGCTCCAGTGCCTTAAGCGACAGCGAGATGCGCTCGGGTCGCTTGGGATCGTCGGTCTTTTCGACGCGTAGGATCTGGACCTGAAGCTGTTGACCCAGTGACAGTCGATCAGCGGGCCGCATGCCGCGGGAGAATCCCAGCTCGGACGCCGGCAGCATGCCCTGCACCCCGCCCAGGTCGATGAACGCGCCGAAATCTTTGAGCGCGACCACCACCCCGGGCAGGACCGCGCCTGGCACGAGCTTGGCGCGAATCTTGTCGGCGCGGGCTCGTGCCTCGGCTTCCAGCAACGCCCGCCGCGAAAGCACCAGGTTGTCACCGCGCCGGTCTGCCTCGTAGCGCGAGACGTGGAACTGCAGCTTGCGACCCACGTACTCGCTGGCATCTTCCACGTGGCGCATTTCTAGCTGCGAAATGGGACAGAAACCGCGTACCCCCGCCACCAACACCTCGACGCCCCCTTTGTTCACGCCGGTCACCGTCCCTTCCACGGCGAGGCCCAATTGGGCCGCCTGCTGCAGCTCGGCCTTGGCCTCCGGTCCGCGCGCCACCGCGGTACGACGCAGGACCACGCAACCCGACTTGCCCATGCTTTCCACCACGCGTGCCTCGATCTCGTCGCCAACCTTCACCATCAGATTGCCGTCCTGGTCGCGCAACTGTGCAAGATCGATCATGCCCTCGCTCTTTCCGCCCGCTAGCTCCACGAAGGCAGCTTCGCGGCCCAGAGAAACGACGCGGCCACGCACCGAATCACCCACCCGTGCTCCAGCCTCAGCCCGTTGCGCGTCCTTGCCCTCGAACTCCTTGAGAAGGGCGGCGAAATCTTCTTCTTGCGGCGGCTTCATTGCCCCTTTCTACCATCACGTAGGCATCCTGGGGTGGTCCCCGGCAGTAACCTCCGCGCAAGGGAGGCATCGAAAGGGTAGGTCACAAGATGCCGACGCAGACCGTGAATGAGGAGAACCTCGCTTCTGTGCTCAGGAGCGGGATAGTGTTCGTTGATTGGTGGGCCCCCTGGTGCGGGCCGTGTCGTGTGTTCGGCCCGATTTTCGACCGCGTGGCCGAACAGAACCCTGAGGTCGTGTTTGCCAAGGTCAACGCGGAAGAACATCCGGACCTGGCCGTTTCTTTTGGCATCCGGGCCATCCCCACGCTGATGATTTTCCGCGACGGCATCTTGGTCTTCGTCCAGGCGGAGGCTGTTCCTGAGGAGGCTCTGCAGGCGCTTGCAAGCCGGGTCAAGGATCTGGACATGGACAAAGTGCGGGCAAAGCTCGCCGAGCACGCCCAGATGCAAAACTGAGTCGTTGCCTCTTCTGCACGGCGCACTACCTGCTCCGACTGCTCCGCGCAGCAAGGCTTTCCAGCGCGCGTTGCCAGAGGAAATAGGCGAGAGCCTCGTCATGGGCGTTCGCCCCGGCAATCCGCACGGCTTGTACGTGAAGCAACGCCGGCAGCTTCCGCTGCAAGATCGAGCGCAAGTCGACATCCAGCGACTCGGCTACTGACGCCACGGTTTGTTTCAGAGACACGAGCGCGGGTGCGAGCACATCATCGTCTCTGCCTGTGAACCAAGTGAAGAACTGCCGCGACCGCTGTCGATATTCCTGCCGTGCGTGCTCCTCGTCGAGGAGCCCCGCCCGGCCGCAGGCCTCGCGACACCGCCGCGCCAATCCTCGTCGCGATTCCAGGTCCAGCCCCAGCCCGCTCGCCAAGGAGTCGGCCGTGCGGACCGCGAGAGCCACGCGATCCGCCTGCACCGTGCCCTGGTCTTCGGCTTGCAGCACCGTCAGGACCAGCTCGCTGCCGGCCTGAAAGAGATCCTCCACCGCAGGCATGAGCGCCGCTCCGCCGTAGCGTGCAGTCTCGCGGAAGTATCCACCGGTCTCCACCCTGACCACGTCGCCCCGGGCGCACAGGGGCGTAAGCGCGCGCCGCAAACGACGGGCAAAGGCTTCGGCCTTGCGCTCGGATTGGGCCTGAGCGCGCACGCGCAGGTGGTGTCGTCGGCCTGGCTCGTCGAGGTAGGGCAGGAAGAACCACGCGTCGATCTCGCCAGCGCCGAGCGCGGCCGCGACCGCCGGGCCCACAGCTTCGAAGAGCACGCTGTCTTGGCGCTCAACCGCGCCGTACAAGCGAAAGCTGGTCCATCCTTGGGCCGACGGCGCCCGCGCTGGAGGCGGCACGCGCCCGGCAGAGTGGGTCGCCTCGATGGCAGCGCTCAGGCCCTCGATTTCATCCGCCGCGGGGACATGGGCCACGGCCACGACCGCTTCGACGCGGCGACCGCCACGGTCGGGCAAGCCATCGAGCGGTGGCCAGATCTCAAAGACTCGCCCGCCCGCAAAACGGGCCAGTTCTGCGCCCGCGCCGGCCGTCCGCAGATCCAGATAGAGCAGCTCGTCGCCCTGGCCTGCCTGCACGGCAGCGGGAACGCGGTTCCGCCGACGCCAACGCGCAAGTGCGCCCGGGCGGGCAATCTCCGCCGCGCAGGGGACGCGCCAACTGGCGGGCGCCACCACGAAGCCGTCGAGCACGACGCGCGGCAGAGAACTCAGCCCAGCGAGCGCACCCCATGAGAACGCCCAGGGCGCGTGTTGGCGCGCGAACGACCAGCCGGCCAGCAAGCGATAGATCCCGGACGGCGCGGTCGCCGAGCGCACGCGATGAAGTGGGCTGGGTGCGATTGGCTGTGAGGTCGAGTCTCGCAGAGCGAACCGCTCTGCAGCGGCCGGATCCAACACCAGCGCGAGCTCCGCCGGGGCCACCGCCTCGCCCTCGGGCCAGCCCGCCAGCGCCAGCGCGGCCTTACGCACCGGCGGGTGCACGCACAGATCCGCCAGAGCGGGCGACGGCGCATACACCACGTCCAGCGCTTTCTCGCCCGGATGGGCCCGCGCTTCGACGGCGGCCAGCTCCGCCAGCGCCTCGTGCATCCGCGCACCGAGCGCGCCGGCGAAGCGTCCCCAACTGGCCCCTGCGGGCGCGTGCAAACCGAGCAACCAGCCGGTGCCCGGCTTCGTGTGTGGCGGCTCGCGGGCTGGCGACAAGAACAACTCGAAGGTCGGCGGCATGCCTGCCGCGGGCAAGAACGCGTCGAGCGCCACCGGATCGAGTACGATCTCAGACTTGCCCGCTGCTGCAGCCTGCGCCACGGCCTCGGCCAGGAGGGCAAGTACCTCAAGTCCGCCATCGCCGCTCGCCGGCTCCTCGTCGGTCTCGGCCAGCATGCTGCCGTACCCGCCCGTGGCCAAAGCTGCCAGGTCCAGCGCGCCCGCGCCAAAGACCTCGACCATGGAATCGATCTGCTCGGCCAGGCCTGCGTCGCAAACGCGCTCCGCTACCGGACCAGCCAGCGCTTCCTGCAGGCGCAACAAGAGCGGCGCACAAGCTGCGGCCCGCTCAACCGCGCGCCGCGAAAGCATGAGCTCGCCGCGCGGGCGGTGGCAAAGCGCGCCCGTCACGTTGGTCGCCGACTCGCTGGCGCCGGGGATCCCAGCCAGCGCGGTGCGGGTTGCCGCCAAGTCAGTCGGCGACATCTCCTGGAGTCGCTGGCGGATCGGATTGACCACAGCATCGAGCGCGGCCGGGAAGCCCGCCAGCCGCTGGGCGAGCCACTGCGCGGGCGGCTGTCCCACCAGAGGCGGCGAGAGATCATGGCAAAGCACGCCCCGGTCGATGAGCACGAGCAACAGCTCGTCCACATCGCCCGTCTCGTCGCTTGCCGCGGCCTCGACCGCTCGGCCGACCGCAGGCCAGGGCGTCCACTGCTGCGTACGCTCGACGACGGCGCCCAGCACGGAATCGACTTCGCCGGAGCGCACCTCGATACCATCGCCGCCAAAACCCAGCCAGACGGCCTGCTCGCCGGCTGCCATCAGGGAGGGCGCGATTCGCAGCCTCACATGCGGCCGAATCTCGGGCTGGTCGACCAGGGCGCGCCCCAAAGCCGCCAGGCGTTCCCAGGTCGGCGCCAAGACAGGCTCGACTTGGTCGGTCCGAAGATGCGTGCGCGAGCCCAGCCTGCCCATAGCCACGCCGGCCAGCAGGCCCGCGGGCGTGGGTCGAAAAGCAGCACGCCGAGCGTAGCGGGAGAGCGCGGCCGCAGCAGCGGGGCCGGGTTCTCGCTGCAGCGCCGTTGCCAGATCGGGGCTGGCCAGCTCCACCGCCATGGCGCCCAAGGGATGCCGCTGCAACGCCGCCCGCGGATTGCGCAATCCGCGCACTGGGAGAAGGGGCGCGCGCAGCAGGAAGCGCGAGATCGGGTGGAACGACATGGACAGAGAAGCTACACCACCAGCCCGCATCGCGCAGACCGCGGATCGAAGTCAGCTGTTTCTCAACACCCAGATGCTCACTACGCTGGGAAAGTTCAACGAAGAGCTGCCACAAATGGACAGGGACGACCATCAAACCAGTAGGGATCCCAAACGGGAAAGGGAAAGCCATGGCAGACATTCTCCATCGGGTTGGAATCAACGCCTCAGCCAAGAAGGTCTTTGAAACGCTTTCCACGATTGAGGGCCATCGGCATTGGTGGGTTGCCAATGCCAAGGGAAACGCGAAAAGGGGAGGCGTCATCGACTTTGGGTTCACGGACATGAAGGTGGTGGAGTGCAAGCCGAACACTTTGGTCAAATGGGTGTGTGTCCGAGGGCCCAAGGAATGGATGAAACGGAGATCACCTTCCGGTTGAAACGCGCACAGGGGCAAACCTTCGTGCTCTTTACCCATGCCAAGTGGAAGGAGCCCGTTGAGTTCATGCACCATTGCAGCACCAAGTGGGCGGTGTTCCTTTTGAGCTTGCGGGATTGGCTGGAGCGCGGCGAGGGCCGCCCTGATCCCTACGACGTCAAGATCCACGTCGGCGATTGAGCGCCAGCCCGTAGCGCAGGTTGGACAAGGACGTCACTAGGTCATCCCGCAGCCCTAGCCCCAGCCCGCTGGACACGACGGCCTTGCCGCCGGCGCACACCAAGCCGCCACCCAAGCCTCCCCGCACTGGACCGCGCTGCCGCTACTGGCCCTGGGCCGAGCTCATGCGCCTGACCCTCGGCCTGCCCGTGGACACCTGCCCCCATTGCGGGGGCCCTGAGCCGCAGCCGCGCTGACGGCGCTTGCCCTGCGGCCAGGCCGTGGCATTTCCGATGTTGACAGAAGCAGCAGCAGATGTTGTGCGAATGTCACATTCGCAGCGAGTTGACGACAGGACTGGACGAAACGCGATGTTGACAGGCGCACCATTGGTGGTGCATCCTCTCGGACATAGGTCCTCGACTGGCCAGCCGTGGAGATCAGATTCCCGTGAAAGCCATTCATCGTGTGCGAAAGAAGATTGCCTATCACCATGGCGACCTTCGTCGGGCGCTCACGGATGCGGCTTTGGGGCTGATCGAGCGGCAGGGGGCGGGGGCGGTGACTCTGCGGGAGGTGGCACGCATGGTGGGGGTCAGTCACCAGGCGCCCTACCGGCACTTCGCGGACCGGTCGGAGCTTCTGGCCGGAGTGGCAGAGGAGGGCTTCCGTGCGCTTCACGCTGAGATGGTGAAGTCGATGCGGGAGGCCCCGGATGCGGCTACGGCATTCCGTATGGCCGGCATCACCTACGTGGTGTTTGCGGTGAAGCATCCCGCCCACTTCCGAGTGATGTTCGGGGCAGATGCGGCTGCTTGCCGGGGAAAGATTCCGTCGCTGGCAGCTGCCGGGGAGGCGCTGTCTGGGGTGCTGACGATGGGAGTCGCCGAGGCGAAGCGGGGCATGCCAGGCGAGAACGACACCATGGACATCGCCCTGTCTGCCTGGTGCCTGGTGCATGGCCTGGCCTCACTGCTCGTGGAAGGTCAGCTGCAGGGCCGTTCTTTCGGGCGAACGCCGCGGGAATTGGCCGAGTTGGTTACCCGTACCGTGAGACTGGGCTTTGGAGCAGAGCCGAAACAAGGCTGAGAGGAGCCACGATGGATCGTCCAGCGAGAGAAGTCCCCCAAGAAATGCCAGAGCCCAGCCCGCTGGCCTGCAAGCCGGTAGTGCGGCTGCGCAAGGTGGGCAAGGTCTATGACGACGAGGGCCTGAGGGTTACGGCCATCAAGAGCGTAACCTTCGACGTGCCTGAGCGGAAGTTCGCCATGATCGTGGGGCCGTCTGGCAGCGGCAAGACGACGCTGCTGAACCTCATCGGCTGCATCGACACGCCGACGTCGGGATACCTGGAGGTGTGCGGTCAGGACGTGGCGGGCCTGAACGACAACGCCATCACTGATTTCCGATCTCGCCACATTGCCTTCATCTTCCAGAACTTCAACCTCTCTCCGGTTCTGACTGCCTACGAGAACGTCGAGTACCCTCTGCTGCTGCTGCGCGTGCCTGCAGCCGAGCGACGTGAGCAGACCACAGCTGTGCTGGAAGCGGTGGGGCTGTGGGCGCAGCGAAACCACCGTCCCAATCAGCTGAGCGGTGGGCAGAAGCAACGAGTGGCAGTGGCCCGCGCCCTGGTGAAGAAGCCGACGCTGGTGCTGGCGGATGAGCCCACGGCCAATCTCGATACGCGCACCGGTGCGGAGATCATTGCGCTGATGCGCAAGGTGCAGGAGGAGCATGCGGCCAGCTTCGTCTTCTCCACCCATGATCCTCAGCTCATCTCGCACGCGGAGGAGACCTTCGCTATCCGTGACGGTGAGCTGGTGGATCACCGCTCGGAGGGGAAGAACTGATGATGTTCAAGATCGCCTTTCGCAACGTCTTCCGCAACCGTCGGCGCTCGCTGATGACCATGTTGGCCATCGCGGTGGGGGCCGTCGCCATCGTGCTCTTCGGCGAGTTCATTGGCTTCATCCGGGTGGCGCTCAAGACCATGACCATCGAGAGCGTAGGCCACCTGACGGTCTTCCGTTCGGGCTACTTCGACTATGGCGCAGGCAATCCCCTCGCCTTTGGCATCGACGACTACCAGGGCGTCATCCGCCTGATCCAGGAAGACCCCGAGATCAAGCCCATGCTGAATGTCATCACGCCCACGGTGTCGGTGGCCGGCATCGCCGGGAACTTCGAGGTCAATGCCTCCAAGACCTTCTTTGGGACCGGTTTCGTACCCTCGGATCGTGATCGCATGTTGCGTTGGGATGAGCAGGGCATCTTTACAACGCGCGTGCGAAAGCCCTCGGGACTACACGACGAGGATGAAGCGAGCGGCGTGGTGGGCGTGGGACTGGCCCGCGTGCTCGGCTTTTGTGAGAAGCTCGGCATCAAGAACTGTCCGCCGCGCCCGCAGCTGATTGCTCCGTCTCCCACGGCCGAGAGCGAGGCCCCCGATATTGCGGCCCTGGCGCAGGCAGAGCGGGAGCAAATTCAGGCTGCCCCCGCCGACGCTCGGCCCAGACTGGACTTGCTCGCGGCCACGGCAGGCGGCGCGCCCAATGTGATGAGCCTCTTCATAAGTGCCGCAGAGCCGCAGTCGGCACGCGAGCTGGACGAGAGCTTCATTGCCATGCACCTCAAGTTGGCGCAGAAGCTGCTGTACGGCCGCAACGAGCCCAAGGCCATGGCCATCGTGCTGCAGCTACATCGGACCGGAGACATCGCTGCTGTGCGTTCGCGATTGAAGACTGTCTTTCAGCAGCACCATCTGGACCTGGAGGTGCGGGACTTCGTGGAGCGGCAACCCTTCTACAAGCAGGCGGTCGACATGTTCGATGCCATTTTCTTCTTCATCTCGTTGATCATGGGCGTCATTGTGCTGTTCACGGTGGTGAACACCATGGGGATGAGCGTGATGGAGCGGACCAACGAGATCGGCACGGCCAGGGCTCTAGGCGTACGGCGCAGTGGAACACGCAATGTCTTCATCATCGAGGGTGCCTTCCTGGGCGCGTTGGGCGCTACGGTTGGCATCGTGATCGGGCAGCTCATCGCCGTGGCTTTCAACCATATGGGGGCCACCTGGACGCCGCCGGGCAACGCCGCCCCGGTTCCGCTGCGCGTGCTGACCAGCGGAGTGGTGCCGCTTCTGTCAGGGGCTTGGCTGGGGCTGGTTTTAATGGCCACCGTGGCTGCGGTGATTCCAGCCAATCGCGCGGCTCGACTGAAGGTTGTGGACGCCCTCCGCCACGTGTGAAAGGGTCTCCGATGTTCACTAGTCAGGTTTTGCTCTTCTTCGCTGGAACGCTTGCCGCGATACCTGCCAGCCACGCCCTTGCCGGGCCGCCTTCGGCGGCAGAGATCGTCGCGGCCACCGACAAGGTTCGCAATCCCCAGCAGGCCTTTCGCGTCTCGCTGGCGCTGGTGGAGTACGTGAATGGAAAGGCACGGGACAAGGTCGAGTTGGCCGTGCATTCGAAGTTCTATGCTGATGCGCGGCGCTTTAAGAACCTCGTGCGCTACGTGGTCCCCCCGCGCGACGTGGGCAAGCTGGTGCTGCTCAATGGCAGCAACATGTGGTTCTATGACCCCGCTTCCAAGGCCAGCGTGCGCATCTCCCCGCAGCAGCGGCTGACTGGACAGGCGTCGGACGGGGACGTGGTGACTGTGAATCTGGCCCTGGATTACACGCCCAAGCTGGTGGGCGAGGAGACCATTCAGGATGCCGACCACAAAGACCGCAGCGTTTGGCACCTGGATTTGGGTGCTGTCACGGCCGAGGCCATGTACAGCCGGCTGGAGTATTGGGTTGAGAGGGAGACGTACCGACCCATCAAGGCCAAGTTCTACTCGGACAGTGGGCGCCTGCTGAAGATCGCCTATTTCCGAAAGTACGAGCAGCAGCTTGGAGCCACCCGATCCAAAGAGACCATCATTATCGACGCGGTGGACTCGCGCCTGGTGACCACCATGACGTATTCAAGCTTCCGAGTAGAGGAAGCACAGGATGCGTGGTTCCAGCGAGACTACCTGCCAAGATTCAAGGAAGAATGAGGCGAGTTCGTCGTTGGCTGGCCGCGGCTCTCGCACTTGCGGCCGCGCGGCGAGCCGCCGCCGGTGAGGACGAGGATCTCAAGTTCGTGCCGCAGGAGATCCAAGACGCGGCGCAGCGAGGTGCGAGGGGCGAAGACCGGGATCTCGATCTCATCCCGCGGGAGATCGAACAGACGACAGAGCCAGCAGGCCCTGCGCCCGAGGCTTCGGCTAGGGCAGGGAAGACGTCGAGACTTGAAAAGAAACTCTTCCTCGAAGATGCCTACACGCGAGCCACCCCTGCGCGCGAGGTACCGGTGCCTTTCCCGTCAGCCATCTACGACTGGCAGAACCGCACCAGCTTTGACCTGTACCTGCAGTGGCATCCGTGGAGGCCGTTGACCGTCACCCTTAGCGATCGCTTCAATGTCCTCGAGCAGGAGAACATCGACTTCCTGTCGCGCACCACCCTTCGCAATGACTTCCGTGAGGGATACCTGACCTGGGAACCGGCAGCCAGCACCTATCTGGAAGCAGGACGCATCAACCTGCGCAATGGCGCCGCGCTGGGCTTCAATCCCACGGACTTCCTCAAAACCCGCACTCTGGTGGGGCAGGCGTCGCTGGACCCTTCCGCTGCCCGCCAGAATCGACTGGGCACGGCAATGGTGCGCGGGCAGAAGATCTGGGGCCGCGGCTCGGTGAGCCTGGCCTATGCGCCCAAGATCTGCCAGCCGTCAGCCATCGTCAGTACCAGTCAATTCGGCGTGGATCCGCGCTTCGATGCCACCAACGCGGCCCATCGCGTGTTGGGGGCCATCAGCCTCGATATCGGCGACTGGAGCTCACAGTTGCTGGGATACTTTGAGCGCCAGCGTTCGAAGGTGGGTCTCAATGTCACGCGGCCCTTTGGCGACGCGGTGGTGGCCTATGCCGAATGGGCCGGCGGAGTGGAAGGCAATCTCATCACGCGCGGCTTCGACTATGGCCAGGCCACGGGAACGCTACCGCCCGAGATGCCGCTCATCTTGCCCTCTGCCGCGGGCACAGCATTTCGCAATGATGTGGCTACCGGCGCCTCATGGACCATTGCCAGCAAGGTCACCTTGAACCTCGAGTATCACTACCACCAGGCAGGCTTTGCCCATGCGGACTGGGAGAACTGGTTCAATCTGGGGGCCCTGCCAGGGACGGCACCGGAGCTATGGTATCTGCGGGGCTATGCCAATGACCAGCAGGAGCCGATGTCGCGCCATCAGATCTTCGCCCGCCTGGCCTGGCCGAAGGCCCTGACCAGCAAGCTCGAGCTTAGCGCGTTTGCTCTGATCAATCCGCTGGATCGCTCGACCCTGGCGCAAGCCATCGCCAGCTACTACCTTTCCGATGCTTGGACCTTCGCCCTGTACGCTTCCATGAACGCCGGCACGGCCCGCTCCGAGCGTGGCAGCTTGCCTCAGTTTGGCAGTGTGGTTCTCCAGCTGGTGCACTACCTGTGACGGCATCGTAGAAGCGATTCGGGCCGAGCACGGAGACGGCGCGCTATTGCCGACCCTGGCGGTCCCCGCGTCTTCCGCCCGCAGCGACGTCGAATACTATGATCATCGCATGCCCTTACTGCCGATCGCGGTTTCGTGCTTGCTCCTGGCTCATTCCTCCGCCCCTGTGGCGGCGTGGGACAAGCCGGCTTGGCAGTTGACGTTCCAGGACCTCACTGAATCAACACGCGATCGATGTTGCATGTCGTTCCGCTGCTGTACAAGTCCTTGAGGCCGGTCACCCGTACCTTGAGCAGGTAGGATCCGTTCGGCACGACGGGGCTGGCATAGACCAGATAGTTGCCGGTGGCCGGCGCATCGTAGCGGAGGCTGACCTGCATTTCCGGGGTCACCGCCGTGCCGCTGCCATTTGACAGCGTGACACCCATGACTCCCGAACTGTTGTCATAGGCGGAATAGAGAAGGATTCGCGTTCCGGTAAACCCAATGGTGGCGGTCGCGCCAGTGGTGGACGACGAATGTGAATCACTGTTGTAGCAACTGCTACATGAGCTGGCGGTCCAGCCGCTGCTGTAGGTGAATTGGTTCGGCCCGGTGCCTGTGGTGCTGTCGTTGACAATTGTTCCGGAAGCGGTGACCGGGCTCCAGGTGCCAGCCGCGACATCCAGATTCCATATCGGATTGTAGGTGGAGATCGATTCCGTGGAACCGCTTACCGTAAAGGGCTGCATCACCAGCGTCGATGCTGGCAAATGGCCGTTGACCCATCGATCACCAACGTAGATGTAGGTCATTCCGGAAGTGCCGGCCACTGTGACAACCGCCGTGTCCTGCGACTCCCAGGTCTTGGATCCGCTCGGACAGAAATTGCCGTGCGAAGTCCATGTCCCAGTCAGTGATGTCGCGGTGGAGTAGGAATTGTCGTTGCAATGCCAGTAGCTTCCTTGCGAACTCTGCCAGAAGTATGTGCTGCCCGCCTGGTAGAGGGACACGCCTTCACCGCTCTGAATTCCGGTCTTTACCGGGGTGGTATTGACACTCAAACCATCCGCGGAAAACTTGTACAACTTGCCCTCGGAGCGGACTAGGTATTGCGAGCCGTCGGTGTCCTGGAAGACCTGGAAATCATCGGCACCGGTAAGGCTAAGGGTGCCTTGTAACGCGTAGGGCCCTGAAATGCTGCTGCTGGTGAGGACGGCGAAGGTACCAATGTAGACTGAGGGGCTACCGGTTTGAGTCATCATCTTGATGTAGATGACGTACTTGCTGGTCGAAGCATTGTACAAGATCTTCGGTCTCTCGCCGCACTGAGGAGGGTAGAGGATCGTCCCGGGGACCGGCGTCACCACTGTTCCGACAAAGGTCCAGTTCACGAAATCCGTCGTCGAATACATGCTGATGCCCGAAAAGGCGTCTTCGCCATTGGCGGCCGAGCCGGAATAGGTGTCGTTCTTTCCCGAGCGTTGCTCGCCCACCATGTAATAGGTGTTGCCGACCTTGATAAAGCCCACACCATGCGCATTGACCAGATTTCCGCTGGTGTCGAGCAAGGGCACGGCAGAGATAATCGAAGCCGTTGCACCGCTCGCTGTCGTGCCGCCGGTTGTGGTCGTTCCACCGGTTGCCATTCCGCCGGTCGACGACGTTCCGCCAGACGTGCTGGTGCCACCGCTCGCGACACCTCCGCTGCCGGTGCCCCCCGACGCTGATGTACCACCTGTCCGTGTGCTGCCGCCGGTCCCAGTGGTGCCTCCCGTGGCAGTGGTGCCCCCGGCGCCGCCAATGCCACCGGAGACCGTGGCGCCGCCAGTGGCGATGATACCACCTGTGCCGCTCGCGCCGCCGGTGGCCGAGTTGCCGCCAGTGGCAATCGTACCACCCGTGCCGCTCACGCCGCCCGTGGCGGCGCTACCGCCGGTGCCGCTGGTTCCGCCAGCAGCGATCGTGCCACCTGTGCCGCTTGCGCCGCCGGTTGAAACCTTGCCGCCGGATGAAACGGTGCCACCCTGCAAGGTGGATCCTCCGGCGACACTGCCGCCGCCCGAGCCCATCTGGCCACCGGAGACAACTGTTCCGCCCGTGGCGGAGCTCCCGCCGGTGGAGCTAGAATTGGCAGGACCCGAGGAACTGCACGCGAAGGTTAGGAAGAGGCAGCCAGCAATACTGACGGGGCCGAAAATTTGTCGCATGATGCCGCTCCGAGTTAGTGGTGCAGTCCTTCGGATCCCGTTATATCAGTTGCGGCGCGGGAGAAATCGGCCCAGCGACAGGGTTGAGATCTGATCCGCGAAGTAGTCGTCGCGCCTCGGCGCTTGTGCGAAGATGGGTGTGCCCATGAGCGCCCGCGTGCCATGCTTGGACGGCTTGCGTGGGATTTCGGTGTGCTTGGTGTTGCTAGCGCACCTGTCAGGCACGCGCGAGCTGACCAGCGGCGCAAGGCTGCCTGAGCTCTACGGCCTGGGCAACCTGGGCGTGCGCGTGTTCTTCGTCATTTCGGGGTTCCTCATCACGCTGCTTTTGCTGCGCGAGCGCGCCAAGACTGGTCGCATTTCTTTGTCGCGGTTTTTTCTGCGACGTGCGCTGCGCATTCTTCCGGCTGCGTTCCTCTACATCGGCGTCGTGCTACTGCTGGGCGGGCTGGGCCTGCTGGTTCTGGCTCCGGGCGACCGCCTGCACGCGCTCACCTACACCGTCAACTACCACCACCTGCGCTCGTGGTACGTCTCGCACCTGTGGTCGCTGTCTGTGGAAGAGCAGTTCTACCTGCTGTGGCCGGCTCTGCTGGTGCTGGTGGGCACACGGCGCGGCCTCGCACTGGCTGCTGCCCTGATCGTCGCCGCGCCGCTGATTCGCACTGGCATGTGGATCTTCACGCCGGAGCGGCGGATCGAGATCGGCGAGGCCTTCAGCACCATCGGGGATGCGCTGGCCACCGGCTGTCTGCTGGCGGGCCTGCAGGACTGGCTGGCTGCAAAACCGGCGTACCTGCGCTTCTTGCGTTCCGGCTGGTTCGCCGTGGTCCCATTGCTGGGTATCGCCGCCAACGCCGGCCAGAACTACATGCTCATCGATTGCCTAATCGGCCAGACGGTGTTGAACCTGGCCATTGCATTGTGCATCGATCGCTGTCGCCGCTTGCCTGACGGTCGGGTGGGGCGTCTGCTGGAGACCCGCCCGCTGGCTGGGCTGGGCGTGCTCAGCTACTCGCTCTACCTCTGGCAAGAGCCCTTCCTCAACCGGTTCGCTCGCTCGCCACTGACCGCCTTCCCGCTGAACCTGCTGCTGGTGTTTGCGGCCGCAGTCGCCTCGTACGGTCTGATCGAACGCCCGCTGCTGGCATGGCGACACCGCTTGCGCTGAGGTCTCTGCTCCACCTCGGGGCAGGTTCGCACATGACCCGGCGGCCGGGAATGTCCACCAGCGGCGCCGTAGCGGGGCGCAAATGCGGTAGACTGTGCCGCATGTTGGGGACACGTCTGGGCAAGAAGCATATTCCTGGCGATAGCGGGATGTGGATTTGTTTTGTGTCTTAGCCGTGCTGCACATGCAACGGAGTTGGTGGCAATCTTGTCTGGCAAAGGGGGCTGATCCATCACTCAAGGCAAAAAGCCCGATGCCCAGATGACCCAGCTGCAAGCGAAGGCGGTCCCGGTCTGGTGCTGGGCGGCGATGGCTTGCCTCTTCGGGGTTGCTGTGCTGGTTCTCCTGCAGCCCATCTGGGACATCGACGAATTCTGGCACGTGAAGATGGGTGAGCTCATCACGACCACGCGTGCGATTCCCAGGACTGATCCCTTCACGTGGACGCGAGCTGGCGTGCCGTGGACCACACACGAGTGGCTCTCCGAAGTGGCCTTCTACCTCGTCTTTCGATGCGCGGGCTGGGACGGCGTGCGCGCGCTGGGTGGCGCGGCGGTGCTCTTGGGGCTCGGGCTTCTCGTGCGGCTGGCGTGGCTCCGCAGTCGGAGCGCGCCGGTCGTCCTGCTGATTCTTGCACTCGTGCTGCTTCTTTACATCGATCGGATGCGGCCGCGCCCTCATGTCCTGGCATTCCCCTGCGAGATTGCCTTCGTCGCCCTGCTATTTTCTCTGCCTGACCGACGGCGGATATTCGCTGCCTCGGGACTTGCCGTACTGTGGGCCAACCTTCACGGCGGAGCGGTGCTGGCCCCGGTCCTTGCCGGTGCGGCCGCGCTGGCCCGACGCAGCCGAACTGCGGCGGTTCTTGCCGCATGTACGATCCTGGCCGTGGCCTGCAATCCGGCAGGTCTGGGCATATATTGGGAAGCTCTCGCTACAAGGGCCGTCACGCAGGCTGCCAATGTTCCCGAATGGGCGCCCGTGTGGCGCTATCTGCAGGCACCTGAGGGCACGCTCCACAACGTGTTGGCCGCCTTCGCGCCGTTCGCGGCGTTGGCGGTATTGGTCGTGCGGGCCTTTCTCCGTCCGAGGCTAGAAGCGGGCGCCTTCGCTGTGGCGTTGGCCGCTGCTGTGGTCTCTGCGTCCGCCGGGCGCCATGTGTACTTGGTCTTTCCAGCGGCATTGCTTCTCCTGGCCGGGGCGCCGAAGTCGCGAGTCTCCGCGGTTTCCCCTGGCGATTCACGCCAGCCCAAAAGGGCCACTGTGATGGTCGTTGCGGCGCTCGCCCTGGGCGTGTCTAGCTATGCGTACGGCGTGGGGTCGCTACAGGGAGGCCTGCGCAACGCACTGATGAACGCGCGCCGGCCGATTCGCGCAGGCGAATTTCCTGAACGCATGGCGGATTTTCTCGCACGGGCCGCGCTGGGCGGGCGCATGTGGAACAGCGTGGATTGGGGCGGCTACCTCATATTCCGCCTTTGGCCCGCACAGCAGGTATTCATGGACGGTCGGACCACGCTGTTTCCTCCGGAACTCCACGACCTGGGTCACCGGGCCTTTGCCGCTGGCGCCGCTCCGTCCTTCCTCCCGGCGGTGGAGGCTGACTTCGACCGTTTGGGTGTGACGATGATCGCATCCAAGCGCCCCTTCTTTCCCGAAGGAATCTGGGACCGTCGTCGCTGGATTGCCATCTATCGCGACGAGCAGGCTGAGGTCTTCCTTCGCCGGGGACCGGGCGACGAAGCCGCCTTGCTGCGTGCCCTGCGCGCTGCCGGGCTAGGCCCGCACCCCGCCCAACCCGAACGAGAACTTCTGGCGGCCTCGGGAGCCGCCGCCTTTCGCGCCCTCACACGCCCTTCCCCGTCTGAGGACGATGCCAGTGCATTGCTGCACGCTGGGCTCCTCGAGGTGGAACTCGGGCGCCCGGAGAAGGGAGAGCCGTTGCTTCGGCGCGCTGAAGCCCTGGGCAGTCGAGAGCCCGCGCTGGGCTACGCGCTCGCGAAGTGCCTTTTTCGTCTGGAGCGCACGCCAGAGGCTGCCGCGCTCGCGACCCGTTGGGTACGCCGAGATAAGCGGCTGGATCGGCTGGCCGCACGTCTTCGCGAGGTCAGCGGAGATTGATAGAGCGAGCATAGTCGGTTCAAGCACGACCCATGCCCCGCCCGTCGGCGGAGCATCCACTCGCTGGCAAGCAACGCCACTTCCAGAAACAGCAGCAGCGGCTTGCCGCCGCGGTGAAAAGCGCGGTGGCCGCCAGCAACCCGACCTGCACCGCCACGCGCGCCCTGCTCATGCCAAGAATTCCCGCGGTACCTCGCGCAGCCGTACAATATCGCGCACACGCTGGCGAACATCGAATCCCTTCGCGCAATGTACCGGGCACTCGTCACAGTCGCCGCAGGGAGAATCCGGCAGACCGAGTTCGAGCAGAAGCGCCTGTGCGGCCGGGCGGTTGCGGTACGCGTGGGCGTACATGAAGGAACGCATGAGGTCGGGTATCGGCAGTTTCTGCAGGCAAGGATCCAGGCACTCGCCGCAGCCTTGGCAGAACAAACCGACGAGTTTGGGCGCCTCCAGGCTGTGCTTGTCGTCGTCGGTGAGCGTAGGATCGCGCAGCACTTCCAGGTCGGCCTGCAATTGATCCAATGTAGTGAAGCCTGGAATTGCCGTGTGTACGTTCGGATCGCGCAGCGCCCATTTCAGTGCTGCCTTCATGTTGATGGGGTTCTGCTTCTCCTTGTCCCAAAAGACCCCCGCCTGCGTCTTCATGGCCACAATGCCCAAGCCCGCCTGCGCCGCTTCCCCGATCGCTTTCTGCACTTCGAGGTGATGGTCCTGCTTGAAGTTGTACGAAGTCAGCACGACGTCGTAGAGCTTGGCCTCCACCGCCGCCCGGATCACTTCGGGCTCATTCCGGTGGGTCGACACGCCGATAAAGCGCGCCTTGCCCTCGCGCTTGGCCTTCTCCAATGACTTGAGCACGGGTTCGTAAAGCACGCTCTCGCGCATGGACTGGTTGTGCAGGTGAAGGATGTCGACGTGATCGAGCCCCAGTCGCTTGAGGCTTATGTCGAGCTTCTCGCCGATCTCCTCGCCGCGGGTTTGCTTGGAGAAAAGCCCGGTCTTGCGATCCAGGGTGCTGAGGTGGACCTTGGTGGCAAGCACGAAGGAGTTGCGCTTGCGTTCGGGAAGGACGGTGCCGAGCATTTCCTCGTTTCGTCCGTCCTGGTAGCCATGCGCGGTGTCGAGCAGGAAGATGCCGCCGTCCAGCGCGGCGCGAACCAGGTTGGGGTTGTCGGCGTTCATCACGCCCATGCTGACAATGGGCACCGCGATACCGGTTCGGCCGAGCGTGCGGCGCGGCGGCCCAGCGTTCTTGGCAACCGGTGCCGGCTCTGCTACGGGCGCGGGTTTGGGCGGCGGCGGTGCCCCGGGCGAGAGCATTTCCGTTGCCGGGCTCCGCGCCACGGTCGCGCACCCAGCGGACAGCGCGCCGGCAGCAAGGCCACCCGCGCCGAGTCTCAAGAAATCCCTTCGTTCCAGCTTATTGGTCTTGTTCATGTTGGCCACGAACTATACCAGGTTGGCCAGCAAGGTCTTGTGGTCGTGGTCGATGGTGCAAGCCACCCTGGGCGACGGGGCGCAGCGCAGGTCGGACTGCGGCTACACGCCCCTATTTCACGAAAGCTTCCAGGCCATTGCCAAGTCCCTTCATCGCCTGCGCAACGAGATTGGCGATCTGGGTGGCGCCTGGTTCGTGGAAGTGTGTACCGTCGACAAACAACGCGCTCTTGGCACTACTGGACAAGGTGCCGTAGTAGGTGAGCGCAAGGTTGGTCAGGTCGATCAGCGCGACGTTCTGTGCTGTGGCCAAGGTGCGCATGTTGTCATCAAAACCGTTGAAGCCGTGGTTGGCAGCGGTCGCGCCTGAGCGCGCAACTGGGGTGATGAGAACCGGCGTGACGTTCTTGGCCTTTGCATCGGTGAGGTACTTGGTCAGGTTCGCCTGATATTGCGCGGCCGTGTCGGACTTCATGTCGTTGTGGCCAAACTGGACGAACAGATAGTCGCCCTGTTTCATGGCCGCTTTCACCGGAGGATAGAATTTTGTATAGAAGCTGCCCGCAGTTTCGCCCGAGTCGGCGTAGTTGGCCACAGCGATGCCCGGCCCGAGATACTGCGAAAGCTCCTGACCCCAACCGGAAACGTCTGTCCCGTCTGGGGCGAATGGATTGTATGTAGCGGGATCCCAGTCGCAAACCGTCGAGTCGCCGGCAATGTAGATGGTGGGGATGTTGGCGGCTGCAAAGCCAACCCCGTGCAGGGCTGGGGAAGTCCCGTCGAAGGAAAGGTTCAGAATGTTTCCCGGCGCACTGTAGCCATCGTGGTCTTCTGCCCTGACGTTTACCGCAAAGGTGTAGCGGAAATAGGACCCGGCTGCCGTGTTGGTCGGCTGCAGGACGATGCGGCGGGTTTCGGCCAAGACGCGCGTGGTGGCCGCCGCGGTCGCACTGCCCAATTCCACAGTCACGGTGTAGTTGCCGTTGTTTGCACTGAACGCGCAGTTGATCGGGTTCGTCCCGCTGCACTTGGCGAGCAACGTCGGATCGAGCGGCGCCTCTCCGCTCGACCCTCCTGCGGAGCCTCCGGTGGAACCACCGCTGTTTCCGGTGCCACCCGCGCCGCCCCCGCCGCTTCCGCCACGCCCGAGATCCGGAGCCCCTCCCGCGCGGCTATCGGGGGTGATGGTCGCGTCGGGCCCCATGGCGTCCCTTGCGCCGCCTGTGCCAGCGCGTCCTGCATCCGGGGCACTTTGCCCGCCGACGCCGGTGCCACCACTTGCCGTGATCGTACCGCCGATGGTGCCGCCTGCATTGGTCGAGCCGCCCGAGGCAAGAATCCCGCCCGCACTGGTCGAGCCACCCGAGGCAGGAATTGCGCCGGTGCTCGCCAAGCCACCGGTGTTGGGATTGGTGCCCGTGGCGGTCTCGCCGCCGGTACGGGGACTGCCGCCGGCAGCGGTCAAACCGCCGCTGGCAAGCGTGCCGCCTGCCGCGGACTGGCCGCCGCTGACGCTCAGGCCACCACTGGAGGTGCCACCGGCCGCGATCGTACCGCCGGTTCCTGACCCCGTGGAAGACTGTCCGCCGCTGCCGCCAGTAGCCGGCGATCCTGAATCTGAGCTCGGCGAGCTACATCCGATGGGCAAGGCCGCCAGGCAAACTGCCGTCGCGAGCCAGGTAGTCGTCGCGGTGACAAGCGCGCGTCGCCTTGGGCCACGGGATGGAGGGTACATTGCCTCGTTTCTCTTCATCGGAACCTCGGAAACAAGGATCCCCCATTGACTCGCCTATGTCCATATACTCTGGGCGTGAAGCTCGCCCTCATCTTTCCGCCGGCCTGTGATCCCACGGCGCCCTACCCCGCCGTTGCCGCACTGGCGGGTTTCTTGCGTCCCCAGGGCATCGAGGTGCTGCCCATCGACGCCAACCTTGATGGCTTTCTGGCCCTGCTGCAACGCGAGCCATTGGCACTGCTCTGTGACCGCATCGAGCGGCGCATCGCCCGCCTGCAACGCCGGCGCGCGCTCGACCACCAAGCGCAACTCGTCTTGTTGACCCTGTTGCGCGTGCGCGGCGAAGCGGGAGCAGTGCCGGCCGGGATTGGCGCGGCGCTGGACGTCCTGCGCACCAGTGAGCGCTTCTACGATCCCGGGCGGTATGCCGACGCAGTTGCAACAGTCAGCGCGAGCCTGCGCGTGATCGCGGCCGCCCACGCGCCTTTGCAGCTCGATTTCTCCGCGTACCGGACACCCTTTGCCCTGACCACGCCGGACGAGATCGCGCGCGATGCCGATCCCGAGCGCGATCCCTTCGACGGCTACCTCACGCGCGAACTGGTACCCCGTCTGCGCCGCGCACGGATGGACGCCATCGGCGTCTCGGTTTGCTTTCCGGGCCAGCTCGTGCCCGCGTATTCGTTCGCGCTCAAGCTCAAGATCGCCTTTCCCGAGGCACACCTGGTGGCAGGCGGACCAGCCATCACCCAGGTGTTGCTGCGGCTGCAGGGCCCTGCCCTCGCGCGCGCGCTGGGGGCGTTTGACAGCGCGGTGGTTTTCGAGGGCGAGCACACCCTGCTGGCGCTGTGCCGCGCCCTCGCCGATGGGCGCGCGACGCCACAGGCGCTTCACCGAATCCCCAACCTGGTGCTGCGCGATCCTTTGCTGGGGGCGCGCGTCTTGCCCGGGCCGCCCGCTGTCGATCTGCGCACGCTGCCCGCGCCCGATTTCGGCGGTCTGCCGCTCGATCGCTATCTTTCGCCGCATCTGCTCTTGCCCTACGATCCCACCCGCGGCTGCTACTGGGGCCGCTGCGCCTTCTGCCACTACGGCCTGGCCGCAACCGGCACCGCCCGCTACCGCGAGCGCGCGGTGGACACTGTGGTCGAGCACCTGGCGGCTCTATCGGTCCGCCACCACACGCGCTTCTTCTATTTGTCGCAGGATTCGGTGGCGCCCAAGATGCTGTGCCGATTGGCCGACGCATTGGCGAAGGCTGGCCTGGATCTGCGCTGGGGCACTGACCTGCGACCCGAGCCGTATCTGACGCCCGAACGTTGCCAAGGGCTGCGCCGGGGCGGTGCCGTGGCGTGCAGCCTGGGGGTTGAGTCGGCCAGCCTGCGCGTGTTGCGCCTGATCGACAAAGGGATTGCGCCCGGTCGCGCAGCCACAGCGGTGCACAACCTGGCCCGCGCTGGCATCGCGGCCGAGGTGATGTGCTTTTCCGATTTTCCAACTGAGACCTTCACTGAAGCCATGGCAACCCTGGGTTTCATTGAGCGCCACGCCCAGCATATCGCGGCCTTCATCCTAGGGCGGTTCGAACTCACACATGGCTCACGCGTGGCGAGCGACCCAACCCGCTTCGGACTGCGCGAGATGTGGACCGCGCGAGGCGACGAGCTGGGCACGGCTTTGTTCTTTGCCGAAGGCAAGCCGGGCAAGCGCGGCCGCGAGCGCGTCCGGCTGGAGCAGGCGCTGGAGCAACTGGCGTCGGGATGGTTGCTGCGCAGCTATCCCTGGGCCGGCTCACTGTCAACCGCGCACACCATCTTCTACTACGATCACTTTGGCCCTGGCGTATTCAGGGATCTGGCGGGCCAGGCGGCTGGCCGCATTTTGGGCAGGTCGCCGGCCAGACGAGTCTCCCGCTTCGACCTGCACAAGCTGGCCCGTGCCCAGCAACATGAGGCCCAGATCTGGCACGAGATGACCCACGTGCGCCGGCAGGTGTCGCGCCAGGCATACGATGAACTGGCGGCGAAGGTGCCTAGACTATGTATTTCAGGAACACCCCGAACTCGAGACAGTTGGCCTCGGACGCCTCGCTGATGTTAGCTGGGTTCTCACAGAGACACAGAGGCCGCGGAGCCGGACTCTAGCGCCTTCGGAAATAGCCGTTGGTGTAGTCGCCTGCGTATAGAACGGATACCTTCTCCGGTTTGTCGACGAAAAACTCGTCACAGGCCCTTTTCGCCCCGGGTGACCGATACTTGAGCGATCGCAAGCGAGGATCGTACCGGGTCGGATCGCAATACACACCGAACATGGGGGTGCTACTAGTACCCCTTCTTGGAAATCCGTAGCTGGTTCAGTTACCGGTTCCGAGGCCGGTAGCCGAATCCGGGACCGGCCGCCGGCGCCGGCTCCGGCCACCGGCTCCGGCCGCCGGCCCCGCCGCC
>Ga0182011_10000103_pt1 | contig 65820 bp, 38 predicted proteins | sample 711E1DmetaG_FD_120481 | JGI IMG/M metagenome (GOLD analysis project Ga0182011, IMG submission 120481) | Permafrost microbial communities from Stordalen Mire, Sweden - 711E1D metaG | ecosystem: Environmental > Terrestrial > Soil > Wetlands > Permafrost | place: Sweden: Stordalen | collected...
ATTCGAGAGGCAAGCTCTTCTTCCGCCTCTGTCAGCAGGCTGTGCAGGTCGGGCCGGTGCCCGCCGCATCGCTGCCCACCCCCAACCTGTAGTGGGTGGTGGAGTCAAGTGCATACCCCTAAAGGCAAAAGGGGAAACGTCAAATGAGAGACGAAGAACCGCGACCGAATTGGGTGGGACCGGTTGAGTCGTCCCTTTGACCTGCGTCCGTCGAACCTCCGGACCTTCGAACCTCCAAACTCTCGAACGTGTAGTCCTTCTCCCCTCTGCTCCTCAGCTGTTCTTTTCGTACCGGCGCGGTTACTGGACCGTGATGCGGACCGGCGAGGAGACGATCGTTGTGAACGGCACGCGCACCTGGAAGCTGTGCTCGCCGGAGGCGAGCGGCCACCGCACCTCGTACGGGTAGTCCGCGACCTTGAACGGCGCGCCGTCAACGAACCAGACGACCTGGGGCGGGGGCGGCTCGACGACCGCCTGCAGGGCCAGCGTCCCGAGGCTGGTCGGCGTCTCAGGGTCGCGGAGCAGGCGAGTGCCGTTGCGGGGCGACGCGACGTGCAGGCGCACCGCCTTGGGCGCGGAGGGAGGCGGCCCGGGGACCGCATCCCGGTCCGCCGCCGCTGACACGCCCCCGAGCTGCCCCTGCGCCGCCAGCGTGCCGATACTCGCCGGAGGCTGCGGCACGCCGTGTCCGGCTGCCCACGAGGCGTACCTGGGAGCGAGGAGGGTGAAGGTCCTCACGTCGACGAAGCGATCGGGGGTCGAGGACGAGGCGACTCTGCCGTTGCGTTCGTCGATCGCGACCCGGACGTGCGCGCCGCATGTGGCGACCGGCTCGGTGCCGGGGCGAAACCACTCGGTGGTGGTGCGGTCGCAGAGGGGCGACGCGACGTGCCCGGTGACCGCGCACAGGCGAACCTCGCGGAACCCCGCGGGCGGCGGGAACGAGAGGTCCACCAGGCCGTCCTGCTGGTCGGCGTGGAGCGAGAGCAGGATCCGATGGGCGATGTGCGCCGCGCTCGTGTACCCGGTGAGGCCGGTCATCGGGCGGTAATCCGCGCGGCCGACCCAGATGCCGACCAGGTAACGCATGGAGTACGCCATCGCCCAGGCGTCGCGCTGGTCGGGCGAGGTGCCGGTTTTGACCGCCACCGGGAAGGGGTATTCGGACGCACCCATCCGCGGGAAGGTCGGGAGGCGGGCCAGAGGATCGGCGAGGAAGAGCGAGATCTGCCGCGCCGTGTCCTCGGACAGCACCCGTCGCGGCCGGCCCTCCTCCGTGTGGAGGTACCAGATGAGGTCCGCGAGGCGGCCGTCGCCGGCGAGCACCGTATAGCCGCGGACGAGCCGCTCCAGGGTGACCGGCATTCCGCCGACCGCGAGCCCGAGCCCGTACGAGCGCGCCGGCAGACGGCCGTCGCCGATGCCGAGGTCGCGCAGGAAGGCGTACCCCTCCTCGATCCCGAGCCTGGCCAGGAGGTCGACGGCAGGCACGTTCCTCGAGTTGGCCAGGGCCGCGCGGGGCAAAAGCGGGCCGAGGTAGTCGTCGTCCGCGTTGACGATCCCTCCGGGGCCGCGCTGGAGGTCGTCGAGGACGGTGGCCGGCGTGATGACGCCGAGGTCGAGGGCGAGGGCATACAGGAGCGGCTTGAGGGTGCTCCCCGGCGAGCGCGGCACGCGGGTGAAGTCGATCGAGCCGCGCCGTGACCTGTCGAAAAATCCCGTCGAGCCGACGCAGGCCAGCACCTCGCGCGTGCGCCGGTCGACGACCACCACGGCGGCGTTGCCGGCTCCGCGGTCGTCCCAGCCCGCGACCGCGTTGGCAGCGACGCCCGCGACACGTTCCTGCAGCCCGAGATCGAGCGTGGTCGCGACGATCGGGGTTGCGACGGCGCCGCGCGCGACCCGCTCGCGCAGGTCCTTCTCGTAGCGGAGGATCTCGTGCAGGGCGACCAGCGGCCGTTTCTCGTGCCCAGGCACGGTCAGACCGGCGAGCTGCGCCCCGGCCAGTTCGTACTCGGCCTCGCTGACGACGCCCTGCTCGCGAAGCAGCCCGAGGAGGCGACGGCCACGAATGATCGCGCGCTTCTGCCCGTCGCGGTCGAAGGGGTTCATCCTGGCCGGCGCCTGCGGCAGCGCCGCGAGGAAGGCGATCTCGGCCCAGGAGAGGTCCTCGACCGGCTTGTCGAGGTAGCGACGGGCGGCGTACGCGATGCCGTGGATGCGGTTTCCATACGGGGCAAGGCGCAGGTACTGCGCGAGGACCGCCTCGCGGCCGTAGCGGGCGGTGAGGAACACGCCGGTGAGCGCCTCGACCGCCTTGCGGAGGTACGACCTCCCGCCCGGATTCTGCATTCGCGCCACCTGCATCGCGAGCGTCGACGCGCCGGACACCCTCCGGCCGTTACGGACGTTCTGAAGGAACGCGCGAGCCACCGCACGCGGGTCGACGCCCGGGTGGCTCCAGAAGTGCCGGTCCTCGAGGGCAACGGTGGCCGCGACAACTCTCTGTGGCAGTGCCTGGACCGACCAGTACCCGAGCTCCTGGCCGGGCTCAGGGCTGACCTCGGCGAGGAACGCGCCGTGCCGGTCGCGCAGGAGGATGGTGGCCGGCGGCGCCGCGAGGGTCGCGCGCCATACCGCGACCGCAACGAGGGTCAGGCAACCCAGGAACGCCAGGCCGCCTGCCCCCGCCAACCCCCGCACGACGCGTCGCGACATCTCGTCTCCGGTCACGCGCTCACGGTCACGGCTTCCGCGTCACCTCGATCCTTGCTCCCGACCCGTTGCCGCGGACGGCGCCGTCGTACATCAACTCGGCCTGCGCCGGCGGCTGGATGAAGCTGCCTGGGATCGTCGCACGCGTGCGGAAGTAGAAGTCGTACGTCCCCTTGGGCAGCGAGTTGTAGTAGAAGGACACGCCGTCGTCCATGTACGCGGCGCACGTCGGGACCAGGGTGAGCGCTCCGGTGGGCTTGGCTTCCGGCGGCGCCGTCGTGAGGTTGGGGTTGAGCGGCTCCATGCCGGCCGCCAGCGGCACGACGATCGCGACGTAGAAGCGGTCGCCGGGGTTCACGACCTGGACGTGGTCCTCCACAACGTCTCCGACCGAGAGGCCGACGGTCTGGCCGGCCTCCGAGAGTGTGACCTTTTCGGGCGGCTCGCCGCCGCCGCGCTGGCGCAGGAGCTCCCGCGTGACGACGAACCCCGCCGCCGCAGGTGCGACCTTGCTCCCGTCCTGGCGCGGGACGTAGGTGGTCTCGACCCGCACGACGACGGGGCCCTCCCCGCCGGGATCCAGGGTGACCTCGCCGCCGCCGACCCCGGCCGAGACCACGGCGCCGACCGGGTTGGCCTGCCCGAGTGTCACGGTCTTGCGCTCATCACCGAAGCGCACCTGCGCGGTGTGGGGCTTGCTTCCGGCGAACGGCGGCTGCAGCAGCTCGGCGAGGGCCAGGAGCGCCGATGCGTTGGCGTTGGTCGTGCCCCAGCCGTCGTCGCGGCCGAGGTTGACGAGCCCGTCGATGAGGACCTGCAGGCGGGGGTTCTTGGCGTCCGTTCGCGCCAGGCCCCGGGTCACCTCGGCGACCGTCCGCGTCTCACTGGGGAGGATGAGCCCGTTGCGGGCGTGTGCCGTCGCCTGCAGCCCGCCGTACGCCTCGCGGCCCTGCCACAGCCGCACGACGACGCCGTCCCACAGGCGAGCGGCGAGCTCCTTGCTCGTCGCCGAGGAAACGTCGCCGTTGCGGGCGAACGACTGCAGGACGCCGGCGACCGCCTCGAGGTCGAGGAACTGCGCCTTCCGCGCCAGCTCCGCGGCGTAGCTCGGGTTGAACTTCCCGGCCTGGGCGAGCGCCACCAGTGCCCAGCACCGTTCGGCGAACGACTCGCCGTCGATGAAGCGGGAGTAGTCGGAGCGCAGCGCCTTCTCGAGGCTGTCGGTCAGCGCGTCGAGGAGCTTGGGATCGACCCGGTAGCCGGCATCCTTCGCCTCGACCAGGAACTGCACGACCCACGCGGTGAGCGAGACGTAGCCTGTGGAGCCGGGCCAGTACGCCGTGAGGCCCGCGCCGTCCACCACGCTCGGGATCCACTCGAGGGTCTGGCGAACGGCCCGGTCGAGATCCTCGTCGGAGCCGCGCTGCTGCAGCAGGGCGCGGAACTTCTTGAGGGCGAGCTCAGCGCGGGCGCAGCTGATCCGCTGCTCGGTGCAGCCGTACGGGTAGGTGAGCAGGAAGTTCAACCCGGCGGCCATGCGCACGAGTCCGGGCTGGTCGGAGATGAGGATCGCCCGCCGCACGCTGCCGGGCCGGGCTTCCTCGGGGATCGCTGGAATGGCGAGCGGCTTTCCTGCTTCGACTTCTGCCAGCTGGCGTAGCGAGGCCGGCCTGCGGTCGTCGCGGATCGGCAGGGAGACCTCGAAGCCGTCGCGCGCGCCGTCGGATGTCCGCTCCACGCCGACGCGGAACAGCACCTCCTGATATGAGAGGGCGCCCTGGTCGTCGAGCGGCGGCGTCGGGACGCTGACCCCGAAGTCGAGACGCTCGGGGTGGTTCGCGACCCAGGTCACGTCGCGGGTCGCGGGCTCCTTGAGCTCGACGCCCTTCACCTGGATCTCGGCTTTGCCCGGGCCGCCTTCGCCCTCGACCACGCGGCCGATGGCGGCGGCAGTGAACGTGTCACCGGGACGGACGAAGCGCGGCAGCACCGGTTGCACGATCACCGGCAGCCGGACCGCGATCTCGGAGGTCCCGATCCCGAAGCGGTCGGGACCGGAAACCGCCTTGGCGCGAATCATGAAGTTGGTCAGGTTGTCCGGCAGCTCGACGGTCACCGTGACCGTCCCGTCAGGGCCCACCTCGATCGCCGGGTTGTAGTACGGCACGGTCTTGAAGTTCTTGCGCACGGTCATGCGGGCCAGGAGGCCGTGCTCGCGCGCCCCGCGGTCGCCGCCGGGAAGCTCCGCGAAGGCGAGCTGCCCGAAGGCGAGGTTCCGGGTATCGCGCACGGCGAGTCGCGAGACCACCGGCGTGATGAAGTCCGGCAGCGGATCCAGCCGCTGCTCCTTGCCGAGGGCCAGCACCGCCTGATCGACGAGCCAGAGCGTGACCTCGCCGGGAAGCGGCTTGCCGTGCGGGTCCGAGAGGCGAATCGTCACCGAGATCTTCTGCCCCGGCAGCGCCCTGGCCGCATGTTCGAGCTTGACCACGACGCGGTTGTCCACCGGGTTGACCTTCAACCATGTGGTCGCCGCCATGGTGGCCGGCTTGCCGAGGTCGCTGGCGCTCCCCGGCCCGGGGGATGTGCCGGGGACCCGGCCGCGCATGAGCACGAAGTGGACCGGCAGCTCGGGCACGTAGGTCGAGCGGACGGGGACCTGGAACGAAGCTGCCCCGCCCTCGACCGGGACCCACCGGTACTCGTTCCCGTCGGGCGCCTCGACGATCGCAAGGGCCATCGCCTTCTGGAACGGGCTCTGAAGCACCAGGTTTGCGGTGTCGCCGGGGTCGTAGGTGGCCTTGTCGTTGCTTACGGTGAAGACCGGCGTGGTCGGCTTCGACCAGTTGACGGGCTCCTCGCCGCCTGCGTAGAGGTCGAGGGAGACGGTCTGGCTGCGGCCCAGGCGGTCCGCCGCCTCCAGCTCCACCACGTAGACGCCTGCGACCTTGATCGGGATGGGAAGCTTGATCACGTCGGCGCCGCTCGTGATCTTGGTCTCGAACACCTTCTCATCGACCACGTCGGTCACGTAGCGCGCTTTCCCTTCGGAGAAGTCGCTCGCCTGCAGCACGGAGTGCCACTGGCGGTGGAGCATGCGCACCGTGACGGCCTGGCCGGCCAGGGGGGCGTCGTCGTGGCCGAGGACGATGATCTCCGGCTCGATCGTCGTGGCCCGCTCGATGAAACGGGGGAGCTTGAGCCCGAGAACGAAAGGCGGGAGGGCGGTGACCTGCTCGACCGCCGTCACCGTCTGGTCGTTGGCTCCTGTCACCGTCGCTTCTACCACGTAGGTTCGCGGCTGCGCCGTCACCTCGGCGGCCGGGTTGATGACGAGCGACGAGGCGCCGTCCTTGTCGGTGACCTCGTCGCGCTGCAGCGTGGAGGAGGATTCGAAGCGGCCGCCCGAGGAGTAGCGGGCGTCCGAGGAGAACTGGAACCCCTCGCGGCCCTTCGGCGTCCAGGTGTAGGGAAACTGGGTGACCCGCCAGCGCACCGGCTGCGCCGCCACCTGCCCGCCCGCGTAGTACGTCGCCGTCAGCCCGACCTTGAACTCGCGGTCGAGCGGCGTGCGGTCGGGGGCGTGGAGCTGCACCTCAAATTCGGGGATGCGGTACGCCTCCATGCGGAACGACACCCGGCCGAGCGTCGCTCCTTTGGCGGTCTCGAAGCGGGCGTGGTACACGCCGGTCGGCAGTTTTTCGGCGGCGAACGCCTGGTAGAAGCTGCCCATCGCCGAAAGCGTGGTGGGGTAGCGCCACACGAGATCGCCGGGGCCCTCGACCACGACGGTGCCGCTCATCGCCGGGGGCTTCAGGGTGCCGCGCTCGCGGATGCGGACGTAGCCCTTGATGTAGACGGTGTCTTCCGGCCGGTACACGGGCCGCTCGGTGAAGATGTGGCACAGCGTCTGCGCCGCTGCCTGGCGTTCCGTCAGGACCTCCTGGGTCCACTGCAGCCAGGGCTGGTGCGTCGGGCTCCAGCGGCCGTCGGCGTAGCCGTCGGGGGCTCGTCGGGGGTCGAGGACGAGCAGGTCGACCCCCTTCTGCACGACGATGCGTCGCACCTCGACGGATTTATGGGGATCGTTGCCCGGCGCCTGCCACGTCGCCGTCCCCTGGGCGTCCGTGACCCCGTCGAACAGCGTTTCCCACTTCGTGTCGGCCCCCTCCGCGACGGAGCCCTCGACGCGGACGCGGGCTCCGCCGACCGGCGCGTCGGTGGACAGAGAGGTGACGACGAAGCGCGCAGCCGTGGGCTCCTCGGCGGTGGCGAGCGCCAGGTCGGTGACCTGGACGCGCATCCATGAACGCCGGCTCCCGCCGTCCAGCCGCCGTATTCCGACGAGGTACGTGCCCGGCTGGCCCTTGCCGCCGGCGTACGCGAGGTGCGGCTCGAGGTCGAGCCCGAACGTCGCCGCGCTGCCCTCCCGGCGCAGCGGGAGCTTGACGATCGCCGAGACGGCGGGCGTGCCGAGAGCCTGGATCTGGTCGGAGAGTTCGCGGCTGTCGATCGACTGATCGGGCGCGGTGAACGGCTTCGGGCGCTCGCCCGGTCCGGGTGGCCGGTCGGCCTCGTCCACCTCGATCGGACGGTCGGGGAAAGGCCAGAAGGAGCGGTCGAGCGGGTCGATCCGATGGATGCGCAGGTCCACCCGCTCGTCGCCGCGCCCTGCCAGCGGGACCATCTGGGGTCCGAACCGCTCGAGGATCCCGCGGGAGGCGCCCAGGTCGAGGTACGTGTTCTTACGGGGGAACGCGACGTACACCTCGCTCTCGCCCCGCATGTCGAGCGTCCTGCCGTTGGCGTCCTTGATCGGCGTGGGAACGAGCGTGACGCGGTACAGGGTCTCCGCGGCGAAGTTACCGGCGACCGTGAGGAACGCGTTGCCGGTGCCGTAGGAGAGGTTGTCAACCGCCGGCGTGAGGCGGACGAGGTTGCGCGCCTCGACCGGGCCGAGCCCGCTCGGCGCCGAGGAGAAGCGCACGACGAGCCTGCGGTTGTTGGGGTCGCAGCGCAGCGCCTGCTCGCGGGCGTACCGGTTCCCCTCCGGCGTGACCGGCACCTGGCCGGCGTCGCACCCAAAGGAGGCCACGCGGAACGGCTCGGCCGTGGAGAACGTGACCTCGGTGAACGACAGTGTCGGGTCGTCCTCGAGCGAGAGACGGAGGTGGACGATCGCCCGCATCCCCAGCGGGATCGGGCTTCTCAGGTTGAGCACGTACGTGGCGGCGTCGGAGCTGCTCTTGCGCTCGATGACCTTGAGCGTGAAGTCGTCGCTCTTCAGCCACCGGCTCCCCTCGGGACCGATCCCCGGGAGGGAGCGGAGCTCGACAGTGACCATGCGCACGAGGGACAGCTCGTCGAGGGGCTCGGCGAACGTCAGCGAGATCGAATCGACGGCCTCGAGCCTCTCGGCGTTGTTCGACGGGATGGTGCCGGTGGGCGGCTCCATGAGTGTGGCGAAGCGGGCCGTGTTCCCGTCCACCGTCCACGTGAAGCGCTCCAGCGGTGGCCACGGCTCGGCCGGGCGAAACTGCAGCGTGCGTGCGTCGAGCCAGGTGAACGCCCCCGGGTGCGGCGGGTTGGCGGTCACGAACCGTTCGGGCCGGTCCTCCGGGCCTCCCTTGGCGGGCCCGACGTCGCGGGCGAAGAACACCGTCACCGGGTCCCACCGCCGCAGGAAGCGGTCGGGCACCACGACTGTTCCCGTGGCCCCGGCGGGGCGGACGAGCGGGGGCACGTAGTTTGCAGCCTTGCTCTGTCCGTGCACCGCGAGCCCAGGCAACTGCGCCGCAGCCAGTGTGAGGACGACGCCCGCGAGGCGATGCATCGAGGCTCTCATGCTTCCCGCCTTTCCCGTCTGTCGAGTCGTCAGCGAGGTTGTAGGCCAGTGGGTTGCCGGCAGCGGTGCCGCATTCATCGCGCACCTCCCGGGGGCTCCGGGGCTTCCTCGCCCTCGCCGGGCTCCTCGCTTTCGCCGGGCTGTGCCTCTTCGGTCTCTTCCTGCTCGCTCGGCGTCTGTCCTCGCGCCGCCGTCGCGGCCGAGGCCTCGCTCTTTCCTGTGGCCAGCTCCAGGTACTTGCGGATCACCTCGGGCGGCGGCCCGGTGTCGGGTGGCCGGATGCCGACGACCGCGGGGCGAACCCTCGCCGGCGCGCTCCGGGCCGGCGCGTGCACGGTGAGCACGTACTCGCCCGGCGTCAGCTTCGTCATCAAGACCACGCCCGACCCGAGCGGACGCCCCGCGCTGTCGAGGAGCTTGCACGTCACCGTGTCCGAGTCGGCGCGAACGCCGACCCCGACCGGCCCCTCGAGGGTCACGGTGAAGCTGAAGGCGCGGGTCTCGCCCGGAGGCAAAAGCAGCTCCGGGCCGAGGCCCTCATCGATCGAGGTGAGTCCGGTCGCCGTCAGCTCGGCGCTGCCCGCGAGCTCGAGCCCCGACACGGCCCGCAGGCCCAGTTCCGCAGTCCCGGATGGGAGGTAGGCGTCGAGCGAGCAGCCGTTGGGGTGGAGCGCGATCTCGGGCTCGCCCCCGGGCCGCACCAGTCGCGTGGCCACCGGCGTGGCTGTCCGCAGATGAAGCAAAGCCGGGTGTCCGAGGTTGACGCGAACCATCATCGCCTTGCCGTGGAGTGCCAGCGTTGCCGGCGGATCGATGGTCGTTGCCGTGAGGTTCCCGACGAGGCCCCAGAGCGCCTCGGCGAGATCGCCGGCGCGGTCGAGCCAGCAGAGCAGGCGTCCCGGCCCGTGCGAGAGGAGCAGGCTTCCGCCGGAGCTGCCGACCGTCATCTCCCGTCCGTGCCGGACGCGACCGTCGGCGCCGAGGAAGACGGCCTCGCTCGTGCCGCGGATGTGCACGGTGTATGGGTGGTCGGCCGTCACGTCGAGCTTCGGCACCGTCAGCCTGAGGATCCCAGCGGCCGCCTCCACGCTCTCGAATGGGCGCTCGGTGCCCAGGGTGAGCGCCGAATCGGCCTGCAACGGCGGCAGGACGTTGATCGAGAAGCTGCCCCTGTCGCTCCCTGCCCGCAGGAGGACCATCTTCGTCGCGGACGTGTCGAGGCTCTCGGCGAACGCCGGCCCTCCGGCCCAGTGCACGCTCTCGATGCCCTTGTCGCTCGAGAGGACCGCCACGATGCCTTCGCCGAGACCTAGCTGCAAGCGCTTCGGTCCGGGCGGAAGGTCGTAAGCGACGCCGTTCCGACCGGCGACCGACCCGCTCAGGGTCCCGAACGGCGCGGGCTCCGGCTGGCGTGCCGGGTAGCTGAACTGCTGCAGGCGGACCTCGATCGGCTCAACGGACGGCTCGGCCTGCCAGACGGCGGCCGCGACCTGGCGGACGCCGACGGCTACGGCCACGGCGCCGTGGCGCCCGACCGCCATCGCGACGGGGCCGGCGCCTGCGTCGCTCGGATGGGCCCGGTCGACGATCCGCGCCCCCGGCTGCCCGCTCATGCTGCTGGCGACGGCCAGCACGGTCCGGGTTTCGCCGCCTCCCAGATCGCACACCACCGGTTCTCCCGGCGGCACGCGGAGCGCGACGCTTCCGCCCGCCTCCACGACCATCCGGGATCCCCGCACGGAGGCGCGGGCGCCGGGCGTGATGTCGCTGACCAGCCAGAGCGACGAACCGGCCGCCGCGACGGGTTCCCCCGCGCTGGACTCGGCGGCGCGCGCCGTTCGAGAGGTCGCGCGCACCTCCGCCGCGGAAAGGAGGAACATCCCGGGGCGCTCGAGATGAACGAGCGCCGCCCCGACCGGCGGGTCGCTGCCGGCCACCGGGCCCAGGTCGATACCGGAACCGAGGGCGGCCTCGCTGACCGTCCCCGGCGCGACTGCCGCGACGACAAGCCGAGCCGGCAACCCGCGCTGGTCGACCGACCAGACCCGCATTCGTAGCGCGGTCGATCCGTTGGCAAGCTCAGGCCCCCGCAGGGGCACTTCGAGGCGCAGGTCGCGCCCGACCCGTGTGGCGAGGGGCCGCCAGCCCTTTTCGGACTGCGCTTCCAGCACGCAGCCCACGCTCTCCGCCGAGCGCACGCTCGCGACCAGGAGCTCGGCTCCTCCAGGCAGCTGGAGAGGAACGACGTGGGCGGCCTGGCCCGTCTCGATCTCCCGGCGCCCAGGAACCGCGAGAGGCGGTTCGGCGGCTTCGCCGGGGGTGCGCATCGACACCGCGCACGTGGCGCGTCCGGCCCCCACGGGGATCACGCGCAGCGTGTAGTTCCCGGGTTCGAGGGATGTGGCGATGTGGAAGTTCCAGTCGTCGGGGCGGTCGTCGTTGGACGCGAGGACGCGGCCCTTGGGGCTGAGCAGAACGGCGCGGACGTCGTCGCTGCCGAACGATGAGAGCTCCACCAGCCCGGCGCGGCCGACGGCGAGGCCGATCGAATCCGGGGCGCTGATCTCCCGGGTGAGACCCGCGACCAGCGGCCCCGGCTTGACGGCGAGGCGGTACCCGACCTGGTTGTTGTTGCGCGCGCACACTACCGAGAGGCGATAACTCCCGGCCTTCAGCTCGCCGGACCAGCCCTTTCCGAGAGTGAGGTCGCCGACCTTGCCCGCGCCCTCGCCTCCGACCAGCTCGAGCTCTCCGTTCATCACGGCGGAGAGGTCGACCTGAGTGCGCGCCGTGGCGGGCAGGGAGAACTCCCATACGTCGGGGGTCTGCCGGCCGCCATCCGATGCCTGCTCCCACACGTGGTCGACCTGGCGGTCCAACGGGAGCTGATGGGGGCCGTGGCCCGCGAAGTGCAGCGGCTCCGGGGCCTTCTCAAGGACGGTGACGCGCCGGGTCATGACGTCCTCGGGGAGGAGCACGAGCCGGTAGCCGCCCGGCTCGAACGTGCGCGTGATGTCGGCCCGGATGTTGGGAGGCTCGATCGGCCACCCGTCCGCGTCCTCGAGGCGGCAGCGGAAGTCGTGCCCGAGTCCCAGCGTCCGTAGGTGGTACTCGCCGCGGCTTTCGATCGTGAAGCGATACGCGACGCCCTGGCCGGCCGGCAGCGAGATGCGGGCCGGGACCGAGGGCGCGAGGAGCCCGCCGTCGGTGATCAGTGTCTTCTCGAGCTTGACGCCGAGGTGCCCGGCCGACGCCCCCTCGGGCTGCACGGTGAGCTGGTATTCGCCCTCGCGGAGGTACTGCTGGATCAGGAAGTTCCGGCCGACGCCGTTGGCGGCCTGGCGGTCGAGCGAGAGCACGGTACGGGTGCGCACGTTGCCCTCGGTGGCGAGCAGGCCGGTGGACTCGAGGCGGTACAGCGCCGGGGCGTCGGCGCGCACGAGGAACGTTGCGCTCTCGGAACTCTCCATGTCGAGGAAGGTCGGCGCCCCCGCGGTCAGGGTCGGGAACTTGGGGAGCGCCTCGAGCGCTTCGGGCGGCACCGGGGGCAACGGCGCCGCGGCCTGGAGACGGACGGGTTCGAGCGCGAGGGAGTAGAGAACGGTCGCCGCTCCCGCGTTGGACACGCTCAGCGTGTGCTCGCCCTCTTCGACCACGGTTTCCTTCCGGGGCGCCCCGCCATCGACCGAAACGTCGATCAAGGTCCCCGCCTCGTCGCGGGCTCGAAGAGTCCCGCGCTCATCCGCCTTGAAGGTGGTTTTCAGATCCTCGCCGGGTCGCTGTGTGACGGGGAGCGCCTCGGTGAGGTCGAGGGGCAGCGGGCGCAGCACGACGCCGGCGCGAACGCCGGGCTGGTCGTTGAGGTAGGCCATGTAGTAGTCGTCGGTGTTGAGAGTCACCCGGGGGAACAGAGCCGCCGCCCGCAGCGGGGTCTGCTGCGTCCCGGCCTCCTTGCCGAGCTTCTCGAGGGCGTACGTGAGGACGCCGTACGGCCGTACGACGATGTCGAGGATGCCTTTCGTGTCAGGAAACACGCCGAGCACGTAGAATCCGGCGTCAAGGTCCCAGGCGGAGCCGCTCGGCTTCGCTTTCGGGCTCTCGTAATGCTCGGGTCGCCAGGTGAAGAAGGGCTCGATGCGGAACGTCGCCTCGACGCCGCGCGAGAGCACCTCGTAGCGTCCCTTCGCCCCGACCTTGAGGAAAATGGTCATCGTGTCGAGCAGGTTGCAGCGACGCGCCCAACCGTGCGTGCCGTCGACCTCTACGGCCTGGTCCAGAAAGGCCTCGCGATCCTTAATGCGGTCGGACCAGCGAGCCACGATCACGGTGGCGTCCACGGAGTCCTCGGGGTGCCCGGAGTGCACCGTGGAGATCCAGTGATCGCCGGTCTTTCTAAACTCGTACGTCCTGCTCGCCTCGAACTGCTGGAGGATGTATGGCTGTCCGGCTTCTGCGCGCACGGTCACGACGCGGTCGTGGTCGGGCGTCTTGCCGATCTCCGCCTCGGCGGCGGGCGGCAACGACTTCTTTGTGATCTCTGCGACCGAACCCTCGTTATGGAGCGGACGGTCAGGATCGGCCTGCCCGACCTGCAGCTGCGCGGGCCTCGCCTCGGGCAGCTCGACGCGGAAGTACGTCGTGTCGCCGGGCGCGAGGAACCGGTCGTAGCCGAGCGGTCCGACCGTCAACCGCTGGCGCCCGGCCTGCGGGAGCCTCGGGATGCCGAACCGCACGTACAGCGGATGCTCGCTCGCGTCCTCCGACCAGGGCTGGCCGGGGCCGCCGTACGCGGTGACCAGGTACAACCCGGCTTCGAGGTGCGTCGAGAGGCGGCACACCCGCATTGGGTGCCCCTTCTTCGGCTCGATCGGCTCGCGCTCCGGCACTGCCTCGTGAAGCCAGGTGCCGTCGCGCCAGAGGCGGAGGTCGGCGAGGTTGCGCCCGGCGGCCTCGATCGCGACCACGCGGGCCTCGTCGACCTGCAGCCAGTACGACGCCTGCTGGAAGTCCTGCAGCGTCTCGTCGATCGGCTTGAGCTCGACCAGCAGCGGCGGCTGCGGGGCGTGCAGCTCGGTGTACGGGTTGACCTCGAGCCTGGCGTTCCCCGAGGCCTTCTCGTGACCGAGCGCGATGAGCTTGTACTCGCCGCGGTCGAGGAAGAGGTCGAGTCGTCCATCCTTGGTCCCGGCCTCGCCGGACTGCAGCCCCGGGCCCGCCATGCGGTCCACGAGCTGCAGCGACGTGCCCTGCGAGCTCGCGACCGTGAGGGCGTAGTAGCCGAACGCGGAGACTTTGACGATCGCCTCCTGCCGCCCCGCCGCGGGAACGCTCGTCCGCGAGAGGGTCGCCTTGGCCTTCGGCGGCGCCTGGGCGACGGCGACCGCGGCGGCCAGGGAGGCGGCAAGTGCCGCTGCGATCGTTCCCTTGCGACGGAAAAGGAAAACGGGCCGTGCACCAGAGGCGGCGGGGGAGTTTGTCATCGGTGAGCCCTCCTGCGGACTGCGAGTTCGTTGCTTCGCTAATGCGTCTATTCGCACTTGAACTCCGTTGTGATGGTCTGGAACTCCGGGACCAATCGTCGGTCCCGATGTGTGGTCGACGGTCGAGATCACCGGTTCCGTCCCTTGCGCAGGCGTCATGTGTGTGCGTTCACAATTTTCAGGGATTCTACCCCAGTCCATGCTCCCGGCAACCGCCGCCGGTTGAACCTCGAACGTACGACGTCTGGTACTGGCGGGAGGTCAAACGTGAGAAGGGAGAAGGTAGAGGTCAAACGTCAGAAGGGAAACGTCAAAGGAACGACAAGAAAGCCAGCTCGGTTCTCAGGTGAATGTCGTCGTTTTCCGTTTGACCTTTGACGTCTGACCTTTTACCTCTTCTCGTCGAACCTTCGAACCTCCGAACCTTCAAACAGTCTTGTTTTGTCCCCTCCGCTCCTCCGCCCCTCTGCTCCTCTGCTGGGTGGGTGGGGGAGAGCCTTCATTGACCCGCCGCCGTCTCACCCCTAGCATACCGGGGATGGGAAAGCGCAGTTCGCAGGGTGCGCCGAGGCAGACGGCGGGGACGGGCAAGGGCAAGGGCCGCGGGACGCGGTCCGCGCTGCGCCCTGCGCACGAGCCGACCAAGGACGACACCGCCGGTGACGAGAGCCTCGCCGCCGAGACTCCAGTTCGCACGAGCGTCCCGCCCGGCGGGCGCGAGCGCGCTGTCCTGGTTGCGGTGGTCACCGGGAAGGCGGCGCGCAACGTGGTCGAGTCCCATCTCGACGAGCTGGCGCAGCTCGTGGACACGGCGGGCGGCGTGGCCGTGGCGCGCCTGCTGCAGGAGCGCAAGTCGCCCGACCCGACGACGTTCATCGGAAAGGGGAAGGTGAGCGAGCTCGCGGCCCTAGCCAAGGAGAACGGGGCGAAGCTCGTGGTGTTCGACGACGACCTCTCGCCGTCGCAGGCCCGCCACCTCGACGAGGCACTGCCCGCGGACGTCAAGGTCCTCGACCGCGCCGGGGTGATCCTCGACATCTTCGCGCTGCGTGCGCGCACCAGGGAGGCGCAGATCCAGGTCGAGCTGGCGCAGCTCACCTACCAGATGTCGCGCCTCACCCGGCGCTGGGCGCACCTCTCCCGGCAGGCCGGCGGGATCGGCACCCGCGGGGTGGGCGAGACCCAGCTCGAGAGCGACCGCCGCGTCATCCGGCGCCGCATCGGCACGCTGCGCGAGCGGCTCGATCTGGTCGAGCGCGAGCGCGAGGTGCAGCGCAAGCGGCGCGCCCAACTCCCGGCCGTCGCTCTCGTCGGCTACACCAACGCCGGCAAGAGCACACTGTTCGAGAAGCTCACCGGGACCTCGACGCTGGTCGAGGACAGGCTGTTCGCGACGCTCGACCCGCGCACCAGGCGCGCCGAGGTCGGCGACGGCGTCGCCGTCGCGGTCGCGGACACCGTCGGATTCATCCGCAAGCTGCCGCATCATCTTGTGGCATCGTTCCGCGCGACACTGGCCGAAGCGGCGCTGGCCCAGGTCGTCGTGCACCTGGTGGACGCGTCGCACCCGGATTGGCCCGACCAGCTCGCGGTGGGCGAGGAAGTGCTGGCGTCGTTGGGAGTCGAGCCGAAGGGCTGCATCGTCGTGCTCAACAAGGTAGACCGGCTGGGCGGCGCGCTCCCTCCGGCGCCGGTTGATCGGAACGTCATCGCCATCTCGGCGCTGACCGGCGAGGGCATGGACTCGCTTCGCGACAGGCTGCGCACTGCGATCCTGTCCCAGCCCGGGCTGGAGACTCTCCGGTTTCCGGCCGAGGGCGGCGAGGAGCTGCAGCGCGCCTTGCGCGACGAGGACGTCGTCGCGCGCCGATTCACGGCCGAGGGGATCGACCTCGTCGTCCGCCGCCGGTAGCTGGTCCTTCTCATTCGTCTCGTTTTGGGCGCCAACCTCGCACAGGAACGACGAGCACGGCGGACGTGAGCGACGCCGTCGGCGGGTGATCGCGAACGGTCGGAAGCGCAACCGCCCCACCTCGGTATCTCCTCACCGGAGTGTGCCGACGAGGCTGTGCGCCTCTGGTAGAGCTGCAGCGGGGTTGTGAGACTTGACGGAGTCTCTGTAGCTGCTTACTATTTTGCCACCGGAGATGGCGTTCTCCATCAACTGCCCCATGGGCTGATGACGCCTGGCACAAACAGTGGAGGTGTCATGGTGGAACAACTCTGGAGCGGCGTGATCATCTGGCTCGGACTGGCGTTCCTCGCCAGCCTGATCTCGTGGCGTCTCGGGATCTCGGTTGCACTCGTGGAGTTGGTGGTCGGGATCACCGCAGGCAACTCCTTTCACCTTGAGATCACACCCTGGGTCAACTTCCTCGCGAGCCTCGGCGCGCTGGTCCTGACGTTCCTGGCGGGCGCGGAGCTTGAAAGCGCAGTCATCAAGAAGTTCTGGAAGGCAAGCCTGGCGCTGGGCGTCGTCAGCTTCGCAGCGCCGTTCGCGCTCGCCTGGATGTTGGCGCAGTTCGTGTTCGGGTGGGGGCTGCGAGCCGCACAGATCGCCGGGCTAGCCATGTCGACGACCTCGGTGGCTGTTGTGTACGCCGTAATGGTCGAGACCGGCCTCAACGAGACGCCGCTGGGCAAGCTCATTCTGGCGGCGTGCTTCGTCACCGACCTCGGCACCGTGATTGCGCTTGGACTGTTGTTCACCAACTTCGGCGCGACCTTTTGGATCTTCGTCGCCGCAACCGCCGTCGCGATGGCGACCCTGCCGAGAATCACCCCGTTTCTCCTGCGAAAGCTCAACGCCCATTCCAGCGAGCCCGAGGTGCGCTACCTGCTGCTCGTGCTCGCGGGGCTGGCGCTTCTGGCAGTGCGCGGCGGTAGCGAAGGAGTGTTGCCCGCGTACCTGGTAGGGATGGTCCTGGCCGACGCGTTTCTCGGCAACCGCGAGCTGATCAAGCGAATGAGGGCGACCACCTTCGCGCTGCTGACGCCCTTCTACTTCCTCAAGGCCGGGAGCCTGGTTTCGCTGCGCGCCGTGCTCGCGAGCCTCGGCCTGGTGGCCGCCTTCTTCGCGGCGAAGACCGGGGCGAAGTTCCTCGGCCTTGTGCCGGTCGGCCGCGTCCTGGGCTTCACGCGGCGCGTCAACCTCTACTCGACGATGATGATGAGCACCGGCCTCACGTTCGGGACGATCGCGGCGCTGTATGGCCTCAACAACGGGGTCATCACCAAGGAGCAATACTCTGTACTGGTAGTTGTCGTGATCCTCACCGCGATTGTGCCTACGCTGGTGGCGCAGTCGTTCTTCGCACCGCATGCGCAGGAGACGGAGAACCCGTTTGGTCGCAAGAGGGGAGCTCGCCATGTTTAGCAAGATCGTGCTGGCGTACGACGGATCGGAGGGGGCAAAACTGGCGCTCGAGCACACCGGCAGGCTCGCGGGCGGCGCACAGGTGCTGGTCCTAGCGGTGGGCCGCATTCCCGAGTACGCGGAGACCGTCAGCGAAGTCGAGGAAGCGAAGGAACAGGCGGGACGCCACTACCAATCAGCACTGGAGGAAGCGGTCGCCACGCTGCGCAAGGCGGGTGTTTCCGCCGAGGCCCACCTGGACTACGGCAAGGTCGGCGACACGATCGTCCGTCACGCCGAGGAGATCGGGGCCGACCTCATCGTCGTCGGCACCAATCCGCACACCGCCCTCAAACGGCGCGTTCTCGGCGCCTCCGCGGACAAGGTCGTCGACCATGCACACTGTTCCGTGCTGGTCGTTCGCGCGGGCGACACGGAACCAAAGGTCTGAGCGAACTGCCACCTTGCTCAGCCGCGCGGCTGCGTGCGCCGAACGCCGTACGGCTGGTCGCCCGACGCCGGTAGCGGGTTGACCGCTGGCGCGGTTCACCGGGCGGCGTGGCTGACATTTCGCCTGCAGCACCGGTGGCAAGTGCTTGGCATTCTAGGCGCAAGGAGTTCCCGTCACGCAAGCTCCAGCAGGGCCTCCTCAACCGCGCCGCGAAGCATGTCGACCTTGTAGGCGTTCTGCGCCAGCGGCTCGGCACCCTCGACCGCCGCTGCCGCGGCCTTCGCCGCCGACTTCGCCGAAAGGCGTTGACCCACGAGCACGCGCTCGGCCTCGGGCACCCGCCACGGAATCGGAGCCACGCCGGAGAGCACGATGCGGACCCGTCCAACGCGACCTTCGGCGATAGTCGCCACGACGGCCGCACCCGCGAGCGCGAAGTCCCACGCCCCTCTCGCCCTCACCTTGCGGTACGTGCCGTACGTCCCCCGCGGCTGAGCCGGCAGCACGATCCCCGTCACGATCTCGCCGGGCCCCAGCACGGTCTCGCGCGTGTAGTCCTTGGAGGGCAGGACGAAGAACGCGTCGGCGGCCACCGAGCGCGCTCCCGATGGCCCGACGATCCTGACCATGGCCTCGAGGGCGACCAGCGCCGGGGCGGCGTCCGAGGGGTGGACGTAGAAGCAGACCTCGCCGCCGAAGACGCAGTGGAACTGGTTCTCACCTTCGGCGGCGTAGCACTTCTCGCCGCCCTTGCGCGCGCATTGAAACTCCCCCCGGTAGTACCAGCAGCGGGGGCGCTGGCAGATGTTGCCGCCGATCGTCCCCTGGTTGCGCAACTGCGGGCTTGCCGCCGCGGTGACGCCCCGCGACAGGGCCGGGTAGCGCTCGGCGATCCGGGAATCCGACGCCACGGTGGTGAGCGTCGTCATCGCCCCGATCGCGACGCCGCCGTCAAGGGCGGGCCTGATGCCCCGAAGCTCCTCGATGGCCGAGAGGCTCACGAGGGTATCGGCGGTGAACACCCCGTCTCGCAGGCAGCCGAGAAGGTCGGTCCCGCCGGCATGAACGCGGGCGTTCGGAGTGAGCTGGCGCACGGCGTCCGAGAGGGTCGCGGGTCTGACGTAGTTGAAGTTGGGCAGCATCGCTCACCTCCCCGCGCGCTTTCCGGCCAACAGCGCGACCAGCCGCATCGGGCTGATCGGCGACTCCGTCACCCGAACGCCGGTCGCATCGTAGACGGCGTTGGCGACAGCCGCGGCGGTCGGAATCGTGACCGGCTCGCCGAGGCCCTTGGCGCCCGAGATGTTGGCCTCGTTGTCCGGGACCTCGATGGGCAGGGACGCGATCTCCGGCGGCACGTCCATTGCTGTGGGGACCTTGTAGTCGTGCCAGTTGCGGTTGACCATCTTGCCGGTCTGACGGTCCAGGACGCGTTGCTCGGTGAGCGCGAGCCCGAGGCCCATCGTTACGCCGCCGATCACCTGGCCGTCGTACGTCAGCCGGTTCATCACCCGACCGCTGTCGTTCGCCGAGAGGAAGCGCAACACCTTGACCTCGCCGGTCCGCTCGTTGACCTCGACCTCGCAAAATTGCGCCACGAATGGGTCGACGGCCTTCTTCTCGGGGTTGGGCCCGCGCGTCCCAACGCCGAGGACCAGCCCGCGCCGCCGCACCCCGTCGAGCTCCGAAATCTTCTTCCGGACCTTGGGGTCGCGGCGCGAGACGACCGCTTCGCCGTCGATCTGCAGCTCGTTCACCGGAGCCTTGAGCTCCTCAGCGGCGATCTCGAGGAGCTGCCTCTTCACCTTGAGCGCCGCGTCGCGCACCGCAGGAGCCTCCGTCGGAACCGTCTTGCTGCCGCCCGACGCGGTCGCGTACTGGGTCGTGCCGGTGTCTGCGTTCTCGATCTGGATCTTCTCGAGCGGCACCCCCAGCTCCTCGGAGACCACCATCGCCATCACCGTCTTGGTGCCGGTGCCGATGTCCGACGCGCCCATGTTGAGGTTGGCGCTGCCGTCGGCGAAGAGCTTCACGACCACCGTCGACGGGGGACCGCCGCTGCCGGCGATCCACAGGCCGGCGGCCATGCCGACGCCGCGCCGGACCGGCCCGTTGCCCTTGGGCCTCTTCCTCGCCTCGTGCCAACCGAACGCCTTTGCGCCCTCGGTGAGGCAACGTTCGAGGCCGGTCGTCGTGTACGGCGGCTGGCCCTCCCGCGCCTGGCTGACGGTGGAGATGTTCTTGAGCCGGAGATCCACGGGGTCTATCCCGATCGCCTCCGCCAGCGCGTCCATCATCTGCTCGAGCGCCCAGGCCCCCTGCGGGTGGCCGGGCGCGCGGAACGCCCTCGCCGGCCCGGCGTTGGTGTACACGTCCGTAGACTCGGTGCGCACGTTGGGGCAGGTGTAGAGGTCGCGCACGAGCCAGTCCACGAGCGACGTCCCTCCGGCCGGGTAGGCGCCGCCGGTACCGAGCACGGTGAGCTCCAGGGCCGTGAGGGTGCCGTCCTTCCTGACGCCCGCCTTGAGCTTCATGTTGGCCGCCGGGCGGTTGCCGACGCACAGGAACGTCTCCTCGCGGGTCAGGAAGAGCTTGACCGGCCTCGCTGTGAGCTTTGCGAGGGCGGCCGCGATGAGGTTGTACTTGTCGGCTTGCAGCTTGGAGCCGAACCCACCGCCCATGTAGCTGCCGATCACCCGGACGTTTGCGAGGGGCATCTCGAGCGACGTCGCCACGCGCTGCTGGACCGGGTACACGCCCTGCGTGGATTCCCAGATCGTCAAGCGCGGCCCGTCCCACCGGGCCACGCAGCCGTGCGGCTCGGTGGGGCAGTGAATCTCGGTCGCGGTGCGGTAGCTCGCTTCCAGCACCGTGTTGGCCTCCGCAAAGCCCTTGGCGACATCGCCGCGGCTGTACTTCTCGGGCTCGGCGACTCGGTTGCCGCCGTCGTGGACCGGTGGGGCGCCTGCCGCGAGCGCGGCGCGTTCGTCCACCACGAAGGGCAGCACCTCGTACTCCACGTTGATCGCACGCACCGCGTCCCACGCGAGCTGGGGCGTGTCCGCGGCGACCGCCGCCACCGCCTCGCTCTCGAACCGGCAGACCGGATCGAACAGCTTGGTGAACACCGTCCGGCTGTAATACCAGCGCAGGTCCGCGGCGGGCGTCGCGCCGGTGATCACGGCGCGCACACCGGGCATCTTCGCCGCGGCGGAGGTGTCGACCTTCTTGACGCGTGCTTGGGGATGGGGGCAGCGCAGCACCGCGGCGTAAAGCATGCCGGGCAAGAGCACGTCGGAGGGGTACACAGCCGCGCCGCTTACGCGGTCGAAGCCATCGATGCGGGTGCGGCGCGAGCCGACGACGCGCGTCTCGGTCCAGGGCTCGGGGCGGTCGTCGGGAGCAGGGGTCTCGGGGAGGGCGCCGTCAATGAAATAGAGTTCGGGTGGTCTCATGGCTTACCTCCCGCCGGCCTTCTTGAGTTCGGAGGCCTTTTGCACGGCCTTGAAGATGTGGGTGTACGCCCCGCACCGACACAGGTTCCCGCTCATCCCGGTGCGGATCTCATCGAGCGTTGGCCGAGGGTTTGCGCGCAGCAGGCCCTCGGCGGCCATGATCTGACCCGGGGTGCAGTACCCGCACTGGAGCGCGTCCTCCTCGAGGAACGCCTGCTGCACCGGCCCGAGCTTGTCCCCGTTCATGAGCCCTTCGAGTGTCGTGATCTCGTGGCCCTCGGCTTCGACGGCCAACGTCGTGCACGCATACCGGGGCACGCCGTCGATGAGAACGGTGCAGGTGCCGCACTCGCCGCGCTCGCACCCGGCTTTCGCGCCGGAGAGTCCGAGCCTCTCGCGCAGGACGAAGAGCAGGGTCCAACGCGGCTCGACGAGCAGGCGATACGCACGCCCGTTGATGCGCAATGCGACCTTCGCGGGCTCTCCCGCGGTGGCGATCGCCGCCTCCCCCGGGGCCTGGGCGCGGCCGATGGCCGCGGCACCAACGGCTCCGGCCCCGACCGCCGTGAAGAAGCCGCGCCGCGTCACGCCACGAGAGGAGCGTCTTTCGTTGTCATCCTTTTTTCCACCCATCAGAACCTCCTTGAGGTGCGAGAATTGCGAAAGGTCTGTGGCAAACTGACTCCCAGTGGATTCTAGCTGCGAATCGTACTCTGGGGGTACAGATCAGGTTCGTCGCTGAATTGGACCCATGCGGTTGGCGCCAACTGTGCTTGGAAATGAGATGTTAGTGGCCTTGACAGGATGTGGCGATAACCGTACGCTCCGGTGGCAGTTGGGGGGATATGTCAGGGATTTCCAAGACCCGCCGACACCACGTGGAAGGCCCCGCGCGGAAGGCCTCAGCGGCCCTCGCGCTGAAGTTGCTTACGTCGGTCGCGGCTGCCTTCGCACTGGCGCTCGTGCCCGCGCGGGTCGTGGCGCAAGAGAACGGCGACTGCTTCATCTGTCACGCCGACAAGGACCTCTCGAAGAAGCGCGCCGGCAAGACCGTGTCGCTTTTCGTGGACGAGAAGAAGTTCGCGACGGGGGCGCATGGCAAGGTCCCCTGCATCGGCTGCCATGTGGATCTCACGGGAGCCGAGTTCCCTCACGCCGAGACATTGCAGAAGCCGACCTGCGCCGCGTGCCACGGCAAAGAGGCTGGGGATCACGCCGCGGGGCTGCACGGGCGGGCGGAGGCTCGCGGCGAAGCGGTCGCGCCGAAGTGCGGGGACTGTCACGGGCGGGGACACGATATCGTTCTGGCCAGGGATCCGCGCTCGCCGGTGGCGCCGGCCAAGATCCCGTTCCTGTGTGGGAGGTGCCACCACGAGGGCTCGCCGGTCCAAAGGCACTTCGACATCCCCCAGGACCGGATCTTCGAGAACTTCTCAGAGTCGATTCACGGTGAGGCTCTCCTCAAGAAGGGGCTGACGGTCGCCGCGACGTGCGTGTCCTGCCACACCCCCCACCTGGTGCTGCCCCACACCGACCCGCGGTCGTCGATCTCGCGGAAGAACATCGCCGGCACGTGCACCAAGTGCCATTCGGCGATCGAGGCGGTGCACCGCAAGATCATCAAAGGCGAGCTTTGGGAGAAGGAAGCCAACGTCCTGCCGGCGTGCCCGGACTGCCACCAGCCTCACAAGATACGGAAGGTTTTCTACGAGCAGGGGATGGCGGACCAGGACTGCCTCACGTGCCACGCCCGCAAGGACATCAAAGCGTCGTCCGACGGCCGCTCGCTGTGGGTGGACGCTGCCGAGCTGGCAGGTTCCCGGCACGCCACCCGCAGCTGCAGCCAGTGCCACAGCGAGGTGCGGCCGTCGCTCATGCGGGCGTGCGCCACCATCACGCACAAGGTGGATTGCGCCGCCTGTCACGCCGACCCGGCGCAGCAGTACGCGAAGAGCGTGCACGGCCAGCTGCAGGCGAAGGGCGACTCCAACGCGCCGACCTGCCGCGAGTGCCACGGTGCCCACGGCACCAGGGGACGCAAGGACCCGGCCTCGCCGACGTTCTCGCGCAACGTGCCGGAGCTGTGCGCCCGCTGCCACCGCGAGGGCCAGAGAGCGGCCGTCCGCTACACGGGGACCGAGCACCAGATCATCGAGCACTACTCGGAGAGCATCCACGGCAAGGGTCTTCTCAAGAGCGGACTCCTGGTGACCGCGATGTGCACCGACTGCCACACATCACACGCGATCCTCCCGCACGACGACCCCGCCTCGAGCGTCAACAACGCCAACCTGCCGGCCACCTGCGGACGCTGCCACAACGGGATCGAGCAGTCGTTCGAGCGGAGCATCCACTCCGTCAAGGTCTCGCACTCAAAGAAGCCGCTGCCGGTGTGCAGCGACTGCCACACCGCCCACACCATCCGGCGGGCCGACACGCTCGGGTTCAAGCTGGCGATCACGACGACCTGCGGCAAATGCCACGAGCAGGTGACGAAGACCTACTTCGAAACCTATCACGGCAAGGTCTCGCAGCTGGGGTACGCGAAGACCGCGAAGTGCTACGACTGCCACGGCTCGCACGACATCCTGCCGCCCTCGGACCCGCGCTCGCACCTGTCCCGCGAGAACGTGATCTCGACGTGCCAGAAGTGTCACGCGGGCGCGACACGGCGTTTTGCCGGCTACCTCACGCATGCCACGCACCACGACCCGGCGAAGTACCCGTGGCTTTTCTGGACGTTCTGGGGGATGACGAGCCTCCTGATCGGGACGTTCATCGTGGGCGGCACGCACACGCTGATGTGGCTCCCCCGCGCCGTCCAGATGCGGCGCGAGCTCAATCGCGACGAGACCGTGCACGACCCGAAAGCTCTGCAGTACGTGCGGTTTTCGCGGGTCAACCGCCTGCTTCATATCGCGATGATCGTGAGCTTCATCACCCTGGCGCTGACGGGGATGACGCTCAAGTTCTCGTACAGCGGCTGGGCCGTGACGCTCTCGCGCTTCTTCGGCGGGTTCGAGACGGCGGGGTATATCCACCGCACGGCAGCCTGCCTGATGTTCGGGATCTTCGTGACGCACATCTGGGACCTCCTGCGCCGCAAGAAGAGCGAGGGGCTCGCGTGGAGGCAGATGGTCACGGGCCCCAATACGATGCTGCCCACGTGGAAGGACGCGAAGGATCTCTGGGGCTCCCTCAAGTGGTTCATGGGCCGCGGGCCGCGTCCGCAGTACGGCCGGTGGACGTACTGGGAGAAGTTCGACTACTTCGCGGTGTTCTGGGGCATCTTCGTGATCGGATTCACCGGCCTCATGCTCTGGTTTCCCGAGGCGTTTACGCGGCTTCTCCCGGGGTGGTTGATCAACGTCGCGACGATCATCCACAGCGATGAGGCGCTCCTCGCCGTCGGTTTCATCTTCACCGTGCACTTCTTCAACACCCACCTGCGGCCGGAGAAGTTCCCGATGGACATCGTGGTGTTCACGGGCCGCATGCCGGTCGAGGAGTTCAGGCGCGACAAGCCCGCCGAGTACGAGGCGCAGGTGGCCGCGGGAACGCTCGAAGAGCACCTCCGCGAGCCGTACCAGCCGGTGGTGATCAAGGCCGTGCGGCTGTTCGGGTGGACGGCGCTGAGCCTGGGGTTCCTCATCGTAGTCTGGATCATCTACGCGATGTTGTTCGCGTACCGATAGGCGCCGCCGATAGCGGACCGTCTGCGTTGTTGCGCTCGCCGGTTCGGATCCTCACATAGCCTCCGGCTATGCTCCGGTCCGACCGGCTCGCGCGCCTAGCATCCGGCCCACTCTCGGCGGCGCGGCTACACGCCTCATGCCCCGACGCCCGGCTATAGGCCCAACGGCGGCGGCGCGGCTGCACGCCTTGTGGCATTGCCCTGCCTTCGGTCCTGCGGCGTCGGCCTTTTTCGGCCTCGGAGCCCGGTGTCCGAGCCCCTGTCTCCCCGGCGGCGCCGCTGGACGCCATGCGCCAAGGCAGTGCTCCAAAATGCAACCAGCGTGAAGGTCCTGTGTGGGGAGGTGAAAGGGTGTAAGCTAGAAATTAAAGGAGTGCAGAGGTGAACATGCTCTCGCGGCTCGCGACCGTATGCCTGGTTTTCCTGACCAGCTTGGCGGCGGCACAGTACACGGGTGCCGAATCGCCAAATAATCCGGTAATTGTGTTTCCCGGGAAGCAAGCGATCGATGATGCAGCAACGCTTTCGGATCCTATTGCGCGCGAATCAGCGCTTCGCGAGGCGATCCGGAAGGGTCTGCTTGAGAGCAAGGCCAACGTGGCCAACGAGGTGTTGGGGTATCTTGGAATGAACAGTCGCTGGCTGGATCTGCGGCCGTTCGAGGACATCATCACCGAGTTTGGGCGGAGCAACAATCCCACATCGCGGAACGTGGGGTGGTTCCTCGATAGCGTTGAGCTCGGCCGCATGTCACGTGACGAGAGGCTGCGGATCTATTCAGCCGCCATCGTCGAGGGCCGGACGACACTCCAGCACGGCTGGCCGCTGCTCCGCCAGACCGCGATTGGGGCGGCCGCTATCGATGGTCTCGCTGAGCTCAAGCCCTTGATCGAGGCACACTACCCAGAGGAGTCTGCAGAGGTTCGCTCGGCTTTTCCTCTTCCAGAGCTGCTTGTGCGCCTGGAACTCGGAGCAGGTGCAAGCGATCGAGAGGACGCCAACCGCTTGGCGAGTGAGCGTCTCGCCGCAATGAAGGATGCTGACTTCCGCGACAGGATGAACACTGACGCGGCGTTCCAGAAGGTCGTCGGTGACATCGCCACCTACGTGTGCGCAGTCGATACCTTTGCCCCACGTCGCAACCCCGGTTGTGCGTCGATCAAGGATATCGTCAAGCGACAAGAGCAGCTCGACAAGAAAGTTCGCCAGGCGAGCGGCACGGCGACAACCACCTCGATCTCGACCATGCAACGCTATGAGGAGCGAATTGATTCATGGCTCGGACGCATGGAGGCGTCTTCAGCTGGAGAACCGAGTGTCCAGCGACCGCATTAGCCTCGTTGGTTCATCCAGCGATGCCGGATATCCCTGTCCCGGTGTTCCGAGATCCCCGATGGCCTCGGCGTAAGAACGCAAATCCACCTTCGGGTTGCGCGGTGTGTTCGCGCGCCCTTTGCGGACCACGGGCCTATGATCGTGGACCACTGCTTCTCCGGTCATCCGGTGGCACGCGTTCCTTGCAAGCGGTACCTGTTGTGCCTCTGAACTCTTCACTCTCAACTCTTCACTCTTAACTGTCTCTGGCTCCTCCGCTCCTCAGCCCCTCCGCTCCTCTGCTTGTCGTTACGGACCCCTGATCCCTGCCTTCTGGCTCCGCGCTTGTGAATTGGATATCATGGCCGCGACGACACCCGGCGTGGAGCCGGGTGTTTGCGCCGCCGGGCCCATCGAGTGAGGCGGCGCCCGGAGGATGTCGGCATGTTCCAGGACTTCGAGGCAGCCCAGTCATTCGTGCGTGAACGGCGGATCGAGGTGGTCGACCTCAAGTTCTGCGACGTGTGGGGGCGCTGGCACCACGTCACAATCCCGTCGGCACGCTTCAACTCGGGCACGATGGAGAAGGGCGTTGGGTTCGACGGCTCGAGCGTCGGTTTCAAGACCGTAAGCGCGGGCGACATGGTGATGGTCCCGGACCTCGCCACCGGGTTCGTGGATACGTTTGGGGAGGTGCCGGCCCTCTCCTTCATCTGCACGACCCTCGAGGCGGACACCCGCCAGCGGTTCCCGTACGACCCCCGCAACATCGCTCGCAACGCCGAGGCGCAACTCCAGGCGACCGGGGTCGCCGACTGGAGCCGGTGGGGACCCGAGTTCGAGTTCTACCTGTTCGACGGGGTCTCGTACGAGAACGGCATGAACGTGGCCTCGTACCGGGTCGAGTCCTCGGAGGCCGATTGGGGCAGCGCCAAGCTCGGCAGCGGGTACAACATCGCCCGCCATGGCGGCTACCACGCGATCCCACCCCAGGACAGCCTGCACAACGCCCGCACGCGGATCACCCTGAACCTCCAAGCGATGGGCGTCGAGGTCAAGTACCACCACCACGAGGTCGGGGGTCCGGGGCAGTGCGAGATCGAGACCCGCTTCATGCCGGCGCTCGTGGCCGCGGACACTGTGCTGCTCGTGAAGTACGTGACCAGAATGACCGCGGCCGCGATGGGAATGACTGCGACGTTCATGCCCAAGCCGCTCTACGGCGAGGCTGGTTCCGGCCTGCACTTCCACCAGCAGCTCTGGAAGGGCGAGACGAACCTCTTCCACGATCCTGACGGATATGGCACGACCTCCGAGGCCGCGCGTTCCTTCATCGCCGGTCTTCTGCTGCACGGCGGCGCCGTGATGGCGTTCACGAACCCGTCCACCAACTCCTACCGCCGCCTCATCCCCGGGTACGAGGCCCCGGTCTCCGCGATCTTCTCGCTCGGCAACCGCTCAGCCGCGATAAGGATCCCGAAGTATGCCAACCGCCCGGAGAGCTCCCGGTTCGAGTTCCGGCCGCCGGACGCCACCTGCAACCCGTACCTCGCGGTGGCGGCCCAGTTGATGGCCGGGATCGACGGGATGCGCCGGAAGCTCGACCCGACCGCGCTCGGGTTCGGACCGGTGGACGAGGACATTTTTTCGTGGCCGCCGGAGAAGCGGGCTTCGATCAAGGCGCTGCCGACCTCGCTCGAAGAAGCCATGAACGCGCTCGAGAGCGACCACGAGTTCCTGCTCGATGGCGACGTTTTCAGCCGCGACCTCATCGAACGCTGGATCGCGCGCAAGCGCCTGGAGGACCGAGAGGTCCGCAACCGCCCGCACCCGTACGAGATCGAGCTGTACTACAGCCTGTAGTGGTCGACGGAAGGGTGCGGGGAGCAGCAGGCGTCGCTGACTCGCTGTAGGGGGCCACCCGAATGTTGCACGACGTTCCGAGCTCGGACACTGACTTCCATTGCGAGACGAAGTCGCACATCGCGGCGACTTTGAAAAATCTGCTCTATGGCCTACGCTCTGCCGCGTAGCCTTGAACGGTCGGGCTGGCGGTTTCAAGGAGGTCACATGGGCTCTTGTACGTTGGTAAGGAAGGTCCTCGCACCGTGGCTCCTGGGGTTCGCGGCGGTGCTGGTGGCGGTCTCGGCCCAGGCGGCGCTCCTCCGGAACGTGCCGCAAATCCTGAAACAGCCGGACGGCACGGTCGTGCATCTCTTTGCGACCGGTGACGAGTACTACAACCGGCTGCACGACGGAAACGGGTTCACGGTCCTCCGCGACCCCGATACGGGATATCTCGTCTACGCGATCAAGGTGGACGGCCGCCTGCAACCGACGGCGTTCGTTGTGGGCGAAGCGGATCCTGCGGCGGCGGGCCTCGAGCCGGGCCTGAAGCCGGACCCGTGGACGCTGCCGGACCCCGAGGAGATCTACCCGGGTTCCCGGTACCACGGCCGGGTTGGGACGCTGGGGCTCTCGAACGCGCCGGCGTTCTCGGTGATCAACAACGTGGTGATCTTCATCAGGTTCTCGGACGAACCCGCTGCGGGCTTCAATTCAACCGATACCTACCAGATGTGGTTCAACTCCACGGCGGGTACCGCCTCTTCGATGCAACGCTATTTTCTCGAGGCGTCGTATAACCAACTCCTGGTGAGCAGCACGTTCTACCCTGCGCCGTCGGGCAGCGTGATCGCCTCATACCAGGACTCGAATCCCCGCGCCTACTACAAGCCGTACGACGCATCCACCAACCCCATCGGCTACAAGGACGATGAGCGGAACGCGCGGGAGTGGTCGCTGCTGCAAGGCGCGGTGGCGGCGGTCGCCTCACAGGTCCCGTCCACGCTCAACGTGGACACCAACAACGACGGCTTCGTCGACAGCGTGGTCTTTGTCGTCAGTGGCACCGCTGTCAACGCGGACTGGAGCAACCTCCTCTGGCCGCACAAGTGGTCGCTCGACTACCAGAACTACCCCGCGACGATCAACGGCAAGCTTGTCGGCGACTACGACCTTCAACTCGATGGGAACATTGAAGGCAGCGGAGTGCTGTGCCACGAGATGACCCACACCCTGGGCGCTCCCGACCTTTACCACTACTCGGGTTCCCTCGAACCGGTCGGTCCCTGGGATCTCATGGCCAACGATGCCAACCCGCCGCAACACACAACCGCCTACCTGAAAATGCGGTACCTTGGATTCATCTCCGATTGCCCGGTAATCACACCGCCGGCGACCGTCACGCTGAACCCCCTGACATCAGCAACCAACAACTGCGCCAAGATCGCGTCGCCAAACTCGGCGACGGAGTACTTCATGGTGGAGTATCGAAAGAGAGCGGGTGTGTACGAGATGTCGCTGCCGGGTTCGGGGCTGGTCGTCTACCGGATCAACACCACCGTAGATGGGCAGGGCAACGCCTCAGGCCCTCCCGATGAGCTCTACATCTACCGGCCAGGCGGCACTCCTGCGGCCAACGGCACGATCAACCAGGCACCTCTCAACGGCGGTGCCATCCCACCGCGGACGGCGATCAACGACACGACTGATCCGTCACCATTCCTCTCGACCGGCTTCCCGGGCGGGCTCTCCATCCACGACGTCGGGACTGCGGGTGACACGATCACATTCAAACTCGACGCCGTGGCGGCGTGCAGCCAGCCGGGGCCGTTCTCCCTGACGTCGCCCGCCGATGGCGCTAACCTCGCCGCTTCAACTTCGGCCACGCTCAGCTGGAGCGCCTCGGTCGGGGCGACCTCGTACGATGTCTACTTCGGCGCGGACGTCAACCCGCCGCTGCTCGGGAACCAGGTGGGGACGAGCGTCGACGTCACCGTGGCCGCCGGCTCGACCTGCTTCTGGAGGGTGGTCGCCAAGAACAGCTGCTCGCAGGCGCTCGCTCCGGGCGCCGGGGCGTGGGCTTTCAACGTGGGAGGGTCCGGCAACGGGATCACGATCTTCTCGGACGATTTTGAGAGTGACCTCTCGAAGTGGCAGCTCGGATTAACTTCCGATGCCGGTGCCACCAACTGGGGCATCGTGAGCTGCAAGACGAAGAGCGGGAACGGCGCCGCGTGGTGCGCCGCGGGGGGGTCGGCGCCGCAGACACCCTGCACCCAGTACGCCCCGAACGAGGGCGCGTTCATGATCACCGGCCCGTTCACGCTGGCCGACGCGGTCGACGGGACGTGGGACTTCGACCTCTGGACCGACATCGACACCGGCGGCGACCCCAACAACCCAAGCGATCAGGTGCTCTGGATGTGGTCGATCGACAATGTCGATTTCTACGGAAACGGCATCTCGGGCCAGACCGGCGGTTGGCAGCACGTCACCGTCAACATGAGCGAGATGACACTGGACGCCGGGACGCCGGTCGTCGGCAATGGGCAGGTCTGGTTCGCGTTCTTGTTCTTGTCGGACGCCACCGTACAGCGTGAAGGCGCGTACGTCGACAACGTCGTGATCAAGAAACTGGTTCAGGGCCAGCCCAACTTCGATCACTGGATCCCTGCGGTCATCCACAAGGACGTGCCGTCGCACAACGCGTGGTGGCGGAGCGATGTCGCTTTGCTCAACCGCTCGTCGCAGACGGCGAGCCTGACTTTGAAGGTCTACGCGCCGTCCGGGCCCCCGCAGCCGGTTCCGTACCAAATCCCCGGGAACGGCCAGTTACTGTTGAAGGATGTGGCGGGGCAACTCGGGATCACGGCCGACTCCGGGGCCCTCGAGGTGGTTTCAGATGCGAACATATTCCTGAGCGGCAGAACCTACAACCAAGTGGACGCGACACACACCTACGGGCAGGACTACAACGGAGCGGCGCCGGGTGACCTCCTGGCGGCCGGGCAGTCCGCTTGGCTGCCGCAGTTGACGGAAAACGCCTTGTTCCGCACGAACATCGGCATCACGAACGCCGGCACTGCCGCCGCGAACGTGACGGTGACGCTGTTCGACTCGGCGGGGAACCAGATGTGGAGCAACAGCCTCGACTACACGCCCGGGCAGTTCTACCAGTACCAACAACCATACCTGGGGCTGGGCGGCATCGACAGCGGGTATGCGGTTGTGACGGTCAACACCGGATCGGGTGTGGTGGCATACGCCTCGGTGATCGACCAGAACACCGGTGACCCCACGACCATTAACATGAAGACCGGCACGGCCGGCGCCGCGGGCCCTTTCTCGTACTGGATTCCGGCGGTGATTCACAAAGATGTGCCGTCGAAGTCCGCGATGTGGAGGAGCGACGTCGCCATCGTCAACCGTTCTGCGCAGTCCGCGAACCTGACCCTGAAGATCTACGCACCGTCGGGACTCAAGACGATGAGCACGACGTTGGGGGGGAACGCGCAGGCGCTCCTGCGCGACGTGGCGGGGCAACTCGGGATCACGGCCGACTCCGGGGCCCTCGAGGTCGACTCGGACCAGGACATCTTCCTCACTGGCCGGACGTACAACCAGGTCGATGCGACCCACACGTACGGGCAGGACTACGATGGGCAAGCTCCCGGCGACCTGCTGGCGGCGGGGCAGTCCGCGTGGCTGCCGCAGCTGACGGAGAACGCGCTCTTCCGCACCAACATCGGGATCACCAACACCGGCACGGCGACGGCAAATGTCACCTTGACGCTGTACAACGGACAGGGCGTCCAGATGTGGAGCAACACCCTGAACTACACGCCCGGCCAGTTCTACCAGTACCAGCAGCCGTACCTTGTGGTGGGCGGCATCGACAGCGGGTATGCGGTGGTCACGGTCAACACCGAATCGGGTGTGGTGGCGTACGCCTCGGTGATCGACCAGAATACCGGCGACCCCACGACGATCAACATGAAGTGGTGACCTGACGGCGCGACATCGTGTCGCGGGAAGACAGGGGCGGCCACGGCGGCTGCCCCTTTTGTATTCCCGGCGACGTCCGATCGGGCTGCCTGGTCAGGCGAGCGGGCCCTGCGGGACGTCTTCGACGTGCGGGAGGCGGCCCTCATCCGGCCTGTCGCATCACGCCGGTTCCCCGGACGGCCGCGACGGGGGCAGCTACAACCAACGCGTCGAGAACGTCCTGCGCTCGGGCCGCGTCCAGCACGCCGGCCGGGAGGTACGCGACGAGCCAGACCCGCGATGTCGCCTGCGTGACCTTCACGCGCTCGCTGCCTGTGATCGGCACGTCGACAGGACCCTGCCGGTCGAGCAGGAGGGGCTTGCCCTCCAGGTTGAACGGGCCCTTGAGGGAAGCCATCGTCTCGCCGGGACGACCGGCACGCCACACGAGCGGAGGATCGATCGTGCTCGAGTCCGCAATGCACACGGGGACGGCGAGCCGGGCGGACACGCAGTTGCCCAGGTCCACGAGCGGGTGGATGGCGGGGAGATCCTCTTCCTTGAGGATGCGGCGCAGCAGCGCCTCCGAGGCGGGGCGGTACCGGGTGGGATCGCAACCCGCTTGGCGGAACAGCCTGCGAACCGCAGCCACTGTCGGTTGCTCACCGAGCGTCTCGAGCCGGTAGACCTGCCTCACTCTTTCCCCGACCTCACTCCGTAGGGCTTCGAGCCGACCGTCGGCATCCGGGAGCAGCTCGAGATCCGCCCAGAAGAGAAGCCATCCCGGAAGCTCGCAACGCACTTGCGGCGGAAACGGTATCTCCATCATCGGTGGCCACCGTGATTATCCACGCGAGGAGTCCTTCGCGCTACCGAAAGTCGGGCGTCACCGGTCCCGGAAGCTGAACCTGTTGACATCCCCTTGACGCGCGCAGTCGACGAACTTATGCGGTCTTGATTTCCCAGGCGGTCTAATTGCATCGCGTTTGGCCCCACAGCCAGGCCGGCCCCGGGGAAATCGCAACCGGGAGCGGCCTGCCGCTCCGCCCGGACTCGGGAGGGGCGGGCCCAGCGAATTCGGGTGAACGCGGAAGGGAAGGCGATGACCAACACGTTGAGGTTCGTGACGACCCTGGCTCTGGCGGCAACGCTGGAGTGGTTCTCACCACAGCCTGCCGGCGCGCAGTACAAAGCGGGAGGCCCGGAGCATCGGCGTGCGGACGCCGAGCAAGATGAGGCCGCCTCGAAGGAGAAGGCACCAGCTGCTGGCCCCCTCACCGAGAGGGAACGGCAACTTCTTGACCAGATCCGCAACCTCGAGCGCCGGCTGTTGACCCTGGAATCCAAGGTCGCCGCCGGGGCGCCGGGGACGACTGCAATGCGGGCTAGTTCTTCGGAATCACCAGCCGAGCCCACGGTTGCCGCCACAGCGGCCAGCACGCCTGTCGCCCCGGTCTCTGGAGGCTCTGTTCTTGGCGCATTCGCTGCACCACCGTTGGCCGATGCGAGCTCATTGCCGGACCCGGGACGGGCGGCGACGGCCGAGCCGGAGGGCGGTTCCCGTGCGCAAGTAAGAGGCGACACCGCGGCCGCGGAGTCGGAGGCTGCCAAACCTCCCACTGCAAAGGCGGCGGACCCGTTCGCCTTCGCCGACTTCACATGGCTCAACGGCAACCCGCGGACCAAGGACTCGCCGCTCGACTCGAAGGTCTTCACCGGCGAGTTCCGGGTCGACACCAGCTACATCTACGACTTCAACCACCCGCAGGACAACACCCTGGTCGGGAGCTCGGAGAGCGGCCGCACCGGCGAGTTCCAGGTCCAGCAGTTGGGGATCGGCGGCGACTTCCACTACGACAACGTGATCGGACGGGTGATGACGCAGTTCGGCATGTACTCGACGATGACGCCGCGCAACGACGCAAGCCCTTCGCGCGGCCAGTGGGACCTCGCCGATGCCTACCGCTACATCTCCGAGGCGTACGGCGGGTACCACATCGACAAATGGAACGGGATCAACATCGAGGCCGGGATCTTCATGTCGTACGTCGGTCTGTTCAGCTACTACAACTTCGATAACTGGGCGTATCAGCCGTCGTACGTCTCGTCGAACACGCCGTGGTTTTTCGACGGCGTGCGCGTCCAGATCTTCCCTTCCGACAAGCTGAAGATCGAGCCGTGGCTGATCAACGGCTGGCAGTCGTACGGCAGGTTCAACAGCAAACCGGGTCTCGGGCTGCAGGTCCTCTGGCGTCCGAACGGCTCCGTCTCGATTCTCTCCAACAGCTACGGCGTGGGCACGGACACGCTCGGCAACTCGTCCCGTACCCGCTGGCACAGCGACGACAGCCTTCAGATCAAGTACTACGACAGTCCCACGAGGTTTCTCGACAAGGCCGCGTTCTCACTGACCGTAGACGCCGGTTGCGAGAGCGGCGGTGGAGTCAGCTGCACAGGCGGCTCTGCGGCGAAGCCGGCCCAGTACTTCCTGGGTTGGATGGTCTACGACCGCCTCTGGTTCCACAAGGACGTGTTCGGCCTCACGATCGGGGGTGGGCAGATCAACAACCCTGGCCGCTATCTCGTGCTCATGCCGCCGATCAACGGAGCGACAGCGTCCTCCGGGACACCGTACTTCACGGAGAATCCCGGGGACCAATTCAAGGCCTGGGACGCTTCCGTCACCTTCGACTACATGCCAAGCCAGTTCGTGACCTTCCGGTGGGAGTTCGACCACCGCGCCGCGAGCGTGCCCTACTTCGCCGGCGTCGGCGGCGTGACGCCGCCGGCCGGGAACACGGGTCCGGCCGGATCGCTGGTACCTGGCTGGAGCCCTGATCTCCGAAAGTCGGAGAACCGAATCAATATGGCCCTCCTGGTGAAGCTCTGACTCTGGCAGATGAGCCACGGCGAGGACTTGGAGAATCACGGCGGCCGTGGTTTCGGCCAAGACCCATGAAAGTGGCGAAGACCGTTGCCATAAGGAGTAGGTATGGCCTGCACGCCAGGCCTGCGACGATGTTCGTCAAGACGGCAAGGAAATTCAGATGCGAGGTCACGGTCTCGACCGGGACGCTGCAAGTGAACGGGAAGTCGATCGTAGGCTTGATGACGCTCGGAGTCGGCGGCGGAGCAAGGCTTACGATCGCGGCGGACGGCGAGGACGCGGAACAGGCGGTGGAAGAGCTGGAAACGCTGTTGCGGGGAGCCATCTGGGGCCCGGAAGCCTCAACGGGTTAGCCTGGGTCGCCGTTGCGTTTCCCGGCCCCCATCAGCTGGAGTTCGACGGCTTGACATTTTCTTGATGTCGAGCAGGGTGGCACTTATGCGGTCTTGTCGCGGTCGGTGGTGCGATGGCGACGACGGGAGGTGTGAGGTGGACGTGCTTGTCGTGCTGCTGACGGTCGTCCTTTTCGCGTTGACGCTGTGGCTGGTCCGGGGCGTGGACCGCCTCGGCAGCGGGAGGGCGGAATGAACTGGCTCTACCTGATCTCAGCTCTGATCGCTCTGGCGCTGGTGATCTATCTGCTTGTGGCGCTTCTCAAACCGGAGGAACTCGGATGACAGCGCTCGCCGTCGTTCAGCTGGTGGTCTTCCTCGGTGCGATTGTGGCACTCGCGAAGCCGCTCGGAATCTACATGGCCCGGGTGTACGAGGGACGCCCGAGCGGGCTCGGGCGCGTGCTCGGTCCCGTCGAGCGCTTCCTCTACCGAATCGCCGGAGTCAATCCCGGCGACGAGATGGGATGGAAGGGGTACGCGGTTGCCATGCTGCTCTTCAACGCGGTGGGGATGTTCGCCCTTTACGCGCTGCAGCGTGTGCAGGGCGGGCTGCCGGCCAACCCTGCTCACTTCCCCGCCGTGGCTCCTGACCTCGCCTTCAACACCGCGATCTCGTTCGTGACCAACACGAACTGGCAGAACTACTCCGGCGAGCAGTCAATGAGCTACCTGACGCAGATGCTCGGCCTGACGGTGCAGAACTTCCTCTCCGCCGCGTCCGGGATGGCGGTGCTCGTGGCCCTGATTCGCGGGATCGCCCGCCGCACGACCTCGACGATCGGCAACTTCTGGGTCGACACGGTGCGCGGCACGCTGTACATTCTGCTGCCCCTGTCGCTGATCGTGGCACTCGCTCTCGTGTCGCAGGGGGTCGTGCAGACGCTCGCACCGTACAAGAAGGTCGCGCTCGTCCAACCGGTCGTGGTCGACCAGCCGAAGCTGGATCCCTCCGGCGCGCCGGTCAAGGACGCCCAAGGCAACCCGGTGACCGAGAAGGTCACGGTGACGGAGCAGACGCTGGCCGTGGGACCGGCGGCGTCCCAGGTCGCCATCAAGCACCTCGGCACCAACGGCGGCGGCTTCTTCAACACGAACTCCGCCCACCCGTTCGAGAACCCGACGCCGCTCTCGAACTTCATCGAGATCGTGGCGATCTTCCTGATCCCTGGCGCGCTGTGCCTCACGTTCGGCGAGATGGTGCGCGATCGGCGCCAGGGATGGGCGATCCTCGCGGCGATGTCCGCGATCTTCATGGTGGCGGCGGTGGTCGCCATCTCGAACGAGCAAGGAGGCAACCCGCTACTGACCAAGCTCGGCGTGGATCAGCGCTTCTCCGCGACCCAGGCCGGGGGCAACATGGAGGGCAAGGAGGTTCGCTTCGGCCCGGCTGCGAGCGGCCTCTTCGCCGCAATCACCACGAGCACCTCGTGCGGCGCCGTCAACTCGATGCACGACTCATTCACGCCGCTCGGCGGGCTGGTGCCGATGGTGATGATGCAGTTGGGCGAGGTGGTGTTCGGCGGGGTCGGGTCGGGTCTGTACGGGATGCTGGCGTTCGTCATCGTCGCGGTGTTCATCGCCGGTCTGATGGTGGGCCGCACCCCGGAGTACCTCGGCAAGAAGATCGGCGCGTTCGAGATGAAGATGGCGTCGCTCGTCATCCTCATCCCGCCCGCCGCCGTGCTGCTGGGCACCGCCGTCGCGGTCGCCACCACCGCCGGGCAGGCCGGGGCATCCAACCCGGGTGCGCACGGCTTCTCCCAGATCCTGTATGCGTTCTCGTCGGCCAGCAACAACAACGGCTCGGCGTTCGCGGGTATCAACGGCAATACGCAATTCTACAACTTCACCTTGGCTCTCGCGATGTTCTTCGGCCGATTCTGGTCGAAGGTCCCGATCCTCGCCATCGCCGGCTCGCTCGCCGCCAAGAAGCTCACGCCGGTCGGCGCCGGCACCCTCGCAACCCACACGCCGCTCTTCGTGGTGCTGCTCATAGGCACGATCCTGCTGGTGGCGGCGCTGACGTTCTTTCCGGCTCTGGCGCTCGGGCCGATCGTCGAGCACCTCCAGATGCTGGCGGCAGCGCACTGAGGAGAAGATAGATGCCAAGCAGAGTCCAAGCTCTCAAACTGTTCGAAGCCGCGATCGTGCGGCGCGCGATCCTCGATTCGTTCAAGAAGCTCGATCCCCGCCACCAGGTCAGGAACCCGGTGATGTTCGTCACGGAGGTGGTCAGCGTCCTCACCACCTGCCTCTTCATCCAGGCGCTGATCGGCAAGGGCGAGGCGCCGGCCGGGTTCATCCTGGCGGTCTCGGCGTGGCTGTGGTTCACCGTTCTGTTCGCCAACTTCGCCGAGGCGATGGCCGAGGGGCGGGGGAAGGCGCAGGCGGACGCGCTACGCCGGTCGCGCAAGCAGCTTGTTGCGAAGTTCATGGCGGAGCCGCGGCACGGCGCTGGATGGGCTCCGATTCCTGCGCAGATGCTGCACAGGCGCGACGCGGTCCTCGTCGAGGCCGGCGACATCATCCCGTGCGACGGCGAGGTGATCGAGGGGATCGCGTCGGTGGACGAGAGCGTGATCACCGGCGAGAGCGCGCCGGTGATCCGCGAGTCGGGCGGCGACCGCAGCGCCGTGACGGCGGGCACGCGGGTCCTCTCCGACTGGCTCGTCGTGAGCGTTTCGGCGGAAGCAGGCGAGACATTCCTCGACCGGATGATCGCCATGGTGGAGGGCGCCAAGCGGCAGCGCACGCCCAACGAGATCGCCCTCTCGATCCTGCTGGCCGCCCTGACGATCATCTTCCTTCTGGCGGTTGCGACTTTGCTGCCGTTCTCCCTCTACTCGGTGAAGGTTGCAGGACAGGGCCTTCCCGTCAGCGTCACCGTGCTCGTTGCGCTGCTCGTGTGTCTCATCCCGACGACAATCGGCGGCCTCCTTTCCGCCATCGGGATCGCGGGGATGGACCGAATGATCCAGGCGAACGTGATCGCGACCTCGGGGCGCGCCGTGGAGGCAGCCGGCGACGTGGACGTGCTCCTCCTCGACAAGACGGGGACCATCACCCTGGGCAACCGGCAGGCGACGGCGTTCGTCCCGGCCGCCGGCGTGCGCGAGAACGAGCTGGCCGACGCAGCCCAGCTCGCCTCCCTTGCCGACGAGACACCGGAGGGGCGCAGCATCGTGGTGCTGGCGAAGGAGAAGTACGGCCTGCGTGGCCGCGACGTGCAGTCCATGGGCGCGACGTTCGTTCCGTTCTCGGCCCAGACCCGCATGAGCGGCGTGAACCTCGACGGGCGACAGATTCGGAAGGGCGCGGCGGATGCCGTCGAGGCATTCGTGACGTCCCGAGGCGGGGCATTCGACGAGAGTGTGCGCGCCAGCGTGGACCGGATCGCCAAGGGCGGGGCAACACCGCTCGTGGTGGCTGAGGGATCGCGCGTGCTTGGCGTGATCCACCTCAAGGACATCGTCAAGGGCGGGATCCGCGAACGTTTCGCCGAGCTCCGCACGATGGGAATCAAGACGGTCATGATAACCGGCGACAATCCGCTCACGGCCGCCGCGATCGCCGCGGAGGCCGGCGTGGACGACTTCCTCGCCGAGGCGACACCGGAGACGAAACTGCGCCTGATCCGCGAGCTGCAGACCGGCGGGCGCCTCGTGGCGATGACGGGCGACGGGACGAACGACGCCCCTGCTCTGGCTCAGGCCGACGTGGCCGTCGCGATGAACAGCGGAACCCAGGCCGCCAAGGAAGCCGGCAACATGGTGGACCTCGACTCCAACCCGACCAAGCTCATCGAGGTGGTGGAGATCGGCAAGCAGCTCCTGATGACGCGCGGCTCGCTCACGACGTTCTCGATCGCCAACGACGTGGCCAAGTACTTCGCCATCATCCCGGCGATGTTCGTCGCCACGTACCCTCAACTGGGCGCGCTCAACATCATGCATCTTGCTACGCCCTCAAGTGCCGTGATGTCCGCGGTGATTTTCAACGCGCTGATCATCATTGCACTGATCCCGCTGGCGTTGCGCGGGGTCGAGTACCGTCCGATCGGAGCCGCGGCCCTGCTGCGCCGCAACCTGCTGATCTACGGCCTCGGCGGCATTGTCGCCCCGTTCATAGGCATCAAGGCCATCGACCTGCTGCTGCAGGTGTTGCGCCTTACCTGAGGAGGCCCGATATGTTCGCTCAACTTCGTCCGGCTTTGATCCTCTTCGCCGTGCTCTCGATCGTGACCGGCATGGCCTATCCCTTGCTGGTGACCGGCATCGCGCAGACCGTTTTCCCCAAGCGTGCGAACGGGTCGTTGGAGGTGGTCGATGGGAAGGAACGGGGGTCGCGTCTCATCGGCCAGCCGTTCTCCGCTTCCGGGTACTTCTGGAGTCGCCCTTCGGCAACTTCTCCGGCGCCGTATGACGCATCTGGCTCCACCGGATCCAACATCGGCCCGACCAACCCGGCGCTCGTCACGGCGGTGCACGATCGCGTCGCGGCGCTCAGGCAGGCGGATCCGACCCTCGCCGAACCGATTCCGGTGGACGTCGTGACGACCTCCGGCAGCGGCCTCGACCCTGACATTTCGGTGGCTGGGGCATTGGTCCAGGTGAACCGTGTGGCCGCAGTCCGGGGTGTTCCGGCCGAACGGCTGCGGCAGTTGGTACAGGCGTACAGCCAGGGCCGTACTCTGCGGTTCCTCGGTGAGCCCCGCGTCAACGTGCTGCTGCTAAACCTAGGCCTCGATCGCTTGCATCCCTGAACAGCGGTATGGTGGACGGAGCATGGAGCACAGACGCCCCGACCCCGATGAGCTGCTGGCCCGCGTGCAGGAGGTGGAAACCCGCAAGGCCCAGGGCAAGCTGAAGATCTTCTTCGGTGCCGCTCCGGGCGTCGGGAAGACGTATGCGATGCTCGAGGCGGCGCGCGCGCGCCGGGCCGAGGGTCTCGACGTCGTCGTCGGGTGGGTCGAGACGCACGGCCGCAAGGAGACCGAGGCGCTGCTCGAAGGCCTCGAGGTCATGCCGCGGCGGCAGCTCTCGTACCGGGGCACTCGGCTGGCGGACTTCGATCTCGAGGCGGCGCTCGACCGGCGTCCATCCCTGATCCTGGTCGACGAGCTCGCACACACCAACGCCCCGGGCTCCCTCCACACCAAGCGCTTCCGGGATGTCGAGCAACTGCTGGCTGCCGGCATCGACGTCTACACCACCCTCAACGTGCAGCACGTCGAGAGTCTCAACGACGTGGTGGCGCAGATCACCGGTGTCAGAGTGCACGAGACCGTTCCGGATGCGGCCCTGGACCGGGCGAACGAGATCGAACTGGTGGACCTGCCGGCCGAGGAGCTGAGGAAGCGCCTCGCCGAGGGCAAGGTGTACTTCCCCGAGCAGGCGGAGCGCGCCGCTGAGAACTTCTTCCGCGAGGGAAACCTGATCGCGTTGCGCGAGCTGGCGCTGCGCCGTACCGCCGAGCGGGTCGATGCGCAGATGCAGCGCTACCGCCTCGACCACGCCGTGCGCGAAACATGGCCCACCGCAGAGCGGGTCCTCGTGTGTGTCGGGCCCAGCCCGTACGCCTCGCGTCTGGTGCGGGCCGCACGCCGGATGGCCGCGCGGCTGCAGGCGGAGTGGATGGCGGTGTACGTCGAGACGCCCGGCCACGCTCAGATTGCGGACGCGGATCGCGAGCAGCTCGAAAGGACTCTGCAGCTGGCGGAGCAACTCGGCGGTGAGACGGCCACCCTCACGGGATCTGACGTAGCCGAGGAGGTGCTCTCCTACGCCCATCGGCGCAACGTGACGAAGCTCGTCGTCGGCAAGCCGACCGAGCCGCGCTGGCGCACGCTCGTTCACGGGGCCTTCGTCGAGCGCATCATCAGGGGAAGCGGTGAGATCGACGTCTACGTGATCACGGGCAGCGGCGAGGACGAGCCTGCCCGGACACGGGCGGCCCCGCGCGCGGCGATGCGGAAGCGCAAGTTCGGGTACGCGGCGCTCGTCGTGGGCGGGTGCTCGCTCGTGGCCGCCTTCCTCGCCGACCACCTCGCACTCGCCAACCTGATCATGGTCTATCTGCTCGGACTGATCGTGGTGGCGGCACTGTGGGGACGGGGACCGGCCGTGCTCGCGTCGGTGCTGAGCGTACTGGCGTTCGATTTCCTCTTCGTCCCGCCCCGCCTCAGTTTCGCAGTGGCCGACACCCAGTACCTCTTCACGCTCAGCGTGATGCTCGCCGTGGCGCTCGTGATCTCGAACCTGACCGCTCGCGTACGGGACCAGGCCGAGGCGGCCCGGGCGCGCGAGCGCCGGACGGCCGCGCTGTACGCCGTGAGCCGCGCCTGCGCCAGCGCCGGCGAGACCTACGACGTGGTCCGGATCGCCGGGCAGCGGCTCGCCGAGGTGTTCGAGAGCGAGGTGGCGATCTTCCTCCCTCATCGGGACGGCCGACTCGCCGCGGCGTTCGCCGAGAATGCCCCGTTCGCGAGCGATCCGAAGGAAACCTCCGTTGCGCAGTGGGTGTTCGACCATGCCAATCGGGCCGGCCGTGGCACCTCGACATTGCCCGGAAGCGTCGCTCTCTACCTGCCCCTGCTCGTCTCGACTGGCGCCGTTGGCGTGCTAGGCGTAAGGCCCGGAGGAGACGGGAAGCCTCTTGATTCGGAGCGCCTGCACCTGCTCGAGGCGTTCGCGAGCCAGATCGCTTTGGCGGTCGAGCGTACCAACCTGGCAGCGGAGGCGCAGGCAGCCGAACTGCAGGCTGAGACCGAGAGCATGCGCAGCGCGCTCCTCGCGTCGGTGTCACACGACCTGCGCACGCCGCTGGCGGCCATCGGAGGGGCTTCGAGCACGCTCCTGCGCGCCGAGATCTCGCTGCCGGAGGCGAGTCGACGGGAACTGCTCCAGTCGATCAACGAGGAGGCGGAGCGGCTGAACCGCTTCATCGCGAACCTGCTCGACATGACGAGACTCGAGGCGGGGGCGATCACCGTGCGCAAGGAGTGGCAGCCCGTCGAGGAGGTGATCGGGGCCGCCCTGGGCCAGCTCGATGCAGCCCTGGCAGGGCGCGAGGTGCGCACGCACGTTTCGGACTCGCTCCCGCTCGTGCCGCTGGACACGGCGCTGGTCGTGCAGGCGCTCGCGAACCTACTCGAGAACGCGGTCAAGTACACGCCCGCGGGCTCCCCGATCGAAATCGGCGCCCGCATCGAGAAGGACTGCGTCGTCTTCGAGGTCTCGGACCGCGGAGCGGGTATCGCCACAGGGGAGGAGGGCCGGGTGTTCGACAAGTTCTACCGCCTGGCAAACGGCAGCGCTCAACCGGGAGCCGGTCTGGGCCTTGCAATCTGCAAAGCGATCGCCGCAGCTCACGGCGGCACAGCCAGCGCCGCGAACCGGCCCGCCGGAGGCGCCGTGTTCTCGATCCGATTGCCGCTGGGCGGTACGCCGCCCGAACTGCGGCCCGAGGAGCGCTCGGGCTAATATCTGGGGCGAGGGCAACCAGCCATGGTCTCCGTCGAGCCTCTCGTTCTGATCGTCGACGACGAAACGCCGATCCGGCGCTTCCTACGCCTGAGCCTGGCCGGCGAGGGGTACCGGGTGATCGAGGCCGGGACCGCGGCCGAGGCGCTCGAGATGATTGCGGGCCAGCGGCCGGACGTGGTGATCCTCGATCTCGGTTTGCCCGATCGCGACGGCCTCGACCTGACGCGCGATGTTCGCGAGTGGTCGAGTGTGCCGATCGTCGTGCTGTCGGCGCGCGAGAAGGAGAACGACAAGGTGGCCGCCCTCGAAGCCGGGGCGGACGACTACCTCACCAAACCTTTCGGCACAGGTGAGCTGATGGCCCGACTCCGGGTGGCGCTCCGGCATGCCGCGCTTGCGGAGGTGCCGGCGGGCGAGTCGGTGTTCGCGACCGGCGAGCTGAAGGTGGACCTCGCGCGGCGGCTCGTGTTCGTCGGCGGCCGCGAGGTCCGTCTCACGCCGATCGAATACCGGTTGCTCGCGGTGCTCGTGAAGCACGCCGGGAAGGTCCTCACGCACCGCCAGCTGTTGCATGAGGTTTGGGGGCCGGAGTACGGCGACGAGAACCACTACGTCCGGGTCTACGTTGCCCAGCTTCGCCGCAAGCTGGAGGAGGACCCCGCGCGCCCCCGCTACCTCCGGACGGAGCCCGGAGTCGGCTATCGCTTGACCGTGGCCTGAGCCGCCGGCTCTCCGCCGGGGTAGGGATTGAAAGCGATCCAGACCAGGGATCTGGTTGCGGTCATGAGGCGCCGGGCGGTGTCAAGACAGAAGCCAGTGGTGCTAGCATTCACACAGTACGAGCCTGGGCAAGAATTCCCGCACCCGTGCCGGCAAGGCGAGAGCGGCTCACGATGGAGGGCAACGATGGGGCTTTCGAGGTTACTCGCATTCACGGTGGTGGTCGCAGCCTCCGTCCCGACTTGTCTTTCGGCAGCAGATAGCGGTCCTGGCGCGCTCGCCGCGGTGAAGGCCCGCGGCAAGCTCGTGATGGTGTGCTTCCCGCACCAGGACACCCCGTTCGTCCATGTGAACCTGGCGAGAGGCCCGATGAAGCGGGCAGGCACAGTCGAGGATTTCGGGGGCGTCGATGTCGATCTCATGGCAGCGTTCGCCAAGACTCTAGGGGTCGAGCTGGAGATCCGCCCAATCTCGACGCCGAGCTACGCCGAACTGATCCCCGCGCTCCTGGCCGGACAAGGTGACCTCATCGCAAGCTCGTTCAGCAGCTCCGCCGAGCGAGCCCAGCAGGTCGACTTCTCGGATCCCTACTTCGAGGTCTATCAGGCCGTGCTGGTGCGCTCCGATGGGGCAATCGCGGCGCCGAGAGATCTGGCCGGCAAGAGAGCCGTTGTCGTGCCCGGGACCATCATGGAGGCCAAGATCCGGGAGCTGGGGATCCCCGAGAGCCGCATCCGCCGTGAGGGATTCACGCGCGACGTGCTGCTGGCAGTCGTCAACAAGGCCGCCGATTTCACCGTGTATGAGCTCGACGAGTACGGGTCCGCGACGCCCCTGCTCAAGGAGTTCTCCGCGCTCAAGGTGGCGTTCCGGCTGGGCACGCCGGAGACGTATTCGATCGCGGTTCCAAAGGGAAGCGACCTCCGTCCGGCGATCAACGACTTTCTTGCAAAAGTGAAGTCGAGCGGAGAACTCGCGAGTATCATCAAGAAGAATGTGAACCCGCACACGTAGCATCGAGACCCTTGACCTGTCCCGCGCCGCTCGGGATCGGTCAGCCGACGGGATGTCGGGCGCCCGGTCAGATGTGCCCCAGACTCGGCAGGCCGCCCTTTGCCGCAAGGCGTTACAGACCAGTGGCACTGTTGGCCTTTTCGTGATGGGCTTGGTGCCAAACGGATCGTCGCTCCTCCTCGGAACATTGGATGGTGCCCGGAGGAGATCGGATCGCCGTCTGAGAACCTGCCCCCAGCGGCCGGCTACTGCGCCGGGATGTAGACGGGCGCGCCCGACTGGTTGTCGATCACCGAGGCATAAGCGAAGAAATGCGCGCCCGCGGTGCTGCTCGTCAACACCGCGAAGCCGTCCGGCACGTCGCCCGTCGTTACCGTCCCGAAGATGCCCGTGTCCTGAAAGAACTCGTACGGCGCCAGCGTGTCAACCCAGGCGCCGAGCCACGTGCCGGCCGCCGAGTACAGGTCCGCCTTCACGGCGATCGGCGCCGCGGTGGCATTGACGAAGCCGATGTTGGTGCGGAAGCCGGACGTCCCGTTGGCCGAGTGGGTGAGCTGGATCAGCCGGGCGCCCGGACCCGCAGCGCTCGCGCTCGAGAGCGGCTCGGCCGGGATGAACTGGCCGCGCGACCCGCTGCCGGTGTCGGTGTAGCTGCGCGCCGTCGCCATCACGGCGCCCGCCGTCGGGGTGACGCGGATTGCGCCGGACCCGGTAAAGCCGAGGACATCGCTGACGACGTCGAGGTACCGCCGACTAGTGCCGGGATCAAGGATGAACGTCGCCGCACCCGGCGTTGAGTTGTCCTGGTTGCTCTTCAGCAATTCGATCCGGTAGCTGGCCTGGACGGCGCCCGGGTTGGCCACCTCGAGGTCGGTGCGCCACATCGTGCCGTTGAGGCCGGGGTTGTGCGCCACCGCGGGGATGTAGAGCGGCTCGGAGGCGCTCGCCGGGACCGGGAGCACGGTGAGGGGATCGCCCGAGACGTTGTCCACGACCGAGGCGTAGGCGTAGTACTGCGCGCCCGGCGTGTCCGAGCGGACCACGGCGAAGGCGTCATCCACCGAGGCGACGCCGATCTTGGGGAGGATCTTCGTCACCTGCGCGCTGCCGAACGGGGGCAAGGTGACCGGCAGCTTGCCGAGCAGCTCGCCGCTCGCCCGGTACAGCGTGATCGTCGCCGAGATCGGTGTCGCGCTCACGCTCGCGAAGCCGACGTTGGTGCGATAGCCGGCGTTTTCGCTCAGCTGGATCAGCCGGCTTTCCTGGCCTGCCGTCAGCGCTGCGCTCTCCGGGAGGCCGGGGACGAACTGTCCGAGCGTGCCGGCGGACGATCCGGTGGACGTGCGCGAGGTGGCGAGTAGCGGCTGGCTGGAGGAGACGATGAGAGCCCCCGCGGACTTGCTCAGGCCGAAGAGCTGCCCGACCACGTCCGCAAGGCGCACAGCCTGGCCGGGCGGCACGGTCACTGCTCGCCGCGTCGCGATGGTGTTGTCCGTGTCGCGCGGCAGGTAGTAGAGAAGGGCGGTGGCCTCTTCGGGCGAGGGGTTGAACAGCTCCACGTCGGTGACCCACTGCGTTCCTGCGAGGCCGGGCGTGCGCGCGGCAGTCACGATGACCGCGTTGGTCACGCCCGGCTGGCCGATCGGCGGCGGTGAAGTGCAATCCATTTGAGCCGTCTCGCCCCAGTACCCGACCGCCACCAGCTGCCTGCCGTTGCCGGTAACGGCGCGGGCCGAGCCGACGAACTGCGCGTCCTTGATCCAGTCCAAACCGTCAAGACTGGCGAGAAGGAACCCTCCGTTTGTCGCCTCGAACGCCATGCCGGTCCAGGAGACCCTCAACAGTCCAGCCTGACCGAGCGACGAGAGGTCGGGCGACGACCACGTGATCCCGTCGGTGCTGGTCGCAACCAGGGGAAGCGTGGCATGGCTCGCGGTTTGCTCCGACCCAACCGCGACGAAGCGAGTTCCGTTCCACGCGATTCCGTAAAGGTAATCGAAGGAGTACGCGGTGGGCGGCGGCAGCGGCTGCTCCGCCGTCCAGGTCGCCCCGTCCGGACTTGTGAGCGCGTATCCTCCACCCACCGCCACGAATTGCCCACCGCCCCAGGCTACGCCCGCGAGAGCGTATTCGGGGACGGGTACCGCCGTCCAACTGGCGCCGTCCGTGCTCACGAGCGCGGTTCCCGGACCGACGGCGACGAGCGTGCTTCCGCTCCACGCGACACCGCTGAGGTTCGTCGTCGCGACGCTCGCCGGGACGACTTGCCGGGTCCACACGTCCCCGGTCGCGCTCGTGAAAACGCCGCCCTGCGGGCCCACGGCGACGAGCTGCGAGCCGGTCCACGCGAGAGCCGCCGTCGGACCGTCGGGCGGGTGCGACGCTGGCGTCCACGCGACCCCGTCGGCGCTGGAGTAAGCGGCGCCCTGCCCCGTTGACCTCACCTGCCCCACGGCGACGAAGCGATCGCCGGCCCAGACGGCCGCGGCAAGATCCACCGCCGGTTGGGTGCTCCAGACCGTGCCGTCCGCGCTCGTTGCCATGCCGCCGCCCCCGACGGCGATGAACTCAGCTCCGGTCCAGATGACTGCATTCAGGCCAAGCGCCGCCGGTACGGAGGCGCTCTGCCAGGTCGCACCGTCGGTGCTCGTCATCAGCTGGGAGAAGATGGTCAGGACCCAGGTGCGTCCGTCGGTGGCCAGCGTGTCAGTGGCCAGCGGCGGCGTGGAGGCGGTGAAGCCGATCGGCCGCACGGTCCACTGGACGCCGTCGGGGCTCGCGGCGCTTATGAAATGTCTCCCACTGTCGACGCCCACTGCTACGTACTGACTGCCGCTCCATCCCGCCGCGCCAAAGACGACCCCGCTCACCCGCCGCGTCCAGTTCACAGCGTCCGGGCTTGTGAACAACCCGTTCCCCAGCCCGATCCACTGCGACCCGCCCCAGACGATTCCCCCGAGATATCCTCCGACCGAGAACTGGGTCGTGCTCCACTGCAACCCGTCAGGGCTGGTCATGACAACGCTGGGACCGCTGGACAAGACCCAACCAAGGGCGGCGAACTGGACGCCATTCCAGGCAACGCTGCTCAGGTCTGCTTGGGGCGACACCACCGCCACCTGGCTCCACGACAGGCCGTCGTCGCTGACGAAGATGCCATTGCTCGGCCCCAGCGCAACGAACCGGCCGCCGCCCCAGGCGATGCTCCCGGCGGCGGCTGGTGCCGAGTGCCAAGGGCCGTCGTCGGGTTTTACCAACAGACCGGCATTTCCTCCGCCGAAGATGATGGTGGTTCCGCCGCCATAGGCGACGCCGCTCCCGGTGGGGCTGACGTTGCCGTACACCCACGTGCCGCAGGCCTGCGCCTGGCACACCGCCGGTTGCAACGACGCGCCAACGATCACGAGCGAGAAAAGCGCGACTCCCAGCCCCTTCGCCATTGTGGCCTCCATGCCGGTTGAAAGATCTCGGGTTCAGATTGCCATGCCTGCTTCTCGAACTGTATACGGCCGCCGCCCACCGGCGCGTTTGGATGGGTCACCCTCGCGCTGCGGAGTCCGCGCCCGGTGTCGCTGAGACTCCGTCCGAACGACGCGCTGTATACTTTTCCCTGATGGGATCGGTACCAAACGGGTCCTCGATCCTCCTCGGAGTGTTGGACGGCGCGGGGTGGAGGCCGTCAAGGCTGGCGAAGAGACTTGCGGACCTTCCGCCGGATGAGCTCGATACGGCCTTGCGCCTCGCGCTCGACCTCGCCGGGGAGGAGTGCGAGGGCGATGTCGCCTTCTGGCATGAGCCTCTGCTGGTCGAAGCAAAGCGACGGCTGTACCCGGAGACGTTCCCGGCGCCGACCGGTGCGGTCGAGAAGGTCGCCGTTTTCTTCTTCCCGCTGACCAGCGCAGTCCTTCGGGAGCAGGAGCGGAACGGGGGAGAGGGGATCATCCAGCGTCTCCCGTTCGTGCCGCTCTCCGAAGAAGAGATCGCCCGCTGGCCTTCCGGAGCCGAGTACCGGCGCCTGCTCCGCTTCGTCGAGGACGAAGGGCTTCTCGTCTGCCTCGCGATGGTCCAGGCCTGGCAGGGGTTCTCCACTTACGAGCACATCCTAGGCGTCGCCGGGCTCTCGCTCTGGATAGGCCGCCAGCTCGCGAAGGTCGTCCCCGTGGACCTTCCGCTCCTGCACGGCGCCGCCATCGGGCACGACATCGGCAAGTTCGGGTGCGTCGGCGACGAGGTCCGCCGCATCCCGCGGTTGCACTACTACTACACGCACACCTGGTACCAGGACCGCGACCTGCTGAGCATCGGCCACATTGCCACCAACCACTCGTGCTGGGACCTCGAACTGGTCCGCTTGCCGGTGGAGACCCTGCTGCTGATCTATGCGGACTTCCGGGTGAAGGAGTCGGTCGGCGCGGGCGAACGCATGGGGATCATCTCGCTCTCGGAGGCGTTCGCGACGATCCGGGACAAGCTCGAGAGCCTCGACCGCGAGAAGGTCCGGCGCTATCGTGGGGTCTACCGCAAGCTGCGCGACCTCGAGGAGTACCTGCAGTTCCTTGGCGTCCAGCTGAACCCGCCGGGATTCCCGTGCCCGGAGCCGTCGAAGCCGCTGCTCCCGAAGGAGTTGGACCTTGTTGCAGTGGTCGCTGGCAAAGAGCGGCCCGACGCAGTCGCTCTGGCGACGGGAAGGAACCTGGCGACGGTGCGGCGGCTGATGGTGACGGCTCACAACCTCGGCGTCATGGAACGGCTGCGCGACCTTCCCGCGCTGCGCGCGCTCCTCGAGGAGGCGCGCTCGTTCGAGAGCTGGCGCGGCCTGCGCACGTATCTGGCCATCCTCGGGGAGTACGCGCCGGCGCTCTCGCGGGAGCAGAAGGCGCTCGCGCTCGACTTCTTCATCGAGCTGCTCGGGCACCGCGACGACGACATCCGGTACCACGCGGCCAACCGCATCGGCGACCTGCTCGCCGGGGGAGAGGACTTCTGGCGCAAGGACCTTCCCGAGGGCGTGGTGCTCAGGCCGGAGCGCACGGTGCTCGACGAGCTCTCCCGGGTGCTCGTCCTGCTCGACCGGGCCAAAACCGAGCCCGAGGAAGACATGGCTCCGACGGAGCGCGTCCTCTACGCGGTCCCGATCATCCTGCGACGCCTCTTGCGCCGCGCCGAGCCCGGCCTGAAGAGCCAGGCGTGGGAGCGCATCAAGGCGAGCTTCACCCGGCGCCTGGACGACCGGCGTCCGCTCGTTGGGCTCTACATCTGCGAGGCGCTCGAGGCGAGCCTGGAGCTGATCGCCCCCGAGGAGCGGCCGGAACTCGTGGCGTTCGGCCAGGCGTGGAGCGATCACCCGGTCCCTGCGACACGGCTCATGGCGTGGCGCCTGCTGCACGCGCTCTCCAAGGAGACCGGGGGTGGCGCCGAGTTCCGCGGCAGGCTCCGGGCGTGCGTCGAGACGATCGCGGAGCGGGTCGGCGACCGCTACTCGGTTGCAGAGCTCTTCCTGCTGCAGGAGCTGGCGGCCGCGTGCGGCCTGCCGAAGATCGCCGAACGCTGCCGGAAGCTGAGCGTCGAGGGGCGGGACCCGATCCGCGAGGTGCTCCTCCGCAACCTCAAGAGCCGGGTGGACTGGGTTGAGAAGAAGGTGAACTGCGACTACCTCGCGACCTCCGCGCACGCCCGCCACCGGGAGGACCGGGACCCCGGCTCGTACTTCGCGAACGAGGTCGCATCGCACTTCGCCAACCTACTCAAGGTGAGCCGGGTCGAAGGCACCCGGTTCCACGCCGGGCGCTGCCTGCTCGATCTGCTGCCCCTGCTGACCGTCCCGCAGCGCAACGACCTGATGGTCGAGCTGCTGCGGTCGCTCGAGCTCGACAGCGAGGCGGTCACGCGCTACATCCCGCGCTTCCTCGGCCCGGTGCTCGCGAGCCTCCCCGATCAGGAATTCACGGAGGCGCTCGACGACATCGAGGGCAATGTCCGGAGGGGGACCGAGCCGTTGCAGCGGCTGCTCCTCCAGACGGTCGGCTGGATCCTCCCGTCGGCACAGGTCGAGCGTTTGCGCGGCGACGGCCTTCACCGCCTGACGGGGGTGTTTCTCGGGGCGCTCGCCGAGTCGCGCCAATCGACGGCCGCCGAGGGTTTCGCGCAGGTGGCGATGGTGCTCGAGCGTTTGTCCCGTGCGCGCAAGGATGACGGCCGGCTCAGGGCGTTCCTGACGCTCGCCAGCAAGAAGCTCCTGTCGCTCGTCACGCACAAGCCCGGAGACCGCATCCGCTTCTTCCTGGTAGCTTCCGCTCTGAACCATCTCGACCGAGCCGTCGCGACGCTGCACCCGGCCCTGTCCTTCCCGGAACACCCCTCAGTGGCTTTCATCCCGGGAACGTACGACCCCTTCACGAGCGCCCACGAGGCAATCGTGGCGAAGGCGCTGGAGAACGCGGACGAGGCGGTCGTCCAGATGGACGACTACTCGTGGCGCAAACACGCGCTTCCCCGCAAGCTGCGGGAGGAGCTTGCATGGATGGCGCTCGCTGCGATCCCCGAGGCGTTCCTGGCGCCGTTCCGGCCGCCGGTCAACCTCGCGAGCGCCGCCGGCTTGCGCCATCTCCGCCGCGCGTTCCGCCGGCGCAAACTGACCCTCGTGGTCGGGTCGGACGTACTGGCCGGCGCCAGCGCGTACGCGAGTCCGGCGAGCGGCATCTGGGACCTCCTCCACCTGTTGGTGATGCGGGACGATGCGCAGCCCGAGGGCCTCCTCGACCGGATCGGGCAATTCCGCGGGGGGGTGGTGGTCGTGCCGGCCCCGGACAGCGTGCGCTCCGTTTCGTCCACGTCGGTGCGGGCTGCCCTCGACCGTCGCGACGACATCGAGGCGCTGTGCCACCCTCTCGTTGCGCGCACGCTCGTCGAGCGTCGGCAATACGTGAACTACCCTGCACAGAAGCAGCGGGTCCTGCCTCCTGATTACGAGGTCGTCGTCGGCCGCGCGCGGGCAGGGACGCCGGATGGGTTGCATCACCTGGCCGCCGTTCCGACGGTGGTCGCTGCAGAACGTTCGGGCACCGAAAGGTCCGAGTTGAGACTGGAGGGCCGAGGTGAAGAAGACCACACGTTGGCGGCGTTGGCGTGGCGCAGCATCTCCGCCGCGGCATTGCCGGTGATCCTGGGAGAGGAGAGATTGGTCCTGCCGGGCGGCGGCCGGCTCCTCGGGGAGGGGGCGCTGGTGGAGTCGGTGGTCGTCGCCGGCGATCAGGAAGACGGCGCACACCTGCAAGAGCTCTTCTCTGAGGCGCTCGCACACTGGCTCGACGCCGGTCTGCTGTTCGGACTGGTGCCATTCACGACCCACGGCGCTGAGCCGGTCACGGATGCCGTGCGCCAGCACGGCGCCGCCCTGCCCGCGCCCGGCGAGGCGCCGGAATCGCAGGCGCTGGCCGTCCTCCGCCTCGCCAACCCGCTCGTCCTGGTGTGGGACGTGGAGAGCGTGCTGCAGACGCCGTTTGCCGCCGCGCCCGGTGTCCGCCTGGCGCTCGCGGAGGCCCGCCGTGCGCTGGCGGAGTTTTTCGCCGTCCTTGCCCCCGGCAATGCGCTGCTTCACCTGCACGAGGAGCAGCTCAAGAGAAGTGTCGTGGAGCGGGCCAAGGAACGGCTCGGCGATCAGCCGCGAGCGAGACAATGGGTCGCGTTGGGGCTTGGGCGGCAGTTCTCGCGGGACATTGTGGGCAACTGCCCGACTCTGGCGGTGGATCTGGAACGGTTCCTGACCTGGCAGGGGTACGAGGGCGGCAACTTCCCCCTGATCGGCGGCCCGTCACTCGAGATGCAGATGGCTGTCGCGCGGGAGCTTGCCCACAACGCGCTCGTGCTCGCGCCCTTCCTCGACAGCGCCGACGCCGTGGTTCAGGTTGTGGAGGCCGCCCGCAGCGTGGGCCTGCCGGTCCGTGAGGTGCTCGTCGGGGTGACGAGCGCGTCCGTACGGGCGACCCTCGAACTCCGCGGGATCCCGCACCGGTGCGCGACGGTCGTGCCGGGTTGGCAGGGCGTGCTGCGGGAAAGTGCGGTGGCGCCGTACATCGGTGGCTGGAGCATCCTGGGCCGGGAGCCCCTGGAGACGGGCTCGCTGCTGCCTTCGCTCAACGACTGCTTGCCATACCATTACCCGCACCACCTCGGCCTCGCCGGCGCGGACGCGCTCGACTTCTCGCGGCTGGCGTTGCGTCAGGCGCGCACTCTCCTGGTTGCCCTCGAAGAGGCGTTCCGCGAGAGGGAAGGCCGGTTCCTCTCGGTGCAAGACCTCAGCGCCGTGGTCCGCACCCCGCGCTGCCCCCCGCTGCCGCAGGGGTTCCTGCCGCCGCGCGACCGGTTCGCAAGCGAACTGGTCACCGAGGACATCGAGGCGCTGGCTCGCCTGCACCCCGAGACCCATGCGGCCCACCGCGAGCGTTGGAGGGCACGTTGAAGCTGTTCGGCCAGGGGAGAGCCGCGCTGGCGGACGATCCGGCCACCGCCGAGCGGCTGGAGTGGGGCGCGCGTCGGCGCTCCCGGGGTGATCCCGATATCATTCTCGAGCCCCGTTCCGGAGACCCGCGTCGCGAGCCGTGGATCGCCCCGCCCTGGTTCGACCCCGCGAGGGGCCTGGACGCCCTGCGCAGGCGATCGGGCCGGCGCGCCAGGTGGAGCTATCTCCCAACGGCGCCCGGTGTGGTGCGGTACCTCGACCGTCTCGCCGCGCCTCGGCAACAAACGGGGTGGTGCGTCGGGATCGCGGGCCTCGGAAGGGTGGGGGGAGTTGCCGCAACGGCACTGGCTGCGGTTCCGACCGGCAGATCCGGGATCCGTGAGCTGCTCGTTCACGACGCGGACGCCGCAAACCAGGAACGCTGGGTACTGGAGCTCGGTTCGATCGCCCAGTGGCGCGGGCGGGACATGCTGCCGGTCGTGCGCCCGGCGACAACCGGCCAGCTTTTCGAACGGTGCGACGCGTTCCTCTTCGCCGCCACCGACAGCGTGCCACCGTTGGGCAGCCGCGGCGACGTGCGCATGGTTCAGTTCGAGCCCAACCGCTCGATCCTGCGCGGGTTCCTGGCCGATGCGCGGGCGGCCGACTACACGGGCCTCTTCCTGGTAGTCTCCGACCCGATCGAATGGCTGGCACAGGCCGCGTTCCGCGATAGCAACTCGGACCGCGCCGGGCGCTTCACAGGCCACGGCATCGCTCCCGAGCGGGTTGCCGGCCTCGGGCTTGGGGTGATGTGGGGGCGGGCCCTGGCGGCGGCTCGGCAGGAGGGTTTGAAAGAAGTGGTGGCGCGGCGGGGAGCGGCGTACGGCCCGCACAGCACCGACGTCCTGGCTTTCGACGACCTCGAGAATCCGGATTTCCCGCTGTCCCGTCGCCTTACGAGATCGGCCCGCGAGTGTAACTTCAAGGTGCGCGATCTCGGGCACGTGCCATACGTCGGCCCGGGGCTTTCATCGGTGGGATTGATGCTTCCGCCGCTGCTCGCCGGCCGCGAGGTTCTGGCAAGCGTCCTCGTCGGGGGGATCTACTTCGGTGCGCCCGCCCGCATGGCGTGGGGGGTTCATCCCACCCCGCACCGGGTCTCCGGGGAGATCTGGGCCGCGATCTCCAGCCTTCACGAAAGCCTGCAGTCGCAAGCCCGCTCCCTCGGTCTGGAGTGGCCGGCGTTGTAGCACGGCGCGCCGACACCGGCGGCCGTTCTGGTTTACGCTGGAGGCGGATGGGACGCGTTTGGGCGTTCTGCGAGCGAAGCGACTGGAATTTTGCAGGTCAGGCGAGACGAGAGGAGACCGACGTGTACTGCCCAAACCATGAGTGCCCGGACTTCCAGGAAGACGGCGTACCGGGCGAGTACGTCGACACCGTGAGCGTCTGCCCCAAGTGCGGGGCCGTGCTCGTCGCCGAGTGGCCTCCTGCTCAACCTCCGGAGGAGCCGCCTCTTCCTGCTTCGGCGGACGGGGAGAGCGAGGCCTGCGCGGTCGATCCGATCCCGCGTGGTGCGCTTGTGGCGCTCGCCGCGTTCGACTACCCGGACGAGACGGAGCCTCTCGTCGCTGCGCTCGAAAACGCCGGAATCACCGTCTTCCAGTTCATCGACGACGGCCGCGACTTCGAGGACAGGGGCGGCATGCAGCCCTGCACGCGGCTGCTCGTGCCCGAGAGCCAGTCAGCGAGGGCCATCGTCGTACTTCGGGAGACCGAAACGCGTGTATGACCGGCGCTTGGCTCGCGATCAGGCTACGACCTAAACGTCGACCGGTCCCGGGCATACGGGTAGGTCCGGGGGCGGAGACCGCTTCGCGAGTTTGCAGGTGAGGGAGGGAGCCGATGCCGATCGTGCGGATCGAGATGTGGGCCGGGAGGCCTTCAGAGTTCAGGACTAACCTCGCCCGGGAGATCACGGACGTGATCATCCGGCACGTCGGCTGCGAGCCGCGCGCCGTGACCGTGATCATCGACGAGGTTCCAAAGGAGAACTGGATCATCGGTGGCCAGCCGTGCAGCGACCTGTTCAAGGGGGTTGGCTAGGAGCCTGTCCGACTCACGGTGCGCCCGCGCACGATCGCACAGACGAACTCCCAGCTCAGCACCGCATGAGGCCCGTCGCTGAAATCGTCCCCTGGTTTCAACGATGAGGTCTGGTAGAGTCCGCCGGTGTTCCAACGCACAAGGGGGCTTTGTGAGACTGTTCGATCTCCGTCAGCACCGCTGGTCGTGGCATCTTGCGGGCCACATGGTGTCCCGCGCGTTCGTACTGCTTCCGTTGGCGGCGGGCACGCTCATGCTCGGGATGGCGATCTACCACTGGGTCGAGGGCCTTTCCTGGACGGACGCGTTCCTGAACGCCTCGATGCTGCTCGGGGGGATGGGGCCCGTAGACCAGCTGCACACGATGGCCGGCAAGTGGCTGGCCGGCCTTTACGCGCTGTTCGCCGGCATGGTCTTTTTGGTCGTTGCCGGGGTGATGCTCGCGCCAGTGATCCATCACGTCCTCCATCGCTTCCACCTGGAGACGGCCGGCGAACCGGACGACGCGAGGTGAGAGCGGAAGAAGGGCAGAAGGCAAACGTCAAAGGGAAGACGGAAAAGGGAGAACGAGAGACGAAAGACGAGAGAACGAGGAGGTCCTCGTCTTCCCTCTACCTTCCACCTTCTTCCTTCTACCCTTTTACCTTCGTTTTTTACGAGGCGGACAGCGTCGGCAGGAGGACGGTCCCGCGGCGGGCGGCGGCGTCCGCGAACAGGCGCTCGAAGCGCGTCGCGAAGCGACCCTCGAGACAGTCCAAGGCCAGCGTGAGGGTTGGCTGGACCGCGGCAGTCGTGGCGGTCCATTCCGGGGCCACCTTGGCGAGGGGGAAGAGACCGGCGTCCCAGATTCCATCGGCGCTGGGGTCGTCCACTGCAACGCTGCGGTAGATCGGCACCACGCGTCGGATCTCCTCGAAGATCTCGTCGGTGCCCGAGTATTTCATCTTGAACCGGTAACCCATGCGGGTCGCGAGCGCCGCAACGATCTGCCAGGTTTCCATCCCGCTGCGCGGCGGGATTGCCCGGCGAGCGCGTTGCACCCGCCGCTCCTGGCTCGTGAGCGTGCCGCTGGTTTCTGCGAGGGCAGAGAGGGGCAGCACGACGTTCGCGGCGGAAGCCGTGGCGGTCAGGAGGACGTCGGCGACAAGGAGGAAGTCCGCCGACAGCAGGCCGTTCTTGATCTCCTCAGGAATGGCGTCGCTGCCGATCGGGTCCTCGCCGATCACGACTGCGACCTTGATCTTCTTCGCGGCGAGCGCCTGTCCGAGATGCGGACCTTGCCCCTTGAGGTCACGGAGCACAGCGCCCCAGTCCTTCTCGAGGGCGTCCACGGCGCTCTCGTCGTTGTGCGCCCGGTAGCCGGGGAGCCACAGCGGGCTCGCACCCATGTCGAGGAAGCCTTGCATGTTCGATTTTTCCCTCAGCGCGAGGAGCGGACACGCGAGCACCTCTGCCGCCGCGGCGAACAACCGCTCGTCGCCTGCGATTCGGGGGCCGCGGAAGTCCTTGTTGAACACCAGCACCTTCAGGATGCTGGCCGCGAGCAGCTTGGCGGCGGCCTCGACGCCCTCCCAGCTCACGGCGGTGCGCTTCTCGAAAGACCTCGGCTTGACGGCGCCGACCGCCTTGGCGAGCGACGGGCGCTCGGCGAGGTCGTTGCCGGTGGATTCGGTGAACGCTTTCAGGATCCCGAGCACGACTTCGGTCTCGGTGCCGGGCGTGCATTGGAGGAACACCTCGGCAGGGTCCGAAGTTCGGTTGGCTTGGCTCCCGATGTAGACGAGCTTACCGCCCTTGCGAATGGCGCGTTTGACCAGCAGGTCCACGACGAAGTGCTCTTCATCGAGGGCGGAGTTGACCACGAGGATGGCCTGCGCTTCGGCGAGGTCGGCGTACGACGCCGTCGAGATCACCTCGGGGCAGTCCAGCTCCCGGTTGACCAGCTGCGAGAACGACGTCACGTTGTTGGTGCGCAGGGCCAGGCGCGCGAACTTCTGCGCCAGGTAGATCTCCTCGTTCGTGAGGCGCGGCGAGACGAAGACCGCCATCTCCTCCGGCGAGACGCGGCGTGAGAGCTCCTTGAGCCGCATGCCCGCGTAGGCAATGGCGTCCTCGATGGTCGTCTCCTGCAGCTCCCGCCCCGGCCTGATCCTCGCCTTGAGAAGGCGGTCGCGGGACTGGACGTGCTCGAAGCCGAACAGCCCCTTCTTGCAGTGGCTGCCGAGCGTGACCGGGTTGTCGTCGCGGCGGCTCACCTTGATGAGCGAGTCGCCGTACGCGTCGTAGTTGAGCTGGCAGCCGGTCCCGCAGTAGTGGCATACCGAGGGAGCCTGGGTGGTGGCCCACGGGCCGGGCTTCGCGACCGGGAGCGTGGCCGAGATCGCGCCGGTGGGGCAGGTGCCGACGCACATTCCGCAGCTCACGCAATCGGTATCGAGCAACGAGCCCCCGAGCGCCGGGCGCACCACGGTGGCGAAGCCGCGGTTGATGAAACCGTAGGCGTTTACGCCGACGACCTCGGTGCAGATCCGGACGCAGCGACCGCACAGGATGCACTTGTTGGGGTCCAGCTCGATCAACGGGTGGCTGCGGTCAACCCTGTACTGGGTGGCCTCGCCCATGAACGACTTCAGATCGACCCGGTACTCGGTGGCATAACGCCGCAGGTCGCAGTCAAAGAGCGCGGTGCATCCGCACTCGAGGCAGCGCGTGGCTTCGTTCGCGACGTCTTCGAGAGAATAGCCGAGCTCGACCTCAGCGAAGCTGCCCTTTCGCTCTTCCGGGGGAATGATCGGCATCGAGCGGTGGCGGATGGTGTCCGTGGATTTGAGGTCCTCCGGCTTCACCTTGGCAAAGACGTCCTTGCGCGAGACGAACTCGAAAGGCTCGGGCTCGGCCTTTCCGGTCACGATGTAGCGGTCGATCGCATGCGCTGCTTTGCGGCCCGCCGCGATGGCTTCCACCGCGGTCGCCGCGCCGGTAACGACGTCACCACCGGAGAAGACGCCGTCGACGGTGGTCTCGAACGTCTTCTCGTCGACTTGGATCGTCTGCCAGCGGGTGAGATTCAGCGTCTCGCCGAAAGGCAGGAAGTTGGGGACCTTGCCGTCGAGCAGCTGCGCGACCTTGGTGCTCTGGCCGATCGCTGCGATAACGAAGTCGCACCGGACTTCGAACTCGGAGCCGCGGACCGGCTTGGGGCTGCGGCGGCCCGAAGCATCTGGCTCGCCGAGCTCCATCCTCAGGCACTCGAGCGCTCCGGCGCGGCCGTCCTTGAGGATGACCCGGGTCGGGGCGACGAGGAACTCCATCTTGACGCCCTCCCGTTCTGCCTCTTCGATCTCCATCGCGTTGGCGGGCATCTCGGCGCGAGTGCGGCGGTACACGATCTTCACGTCGTCCGCCCCGAGGCGCAGCGCCGTACGCGCGCAGTCGATCGCCGTGTTGCCTCCGCCCACCACGAGGACTGTGCCGTGGATGTCGATCTTCTTCTTTAGGCCAAAGTTCTCCAGGAACTTAATGCCGGAGAGCACGCCGGGAGCGTCCTCGTCCTTGACGCGCATCGTGGAGCTGTCCCACGCGCCCAGGCCGAGGAAGATCGCGTGGAAGCCGTCCTGCTTCAGGCTCGCGACGGTGAAGTCCTTGCCAAGGGAGACGTTCGTGGAGAGCTTGGCACCCAGCTCGAGAATCTGATTGACCTCGAGGTCCAGGACCTCCTTGGGCAGCCGGTACTCCGGGATGCCGTAGCGGAGCATCCCTCCGGCCTCCGGCATCGCCTCGAACATGTTCACCTCGTACCCCTTGATGGCGAGGTAGTAGGAACACGACAGCCCGGCCGGCCCCGCACCCACGACGGCGACTTTCTTGCCGTTCGGCGGCGCGATCTCGGGCCTGAAGGGCTCCGCCTTGCCGAGGTCGAGATCGGCGATGTAGCGCTTGATGTAGTCGATTCCGACGGACTGGTCGAGCATCCCGCGGCGGCACCCCTTGACCTCGCACGGGCGGGTGCAGACGCGACCGCAGATCGCTGGGAGCGGGTTGGTCTCCTTGATCAGGCGGAGCGCGTCTGTGAACTTCCCGAGCGCCGCAAGGGCAACGTACCCCTGGATGTCCACGCCGGCGGGGCAGGCGAGCTGACAGGGCCCGATGCAGTCGGCGTAGTGGTTGGACAACAGCAGCTCGAGCGCGGCCTTGCGCGAGCGCAAGATCTCCGCGCTCCTCGTCTCGACGACCATTCCGCCGGTCACCTTCGTGGCGCACGCGGGCAGGAGCGTGCGGGCGCCCTTGACCTTGACGACGCACAGGTAGCACGAGGCAAAAGGCTCGAGCTGCTCGTCGTGGCACAGCGTCGGGATGTCGTCGATGCCGTTATCTCGGGCCACCTGCAGGATGGTCTGCGAGCTGTCCGCGATGACGCGCTTTCCGTCGATTTCGAGCTTCACAAGCGCCATTGGTCAATCTCCAGAGAAACAGTTCACAGTTGACAGTTGACAGTTCACAGTCAAAGCGCCGCCCACCAGATTCCCAGGTCTTGACTGTCGACTGTTGACTGTCAACTGTCGACTTGCTCGTCTGCCTGCGTCGTCACGAAAGTTCATCTCGCTCCCGCTGCTAGTCCACCGCGATGGCGTCCACCCGGCACGCCTTGTGACACTCGCCGCAGTGGGTGCACTTGGTCTGGTCGATCACGTGGACCTTCTTGAGCTCGCCGGTGATCGCCTTCGTGGGGCAGACCTTGGCGCACATCAGGCAGCCGATGCAGGAGTCGAGGATCGTGTAGGTCAGCAGCGGCTTGCAGTTGTGCGCCGGGCACTTCTTGTTGGTGATGTGCGCTTCGTACTCGGACCGGAAGTACTTGATCGTCGTGAGCACGGGGTTGGGCGCCGATTGCCCGAGGCCGCACAGCGACGTGTTCCGCACGAGACTCGCGAGCTGCTCGAGAAGCTCGATGTCGCCGTCCTTCCCCTCGCCGTCGCATATGCGGGTGAGGACCTCGAGCATCCGCTTGGTGCCGACGCGACAGAAGGTGCATTTGCCGCAGGACTCGCGCTGGGTGAATTCCAGGAAGAACCGGGCGACGTCGACCATGCAGGTGGTCTCGTCCATCACGACGAGGCCGCCGGAGCCCATGATCGCGCCGGTCTTGGTGATCGACTCGTAGTCGATGATCGTGTTCTGAAGTTCGGCGGGGATGCAGCCTCCGGAGGGCCCGCCCATCTGCACGGCCTTGAACTTCCTGTCCCCCTTGATGCCGCCGCAGACGTCGAACACGACCTCCTTGATCGAGATCCCCATCGGGACCTCGACCAGTCCGCCGCGCTTGACCTTGCCGGCCATGGCAAACACCTTGGTGCCCTTGCTGTTGGCCGTTCCCAGGCTCGAGAAGGCTCTGGAGCCGTTGGTGACGATCCACGGCACGTTGGCGAAGGTCTCGACGTTGTTGATGCTGGTCGGGCACTCCCACAACCCCTTGGTGGCGGGGAACGGCGGGCGCACGCGCGGCATACCGCGCTTCCCCTCGATCGAGGCCATGAGCGCCGTCTCCTCGCCGCAAACGAACGCGCCGGCGCCCTCTTTCAGCTTGACGTGGAACGAGAAGCTGGTGCCCCAGATGCCGTCGCCGAGGAACTTCTTGGCCTCCGCCTGGGCGATCGCGATGTTGAGCCGCTCGATGGCCTTTGGGTACTCGGCGCGCACGTAAATGTAGCCTTGCCCGGCGCCGATTGCGAACCCGGCGATAACCATACCCTCGAGCACCGAGTGCGGGTCGCTCTCAAGGACGGAGCGGTCCATGAACGCGCCGGGGTCGCCCTCGTCGGCGTTGCAGATGATGTACTTGTGTTCGCCGGCGGCAAGGCGCGTGAAACGCCACTTCATGCCGGTCGGGAAACCGGCGCCGCCGCGGCCGCGCAACCCCGAGTCGACGATCGACGCGATCAGGGCCTCCGGTTCGTTGGCCCCAAGCACCTGCTTGAGCGCCTGATAGCCGCCGATGGCGAGGTAGTCGTCGATCGATTCCGGGTTGATTTTGCCGCAGTTCCGAAGCACGATGCGGGTCTGGCGCGTGAAGTAGGCACGCTCGCTGCCCCGGCCGTCGTCGGCCCACACCATCCAGTCCTCGATCGGCTTTCCCTGGGTCAGGTGCTCGTCGAGTAGGCGGTCGACCTTGTCCGCCGTCAGGTTGCCGTACTGCACCCGCGACCCGTCATCGGAGCGGATCTCGACCAGCGGCTCGCGGTAGCACATCCCGATGCAGCCGGTCTTCTCGATCTTGACTGGGAGGCCGGCCGCGGCGACCTTCGCCTCGAGGCTCTCGTACGTCTTCTCGGCGCCGGCGGCGATGCCGCACGTTCCCAGCCCGACCATGATCTTCATCACTGCACCTCCCCGATGGCGGCCTTCTGGTACTGCTTGAGCACCTTCTTGACCTCTTTCTCGGTGAGGTTCCCATGGGTGTCGTTGTTGATCATGATTACGGGCGCGAGCGAGCAGCACCCGAGGCACGAGACCGTCTCGATCGTGAAGAGCCTATCCGGAGTGGTCTCGCCGTTGCAGATGCCGAGCGTCTTCTCGATCGCTTCGGTGATCGTGTTGGCGCCGCTCACGTGACAGGCGGTGCCGTGGCACACCTTGATCAGGTTCTTGCCCACGGGGTGCAGCCGGAACTGGGCGTAGAAGGTGGCCACACCGAAGATCTGGGCGACTGGAATGCCACACTCCTTGTGGATCTCGGCGATCCGCTCCCGCGTAATGTAGCCGTCGGTCTCCTGGGCGCGCTGCAGCAGCGGGATCAGGCGACCCTCCTCCCCGACGTAGTGCTGTTTCTTGAAATCGAAATTGCGCTGTTCGTTCACTTGGAAAGACCTCCTCCGGTTCTCACCGGCCGGGCTGCTCGGCGCGACATCCGATGGACCAGATCCGAGTCGACAGTTGACAGTTCACAGTTGACAGTAGAGACAAAGCGCCCTTCCTTGACTGTCAACTGTCGACTGTCAACTGTGAACTGTCTTACGTCAGTCATACGGGGTCTCGAACATGCGGTTCATCAGGTTCATCATCTGGTCGATATCGCCGACACCGCCGAGCGCATGGCCCTTACAGCCGCGGCGAGAGCAGAACTCCAAGTACCCCCCGCTCGTCAGGTTGAGCGAGGCCATCGGGGCCCCGCAGAGACGGCAGGGGAGGGCGATCATCAGGCTGGCCTCGCACTCGGGGCAGCGGAACTCGACGATCCCGCCCTCCGGGATCTTGAGGTCCGTCTCGATGGTGTAGTCGCCGAACAGCGCAGAGAGTGCGACCTGGCCGTCCTGGTGGGTGTCCCTCAGGAACGCGTCGAGCGGCACCTTCTCACCGTTCGTGAGCACTCGTTTGCAGTGGGGACACTCCAGTTCGAGCAAGAGCAGCGTCTTAGGCATCATCGCCTCCTTGTTAGAGCGCCGGTTTCCCTTCGAGCTCCTCGAGCCGCACGAAGACGCAGTCGGCGAGCTTCGCGTTACCGCGGACGATGTCGTCCGCCAGGGTTTCACAATCCGGGGCACCGCACGCCGCGCAGTCCTTGCGCGGCAGGTGTTCCAGCAGGGCATCCTTCTCGCGCTTGAGGGCAATCGCCTGGCGCAGATCGCGGGCAAGGGGGCGGACCTGGCGCGCGCGAATCTCGGACTCGATGTCGAAGAAGTGGTCGCGCAGCAACGATCGCACCTTCTCTTCCTTGACTGCTCCTTGATCTCCCATGCGCCTCGCGAGCTGCCTGATATTGCGCTGGGCCAGGTAGCGGCCCGCGACGGTCAGCTGTCCGCCGACGCACCCGCCCGGGCAGATGTACGCTTCAATGAAGTCGAGCCCCTGGAAGGTGCCTGACTCGATGCGGTCGAAGACGTAAACGACGTCGCGCAGGCCGCGGACTGTGATCGTATTGGCGTTCCTCATCGATGAGATCTCGCCGCCCGCCATTGCCCACCGCAGCCCGCGGGGGCTGATCATCTCCGTCGAGTCGGAGCCGGGGTCGTGCTTGATCGCTTTGAGCAGCTGGCCATAAACGTCCGTGATCGCGAACGCGCCGTCGAGGTACGAAGCCTCGAGCCCCTCCGGCGACTCAATGGAGTGGATGATCGCGGTACACGGCGTGATGAAGAACATGCCGATCTCGGACGGGTCGAGGCCGCGTTCGGCTGCGAGGCGGCGGCGGCGCAGCTTCGCCGCCAGCTCTCGGGGCGTCTCGATGGGCACCAGGTTGGGGATGAGGTCCGGGTAACGGATCTGGATCAGGCGCACGACGGCTGGGCAGGTAACCGAGATCTTCGGCCAAGGCCCCTTTGACTCGGAGAGGAAGGCGTCGGTGGCGCTGGCCACCATCTCGCACATCCAGGAGATGTCATAGGTTTCGTCGAATCCAAGCTGACGCAGCCCGTGCAGGACGCGTCCCGGGAGGACGTCGTCGCCGAACTGGGCATAGAGGGTCAACGACGGGACCGCGACGGTGTACTTGAACTTTCGGAGGTCGGCCGGGGACGATGTCCTGGGGCGAATGGCGTCGTACGCGCACGCCTCGATGCACGTGCCGCAGTCGATGCAGAGCTCGTCGTCGATCGCTGCGAGGTCGTTGCGTACCCGAATCGCCTTCGTCGGGCACGCCTGCGAGCAGGCGACACACCCAATGCACTTGCCGGGGTCGGTGGCGACGGCGTGCGGACGGTCGATCATTGGGCACCGCGGTTGCTGCCGTTAACGTAGACGACGTAGCAGAGGGTTGTCCCGACGCTGACGATCGAGGAGATGCTGAACTCGTCCGAGTTGCGCTTGATGTTGGGCAGCCCGAGGCCGGCACCGAAGCCGCGCGCCCGCATCTCGGGCGTCGCCGTCGAGTTGCCCTCCTGCATTGCCCATGCGATGTCGGGGATGCCCTGGCCGTGGTCGGCGAACGTCACTCGCACGGCGTCGGGGAGCACGGCGAGCTCCATCTCAGCGTCGTCCGCGTACATGATCACGTTCATCTCGGCCTCGAAGTTGGCGATCGAGAGCCGGCGGATCGCGTCTGTCGGGAACGCCAGTTGCTTGAGGATCGCCTTCACCCGGGCCGCCGCCTCGCCCCCGTGCTCGAAGTCGTTCCCGATGATTCGGAACGTCTCCTTGTACAGGACCTCGCCTTCCGCCGGGTGGGGTTCGAGAGGCTCGTCGCGGGGTGTGGTGGGTTCGTCGGCGTTCACTCTTGGCTCCAGCTCGTCAGGGCCGTCCGGCGGCCAAGACGATCTTCCGGGGGGCGGGGCTCGTGGCGCAGTTCACCTTCACGACCTTGCGCTCCCTACAAGGCCATTCCTCGACAGGATTCCGCACGCTTCGAACATGCTGCGTGTCGTGGTGAGCAGCGGGATGCTCACGTCGCGTGCGAGCTGCAGCGCCTCGGGAGACGGTCGCTTGCCGGAGACGAAGAGTATCCCGACGCAGTCGGCGACGTGGGCCGTGTGGACAGACTGCACCGAGGTCAGACCGGTTATCAGGAGGGCATCCGAGGAGGAGAATGCCAGCACGTCGCTCATGAGGTCCGCAGCGAAGCACGCGCCCACCGGCGTGTCGAGCGCCTCCTGGCCGCACGCGACCTCGCAGTCGAGCAAACCGACGACGGTGCGCATCTGCAGCACGGTGTCCCCCCCAGGGCACGCAGACGCCGAAGCCGGCGTCAGCGAAGCCCAGCCTCGTAGAGTTTCGTCGCCACCTGCCAGCGCGAGAGCGCGGTGGAGAAGATCGAGATCTCGGCCTTCTCGGCCATCTTCACGACATCGTCGGTCGGGCGCTTGCCCTGCGCCACGACGATGCCGACGATGTCCACCAGATTGGCAGCCGCGAGGGCATTGGCGTGGACCTGGACGGTCACCAGGAGGTTGCCGGCCTTGGCGTTGGCGATCACGTCGCTCACCATGTCCGAGATGTAGACTCCCGTCACTTCCTTGTCGAAGGCGGGGGTGAGTTTCTCGAGCTCCAGCTTCTCGGCGATCTCATGCAGTTTCATTCAGCGCCCTCCTTGCCGGGCGAGTCAGCTCTTGTCCTCGATTGCGGTAAGGCCGAAGTCGAGCATGATCTGACCGTACGACAGCTCCTTGTAGAGACCGAAATAGTCGGGAAGGATGAGGATCTTCTTGTCCTTGGTCTGCAGGCGTCCGTTGAAAGCCCTGTTGAGCACCCCGAGCTTCTCGAGGGGGATGTCGAGGCGGGAGCCGTCCGGGGCCTCGTACGCGATGGCGACGTAGATGAAGATCTTGTTCTGCAGGGCGAGCTCGCCGATCCGGTAAAGCTCGCTGTCCGGCTTACAGCAACCGTAGTATAGCAGGCCGAGCAGCTCGTCGAAGCGGTGCGTCTCGCCCGTCTGGTTGTCCCGTACGGAGAAGCGCAGCGACTGGGCCATCTCCCAGAACGACCACACCCGCAAGCCCTCGCGGTACGGCTCCTTGGGGGGCACCGGCTCGGTCGAGAAGTACGACCTCGCGACTTTGCTGTACATCTCGCGCTCGATGATCACGTAGCCGGGCTGGATGTCGGCGAGTTGGAAGCGAGGTTCAGCGGTCTCGGTCATCGTGCCCTCTCTTCGCGGTGCGTCTGCTTCCCGCGCGTGGGTCTTGGGGGGAGTGGAGAGAAAGACCCAA